>ENA-OROK01000159-OROK01000159.1-human-gut-metagenome-genome-assembly--contig:-NODE-159-length-86493-cov-5.586964_pt1 | contig 86493 bp, 88 predicted proteins | sample MGYA00242127_ERZ509046 | MGnify/ENA primary metagenome ERZ509046 (study PRJEB26280, sample SAMEA2338728) | human gut metagenome | biome: human gut; feature: human-associated habitat; material: faeces... | reverse complement strand
TTTTTAAATTATAAGGTTCTTTTATTAATAATTCTTCCCAATTAGAATGAGTGTTTATAAATTCTATTAATTTTAATTGTCTCATCGTATAAGGTGCCTCCAATTTTTAGTATATTATAATATACAATTATTTTCTTTAAAATAGGTTATTTTTGTTCAAATTTTGGTAAATTTTTATTTTCTGCTTTAGTTTTTTCTATTTCAGTATTTCTAGCATCGTCATCATTAATATAAAAAATTTTATTATTAGTCATTTCTAAAGTTGCTTCTAATTTCATCGTAACTATATTGTCATCATCATCTTAAATATCGATATAGATATTATTAATAAATTTCTTAATATTATTAAAATTCAAATAATTATCAATCTTCTCTAAACCTTCTACCAAATCACCATCTTCACGATTAGCAAGAATTATTTTGGTATCACCATTCTTAACATATAATTCATAATTATCATAAGAGATAGTATCTTCATCATTACCAATATTATCTATCTCACCAAAGTTTAAATAAGAACGATGTTTAGAAATAATCATCAAAGTGTTTTTAACAACATAATTCTCAGTCGAACCACCGACTCGATAAACTTTAATAGAATTATAATTAGAAACAAAGTAGACCATTAATGCAACAATAATTGCAGCGATAACCGTTATTAAACAAGACATCCGAATGCGATGAATCCTTCTTTCACTCTCGCTAATAATTCTAATAGGAAGGTTTCTAATATCTCTAGCATTACCTTTATTCATCCTAGCACCATAAACAAGTTCATTGATACTAACATTATAAAACTTAGCTAGTGCATCTATATTTTCAACTGATGGTAATTTTTTAGAACACTCCCATCTTGATATAACACTTCTATCGAAGTTTAATTCGGCTGCTAACTGATCTTGAGTTAAATTTCTTTCTTTTCTTAACGCTCTTAAAAATTGTCCTATTTTTTCAAAATCCATATAATTACTCACTCACTTTAATTAATGAATAATTATACCATAAATTACCAAATCTTAAAACATTTTATCAATACTTTTTGGAACTTTATCTTTTAAAATTGTATCAATTATTCTGTCTTCCTTCTCTTTAGAGACATTTTTTCCAGTCATCTTTGATAAAGTGCCTATTACTTCTCTTATTGTACTCTCATCTTTCATATTTCCATTATTTAATTTTTCTGCTAAATCAAGAATAGTTTTTTTATTTACTTTAGTCTTCTTTTCGACTTTCTTAAAAAAATCATCATTAAAATTCATAAATATCCCCTGGTACTAATATATGTTCTTAGATAAAAAATAGGTACAAAAAAATACCAAGAATGTTCTCAGTATTTTTTTTCTTTAATTTTTTCTAGGACTTTATCAATATCTATATCTTGCTTATTATTTTGATTTTTAGAATTATTATTTACTTTCTTAGATGTTGTTTTTTTCTTAGAATTATTAGTACCATAATTATTTTTCTTTTGAATATTAGTCTTTTTAGTTTTGTATGTAGATTGTTTTGAACGATTATGATTATTATTTTTATTAGAACGTTTAATATTTGAATTTAATTCTTTTTTAGATTCTTCGGGTTTTGATGAACTTTCATCTTCTTTTTCAAAACTCGTTATAACAGTATTTTGAGTTAGTTTTGATTCTTTATTTTCTTCTAAAGTAGTTGTCTCTATTTTTTTAGGTTCTTCTACCTTAGCAATATCTTCATAAGAATTTATTTCTTCTTTAGTATCTTCTAGAGAATTATTATTTTCTGATGAGCTTTCTAATTCTTTTACATCTTTTTTATTTTCGATAGTATTATCTTTATTAATTAATCGTTCTTTAATTTTTTTCTTTAAGTCTTCTTCTTCTTCTTTTGTTAATTTATAATCTTTAGTCTTTAATGATTCATCTACTTTTTTCTTAGTGCCAAATAAATTTAGCATCTTTAGTAAATCATAGATTAAGACACCAAAGGCTGGTATTAATATCAAGAATAGTTTAGCGCCTTGTTTAAGTAAGAAGAATTGGACTTGTCCTAATTGAGGTATTTTTAGAATTACTTTTCCTATTACATTATTATATTCAACGGGAGATTCATCTGGTACTAAGTTATAATCTCCCTTAGTAGTATAATAATATTTTCCATCTTCATAAGTTACTTTAATTATTCTATGAGTTATGGTTTCACCATAGTTAATTTTACTTTGAGAAATAAAAGTTATTATGTCTCCTTCTTGAAGTTTGGTTGGGTCATCTATTCTTTGATTAACAACTACATCATAAACTTGAATGGTTGGTAGCATTGACCCGGATATAATTGTATATAAGGATACAATTGGTTTAAATCTTTCACCTTTTCTGGCGTAGATATTAGTTGCTATAACATAATAGATTAGAAAGGCCGCTAGTAACATTAGAAGGGCAAAAATTGTCCAACTAACGATATCTATTATCATTCTAAACACGGATTTTTTGCCGACGTTTTTATTTGTCACACTGTTCACCCCTTCTATTTTACTTAACTATTAATTCTAAATTAGTACTAAATAATTTACCTTGATCAATGTTTTGATTTTGATTATTTTCTTTAAATTCATAATTGATTGTGTATGTTATTTCACTATTTGGACCTATAGTTTCATTTTCTAATAAGTTAGATTCGATGTATGGAGTCTTAGAAGTTCCAACCAGATTACCATTTCTAGTAATGGTATAATCTAAATTATTATCATAAGTAAATGTATTAATAACATTTTTCCATCTTAGATTATAATTTACGGTATCACTAGTATTATTAATTATTTTGAAAGTTTGACTACCATTCCAACCTGGTCCAATATCTTTAGCTTGTAAAACAATTAAGTCTTTAATAAAGAAGTTCTCACCAATAATGATTTCTGTTTCGTTACATTTGGTATCGCACTTACCATCACCGTTCGTATCACAGTTATAATCGCATTTACCATCTTTATTAGTATCACAATTAATATCGCATTTACCATCGCCATTAGTATCAATATTTAAGTCTGGTTTACCATCACCGTCTAGGTCTATGTTTTTATCTGGACATTCATCACCGTCAGTATCGCAGTTTAAATCGCATTTACCATCGCCGTTGGTATCTTGATTCATTTTATTCCAATCACCTTTACCATCGCCATCGGTATCACAGTTTACATTACATTTGCCATCTTTATTAATATCTAGGTTAGTATCGGGATTCCCATTCCCGTTAGTGTCAATATTCAAGTCTGGTTTACCATCGCCATCTAAATCTATGTTTTTATCTGGCCATTCATCACCGTCGGTATCGCAGTTTAAATCGCATTTACCATCGCCGTTGGTATCTTGATTCATTTTATTCCAATCACCTTTACCATCGCCATCGGTATCGCAGTTTACATCACATTTGCCATCTTTATCAATATCTAAGTTAGTATCAGGATAGCCATTCCCGTTAGTGTCAATATTTAAGTCTGGTTTACCATCGCCATCTAAATCTATGTTTTTATCTGGCCATTCATTACCGTCGGTATCACAGTTTAAATCGCATTTACCATCACCATCGGTATCTTGGTTAGTTTTATTCCAATCGGCTTTCCCATCTTTATCTTTATCAACATTAATATCAGGTTTATTATCTTTATCTAAGTCAAGATTTGTATCGGGAAGTCCGTTGTTATTAGTATCAATATTCACATCTGGTTTACCATCTTTATTAGTATCACAATTTAAGTCGCATTTGCCATCGCCATTAGTGTCAATATTTAAATCTGGTTTACCATCACCATCGATATCAATATTTTTATCAGGCCATTCATCACCGTTAGTATCACAGTTTAAATCACACTTGCCGTCGCCATTGGTATCTTGGTTCATTTTATTCCAATCAGCTTTACCATCTTTATCTTTATCACAGTTTACATCACATTTACCATCTTTATCAATATCTAAATTTGTATCGGGATAACCATTGCCGTTGGTGTCGATATTTAAATCTGGTTTACCATCACCATCGATATCAATATTTTTATCAGGCCAACCATCGCCATCGGTATCACAGTTTAAATCACATTTACCGTCTCCATTAGTATCTTGGTTAGTTTTATTCCAATCAGCTTTGCCATCTTTATCTTTATCAACGTTAACATCAGGAACTCCATCTTTATTAATATCTAAATTTGTATCGGGTTTACCATTACCATTCGTATCAATGTTTATATCAGGTTTACCATCACCATCGATATCAATATTAACATCAGGCCATTCATCGCCATTCGTATCACAGTTTAAATCACACTTACCATCACCATTGGTATCTTGATTCATTTTGTTCCAATCAGCTTTACCATCTTTATCTTTATCAACGTTAACATCAGGAACTCCATCTTTATTAATATCTAAATTTGTATCGGGTTTACCATTACCATTCGTATCAATGTTTATATCAGGTTTACCATCACCATCGATATCAATATTAACATCAGGCCATTCATCGCCATTCGTATCACAGTTTAAATCACACTTGCCATCGCCATTGGTATCTTGATTCATTTTATTCCAATCAGCTTTTCCATCTTTATCTTTATCAACATTAATATCAGAAATTCCATCCTTATTAATATCTAAATTCATGTCTGGTTTAGCGTTATCATTAGTATCAATATTAGTATCAGCTTTTCCATCACCATCAACATCAATGTTTATATCAGGTTTACCATCACCATCAATATCAATGTTAATATCTGGCCAACCATCATTATCTGTATCACAGTTTAAATCGCATTTACCATCACCGTTAAGATCTTGATTCATTAAGTTTTTATCTGGTTTACCATCACCATCGGTATCAATATTAAAGAATACTTCGTCCAATTTTGTTTTACTATAAGTAATATTTAGATAAGGCTTTTTACTAAACCATTTAGAACAGTTAGCATCACACTTACCATTATCATTTTTATCTAAGTTAACTTCCGGAATATTATCTTTATTAATATCTATATTTAACCACCAACGATATTTTCTAGAAGCACAACAGCCAATTAAAAGAAGTAAAAGAATAATAATAATGATAATAATTCTGATGATGCATTTTATTCTTTTTTTATCTTTTTTATTTTGATCATTTTCTGTTTCAAGTGTTTTTTCCGGTTCAATAGAATTTAACTCTTCTTTAGTCTTTGGTAAATCTATTGGAGTTATATTATTATCTTTCTTATTCATTTGTACTCTCTCCTTCTACAATAATAACTTGATTAACATTTTCATTATTTACACTCTTTTCATAAGATATATATATCATTATGGATGATATAGCTGTAAATATAAGTGCTATTACAAAGCTGGAAACCATCATTGTAAGAATCAAATTCCGTTCTTTTTTATCTTTATTCATATAGTCATATAAACTATTTAAGAATTTACTTTTTATTTCTTCTGATTCATTTTTATTTATCATAATTAAACTCCTAAACTATTCAGTAGGAGCTGCTACGGCTTCTAGGGTTGCACTAAAAGTTTTACCCATTTCGTTAGTTTGATCAGCATCAGTATCAGTATAGAAAATCTGTAGTTGACAGGTGTTAGTAGCATTTGGAGCAATAGTTCCTGTTATTAGGTTACTAGCTGTACTTGGCATCGCAAGTTGTTCACCGGTTCCAGTAGCGGTCTTATCACAAGTAATAGTATATTTTAGTCCGGTTATACCAGTATTTGTAATGGTAGCCCAATTTATCTTATAAGCAAGGTTAACATTACCGGTATTAGTAAATTTTATTGTTTTTATGGCACTAGAAGTACCAGGAATAGCATTAGATAAAGTAATAGCATTACCATCTGAGTACTCAGCAGTAATATTGGCCGTGGTAAACTCACTCTTAGAATTATCAGGATTTATTACTGTAATTTTAGAAGCAAAGTAAGCATATGATGTTGTTATTGTTAAAGTAATAATTCCAACCATTAAAAGAAAAGCACTAATTCCAGTATATATACCCTTTTCTAAACCTTTTTTATCCTTCATACGATATCACCTAGTATAATAATAGCAAAATTATTCTTTTTTATCAAGAACTAAAGCCGGCTATTTTTGTATTTCTAAAAGTAAATTTTCTTAAACAAACATAAAAAGACATAGAAATAATTTAATTTCATTTTTACCGTCAAAAAAAGACCTAACACATAATCGTTAAGTCTTAAATCGCTATAAACTAGTTAGCTTTTGGTGCAAATGACATATCAATGCTGAATGATTTACCAACTTGAGTATTTTGATTTTCTTTATTAGCATATTCAACTACTAGATAGTAACTATCTGAAGTGTTGTAATTTACTGAAACATTAAGTGATTTAGCAGCAGCGCCACCAGCATCAATAACTACTTCAGCACCTTCTGGAATTGTGCAAGTTGCATTATCATAGTATTGAGTCCCAGTAGTTACAGGGCTTGAAGTACAAGTGATAGCAGTTGCTGATTTATATAATTTCCAAGTTACATCAGTAGCAAAATCACCAAGGGCAGGTGTAACAGTTATAGTTGCATTAGCAGGTTCATCACCAGCATGACCAGACCCAGTTACAGTAACGGGTTTAACAGTTTTAAATCCAGGTAGTGCATCAGTAGCAGTTACCTTACTACCCATATCCATTACAGCACTAGCAATTACCTTAGTTTTAACTTCAGTCTTTGAATTATCAGCATTACTAGTAGTAATACTTGCAGTGAAGTATGCAAATGTTGTACCGATTACGGCAGTTAATAGTGTAGCAACAGCTATTACACTTAAAAAGATAACATTTTTCTTCTCCATGATTTTTTATCCTCCTCTATGATTACATAATAGCAAATTTGAAAAATTATTTCAACCCCTTTTTGCCAAAATTTATAATTTGTAAATTTGCATATGACTATTAAAGAAGGACTTGGGTCACCTGATAACCATATATCTCCAAAATAGAAACTATTCTCCTACTCTTGTGACCAGCATTGCAATATATATAATAATGTTTATTCTTATCTAGTAGATTTTGAAAGTGATAAGACAATTCTAAATAAGGTATATTAATTGCTCCGTTTATATGTTTTATTTTATAGGTATTTGCATCTTCAACATCAATTAATGGTCCCATACTATTATGGTAATCTTTAATACTTATTGATTGCATAAAAAACTCCTTTCATCTTATTTTATGAAAAGAGTTATTTTTAAGTTAAGTATTAATCTTCCCCAAAGAAGTCATCAAAGAATTCATCATCAGATATATTATCATCTATTTTAATATCATCAGGTTTAACATTGATTATAGGTTTATCATCACTATTAATTACTTCATTAGTTACTGGTTTTACTTCTTTTTTAATTGGTTCTTCTTTAATTATTTCTTCTTTTACTGGTTCTTCCTTAACAGGACTACTTATAGCACTTTTTAAATAATTATCCTTTTCCTTATTAATTAAATCTTCATTAATAAAGACATTATTATTTTCCTTAATATTAGCATTTTGAGGATTATATAATAAGTCTCTTAGACTAGCATTAGGGTTATATTGGGGAACTTCTTCTAGAATTTCACTATTATTTATGATTGGTTCTTCTTTAATAGGCTCTACTGAAGGTTCCTTTGGTATTTCTACTTTTGGAAGTGGTTTTACCTCTTCTGTTTTAGCTTCTTTTACTTCTTGAGTTTCTTCTTCTTTATTATTAGAGCCCAAAAGATTTGCTAATAGTGTATCTATATCTGATTTGTTAAAGTCATTAAAATCAGTTTTGGTGTTGCTAATTGGAGATAGTTCTTCATTTTTATCTAGGTTATGTTCAAAATTGATTGGTTCAGATTTGACTGTAGGAGCTTCAATAGGTTTGGGCTCTACTACTTGTTTTGGTTCTTCGGTAATGACTTCTTCTTCTTTAATTTCTGGTTTTATTTCTTGCTGTGGTTCTTGGATATCATTAAATAAAGAGTTATTAGTTAAATTATCTAAACCAATACTTGACAATTCTTGAAGAGTGTTCTTAAGCGCTGGTTCTTTAACTTCTGTTTCTGGAAGTTTAGTTGTTTCTTCTTTCTTGGCATTGGCTTCTTTTTCTTTTGCTTCTTCAGCATCTAATTCTGCTATCTTACGATCAATATCTTTTAACATAGCATCTAAATCAAGTCCTCCGCTTGGTGTACTAGGACTACTAGTAGAGGTTGTTTCAAAAGGATTAGATGGTCCGAAAGGATTAGTAGAAGTGCCAAAGGGATTAGCGCCTCCAAATGGGGAACTACCAAATGGGTTATCAAATAGATTAGGACCAAATGGGTTATTATTTGCTTGGGGATTATTTAAAGATTGTTCCTTTTTCTTTTCTTTAACAAAAGCTTTTATATCGAATAGGGCAACTGGCTTAGCCGCTCTTTCTGGGAAAGGTTCATCAATCTGCTCATAACCCCAGTTTGTTTTATAATCAAATTGTAACTTAGTTTTGAAGGGACCTTTACGCATTCTAATAAGCAAAGCTTCACCCATTTTAAATTTTTGTAAGTCGGATACGGTTACTAATGGCGTTGAGGCAGTCTTATCTTTTTCTTTAGATTTAACTTCGCCACACATTTTACTTATCTCTTCTAAAGCAGCAAGTTCACTTGATATTAAGTAAATAGTATTACCGCAGTTACCACGAATTACTTCAGCTACTTCTTTGCCGTAAACATCATTTAACTGAGCAAAGTTTTGAATAATAAAGGTAAAACGCATATCACGGCTACGAGCGGCGGTTACCATTGAGTCGACATCTTTTAATGGAGGCATATTAGCAAATTCATCTAGAATGAAGTTAGTTCTAATAGGTAATTTACCACCATTCTTTTGGGCAACATCAATTAAGGTTTCATAAGCCTGCTTAATAAAGATGGTAGCTAAAGCATGATAAGTTGTTTTTTCATCATGAATAACGATAAAAACAGCTGTCTTTTGTTTACCGATATCTAGGATACTAAAGTCACTATGACCTAACATCTCGGATAGGTTTTGACGGGATGCAAATAGACGGATTTTCTGTCTAAATGTTGACATGATACCACCTTTAGTATCACTAGGAGCATTAATTGTATTTGAGGCAAAGGTATAAGCAGATGAAGCTTCACCTTTCATTGTAAAGTATTCTTTAGTATAAGTAGAAGGTCCTAAACGATCTTCGCCAGATGTTGACATAACACTAATAGAATTAATATTAATTTCCTCTTCTTTAGCATCTTCAAAAAGTCCTAGTGCTAATCCCGAGAAAAAGTCAGCAGCACTTTTTTCCCAGAAAGGTTCACCCTTATTATTAGGATCATAAAGAATATTTAAGGCAACATCATCTAAAAGTTCAGTAGCTTTATCCATATTTCCCATTTTCATATATTGATATGGTAATGTTAACGGGTTCCAAGCATTTCCTTTTAATGGATCACGAAAGTTTAAAACGATAACGTTATAACCTAAGTCTTTTAAACGATGAGCAGCCGAAGTATATAATTCGCCTTTAGGATCGGTAATAATCATTGACTCACCTTTTTTGGCAAGTAAGTTGACCAATGGTTTAACAATACATTGTGATTTACCGGAACCAGAAGCACCGATTACAACGGTATGATATTCACCATTATCAACCCATACTTGATGTTTCTTAGTATCATAAATTAAAGGAATACCAGCAGCTTTAACAGTTGGTGCTGTATAATCAACAGCTTCTATACCTCTATCGGTTTTAATATCCTTATCTTTAGCCCAAGATGAGTAACCAGTCTCTACTTTGTCTTCTACAACTAACCCTATTCCCTTTTTGCCTTTTCTTTCAAAAACATAAGAAGAGACAGATGCAAAAATAACTATTACACATACAATGTATAGTAATAGTGTAAGTGCTAAATACTGTGTGAATGCTGGTATTGGATTTAATCCGGCTAAAGTACCTGTAGCTCCAAAGGTTACAAAGTTAACTACTCCAACAGCACATAAATAAAGTAAAAATACTAAAAAGCAGGCTAAAATAATTAAGTCTTTTTTTGATATTCTAAATTTCACTTTTAAACACCCAATTTCTATGTTTATTATACTATAATAGTTAGAATACTACTAGAATAATTTTTTCTTTTTATTAAATATGTTAATAACGGTAATAATAATGGCTAAATAAATACCAATAACTACTATTAAAGAAAAAACAGTAGAATCCTTTTTGGTATTACTATTATTTGTTTTGTTATTATTTTTAGTATCCTCTTCTTTTTTTGGTCTTTCAATATGTAAAGATATACTCTTATTTAAATTATTTGTTTTGTCATAATTCCATGTATAAGTCTTATCACTAGCACTATCAGCATTATTGGAAGCAACCGACAAATCAGTCTTTATTATTATACTCAAAACATCTAAATTTTCAATAAATTTATTAGGAATATTATCTATATGAATTATAATATTATCATCATTAATAATTAAACTATCTCTAATAAGATTATTTATTAAGGATTTATTCTTTTTGGCATATTCTTCGTCATTTTCTAAATAATATCTATAACCACTATCATATAATCTATTAATAATTTCATAATTATCTCTATTAAAGTTATCTCTATTTATATAGTAGCCCTTATATTTTTCTTCCATCTTAGTTACATAATTATTATAATAGGTAGTATTATATCCATACCCTTCTAAAGTATTCTTTTCATTAAAATATGCGTTTTTTACAGTTTGATCAAAAGTTTCCTCTATATTTAAAGATTCCTTTATTTGTTCATCTGTTATTTCCATTTTATATGTTGCTGTGCAGCCAGTACTTAAGATTACTAATGGTATTAAGAGAATAATTAGTTTTAATTTATTTTTCATATTAACCCTCGTTTTTCTTCCTTTTAGTTATTATCACAAAAATTATTATACTATATACTAGAAGTGATACTATTAATATTGGTATTAAAAGACTATTTTTTTTGGCTTTGACTTCTTTTTCTTTATCTACTTCACTTTGGGTTTTAGATAAATCCACCTCAAAATTAATTCTTTTTTCATAGTTATTTTCTTTGTTGAAATACCATATATAACGATTTCCTATTACGGAATCGGCATTATTATTTGTTACTACGTAATCAGTAATGATATTTACGGTTAAATTAGTAAATATGTCTCTATATCTTAAATAATTATTGGGACAACCAGTACTTAATTTCAACTTGTTATTTTGATACACTATATCTTTATAATCATAAGAATAGTTAACGGAATTAGCAGTTATATATTTATCTATTGGATAAGTATATTCGTAATTTAGATGATAGCCATTAGAATCTATACTATATGTTTGATTATAATAAGTTAAATCAGGATTAAGCTGATACAATTCCTCATCATCGACAATTTCATCAGAATTATATACTGGATATTTTTTCTTATAATTTTCCATAACATCAGTTACAGTTCTAGTATCACTAACATTATCTAATATTTCTATTTTTTCATTGATGGTATCTTTATTTATTGTTAAAGTGTATGTGGCCTCACAGCCAGTTAGCATAATAAGTCCAATTAATAAAACTCCCCTTTTTATCTGTAATTGTAGCATTTTCCAAACCCTTTCTCATCTAATGGTAAATAACTTCTAGGATTTAATACTGCTCCATTAGTAGAATTTGACATACCATAGTGTAAATGGGGACCAGTTGAACTACCAGTATTGCCTACATAACCTAGTAATTGTCCTGCTTTTACACTTGTGCCTCTACTTAAGTTTTCTCTCTTACTCATGTGCATATACATACTTATTGTTCCGTCTTGATTATCAATTCTAAAGCCAATACCTACAGCCTGAGTAGAGTTGCATGAGCCATAGCAGTTTGTAGCATTATCATATGTTTTTATGATCACACCATCATGGGCTGCATATATTGGAGTACCAGTAGGTGCAGCGAAGTCAATTCCTGTATGTGGATTTCCACTACCACAATAGCCGGTTGTTTCACCCGTAATTTTGTTAAAAGTATTAATTGGCATTACAAATCCTTCTTTAGATTGCGTTATAACTGTTCCAACATCAGCGCCATAATAATAATTAATTATGTCTTTATAACTTTTTCCTTCTACAGTCGCTAAATAATACGCCCCGTACTGACTCATTCCTCGGCCATGACTATGTTTATTATACCAACTAATAGTTCCAAATAGTTTGACTTTAGAGAACCACTCTTTAGGAATTTGCTGATTTTTTTGACATATTGTGTAGGTTGAGTCTGTTGTATCAGGATTAGTGATACATAATGCGTCCCACTCTGCTTGTTTAGATATCTGACCATTAACCATTATGTATTCGCCTGATGTTTCGGTTACGGCTTGATGAATAGCGGCATTAGTTGATTTAGTAAAGCCCATGGTATTACCACCAACTGTCATATAACAAGTTCCATTTTCCACTTTTCCTCTATTAACTAGATAAGTTCGTGCTGCAACCGCATGAGCCTTTAATGTATCTAAAGAATCTGTCCAGGCTCTAGCCTCGTTATAGACAACCCCTTCAATAAATTCATCTATTGTGTAATCACCAGCGTTTGTACCGTTATTTATATGAACAGTTGAGCATATATCACTGGAATAAGAAATAGGACCTGTTCCAGTACTTGATTTATCAAAATAGCATATTGGATATATTCCTATAGAATTATCTTCAGCGGAATTATCTTGATCTTCATCATCTTCAGTTGCACTTATTTTTGAAACATAGTTTGGATCATTTTTTATATAAGTTTTTACAATTTTTTGATAATCTTGACCAGCATCGGAGGCATTATGCAATACCTGTAAATAACCAGAGTACTTCAATTCTAAATTTGTACTGTAAGCATCAACTACTTCTGATAGCACTGAGTTTACGGCTGATTTGGCTTGATAATAATATTTGTCTTCTTTTGTTTGTTTGTTTTCTGAATTTGTATTAGAATCATTTTCAGTATCAACATTATTTTGACTATCTTGTTCTTCTGTACTATCTTGATTAGTTTCTTGATTTTCAGTTTCATCAGTAATATCTGTAGCATCAGAATTATCATCCGTTACCGTTGGTTCATAAACATTTTTAAATTTTGATGTATCATCAATCGTACAAGTCGATGTTTGAGAATCATAACTTGAATATATTGAAATATCTGTATGAATTATAACAGCTAAAGCCTTTAATAAATTGTCATTAATGCTCGGCTTGCCCAAAGTATATTTAACAACACTAGAATAATCATAATAATCAACCATAGCACCAGCAATATATTCATCCAATTTATATTTTTTTTCTGTATCACCATTCTTTAAAACAATATTAGCACAAGGGGCGGTTGCAAAACAAACATTTCCATCTTCATCTTCGCCATACGGTTGTAGGCTAGCAATAAATGGTGCAATTAAGGAAGCAAATAAAACTGCTAAACATATAACTAATCCAGTAATAATAACAACTGGACTTGACATTAAAAATGATGCTATTTCTGCTATTAACTTACTGGCTGACCTTGCGGCAGTCGATGCCGCTTTATGGGCAGCACTAGCCATTTTTTTAGTGCTTTTTTTGGTAGCCGATTTTTGAATATTTTTTTGTGATGCTGTTTTATTTTTTATTTTATCAAAAGGGTTGCCACCGTTTTCATTTTCTGATAACGGTGGTATATCATTGTTACCACTATGTTTTGAATGTTTAGAAGCAATATTTTTAGGATTAAAACGACGAGATGGATTTAAATTAGATGTTTTTCTGTTATTATTTCGAGTACTACTTGCCTTGGGCTTGGCAGGATTTTCTCCAAGTTTAGTACTTTTTTCGGCTTGGCTGGGAACAGCACCACTATTTTTGGGAGCATCTGGATGTTTTATTTGTTGTTGCGGAGTTTTAGCATTAGTTGTGCCTTTGTTTGCCGGTATTGAAGGTTGAGTACCTGCACTATTTTGAAAAGTTGACTGATTGGCTTGTTGAGGTGTAAGTGAAGGCGTACCAATATTTGTCTGTTCATTAAGGCCAGTGGTAGTATTAGAATTTGGCGTATCACTATGTCTACTTGCTTTTAAATTTTCAGCAATTCTTCTACCGGCAATTTCCCATCCAATTCTGCCAGCTGTTTCGGGTATTGAGTGATTTTGCTGATGTTCAGAATCATTATTTTCAAAAGCATCTGGTTGTATTTCCTCATGATTATTATTATTTGTTTGGTTACCATTATTATTTTTGTCTTGCATTTACTTCACCGCCTTATGTCCACTTTATTTTATCATAATTAGAAAAAAAAAGCAGTAAAAACTACTTTCTACAATCCGCCACCGGAGCCAAATGAATCTAACTCTTCATTTGTACAAATTACATATATTTGCATACGTCTTGATCCACATATAAATAAGCCTTGACCTTGATTATAATATTTAATATTGTTCTTTTCTGCTTCATTTAAATCTATCAATAATGACAAATCATCAACTGCTTGTTTTTTCAAACCCATTACTAAATAGTAAGAAGCGTTATCAAATATGGCTTTACCATGCATGATAAGGTTAGGGGCAGCAAAATCAGTTGGTTGTTGAGTAATTATAATAGTACCACTATTATATTTACGACTACGTCTTTGAATTTGGGCTAAGAATTCAGCACCTAATTCATTTCTTGATGATAATAATACATGTGCCTCGTCTACCGATAATACTGATGTTACTGACTTATCCAAACATAAGCCCCAAGCATATTTTAAAATATTGAAGAAGACCGCATTTCTGATATTATCATCACTATTCATTAAATCTCTAATATTGAATACAATAAATTCACTGTTAATATTTAAGGTTGTATGACCATTGAAATAATATCTTAATTCATTAGTAAATGGTCTTATTTTAAGTTCTAGTCTTTCTAATACATCTTTTTCTCTAGTCTTTTCTGGCATTGATAATAATCTGCCACGAATTGTTGCATATAAATCATCAAAAGTCGGATAATCATTACTAGTTAATTTAGTAAAATCAGTATTAAAATCGATTTTAAAGCGACGATATGTATCTTGCAAGACTTCACTAAACATTGTTAATACATCTTCTTCAATCTCTGGTGAGTAATATTTCATAAAAGCTTTTTGAGATTGAATAGCTCTTGTCAAAATAGTATAACCTAAACCTTGAGCGATATCTTCTTCATCAGCATCTAATACGACTTCAAGGGGGTTTATCATTCCAAATTGACCACCTTTACCTAGGTCTAAGAAATCACCGCCCAGGAATCTAGCCATATCTTCAAGTTCACCCTCTGGATCAATTGCCACAACTTTGTAGCCATTACGGATATGACTACGAAGTAATAATTTAGCGGCTGTTGATTTACCAGAACCAGAAGTACCCAAAATAATCATATTACCATTATTTCTATTATGTTCTTTTTTTACTTGATATAAAAATTGATTAAATAGAACAACACCACCGGAGTAATCTACGCCAAATAAGGTTGAATTGCCAACATCCTTAACGCTATCGAAAATAAATGGATACATTGCTGCAATAGTTGGACTGGGAATTGGGGTACCAATTCTATCTTCAATATCTTGTTTTGGGAATATTGGTAAGATTGATTTAAGAACTTTTTCTTGTTCAAACATAAGAGGAATTCCTTGCATACCCATAGCATCTAAGAAACTTCTTACATTCATCTTTTTATTTTCTAAATCTTCTTTAGAATCACCAATTACCATTAAATGTAATTGAAAATCAAATACTCGAGATTGTGTGGCTGCAAGCATTTGAACAAACTGCTCTAATGATTCATAGTCTTGTCTAATTCTTTCTTGAATTGTTCTATCTTTTTCGTTTTGATATCTTTGTTTTAAATCAGCAATTTCTTTATTAATCATTTTTTGCATGGTAGAAAATTCAAGTGGAATATGCTTTGCTACTACTTTTACCCCGGCAATATTAGAAAGATCAGATAGATAACCTGGCGCTATATATTTTGGAAAACTTACGACAGTAAAGATTGTGCAATATTTACCACTTATCATGAAATCTGTTACATCAAACTTCATTCCTTTTGGTGCTAATTCACTTTTAATATTTAACATTAAAACATCACCGTCCCAAAATTAGTTTGCGTACCACCATTTAAGAAGTTATCTAGAACCATTCTTAAATCGCTATTTGATACTTGAATAGAATTTAACCCACAGTTTGCTAAGCCACTCATTAATGTTCTTAATTTTTTTTGAATTAAATCCATTCTTTTTTCTTTAAATAGGAAGAAATATTCTGTATCAACTACATTATATTCTGCTCCCATAAAAGCATTTGCCTTATTAATATCTTGCATTATTAATTTTCTAGTTATATTATTAGTAGTTTTATTATATAAAACTTGTAATTGAGCCAAATATAAGTTTATATCAACTGGTCTATCAGCAATAATCATCCAGAATTCAAAATCTATTGTATTATAGAAATTCCTTAATTGAACTATAACGTTATTTCTGGCTCCTTCATCTAGTATAAAGATGTTTTTAGGTTCTACTTTAATTCCACAAACAAAATACCCATTTTCTAATTGAATCATTCCATTTGTTATATTTTTAACTGGTAACCAATCTTCACAATATTTATTGTTGGTCCCATTTATCTTCTCGACCGTAGGCATCTTTAACACACCAACCTTTCCATTTATACATTCTTTGATTAAAGAAGAATGCGAATATATTGCCAAGAAAAGTCATTACATTGTGGTAATGTATTATTGGCATAACCAAAAACCCAGAAATAAGTAAAGGAGTACATTCGAGTAATATTACATATATGTTATTAGTTTCAAATGCTACTAAAAGTATTATTGTAAATAATGCTCCTATACTAAATACAATTAAATCCGCAACTGTAAAGAAATTAAATATTAATTGTGATTTCTTTGAGTTAGCCGGTATTAAAAAGTTATTCAAAATTCATGTCCTCCTATTTCTTACCTTCCTGTTGTTTTCTTGCTGCTTCACCTTCTCTATTCATTACACTTGCAACTTTTGCAGCATTTAATTTTAATGCATCAGAGGCACTATAGTTACCAGGTGTACCATTTTCATCATATGCTCTTACATTCTTTGATGTTTCTGAATTAATTACTGTATCTCTAAATACTTGAGGACGTTGCTCAGACATTTGCAACAATGTATCATGTGTTGCTCTATCAGTTATTGCACTAACATTATCCTTAAGTGCAGTTTGGTATTCATTATATAAAGAAGTTATATCTTGAAGACTAGCAGCGCCGATTGCATCACTCATTTTAATAGCTTCACTATTATTAGGATTAGAAAAATCAACTCCACGTTTTATTGATTCTTTTATTTTATTTTCAACTTTTACTGTATAATCATGAGCTTTACCATAAGCATCTCTTGCATTTTTAACTGCCGCCTGAGCAGCAGCTTTTTCCGCTTGAGTTCCATTTATGGCAATACTTGCTTCTGCTTGAATTGCAGCATTTAATTGCTGTTGAGCTACTTCTTCATCTCTTCTTATATCCTGCAGTGTTTTTCTTACACCTGTGCTATCAGTATATTCTATCTTGTGAGCTTTATCATTCATGAGTGCTTTAGCTTTGTCATTAATAGCTTTTTCAGCATTAACTATTTTCTCTAATTTTTGATATTTATCATGTTCGTGTGTATAATTTGCTCTATGAGAATTTGGATAGTCTTTTACTGTATCTATAGTATCTTGAATATGACCACCGATGGCACCACTTACAGTCCCACCATGTGCATCTCTATAATCCTGTCGTTTTAATTTGGCTTCAATTGCATCATCAGCTGCTTTACCTGCTGCACTCGATACATCGCTCCATTTTTTTGCATCTTTTGCTCCTTTAAAGCCTCGCGCCGCACCACTTGCAAAACCAGCAACACCAGAAGGCAAATTGGAGGCTGCCACTCTTGCTTTATTTACAAATCCTTTTGCCTCATGAACACCAGGAGCCATATTTCTTACACCGGCTGTCACTGCACCACCAACGGCTCCAAGAGCTGTAAATAACCCTGAATCAGCAAGCTTACCAGCAATTCCAAGTTTAAAGCCATCACTCTTGATACCTGTTGCCTCGCTTAAGAATTTAGGGGCTTGTTTTAAGAATGTAAGTAAACCACAATATACAAGTGCTCTTATTAATAAAGCAGTTATAATACCAAATGATGTTGTACACCCACCGTACGAAAACGAAGTTGCTGTAAATAATTGAGGAATTGTTCTTATTAAATAAATTACAAAACTAACAATAAATAATCTTGTAAATACTTCAAAAGCACAACTGCCTGTTTTCTTTATCCAAGCCTTAAACACACCATCTTTTCCAGGAATTATCAAAGTCATTATTGGTAGTGGCGCAATTAATTCTAAATATCCTAATTTAACTGCACGAATAGCCATATCTATACATAAACTTGCTAAAACATAAGCACAATATACACCTGCTATAGTTGAAACAATAATCATGTAGTTTACTGTATTGTTTAATACGCTATTTGCAAAGCCTACATCTCCAAGCAAAAATGGTCTAAAGGCGGTAAAAAACATTTCACCCTTCATTGCACCTTCGTATGCCATTTGCAAATTATAATTTCCTTTATTATCACTGTCGTAATCCTTATATTTTTCTATATTCACATTCTCTTCGTCACTAAAAACATCATCTATTAATCCAACTTCAACTTTAATAGCCTCAGATTTTAATAAATCACCATCGTTATCCACATCTTCCATATTCATATTTTCTATTGATTTTGGATAGAAAAATGATTGGAACAGATAAGTTGCAAATTGTGTACCAATTTTATCATCATTTAGCAAGTCTGCTTCTGAGTCATCTCCTTTTTGAGCTAATAAGATTCTCGGAATTAAATTATTACACAATACCACCCTCTGAAAGTAGTAAAAATAATTAAATGCGGTAGGAACTATGGCAATTCCAATAATAGCAAAAGTAAAATTTTTAATAATTTTACCAAATGACTTACCGCCTTTTGAGGAGTTATCAGGGTTAATAATTGAATTTATTAAAGCATAGGCTACAATAAATAAAGCAATAACGCCAATCACTATATAAGTCCTATTTATTAAATCCTTAAATACATTTTCGTCAAATAATTTAAATTGAGCAAGCGCTATATACATTTTAAAGCCTTGACTTACAAAAAAATAAACAACACTATCAATAGCAAGAAATATATATCCTAATATTGCCTTTAAAACTCCTCCAAGTGATATTGAAGAAAGAGCTTGTAAAAAACTTTGTGTTTTTAATAAAAGCATATTAAATCACCTCCTAATTTCCAAAAATACAACAGGTACCATAAACGTTAGTCCATTTTAATATTAAATCTATAACAGTTGGAAAAACAAACAGCAATACTGCATAAACCATTCTTTTTGACAGGGTTTTCAAGCATTTACTTAGCGCGTCTTTGTCAGCACTTGTAACAGCCTTAACTAAATCCAATATAGTTAAAACTATAACCAAAATTGGACCCATAAGTTTCATAAAAAATAATATTTTATTTAAAACATAAGCAACAGATGGAAGGTTATCAGAAATACCACTATCATTAATATCACCAAGTATAAAATTACAATCATATTGACAATTTGTTGATGTATTTCCGGAATTTGCTGCGCCATTTACCTTGGTACCGTTAGCATTATTTTGATTAGTTGATGAATTATCACTACTACCATTATTATTCGGAACATTTCCATTATAGACTTTTGCATTTTCTGTAATTTTCACGCCAATGGTCCTAACTATTCCATCTTTAGTTTTACAAGTTAAGGTTTCATTAACAGAACTATCAAACCAAAAATTATACCATTTATGGCTGGGAACCTTCTTTACATATATAGTAACGCCATTACCTTTTGAAAAAGAACCTACACTATCTGAAGAATTGCATTCACTGTACTCGGTTAAAACTCGATTGCTATCAAGAGTATAACTTTGAATTGCTGCTGAAACAAAAGAATTGAAAAATAAACCTAATAAAGCAACAAATATAAATATAACATTCCTTTTTTTCATAAAGTACCTCTTACCCCAAGATTATAACATAAAAAAACTAATATTTAAATAAAATATTAGTTTCAATATTAATTAGTTTTAGAGCAATATTTGCTAGAACCATTGCCACCTAAAACATAATCCCAACAGCATCTCCAACCTTTAGCATCTACTGCTTGACCATTAACAGTTGTATCACCGCTACTATTTTGTTCAGTTGCTGCAACAGCATCTAATACAACCCCTACGATTGAAGGTATGAAGAATACTAAAACAGCAGCAAGACAACGCATCGCAAATGATTTCAAGTTCTTAGTTACTTCATCTGGTTTACCAGCAACAACTGACTTACCAACATCTAACATACCAAATATAATTAATAATAGAGGAATAACAATCTTAAAGATAGTTACAACGTACCCTACTAATCTTAATAAAGGCGCTAAGTTACCACAAACGTCAACTTGACTCATAAACATCTCCTCATTTCTCTAAATAAATATTACAATAAAATATATACATTGTCAAGAAGATTACTCATCCTTAACAATACCAAACAACTTACCTACAGGCTTTTTAGCCCCACTGGTAGGGGTTTGTTTATCAAATCCCATTTTATATAGTAAATTGTTAAGAATAGGATTCTTTTCTTTCTTATCATCTAAAGGAGGAATTGTTTCAAAGACCTTACAGCGTGATTCATACTCAAAGTCTTTAACGTCTTTATCTGATAATAGACACTTATTGAGTATTAATTTATAATTCTTCATCTTAGTTAAAACCATTCGATCAGTTCTTATTAACTTATTTAACTTAATAGTAGAAGGTTCTATTAAATGAAGAACTTCACTAATAGATGCTACTTTAGGAGACTCATTAATATCAACTAAGATAATATCATAAGTATTATTTGGATTCTTAATAATAGAATCCAACTCACTAGTTGTAACACTACGCATATCTTGATCATTAAAGTACATAAAATCATTCTTATCTACTTCAATAGCTAAAGTCTTATAATTACCTTCTAATTGTTTCTTCAACATATAAGTTAAGGTGGTAGCACCAGCATGTTCAGTTAAATTCTTAATAGCGATTACTCTACTTCCCATAAATACCCTATTAATAGAGTCATTTAGGAAGTTAGAATTCATACTACCTGGTTCTAAATTAACATTCATATTACTATTAGGAGTTCCTCCTAACATATGATATCTAGCTACATCTTTATAAGTATTAGGATTATCAATTAAATATACTAAAGAATCAATACTTCTAGTAAAGTTATAAATTCCCATAGATACTAATTCTGATAAGTATGTAGGGGAATTTACTTCTTTAGAATCATCTAGAAGTAATATAACCTTATTCATATCAAGTCCAAATGATAACTTTTGGATATTGTTTATATCTTTATAATTTTTTACAGCCGTGATATCTAAAATCATCTTGTTAAAGAAAAAATTTTGAAAATTACTAACAATGACATCGGCATCATATTCACCACGAACATTTTTAATAATGTCGATAGGCAAATTGGTTAGCATTTCACTATAACGATTAGATATTATTACATTCATTTTATTTTCCTTTCTTACTAATATCTAAATAGACACCTAGTATTATTACAATCATAAGTAGCATCCATTTCGATAGTAGTGCCTTTGGCTCCGAAATCTATTATATCCCCAATAACAGGTAAATTCAATGAAAAGAAGAGATTGACATCATAGTAACTACGGCCTAATTTACCCTCATAATAGTTAGTTGTTTTTTTAACACAATAATAATATTTACTATTATCTCCATCTAAAACATAAGTAAAACCAGAATTATCTGTGGTGTCAAGGTTATTGGCTCCATAACTTCCAGCAGCACAATGTCCTTTAGCACTATAACCATTACTAATAAGATAATTATTAATAATTCCAATAGCGCCAGTAGGTCCTTCAGTTAATCCTTCTTTTCTTTCGATAATACTTATTACATCATTTTTAGCTTTAAATACTTTATAATAACTAACAGAGACTGTTAAGTAAGAGACAAAGATTAAAACAAAGATAATTATTATTTGAAATTCCCAGGTTGCACTCATAGATTCTTTCATCAGCTACAACCCCCATTTTCTTTTGGACAATAAACAATCTTGGTATTTCCTCTTAAATTGAAATTAAAAACACTATTGATAATAGGCATATCTAGAGCAAAGAATACTTTAACATCATAATAAGCAGCATTGGGAAATTGACCAGTTGGGTCATTAAGATTATAGTTAATGCTATGAGTAGTAATACAAATCATACCGTTATCACTATCAGTTAATTCTCCACTAGTTTGGATAGCTTTAGAAGTAATACTGCCGTCATTATAATCAACTGTATCACATCTACCGGTAGAGCGATATCCGACTTTATCCATATATTCTTTGATCTCCGTTAAGGCATCATCACCTAAACCATTATGTTTCTGAATAATGGTAATTATTTCATTCTTAACGTTATAAGCTTTAGTTTGATTTAACATTACACATAAATAGCCAGTAAACACTAAGATAAATAAAATAACAATATTAGTTAAACTTAATACTCCAATTGATTCTTTCATTTTCCATTACCCCTTCCATACACAGTTGAATTTTTTATCGGGATCTTTATACCAGCATTGTACAGTTTTACAGCCTTCTGGATCAGTGCATTTTTCGCAAATAGCCGCTTGGCACTTAGTATTGGCTGTCATATTATTTTTTATGGTTGGCCAGATAAGCGTATAGAAAAAAGCCATTAGCGCTGCTACGGCCATTACTACTATTACCGTTAAATTTAGTTCTCCAGTGGCTTCTTTCATATCTTATTCTCCTATTTTATTCTTAATTAGTTTGAAGAGTTAAATCTGCATTTTAAATCGTTATGTTCTTCGCCCTTTTCATCGGTATACGAACATTTTTCACATACTCTTTTTCCGCCTTGTTCAGTACAATTTTCTGGGCTACAGATAGCATTTGTACAATTTGTACTAGATGTAATGCTATTTTTAATACTTGGCCATACAAAGGCATAGAAGAATGCTCCAACAGCAGCGATAGCTACTACTGTTACAACAGTCATATTTAATTCACCAGTTGCTTCTTTCATATATTATTATTCCTCCTATCTTATAAGAGTATTATATAATTTTTTTTATTTATGCGCAAGTAGTTGAAAAAAATTATTTTAAAAGCAAACGGTCGAACATTTTTCAATTTAATTTTACCATTTACATATTATTGTGAAATTAAAGTTAAAATTGCTAAATTACACAGTTTTTACTATTAAAAACACTTAAGAGTATAACCCTTAAGTATAAATATTATCTAGACTTACCACTTCTCATCGTCTCAGATTCGCTTCTAAATGAACTCATCTTAATAGCAAAATCTTTACTACGAATTTGATTTTCAATTAATCTTAATTTTTCTAAGAATAATCTTTCTTTTTCTTTACTCAAGAATTTTTGATAACGATTAAGTAATATTCCTTTTAACATAGCTACTTCATCTAAGACAATGGCCGTATCGGTACTAGTGGCATCTTCATTATTTATTACATACATGGCATATTTAAGTAAGGCTTTAAATTTATCATTAAATTTAATAGACAAGATATTATCAGTTAAAGATTTATCAACTACTAGAACTTTATTAACACTGATAATAGTTTTATTCTTTTTAGGTTTAAACTCACATCCTTCGAGATGAGGAGTACTATAAAGGGATAATTTTTCATTATTTTTACTTAGAATATAAGCCATAATTATCTTCTTTCTAATAAATCAGGACGACGTTCTTGGGTTTTTTTAACCCGCATTTCTTCACGCCACTTAGCTATTTTTTGATGATCACCACTAAGTAATACTGGAGGAACAGCCATATTTTGATAAACAGCTGGCTTAGTATAGGTAGGATAATCCAAAAGATTGTCTTCAAATGATTCACTATTTAAAGATTCTTCGTTAATGGCACCACTTAGAAGTCTTACCACAGAATCGGTTATAACACACGCTGCTAATTCCCCACCAGTTAAAATATAATCTCCGATACTAAGTTCTAAGTCAGCAAGGCTTCTAATGCGTTCATCAAAGCCTTCATAATGACCACAAATAATGATTAAGTGTTTTTTTAATTTTAATTCTTTAGCTATTTTTTGATTATAAGTTTTACCATCTGGGGTTACTAAGATAACGGTACTATCAGGAGTTTTTAAGGATTCTACACACTTAAATATAGGGTCACATTGTAAGACCATTCCCGCGCCTCCTCCGTAAGGAGTATCATCTACTTGATTATTTGATCTTACAGAAAATTTTCTAAAATTATGAAGATTTATTTCTACAAGACCTTTTTCAACACTTCTTTTGATAATTGATTCATTAAAATAACCACTTATCATCTCAGGAAACAATGTTAATATATCTATTTTCATAAGATTAAAGCACCCCCATTATTAGTTATAATTTTCTTATTCTTAACATCTACATTTTTTATATAGTCAGATTTCAAAGGAATATAAAATATCTTCTTACCTTTTATTTCTAAAAGAGTATTACCATTATCTAGATAATAGTCTTTTACTACTCCTAAAAGTTCATCATTATCAAATACTTCCATTCCAATTAAGTCATTTAGTAAATAATCATCTTCGTTTATCTTTAAGATACTCCTATTAATATAAACTAATTGTCCTTTTAATTCTAAGACTTCATTAATATTATTATATCCCTTAAAAGTTACCATCTCAAATATCTTATGATGGCGATAACTATTTATGACATATTCTTTCTTTAAAGAACCAACATACAAAGATACATTATTTTTGAATACTTTATCTTTATATTCAAAATCACTTAAAATCCTAAGTTCACCCTTAATACCATGAGTATTAACAATTTTACCAATACAAACATAATTATTCATAGTCTTTTTTACTCATTTCATACATAATAATAGAGGCCGCTACAGAAGCATTTAAGCTTTCGGTTTGATAAGACATGGGGATATAGATATTTTGATTAATTAGTTTTTTAATCTCGGGGCTAATTCCTTTGCCTTCACTACCTATTACAATTCCGCATTTAGAAGAAAATGTTACAGTATTTAAAACCTTGCCTCCGGTTACATCGGTCCCATAAAGAGTATAATTATTCTTTTTTAACTCTTCTAAAAAGGATGTTAAATCTTTTCTTAAAATATTAATCTTAAAAAGCATTCCTTCACTAGCACGGATAGTCTTATCATTATATAAATCAACGCAAGTATTGCCAAGTACAATTGTATCGATATTAAAAGCGACTGCACTTCGGATAATGGTTCCAAGATTTCCTGGGTCTTGGATGTTATCTAAGATAAGTAGGCGATTTTGATAATCTCTTGGGGCTATCTTTTTTACAACGCCTAGACACTTGCTAGGACTTTTTAAACTAGAAATTTTTTGCATAACTTCTTTCGTAACATAGTATGTTGGCACCTCAAATTCTAGATTACTATCTTCTAAAAGATAAACTTCTTCTAAGAGATTACTTTGACAAGCCTCTTCAATTAAGTTTTCTGTTTCAATGATAAATAAGCCTTCCGTATCACGAAATTTCTTATCTTTAAGTTTATTTAGATACTTAATTTTCTTATTATCAAGGCTGGTTATTAAGTCCATAATAGTCCTTTCTAGTCTTATTTAAATACTTCTTTTTTTATTAAGTCATATATTTCTTCATGAATATCTAAGACATCTTTTAAATGATTATTTTTTGTACATTTTATTATGTGATGATGATTAAGCTCAGCTAATTCAAGATAAGTTTCTTCACTATTCTTAATATAAGTTGGGGAATCTTTCGTATCATCATAACCAATGCGACCTCGCTTTAATTCCATAACCATTTGATAAGGCATATAAAGAAGAATCGTAAAATCAGGTCGCGGGAGTTCTAAAAGATCATATTCTAAGGTTTCTAACCACTTATAAAGCTTTATTCTTTCATTCTTATCAGAGATTTTACAACCTTGACAAGCCATATTAGATTCAACATAGCGATCTAAAATCACATCATAGCCTTCATCCAAATAACTTTCAATCATCTTTAGATTATATCTACGATCAGCAGCATAATAAAGAGCAGCCACTTTAGGATCTACCTCGGTAATTGGTTCTTTAAAGTAAGAAGAACAAATATAGTCCTTACCCATATAAGGTCCTCCAATAATTCGCCCAGAAGGCGAATCATACATAGGAAAAGCAAAGTGTTCAACTTTTCTTCCTTCTTTACGAAGTCTTTGTACTAATAAATGAACTTGAGTATCTTTTCCTGAACATTCAGTTCCCTCAACGACAATGATTTTTCCGCGCATAGCATCACCCTATGTCCTTAATATACCACAAGTTATGAGGCTTGGTAAATAGTAAAAAACCTAAAATTTAATACTAAAACTATTGATTTAAGATAATTAGAGAAGTTGTTTTTTAACAATATGAGTTTCTTCAACCTTTTTGGGAATTAACTGCAAATATATTCTTCTTTTAACTTAATGACTTATAAGTTTTAAGAAAACCCATTACTTTAAGAATGATTTTTATTAAGGGCAAGAAAAAAGAAGAATTGTTTCTTCTCTAGAATTTAACTTTAACATTTTCACGTTCTTCTGCAGTTGCATTGAAATAAGCACTAGTTTTAAAATTAAACATACCAGCAACAATATTGCTTGGGAACATTTCAATTTTATTATTATACTTCATAGCAACATCATTGTAGAATTGGCGAGCATAAGAAATTTTGTCTTCTGTTTCAGTTAAAGTGGTTTGCAATTCCCTAAAGCTAGCATCAGCTTTTAACTCTGGATAACTTTCTGCTAAGGCAAATAACTTAGTAACAACTTTATTTAAGTCATCATTGGCTTTCATCTTGTCTTCGGGAGTATCACTTGATAAGTATTCATTACGAGCTTTAACTACAGCTTCAAGAGTACCTTTTTCATGAGATGCATAGCCTTTAACAGTTTCGACTAAGTTAGGGATTAAATCAAATCTTCTTTTCAATTGAACGTCAATTTGTGCCCATTGGTCTTTTACTTTATTACGTAACCCAACTAGATTGTTATAAGTACCAATAACATAAAGTATTAAAAGAACAACTATTATCACAATAATCCAAATCATAATATCCTCCTATGGATATAGTATAACATATATTATAAAAATATTAAAAAAAACTACCATTATTACAATAGTAGTGTAAAACTATTTAGTAGTTTCTTCTGTAGTTTCGTTATTTAAAACATCTTTGCCTTTGTAGAACCCACATGCCATACATGCACGATGAGGTTGGATAGTAGCACCACATTTAGGACATGTAGTTAATGCTCCAACTTCTTTTTTTAAGTGAGTACGACGCATTCTTTTTTTAGTTTTACTTGTTCTTCTAAATGGAACTGCCATAATTTCACTCCTTCCCTTCATCAAGTAGAGCTCTAAAGCACTCTAATCTTGGATCATCTTTTTTGGAATTTTCATCTCTTACTTCCCAAAACTCGCCTTTTGTTTTTGATAATTTATTATTTTTTGTTGCAACAATGGGAACTTCCAGTACAATATTCTCCCATAAAACTTCTTTTAGGTCAAGTGTATTTTGGGTCTTTTTGGCGTTTTTTGCAACTTCTTTGGAGAAATCAGCTAATATTTCATCAAGTTCAATTAGAAAAGGATAATCAATATCTTCACCGCTATAACCATCAGTTAAAATCATCGTTCCTTGTACTTTACCATTGAAGATAACTTCTTTAGTCAAGCTATAATAAAGGCGTCCTTTAACTTTAACATCATCTAATCTTTTGATAGTACTTAAATGAAGATATTCTTCATCAAATGATATACCAGTGTCAATTAAAATTCCTTGTTCTGTAATTTTATTTAGATCAAATTCCATCAAGCACCAACTCCTTGGTACCTAAGATTATAAACTAAAAAGTTTATTAATGCAACAATATTTCCTTGATTATTTTGGTTTATACATTTATACTCAAAACTAGAAATTGAGATGATTTTATGAAAATAATAGGTTTAATCGCAGAATATAATCCTTTCCATAACGGTCATAGGTACCAAATTAAAAAAATTAAAGAGATTTTCCCCGATAGTTTGATTATTTTGTGTCTAGGTAGTTACTTTACCCAAAGAGGAGACATAAGTATTTTATCAAAACAAGATAAAGTTAAGATTAGTCTGGAATATGGTATCGATCTTATCGTTGAGTTGCCTCTTATGTACACTGTTCAAAGTGGCGATATTTTTGCTTATCAAAGTATTAAGATTTTAAATAGTTTAGGAATAGATACACTCGTCTTTGGCAGTGAAAGCAATGATATAGAATTTCTACACAAACTGGCTTTAAAACAAGAAAGTCCTTTATATCAGGAGAATGTTAGGAAATATTTAAAGTTGGGGAATAATTATCCATCGGCTTTGGCTAAAGCTTTAGAAGTTAATTTTTCTTTTAAATCTAATGATTTACTAGGAATTTCTTATCTAAAAGCTATAAACAAGATAAATCCTAATATAAATGCAGTAACTATTAAGAGAACTAATAATTATTTAGATACCGTTAGTGATGATAATATTATAAGTGCTAGTAATATAAGAGATAGATTTTATCGTGAGGAAGATGTCAGTAAGTATACTCCTTGTTATAAAGAGTTAATAAGAATAGATTATTCTTTATATTTTAAACTCCTAAAGAGTAAGATAATGACTTTAGATAACTTAGATAATTATTTAGATGTTAATGAAGGAATTGATAATCTTTTGAAGAAAATTATCCTCGAATGTAACTCTCTTGAGGAATTAATTAAGAAATTAAAGACTAAAAGATATACTTATAATCGTTTAAATAGAATGTTTATCCATATTATCCTAGGACTTAAAAAGGATTATCCTAATGAAGAATACTTAAGAATTTTAGGCTTTAATAATAAAGGTCAAGAGTATTTAAAAAAGAATAGAATCAAAGAAAATTATAAAGGGACTAGGTGTTATCATATGGAACTTAAAGGCAGTTGTCTTTATGATATGTTAAGTAATCAAGATACTTATCATTTAGAAATTAAAAATCGCCCCCTCTTTAAGGCAGAAGAAAAGGACTTACAAACAAAGTAAATCCTTTTTATTTAACGACAATATTAACAATTTTTCCTTTGATAGCAATAACTTTAATGATTTCTTTTCCTTCAGTAAATTTCTTAACATTTTCTTCGGCTAAAGCCTTTTCTTTTAACATTTCTTCAGAATCATTAATATTAACTTTAATTGTGGCACGTAGTTTACCATTAACTTGGACGCCAATTTCTTTTTCTTCATCAATAGTCTTTTCTTCATCATAAGTAGGCCACTTTCTCTCACAGATGGGTTTAAAGCCAATTTGTTCATTAAGTTCTTCCGTAATATGAGGAGCCATTGGATTAAGTAAGGTAAGTAACAAGTTATAGTCTAAAGGAGTAATTTCATCTTTAGCATCATAAGCATTCGCTAATATCATAAGACTGGAAACAACGGTATTATAACCCATTGTTGTCATATCATTAGTAACTTTCTTAATTGTCTTATGTTGTATGCTTTCTAAGTCTATAGAATAACCAGTCTCTTTATTAACTTTATCTTTCAAACGAATAACCTTTTCAATGAAACGTTTACATCCTCTTAAGGAGTCGGTTGACCATGGAGCATCCATTTGATAATCTCCCATAAACATTTCATAAACTCTTAAGATATCAGCTCCGTATTCATTAACAATATCATCTGGGTTAATTACATTTCCTTTGGACTTACTCATCTTTTGATTATCTGGTCCCAAGACCATTCCGTGAGATACACGAGTCCAAATCATTTCTTTATGCGGAACTAAACCAATATTATATAGGAATTGAACCCAGAATCTGGCATAAAGTAAGTGTCTAGCGGTATGTTCCATCCCTCCGTTATACCAATCAACATGGTTCCAATACTTCATAGCATCGTAATCAGCAAAGCATGAATCATTATGAGCATCCATAAATCTTAAGAAATACCAACTTGATCCTGCCCAGTTAGGCATAGTATCCGTTTCTCTTTTCGCATCGCCACCACACTTTGGACATTGGCAATTTACCCAATCAGTAATCTTAGCAAGTGGAGACTCACCATTGTCAGTTGGTTCGTACTCAGCTACATCAGGAAGTAACAAAGGTAGCTCTTCTTCTGGTACTGGTTGCCAACCACATTTTTCACAATAGATCATAGGGATTGGTTCGCCCCAGAATCTTTGACGAGAGAAAATCCAATCACGCATCTTATAGTTATTTACACGACGGGCAATACCCTTTTCTTCTAAGTATTTAGTAATAGCTTCTTTAGCGTCCCTAACAGAAAGGCCTGTAAACTGGGCACTGTTAATAAGCTTAGCATCTTCATTATTTAGATATTCTTCTTTAGCATAAGCGGCCTTAGTAATATCACCGCCAGTTATAACTTCAAGCATTGGAATATTATGAACTTTAGCATACTCATAGTCTCTTTGGTCATGAGCGGGAACAGCCATAACTGCCCCTGTACCATAGTCGCCTAGAACAAAATCTCCTAAGAAGACAGGAACTTCGGTGCCAGTAACAGGATTAATGGCTTTAATACCTTTAACTAGACAACCAGTCTTACCTTTATTAAGTTCGGTACGATCCATATTAGATTTCTTAGATGTTTCTTCAATATAAGCGTTAACTTCATCTTTATTTTCAACACGAGGCATTAAGTCTTTAATAAGTTTACCATCCGGCGCAATAACAAAGAAAGTAATACCATAGATAGTTTCGATACACGTAGTAAATATTTGGAATTTACCGCCACCAACGATATCGATATCAACTTCAACTCCGGTTGATTTACCTATCCAGTTAATTTGGCCTAATTTTACTTTAGGAGCAAAATTAGTATCATCTAGACCTTTAAGTAAGTCTTCAGCATAGTTACTCATACGTAGCATCCATTGTGATTTTTCTTTTTGAACAACTGGACTACCACATCTTTCACAAACACCACCGGCGGCATCTTCATTAGACAAAACAGTCTTACAATTAGGACACCAATTAACAGGTACGGTAGCTTTATAGGCCATATCATGTTTATAGAATTGTAAGAATTGCCATTGGGTCCACTTGTAATATTCAGGGTCAGTTGTCGAGAATTCACGACTCCAGTCGAAACTAAATCCTAAAGATTGCATTTGTTTCTTAAAGTTAGCGATATTAGTTTTTGTTGCTTCCTTAGGATGAACATGATTTTTAATGGCATATTGTTCTGCTGGCGCCCCAAAGGCATCCCATCCCATTGGAAACAAAACATTATATCCTTGCATTCTTTTCATTCTTGATAAAGCATCAAGAGCGGTATAACTACGAACATGACCAACATGAAGACCAGCTCCAGATGGATAAGGAAACTCTACTAAGCAATAATAAGGTTTCTTACTACTACCAGTTATAGCTTTAAAAGTTTCGTGTTCTTCCCAATATTTTTGCCATTTTGTTTCAATTTTTTTATAATTACTTTCCATTTTCTTTTCCCCATTTCTTATTTAAATGTCTTCCAACTATTTCAAAAATACTATAAATTAGTCCAAAGAGAATAACAAAACCAATAGCTAATTGATAATACATTTTCAGTGGAATATTACAAATTATTGTACAAGTTAAACTAATTACGAAAGCGTTACAGAAACTTGTCCATCTTAATAATTCACGATAATCAACTTTCTTTTCATCTAAGTTATAGCGAATCATCATTAACTTACCTTCATTAGTATATTTAAATTGTTTTTCTTTCTTCTTACCTTTAATCTTATCTTTATTCTTTTCTTTAGGAACCTTAATACGTCCTGCAATATAGTAACAGAATATATACACTATTAAGAAAACAACTATAAAGAAGATTAAATTTTCCCAAATTGTATCCATACAATCACCAACTTTCTTAGGATTAAAAAACACGTAAAGACATCCCATAAGGACGAATTTACGTGGTACCACCTTAATATTATACTCTCAATCTTTATAGGAATTACCCATTTAAACTAATCTAAACAAGTTCATATAGTAATTATATTTGTTTTCACCAACCACAAACTCTCTAAAATAATCTTTTATACTACTACTTTTAAATTTCTTTTTGCGTTTACAAGTCATATTATATACTAACTTATTAGGATTAAGCAAGTCTTTTTAACTAAAAATTTTAGGCAAAAAATTGGTCATACCATACCAAGAAAGTATAAATAGTCCAAACTTTCTTATAACAATCTTTCTTACCAGATTTATGGTCTTCTAAAAGTTTTATAATACGTTCATGATTAAATATTTCTTTAGCAACTGGACTATCAAATTTATTTTTTATCTCTTGATATAAATCATCTTCTCTAATCCATTCTCTTAAAGGAACCGGAAATCCTAGTTTTTTCTTTTTATAGGCTTCCGTTGGAATAGACTCTTTAGCTGCCAGTCTTAAGGCTGGTTTTGTAGTCTCTTTATTAATTTTCGCATAAGTTGGTAAGTGTCTGGCTACTTCATAAACTTCTTTATCTAGGAAAGGGGTCCTGGCTTCCAAACCGAACATCATCGTATTTCTGTCAACCGCATGTAAAAAATCTTGAACTAACCAATAATAATAATCAATTACTTGTCTTTTAACTAAATTACTACTATCTTTATATTCCATATAAAGGGGAGCTACAATATCTTTAGTATTAATCTGATTCTTAAAATTAACAATTTTCATTGCTTCTTCATCACGAAATACGCGTCCTAAACCAATATTATAATCTTCTAATTTACGACCACGACGATAAATAAAGTTAAATCCTCGAACTTCTGGAAATAAGCCGGCTACTAAGGATGCTGCGTGTCTAATTGGATAAGGTATCTTCATATACCAAGATTGATCTATTTCTTCACGATATGATAAGTACCCTCCAAATAACTCATCTGCTCCTTCCCCCGAAGTTACTACTTTTACATCCTTAGAGGCTATCTCGGCAGCAAAATATAAAGCAATAGCGGAAGGGTCTGCTAAGGGTTCATCCATATGATACATAATATTAGGAAATGCCTTCATATACTCTTCTTTAGTTATCTTTTTCGATTTATTTTCTATTCCTAATTTATCAGCTAAGTCTTTAGCATACTTTATCTCATCATACTTAGGATTATCATAACCAACCGTAAAAGTTTTATCTGGTCTAGCAAGTGATACTAAGTAGGATGAATCAATCCCGCTTGATAAGAATGATCCAACTTCAACATCACTAATCTGGTGATATTTAACAGATGATGCCATAGCTGTTCTTATTCTTTTAACTATTGTATCCATATCTTCATTAGTTTCATCAAATTCTAATTTAAAGAATCGCATTTTATTAATTTTACCGTTCTTATAAAGAATTTGATATCCTGGTTCTACGCGATAAACACCTTTAAAGAATGTTTCTTCCGTTGGTGTTGAGTTAAAGCATAAATAACTGCTTAAGATTTCTTTATTTAATTCCTTCTTAAACTTAGGATGATCTAAGAAAGCTTTAATTTCGGAAGCAAACATAAAACTACTCCCAAATTTAGCATAGTACAAAGGCTTAATCCCAAAACCATCTCGAGCGATAAACAAAGTCTTTTGTTTAGTATCCCAAATAGCAAAGGCAAACATTCCACGCAAGTGTTTTGTTACTTCAGTCCCCCATTCTTCATAACCATGAATTATAACTTCAGTATCACTTTTATTACGAAACTTATGACCTGCCTTGATTAACTCTTCTTTTAATTCGACAAAGTTATAAATTTCACCATTAAAGACAATGACTAAAGAATTGTCTTCATTATATTGAGGTTGACCGCCACTAGAAAGGTCAATAATGGCAAGTCTTCGATGCGCAAGTGCTACTTCATCATCAATAAAGTAACCTTCACCATCCGGACCACGATATTTAATTCGTTCAGCCATATCTTTTATGACTTTCTTCTTATTTTTGATTGTTTTATCTACAAATCCCGCAATTCCACACATATCTTTACTTCATCAATTTTATTGATGCCTTTCTTTCATCTTTTTCTTAATTTTACTTTAATTTTTTTTATTTGTATATACGCTCTTTCCAATTTTTTAAAATTTCAATTAGTTTTTTAGCACTTTAGCATAATAATCATTTTCAATTATAAGTTTGCTCAGGCGCATACGATTAGCAACAGTTTTATTAATATTATCGACATACTTATCATCTACACTTACTCCATCTTTAGGAATAAATTTAGCCTGACTAGCTAAATAAGTTCCCTTATCACTAACCCAACTTTTATTTTGAAAATAAACTAGTCCTAGCTCCGAAGATAAAATATCTTTTCCCATAAATAAACGAGAGTCATAAGCAACATCAAAAAGATTATATATTGTTGGTAAAAAGTCTAATTGACTAGCCGTTTTATTAATGGTAACTCCTGGGATTTTAGTATTCCAGATAATCAAGGTATTATGATTAACCTCAATCGTATCATCTCTTTTATAATCGGATAATTCATTTATCGCATTAAGGCTTAAACTATAGGGATAATGATCAGGAATAATCGCAATAACAGTATCATCTAGTTTATTATTTTCCTCTAACGACTTTATAAGACTAGAAACCGCTTTATCTAATTCAATAACACTAGCTAGATAGCCTTTAGCTTCTTCACTATAGTCTAAATTTTTTACTAAAGACCAATTTTTATTGACGATGGCATTGCCATTTTTGGAATAAGGCATATGGGAAGAAACGGAAACATAGTAGATTAAAAATTTATCAGAGTTCAGATATTCAGGAATGGTAACATTAAGCATTTCTTCATCACTTTGAGGCCACTTATTACAATCCATTAGTTTTTCAAGACCTGTATTTTTAGCTTTAAAGTAATTAAAGCCCATATTTTTTAAATAAACGTTACGGTCTTGAAAATAAGCATCATTAGCGTGATAAGCTTTAACATCATAACCACTATTTTTAAAGGTTGTTCCTAGTCCAAAAGGAAAATAATTAGTTCCTTTTCTAAAATATTTATTTAAGTCATTAAGATTAGCAAATAATCCGGTTAAATTTTGAAATTCACCCCCAATAGTACTTAAGTTTATAGGAGTATAAAAGTTAGTGAAATTAAAACCTTCGGTTGCCAACTTATATAAAGTCGGTGTTACATCAGCTCGAATACCAATAGTATTTAGGCTTTCAGCTGTAATAACTATTAAATTTTTATCTTTAAAAAGACCAGTATATTCATTTTTTAAGGTACCTTTATCACTCTTCAAATATTTATGCATATTAAGAAGAGTCTTATTTTTTTCACTACTAACTAGATTATCAAAATCGATATCTAGGATATTATAAGAATAAGTTTCTTCATTAGGTCTTTCTTCTTCATTTTGATTATTATCTTCATCAATACTTGGTATTTCAATTTCTATATCTTTATGATTATTCATAACTACATCTTTAAAATCCAAATAAAAGGCTGGTAAGACTCCTATGGTTTCCACATTAAGAGCATTATTATTAAGACCATGGAACTTACTATACAAAGAATTTTCTTTATCTTTAGTTTGATAAGTAATTATATTTAAAACAATTATGCTTAAAAGAATCGTTAATAAGTTGATGATGCTTTTCTTATTATTTGGTTTACTAAAATCAAAGTATTTAGAATATAGAAAGCTTAAAATAAACGGAAGAAAAAGAATTAATAGAGGAATAATATTCTTTAGAATTTCAATAATGGCCGTTTTGGAAAAGGCAATAGCTTGATCGGATAAGCCAAAGAGGGAAAGACAAAAATAAGTATTAAAAACTTTCTTAAAGATTAGGGCAATAGCATACCAGATAGTTAAAAGTCCAAGGATTAAAAAATAAATTATTTTGTTCTTCTTAGAACTTTTAGTAATATGGCTGATAAATACGATGATACCACTTATAGGAAACAGAAAGATAAGTAAAAAGAGGTTATTTATCTTAAAAATACTAGAAAAGCCAAAAACTAACCATTTAAAGAGAAATTCTAAAGAAACTAAGTTCAAGAACGTTATAAAAATTAAGTTAATTGGATTCATCTTAAACTTTGTTAAGATAAAGTTACTCTTTTCAACTGTTTTAGACATATTAGATTTAATTTTACTACTCTTACTACTCCTTTTTCCTGGCATAAGACCACCTATTCTATCGGAATTAATGATAATCTGACTTTGTTTTTTTCTTTATTTATATCACAAACATAAACTTTAACAATCTGACCGACTTTAACAATGTCTTTGGGATCTCGAACGAAGTTCTTACTCATCTTAGAAATATGAACAAGACCATCATCATGAAGACCGATATCGATGAAAGCCCCAAAAGAAGTAACATTGCGCACTGTTCCTTCAAGCTGCATCCCCATCCTTAAATCATCAATCGTTAAGATATCACTTTTTAATATTGGAGCATCTAAGTTTTCACGAATATCAAGTCCGGGATTTTCTAATTCTTTTAGGATATCTGTAATTGTATAGATATCAGTATTTAACTTATTTGCCAAATTATTAGGATTGGCCTTGTTGATTGTATTTTTAAATTCCTCGGTATTAATATTTTTAAGTGATAAATTTAATTCTTGTAAAATTTCATTTGCGACATTATAGGATTCTGGATGAATACTCGTATTATCAAGAGGATTTAAACCATCCTTAATTCGTAAGAAACCAATAGCCTGTTCATAAGTCTTAGGACTTATCCCTTTGATACTAGCAATATCCTCTCTGGTTTTGAAAGGTTTAGCATTTAACAGTTTAGTAATGGCTGGTTTGGTTAATCCGGAAACATATTTTAAGATCGAAGGACTTGCTGTATTAACGTTAACTCCGACTTCATTTACAACCTTTAAGACGGTAAAATCAAGACTACTTGCTAATTCTTTTTGATTAACGTCATACTGATATTCCCCTACGCCAATTGACTTAGGATCAATTTTAACTAGTTCCGATAAAGGGTCTTGCAAACGGCGACCGATAGATACAGCACTTCGCTTTTCGACAGTTAAATCAGGAAATTCTTCTTTAGCAAGTGGTGAGGCCGAATATACGCTTGCCCCAGCTTCACTAACGATAATGTATTTACAATTAGTACCTTTAATAGTTTCACTAACAAATTTTTCTGATTCACGAGAAGCTGTCCCATTACCAATAGCAATAATATCTATGTGATATTTATTAATTATCTCAAGTAAAGTCTTAGCGGCACCTACTTTATCATTTACTGGTTCATGGGGATAAATAACGGCTATTGTCTCTAATGCACCACTCGGTGATAACACGGCTAATTTACAACCAGTACGGAAAGCAGGATCAAATCCTAAGACACGAGAATTCTTAATTGGGGGAGTTAATAGCAAGTGTTCAAGATTATCTTGGAAAGTTAGAATAGCTTTCTTAGAAGCTTCCTCGGTTAATTCAGCTCTGATTTCTCTTTCGATACTAGGTAAAATCAATCTCTTTAGAGCATCCTTAATCGCATTCTTAACTGTTTCACAGACAAAAGAAGCCTTATTCTTAATAAACTTCGTCTCTTGATTTTGAAGAATAGCATCAAAGTCATAATCTAGGCTGATACTTAAAATCTTTTCATCTTCACCACGATTCATTGCTAAGATATGAAAATGTTTGGCATATTTAATTTTTTCTCGAAATTCATAATACATTTCATATATCTTTTTGTCATCTTCGCTATTTTTTTTCTTATTAGAAACTAAAAAGCCCGTATTAAAAATAAAATTTCTAATATATTTACGGCTTGAAGCATTGTCACTTATCCATTCGGCAATGATATAGCCTGCTCCTTCAATAGCTTTATTGACATCCATATTATAACCACTTGCTAAAGTTTCCATACTTCCTTTAAGCGGAAAAGCCATTATTTTTTTAGCTAAAGGCTCCAATCCGGCTTTGATAGCCTCCGTAGCCTTGGTCTTTTTCTTTTCTTTAAAAGGACGATAAATATCTTCTATTTCAGCTAGTTTATTAGCCTCTTTAATACTATTTTTAATTTCTTCCGTCAATAAGCCTTTTTCATCAATAAGCCTTATCGTATCTTCTTTCTTTTTTAGAAGGTTTTCTTGATAACGATATGTCTCATCAATCGCACGAATTTCATCTTCATTCAAATTACCAGTTACTTCTTTACGATATCGGGCAATAAATGGAATTGTAGCCCCTTCACTCAAAAGCTTTAAGACAGCATTAACTTGATTCTCTTTTATATTTAAAATTTTTGTTAGTTCTTTAATAATTGTTTCATTCATGTTTTACCTCGTTAACTCATTTTAAGAAAAGTACTTATATAGCTATACTTCTCTTTGTAAATTCAGTATATCACATCTGAAAGTAGAAATGGTCGCATAAAAAGAGACATTTGCATTTTTTAAGATTTTAATGATAAACAGGCATGCAAAATTGTACCACTTACTAAAGTACTAACTTTATCCACAATAATCCTAGGTTCTTCAGTCATATCATTTTTTACCCAGTCTAAAACAATAGCTACAAAAGCATACTTATAAAAATCAGTTATGAAACATTTGTCTTTTTCAGAAAGGTGATAACCTTTAGAAATGTTTGCTATCTCTTCATACATAATCGGATACACCAAACGATAAAGACTTTCTCTTAATATCTCTAAAGAAACAGAGTGATAAATATTAATAATAAAATTCTTTTCCTTAAGCATTAAAGCAAAGATAGATAAAAACTTTTCTTGCCAAGACTTAATGGTATCTTGATTATCAAGGACACTACCTATTTCCTCTTTGCAAATCCATTCAACCAAATCTTCTTTATCTAGAAAATGATAGTAAAACGTTTGTCTATTGATATTACAAGATGATGCTATATCATTAATAGTTATCTTGCTAAAAGGATTAGTCTTTAATAAATCTTTAAGGGCATAAGATATTGCTTTTTTTGTTGTTAAACTACTCATAAATTCACCTGCCATTATTATACTTTAGAATATTTATCTTAAGCAAGAGTATTATTAATTGTAAGAGATTTAAAAACCTATCAACAAAGTTTTCGTTTTTAATAATTTAAGCCTTATATATAATAATGAAAATATTCCTAGAAGGATATCATCTAAAGTATATAGTAGAATACTCTTAAAAAGTTATTTTGACAAGAGAAAAATAATAATCCTTTGAGTTAAATTAAAGCGAAAAATCATAGTCTTAACATCTAAAGATAAAAATAATTATTCTAACCTGCTTTCTTTTAAGAAAAATAAAAAATCTTTCTAATCAGGAAAGACTAGAAAGACTATATAAATTTTTTAAAGTAATAGTTTTGAGGTTTGGGTTTATTTTAAGAGACCACTTTCCTTAAGAAGAAGTTCGATATCGGTATTTTTTACTTTTTTAAGTAATACTTTCACCATTTCTTTTTCAACTAGACTTAGTGGTAACTCATCAAGTGACTTTTTATCCACAGCATAATAAGCGGCTTTTAAAAGTTCGCGAACATCATAACAGCTACCCCAAACTTCGGGAACTGCACGGTCGACATTAAGAAGAGTATAGACTGCTTCCATGCCCGTACGGATAGAATATTCCGTGGTAAAAATAGTATCTCTTGGCGTTTCTGCAAATTGACCGATAAATGCAAAGTTAAGAGAGCCAGTTGGTACGACAAGTGGGCGATCACTTTTCTTACGAGGTTGGAAGAAAGCATTAATATATGGCATATAAGCAGTAGTGGTATTACACTTGTCTTCAGCATATTCTTTAATTTTATCCATAGGTATACCAATATGATAAAGCCATTCTTCGCAGACTTCACTACCAGTACATTCACGCATTGGTTTCTTAACGAAATTTCCTTTCTTATCAGTATTAAGTGAGTAAACCCAGATTAAAATCATTCCTTTATCTTGGCTCTTAAACTGAGGTTGACGATTAATTGTCCAGGAAAGATACCAATTATCAACACTATCTTTAACCGTAATTATTCCACCCGTTGTAACTTTACCATTTCTAGGATCACGTTTACAAATAGCTATAATATGGTTGATAATTTCTTCATCACTAGTTGCAATGGTAGCACTCATCCAATTAGTTGCATCAATATCACTGCAGAATTTCATGGGATTACCAAATTCACCATTGTTAGCTTGATTAGCAATATTCTTCCACATATCCCAAGATTCACCACAACCATTCTTAATTTTAGATAAATCTGGAGCAGTAAATTGATCCCCATAACAAGAAGTATCTGTACAACAACCATTCGTAATAAAGACTAAATCATTTTCTGTTAAAGGAATACTCTTTTCTTCATTATCTTTAAGATATTTTATTTCTTTAGCTAATCTTTTTTGACCTCTAGTCTCAATAATAACATTCTTAACATCAATACCGTATTCAATCTTAACCCCATGACTTTCTAAAAATTTAGTCAAAGGTAAAATCATTGATTCATATTGATTATACTTCGTAAATCTTAAAGCTGAAAAGTCGGGTAAGCCATCAATATGATGAACATAACGGCATAGATATCTTTTCATCTCTAATGCTGATGACCATTTCTGAAAAGCAAACATAGTCTGCCAATATAACCAGAAATTAGTATTCCAAAAACTGCTTGGCAATACTTCAGATATTTTCTTATCCTCTAGTTCACTTTCTGGGGTAATAAATAACTTGGATAACGCTAAAGCGGATTTCTTATCTAATTTAAATAACTTATCAGTATGAGCGTCTTTACCACAAGCAATAGTAGCGCGACATAATGAGTAGTTAGGATCATGTTTATTTAACCAATAATACTCATCTAAGACTGATATTTCAGGATTTTCAATGGAAGGTACATCTCTATACATATCCCACATACACTCAAAATGATTATCCATTTCGCGACCGCCACGCATATAAAAGCCCTTGGTAATATCTTTACGACCATCACATGACCCACCTGCAAGCTCTAATTTTTCTAGAAGATGAATATTTTCCCCTTTCATTTGTCCATCACGGACTAAATAGAAAGCTGCTGATAAGCCGGCTAGACCCGTACCAATAATATAAGCTTTCTTTTTATCTACACCAATCGGTTTTTCAGGATGGGCAAAAGCTTCATAAGTTCCTGCTCCGTAATACATAATAATTCCTCCTTTATTTTCTATAAATAGAATTATACAATTCTAAAAATTTTATACAATAAACAATTATGATATGGTGTATTATTTTTAGACAAAGGGCTTAAAATGTAAAAAAAGAGACGCCCTTACCAGGATGTCTTCTATTAAATTGCTTTTTCTCAACTTTAACTTTTTTTAATTCTTAATATTCTTTTCCTCTTACTTCGTTATTAATCCACGAAAGATAATTTTTACTTGTTGAAGTAATGGGAATAATAGCAAATTCAAAAGTCTCATAACTATGATATTTACGAACTAGATTATAAATCTTTGTAGAAAGATTTTTCTTAGTCTTAACAAACAGGAGATATTCCTTAGCGTTCTCTACTTCTTGATGCCATAGCCAAGTTGATTCACTTTCAATCATCTGGCAACTGCTGACTAATTTTTCTTCTAAAAGAGCATTAATCGTTCTTTTGGCCTCTTCTAAGTCATCAAAAGCTATTTCAATCATACAATATTCATCCATCTTAATCATTCTCACTTTCTAATTCTCTAATTTTTCTTTTAATCATATGCATCAATTCTTTATCTTCATCTAATTCATTTAAAATATATAGGGCATCTTGAAGTTTAGTCTTCTTAGAGACTTTATTAACTACCTCAGACTTAATAAGATCAGCTGGAATATTTTTATTTTGAAGATAATTAAGTCTTAAGTTTTCAACATTCTTTAAGATATAAGCCTTAAGAGGATACTCATCCATTAACATTACTCCGTAATAAGCTCCTAAAATAGTCTTATAATGATTATTCTCTTCTTCAGTTTTATTTTTCATAATGACAATACTCCTTCAATAAGCAATTTTCACAAAGAGGATTTTTTGCTTTACAAGTATAACGGCCTAAAAGAACTAGTTGATGATGCAAACGACTCCATTTATCCTGAGGAATGACTTTCATCAAATATTGTTCTGTCTCATAAACATTTTTGTTCTTGGGAACCAATCCCAAACGATGCGAAGTGCGATAAACGTGAGTATCAACTGCAATGGCAGGCCTATCATAGATATTAGATAAAACAACATTAGCAGTTTTTCTGCCCACACCTGGTAAAGTTACTAGATAATTAAAGTCATTTGGAACCTCACCATTATGGTCTTTTATAAGACGATTTGCTATATCAATAAGATAATGAGCTTTATTATGATAAGTCCCAACAGGATAAATAATTCTTTCGACTTCTTTTATTGGGGCTGATGCTAAAGTCGCAAGTGTAAAATGGTCCCACAAAACCTTGGTAACTTGATTAACTCGAGAATCGGTACACTGAGCAGATAAGACTGTCGCCATCAAAAGTTCATAGGGTTTTGAATACTCTAATTCACATTTAGGATTAGGAATCATCAAATCTAATTTTTCTAAAATGGCATTAACATTACTCTTCATCATCATTTAACCAATCATAATCAAAGTATTCAGAGGTAGACTGATTAGAATTTTCTTCTGATACTATACGAGATTCTTTTTTTCTAGAAGATGCTACATCATTCATACTTTGGTAACCTTTCTTTTGCCAATCAAAGAGGATTCTATCGATATATCGAAAGTTCTTGGCTCCACTGATAATAGCTTCTTTCAAAGCTCCGATAATCAACTCTTCATTAAGCCCTTTTTCTAACCAGTTATTAATATATTCATATTCAATAGGGGAAAGACTACGTACTAGTTCCTTCTGAAAGACATCATAAATATTATTAGAAGTCTGTTCTTCTTTAGTCTTCTGAAGATTAAGAATTATCTGATTATAAAACTTATCTAAAGAAATTATTTCTTTAATTTGATTATTCTCTTTGGTAGTCTTATATTGAATTATTTCTTTCAAGATTAAATTATTAAAGGAGGTCATCACTTCTTCTTCCTTAAGACCGAGACTATTGGCAATCTGACTACAATCGAAAAAATCTTTTTTATTATTAATTAATTCTAAGAAAACTAAAAAGTCGTTTAAGGATAGGTCTTTGGGTATATTCTTAATTAGTATCTCGCTAATAATAAGATTGGGAGCTTTTAATATCTCACTTAAGTTTTGCATCATTACACCACCTTTTTTTATTCTTTGTTATATAATTAGTCAAGATTACTTTATCATTTCTTAGTTTACGAAGAAGAATTTGTTTCTCTAAATCACTATAAACTTTATTTAGTTTATTTTTAGAAACACCTAGATTTATTACTTCTTCATAAGTTATGGCTATTTCTTTACGATTATGGATAGGAATATCTTTTTCTTTTTGAGCAATTACTTTTCGATCGATTCCTTTAATAAGACCAGAGGTCATTGCATAGTACAAACCATAGTTATATATAACGGTGTTATCTATCTTACCATATTTTAGAATTTTTTGAATAGTTTTTATATTATTTTGTTCTTTTTTAGTAAAAGGATAGTCTGATGGTACTTCTAGTTGAGCATACATACCGCAAAGATCATCAACTTTCTTCAGTTTTTTATATTTGATATTAAGGATTTTTAAGATACCTAGTTTTTTTAAGTAATCAAGTGATTTAACGACATTGGGGCTTAATAAGATTTTATCTAGTTCACTTTTAATCCTAGTTTTTGATAAGGTACTTAGTAGTTCTTTATTCTTCTTAAGAGCATTTAAAATTTCTTTTTCAATAGAAAAGTTTAAGGTTGCATAAAAACGTAATGCTCTTAACATTCGTAAGGGGTCTTCGATGAATTTTTCATTAGGATTTCCAATTGCTCGAATTTTTTTATTTCTAATATCTTCTAAGCCGCCCAATAAGTCTTTAATGTTACCATTTTTATCCATTAAAATAGCATTAATCGTAAAGTCTCTTCTTTTAATATCACAGTTTATGTCATCGGTATAAGTAATAGTTGGATGTCTCTTATTATAGGAAAATTCAACTCGGTAAGTAGTAATATCAATGTTATAGGGAGGAATATTCATCTTGAAGGCACCATACATCGCATTATTGATACTTCCTTTTAACAGACCACTTAATTCTTTAACAGAAGCCGTAGTACATATGTCAATATCATAACTTTTTTTATTCATGATGGCATCACGGACGTAACCCCCAACAATATAGCATTCATAATTATTTTCTTCTAGTAAATTTAATATATTATATATCTTTGTGTCCATTGTATCTCCTGGAAATATTATAACATTTCATTTGACAATATACCACTTGTTATGGTAGAATTTACTAGACAAATGAACAAAGGAGGAATACTTATGGCTATTAAAGTTACAAATAAAAAACCTAAATCTATGAATAGAAGAAGTCATGCTCTTAACAAGACTAATCATTTTCAAAAACCAAATATGATTACTATCACTGTTAATGGTGTTAAAATTAAGACTTCAGCAAGAGAAGCTAGAACTATTCTAAAGGCTAATTAATTTGGTCTTTTTTTAAACCCAGGACTTTGGTCCTGGGTTTTATTATGCCACTTTCTTAAATAGTTTCTTCTTACTCGGATATAATTCATCTAATTTTTCATAGGTTGTATAGTTGGTATAGTTAAGGTCTTCTGCTTTAACTAAATAGGTATCACTTGTAAGATTATTTAAAATTGTCTCTAGATTAGTATTTTCATTGACAATAACAACTTTACCATCTTTTTCATTCTTTCGAACAATTCCAAAGTAATTTTCATGTGGTAAGAAACGAACAACTACGGGAGCTTCTTGACTTCTGATGTTACCGTAATTGTCATTATAGTATTTTATACCTTTAACTAAATATAAATATTCGATAAAGTTTGTCTGTGACATTTTATTAAAAAATAACATTCCAATTCCCCATTTTGCTTATTTAAGCAGCTACTTCTAGCATTTTATAAACTCGATAAATAGTTTCATCTTTCTTATAAAGTGCAATCGGTTTGTTATTATACACCATAGTAATTATTTTGTCATCCCTATTTAAACTTAATTTAACTCCATTTTTCACTTGAAAGTATTCATTTTTATTTAATTTGTAAACCGGATAGTCTTTTAAAACAGTCAATAATGGTATTTCTTGATAATTATCATTTAAAATGTCATCTATAGTATAAGCATTTTCTAGAGAAAAGTCTCCTTGTTTAGTTCTAGTAAGACTAGTCATAGTCCCTAAAGTTCCTAAGGTTTTAGCAATATCCTCGATTAGACTACGAATATAAGTACCCTTAGACACTTCTACTCTAAATTTAATAGTATCATCTTTAAAAGACAATAATTCAATATCATAAATATGAATATTTCTAGTTGGTAAGGTAACGTTCTCATTAGTTCTGGCATATTCATAAAGCTTTTTCCCATTTATTTTGACAGCAGAGTAAATAGGAACAGTTTGTAAACTATCACCCAAGAAACTTTTTAAAGCTTTTTCTACTTGCGTTTTAGTAACTTTGTAAGGAGCTTTATTAAGAATTTTACCAGTAATATCACCAGTATCAGTTTGAAGACCGAGCTGCATAGTAGCTACATATTCTTTCTTAGCAGCTGTAATAATATCTACTAATTTCGTATCGTGATGAGTGCAAATAAGAAGGACACCAGTGGCTAGAGGATCTAGCGTTCCTGTGTGTCCTACTTTCTTCGTATGTAGATGCTTCGATATTATATTAACAACATCACGGGAAGTCATATTAGCTTCTTTACATACATTTAAAATCATTTTTCTTCCTCTTTGATTCTTTTAAGGATTTTTTCAATATTATCACCGTAAGCAATAGAATTATCATACTTAAATATTAACTTTGGAGTATTTCTAATTTCAATCTTCGATGCTAGTTCACTGCGAAGGTATTTAGCGGTATCATCGTTTAATTCTCGTTCTAAAGAGGATGTATCAGTATCATTAAGACTAGTAAAGAATACTTTGCAAAAAGATAAGTCATTAGTAACTTCACAGGCTGTAATAGTGATATTCTTTAAAATGGAATCATGACTTTCTTCCAAAATAATCTCACATAAAGCTTTTTGAATATTACTAGATATTCTTTTTTGTTTAACTAAATTCATCTTTTAACCTCAACCATATCATAGCATTCTAAGACATCTTGTTCTTTTAAATCACTATAATTTTCTAAGGTAATACCACATTCAAAGCCTTTTTTGACTTCTTTAACAGATTCTTTTCCTCTTTGAAGACCAGAAATCATACCATCATGAATAACAATGCCATCACGAACAACTCTAATCTTAGAGTTAGCTTTAATTAGACCATCGGTTACATAAGATCCAGCAATTTTCCCAACTTTGGAGAAAGTAAATATCTTTCTGATTTCGGCATGTCCAAAGATTTTCTCTTCAAATTCAGGATCTAAAAGTCCTTGCATAGCAGATTCCATATCTTCAATAGCCTTATAAATGATATTATATAAACGAATATCAACACCATATTCTTTAGCCATATCCTTAGTTTGATTAGAAGGAGAAACATTAAAGCCAATAATTATCGCGTTGGAAGCATTAGCTAGAACAACATCGCTTTCGGTAATTGTCCCAATATCACTACGAATAACGTTAATTTTAACACCCTTAACATCGATTTTTTGTAAAGAATTTTTAAGAGCTTCTTCGCTTCCTTTGACATCAGTTTTCAAAATAACGTTAATTTCTTTAGTACCTTCATCAATAGCTTGGAATAATGAGTCTAAAGAAATATTTTCTTTTTTGAATTTTTGATCACGGGCGATAAGGCGACGTTTTTCAGCAACTTCTTTAGCTTGTGTTTCCGATTCAAAGCTCATAAATTTGTCCCCTGCTTCAGGATTACCTTGAAGACCGGTTATTTCTACCGGAGTTGAAGGTCCAGCACTAACAACATCAACGCCAAGATCATTCTTCATAGTTCTTACTTTACCATAGTTGTTCCCAATTACGATTGGATCACCAATTCTTAAAGTACCATTTTGGATTAAGATAGATGCAACCCCACCGATATGTTTATCTAATTTGGATTCAATAACAGACCCAACTGCATAACGATTAGGATTAGCTTTTAAATCAAGCATTTCTGCAGTAGCAAGGATAGTTTCTAATAGTTTATCAATGTTTTCTCCAGTTTGGGCCGAAATCTTAACGAATGGATATTCGCCACCCCATTCTTCAGGTGTAATATTTAATGCAGCCATTTCTTCCATAACCTTTTCTGGGTTAGCATCTGGTTTATCCATCTTGTTAACTGCTACAATAATAGGTACTTTAGCGGCTTTCGCATGGTCAATTGCTTCTTTAGTTTGAGGCATAACCCCATCATCAGCGGCAACAATGATAATAACAATATCAGTTACACTAGTCCCACGCGCACGCATAGCCGTGAAGGCAGCATGACCAGGGGTATCAATGAAGGTTATAGGTTCCCCCTTATGCATAATTTGATAAGCACCAATAGCTTGAGTAATACCCCCAAATTCACTAGCGGTAACTTTAGAATGACGAATAGTATCTAATAGAGTTGTCTTACCATGGTCGACATGACCCATAATGGTAACAACTGGTGGTCTTTTGACTAAATCTTCTTTAGAATCTACAATTTCATATTCTTCGAAGTTAGTTATATCTTGGGTTGTATCCTTCTTTAAGACTTTATTGTATTCTAAAGCCACAACTTCAGCATCTTCAAAAGAAATACTCATCGTTAGATTAGACATAATCCCATTAGTCATTAACTTTGTAATAAGATTAGCACCACTACAACCAATAGCCTCAGCTAAATCTCCTACAGTCATATTATCATGATATAAAATAATATTATCTTCCTTAGCATTCTTCTTTAATTTTGATTTGTTCTTATACATTTCTTTTCTTTTATTAAGAAATTCAGCTTTGGAAGAGGCTATTTCACTTTTCTTTTTTAATTTTTGCTTTTTATCACCAGACTCATAAGATTTCTTAATGTTAGTTGTTTCCATGATATCTTCAACCGCTTCATCAATAACATCCTCCTCTTCTAAAGATGTATCAATTGCACTTGAAATTAAGTTGATAGCATTATCTAAAATAATGATATCATCATCGCTAAGAAAATCATCCCCATTTTTAACTTTGATTCCTAATTCTTCACATTTTTTTAAAATCTCAGCAACTGTATGATTTGTATCATTTGCATACTCTTTTACACTCATCATAAAGTCCCCACCTCTTTCTTATATATATTTTTCTATTTCCTCATAAATACTTTCTGGTACTTCACACTCTAAGGCACGGTCTAAGGCTTTATTTTTTTTAGCCATCTCCAAGACCTCTTTTGATTTAGTTATATAGGCTCCTTTACCATTTTGCTTACCTGTTACATCAACAAAAACGTTGTTTTCTTGGTCTTTAACAATTCGTAGTAAATTTCTTTTGTCTTCACGATTTCTGGTGACAACACACATTCTTAAAGGAACTTTTTTCATTATTTATTGCCCTCTTTTTGGATATCTTCCATCGTTTTAACTTCTAATTTATATCTCGTTAATTTGCTAGCTAAACGAACATTAATAGCCTTACGACCAATGGCTAATTTCAAGTTATCATTATCAACAACGACTAATGCTTCACGTTTTTCTTCATCTTTAATTGAAACAATAACATTTTTTGCTGGAGCCATTGCGTTTTTAATAAATTCAGCTGGATCATTACTATATTTAACTAAATCAACTTTTTCACCGTTTAATTCTTTTAAGATATTAGCAATTCGACTACCACGAGCACCAATGCAAGCCCCGATGGCATCTACTTTATCATTAGTTGAGTAAACAGCAACCTTTGAACGAATACCTGGTTCTCTAGCAACTTGATATAAGATAACTGTACCATCAGCTAACTCAGGAATTTCTGATTCAAATAAGCGTTTAACAAAACCATAATGTTTTCTTGATAAAAGAATTAATGGTCCTTTAGTTCCGGCTTCAACTTTAGTAACATAAACTTTAATTGAAGAGCCCATCTTAACTTCTTCACCAGGAATCATCTCACTCTTTGGTAAAATTCCACGAGCACGACCTAAATCAACATAATAGTTTCTTTGGTCTTCCATTGCTAGCATTCCCACTAACATTTCATCTTGTTTATCTCCAAACTCATTAACAATTGACTCTTTTTCAGCTTCTCTAATCCTTTGAGTTACTACTTGTTTGGCAGCCCCAGCCGCAACACGGCCAAAATCATGAGGAGTTACTTCTTTTTCAATAGTATCACCAACTTTAATATCAGGGTCTATTTCTTTAGCATCTTCTAAAAGCATTTGAGCATCAGGATTAATCTCTGGAGGAATTTCAATCTCATTACCTTCTTCATCAGTCTCATAGGTTGAATCAATATAATCATCAACAACCACATAATAAGATATAACCTTAAACTTGCCAGTTAACTCATCAAAATCAACTCTTACATTAGTTCTCGCATCATAATTTTTCTTATAAGCAGTCATCAAAGCTTGTTTCATCGCATCAATTATTAAATCTTTAGAAATTCCCTTTTCTTCAGTTACCAAATTTAGGGCTTTTAAAAATTCTAAACCGCTATCTACTACTTTTTCACTTTCTTTTTTCTTCATACTACTCGCCTCTTTCTTTACTTATAACATCTAAGATATAAGATTCGTCAATAAAGTCCATCTTATCAACAATAGGATTAATAATATTGGTTGCCTCAACAATTTCATCTAAGTCAATACCATTTATTTTATCTAATTCTATTGTCAAAAAATTATAATTATTCTCTTTATGATAAAAAATATCAGTAACCATAATTTCTTTTGTCTTCAGACTTTCTTCAACTAACTTTCTAAGTTCATTTAATTTTTCTTCCATAGTACCTCTATAAAATTAAAAGTGGGAATTTTCTGCCCACTTAAATCTGTAATTTAATTATAGCACAATTCCAGATATTTACAAGAAATTTTTCTTTTTAAACTGGGACATTACTTAAGAAATATGTCCTATATAAATAATGAAAAGTTTCTAAAGACTATTATTTCTTATAGAATAGAATAAATTAAATAAAATAGCAAGTGGTATCGGTATAAAAATTTATCTTAAAAGAAATGACTGAAGAACTTTAATATAAGAGAATTTTTTGTTATAATGAGGCAAGAAGTTACTAGAAAGGCAGATACTATGCAAGAAAAGATAAAAAAGACTTTAAAACATCTTTTGGGATACAATGATATTGAAGAACGTAATATTCAGGAAAAAAATTCGGTCGCCCTAGATAATTTTCTAGAGGAGCATCCTTTATATAAAGAGCCGATTCATACTCTAGGAGTACGCCCTGATAATAAAGAATTTTCACCAGATATTAAAAAGATTACGGATGGCTTTGTTATTCTTAATGAAGATTTAAAAAAGTTAGAAGATGATAAAATTCCTAATATTTTTGAATATGATGGTTTACATAGCGGCACTCCCTTACGTTATAAACCTTTTAAAGGAGCTTTAAGAAGCATTAGATGGACTTTAAGAAGAAGTAATCTTTATTGGTATCCGAATGCCGAAGGATCGCGTTTTGATCGCCAAAAGATAGTGGATTATCTAAAAAAAGAAGAAATTATTACAAATACATCTGAGAAAAAAGAGATAGGTATTAATAACATTCTTTTTACTTACTCAACAACTCATGCTTTTCATTTGATTCTAAAAGCCCTTTTAAAAGATGATGATGTTGTCTTGATGACTGGTCCTAACTACGGATTATTTGCCGTTAAACCTGAGATTATTGGTAATCGGGCTTTAGTTATTCCTTTAGAGGAAGAAGATGACTTTCTACCTAATCCGGCTAAGTTAGATAAAAAAATCAAAGAAATCAATCAAGACCTAGCTAAGAAATACAAGGGAAAAGAATATATCCCCAGAGTTAAGGCTTTTCTTAATGAAAATCCTCATAATCCTTTAGGAAAAGTAATGAGTAAAAAGGATGAAGGGTTACTCCGAGAGATTGGGTTAGTTTGTAAGAATAATGGGGTCTTTGTAATTGATGATTTAATATATAGAGATTTATCTTATAAAGAAAAGGCTTTACCAATGATGAGTATTCCAGGGTTATTTAATAATACTATCTCTTTGATGGGTATTTCTAAAGCTTACGGATTAGCTTCCTTAAGAGCTGGCTTTATCGTCGGACCAGAAGAAGTCATAAGAATGCTAGCCAATGAAATAGAAGAATCCTTAGACTCTATGAGTGTCTTACAAGTAGCAGCCGTTACGGGAGTGTTTAATGGTTCTAAAAGAAGAGAAAGAGAAGCCAAAAGGTACTTAGGAAAGATTTTAAAGATTTATCAGTACCGTTTAAGTCTTTTAGAAGCCTTAATCTATGGAATTGATTATATTAAAGATGAAAAAAGAAAAAAGAAAATAAGTTATGAGATAGATAAATATATCGAAAATCCAGAGATTAGAAATTACATAAAAAAAGGTATTCCACATTTAAAATTAAGAGACAATACTATTCCAGAAAGTGGTTTCTTTGCAATTGTTGACTTTACCTACTTTCGAGGAAAGAAGTATAATGATAGCGTAATTAGCAATGATATGGACTTTATCAAATTTCTTTACAAATTAACAAAGATTAAAATTATTATGGGCTCCAATATGTCTTGGCCTTATGAAGAAGAGATAATTGGACGTGTAAACTTCGGATTGGATACTAAAGCTTTAATTAATAATTTCTATATTATGAAAAAAGCTCTTAACAAATTAAAATAGAAAGGTTTAATATGAACTTACGCAAGATAAAACATATGCTCTATTTAAAAAAAGAATTAATACTTGCAAACATCGAACATTTCTTTAGTCATAAAAAAAATGTCAAGATTAGAATTGTTTCAACTACTAAATGGGCTTATAAATGTGGAGAAGATGTTTTAATTCTAAGAGAATTAAAAAAGCAAGGATTTGATGTTAAAATTGTATGTTACGAGACTGAAAAAGTAGATAAAGAAGCAATTTATTTAATTAAAAGTATCTGGGGATATCAGGATAACCCGAAGAAATTTAATGATTTTTTAAAAGCTTTAGAGAAAGACAAGGTTCGAACAATAAATCCAGTTCACATAATGAAAAAAAATATTGATAAAGAAGAACAGTATAATTTATTTATGAGTTATGATATTCCCCATATAAATTCAGTATTTATAAGTAAAGATAAAGATTTCTTAATGAATGTTAAAAAATGCTTAAAAAAGACATTTGTAGGAAAGATAGTAGTCGTTAAACCAAGTATTTCTGCCAGTGGAAATAACACTTATGTTTTGAATGGCACCAGCAAAAATAATATTACTTTAACGGAGTTAGAAGAAAAGTTTAGCTTTTTGGCAAAGAAAAATAAGCTTATTATGCAAGAATTTATTCCTGATGTAAAAGATGGCGAAGTTTCAGTAATAGCCCTAAATGGCAAGATAGCTTATGGGGTTAGAAGATATCCTAGTGTTTTTACTCAAAATGATACAGTTGAGCTTTTAAAAAATCTTGATGAAGAAATAATTAGTATTTCAAAGAACGTTTTAAGTATTCCGGAATTAAGAAAAGCTTTTTATGCTCGAATTGATTTGATTAAGAAAGATAATAGCTACCTAGTGATGGAAATTGAATATACGGATCCCCAATTATTTTTAAATGTCGGTTGTAGTAAAGAAGAGACTAAAGAACATATAAAGTTGTATTGTGAAGAATTAATTAAATATATAGAAAAAGATTCCTAGTATCCAAATAATATTAAGAATCTTTTATTTTAAGAAACCATTATAGATATTTTGCGTTTCTTTATAAGTTATAAAAGCTTTTTTATCAATAGAATTAATTAATTCATTTAAAGCTGATATTTTTTGATTTTGAACTTCCATTAAGAGAAGTTTTTTCTTTTTATCATCATAAGAATCATAAACATCAATGGTTGTAACGGCAAAGCCTGATTTCCTAATTAAGGCTAAGTTTTCTTTGGTTGCTTTACTAGTAATTATCTGAACAGAAGTATTTCCTTTAATGATAACTTGACTTAAGTAAGTTCCAATATAAGTACCTGTCGCATATCCTAAAGAATAGCTAATAGGGACCAACACACTAGTAAGAGTCGTATTTAAAGCGCTTCTAGCAACATAATACCAAATTAGAACTTCAAAAAAAGCTAAAAAGGCAGCTATTAATCTTTTTCCTTTGACTGAAAATATCGTTCGGATAGTTCCAATACTGACATCTAACAACCGTCCAAAAAAGATTTTTATGCATACTAGAAATGTTATCATGGCTCCTCAGTTTCTATGGATAATGGCAAGTCCAATTATAAGTGCTAATAAAAGGAAAATAGCAATTATAAAAACGGCATATCCTATTACATTAGTATTGCTTATTTCTTCATTTCTATTCATTATATTTTTATTTTTAATAGCTTCTAGCTTCTCGAGATAAGCACTGTTAGGAGAATTGAGGCTTTTTTTTATAGCCAGTTGCCTACTATCCATCATAGTACCGCAATTTGGACAAAGGGCACTATTGGATGGTAAGGCGTGTCCACATTTTCGACAATTATACATAATATCACCACTATTATGGTATCACAAAGTATGATAATTTACTAGTTATTAGTCGGTACTATCTTCGATAAAAGTCTTTGATTTATGAGGTTCATCTCTTAGTAAGTCAAGATAGTCTTGTTGTCTTAGTGCTTCATAAAGGACAATAGCAACCGTATTAGAAAGGTTTAAAGCTCTTACTTTATCAGTCATTGGGATACGCATACACTTATCAATATAAGGTTTCAAGATCTTAGGAGGAATACCTGTGGATTCTTTGCCAAAAAAGAAATAAATATTCTCATCTTTATTAGAATAATCAAAAGAAGTATGAGGCTTATGACCATAACGAGTCAAAAAATAATAAGTACCTTTATTTTTCTCAAAAAATTCTTCAATATTTTCATAAACAGTATAATCACAATACTGAATATAGTTAACCCCGCTTCTTTTAATATATTTCTCATCTAAAGAAAATCCTAACGGTTTAATTAAATGCAACTTAGTATGCGTGGCAACACAGGTACGCATAATATTTCCAGTATTCTGAGGTATTTCTGGTTCAAATAAAACTATATTTAACATATTTAATTCTTCTTTCTATATTTATTGTACTGCTAATTTTTATCTTTAACTAGACATCTCTTTAAGGTTTCTTCTTCTGGTTCTAAGTCTATTAGAGTTCTATTTTTAAAAAGGGATCTTGTCATTAGCATTTGGGCTTCTAAAGAGATTTGATATGGTCTTAAAGTGATTTTAGGATATCTAGAATCTTGATTATGAATGGATACTAGTCTTCTTGAGGCTTCATAAATATCTTTATGAAAATTATGATTATCTAAATAAATTATTTCTGTTATACCGACTTGAATAATCGTTTTCATACATTCGTTACAAGGAAATAAAGTTGTATAGAGTTTAGAGCCTTTAAGAAGGGTACGATCCCCCGTAAACCCGAAGATTGCATTCTTTTCAGCATGAACAACATAAGCATACTTCGTATCTAAGAAACTTCCTTCCTTTTGCCAAGGAAAATCCTTATCACTAATACCATTAGGAGTCCCATTATAACCAGTCGATAATATACGATTATCTTTAGATACAAGAACTGCTCCAACCTGACAGTTAGGATCTTTAGAGCGTAATGATGTTAATAAAGCTTCTATGGCAAATCGATCATCTATAGAGATATAATTTTTATTTTCGTTCATAAAACCTTCCTTTCTTTTAGGAGTATTAATGTATTGTACCATAAATTTAATCTATGTTATACTATTTTATAGAAAGAAAGGATAGGATATGAAAAAATTTTTAGGAGTGTTTCTTGTCAGTATAATTTTATTTTGTACCGGCTGTGATAATAAGGAAAAAGTTAATCTTTTAGGAATTGATTTTAATCAATCAGGAAATGAGATTAATCTTAGTAATTATGAGACTGATAATCCTTTAGTAGCTATGCAAATTGAAGGATATGGAGCGATTGTAATAGAATTATATCCGAAGATGGCCCCAAATACAGTGAATAATTTTATTTCTTTAGTTAAGGCTGGCTTTTATGATAATAATTCCTTCCATCGTTTAGTACCTGGTTTTGTTTTACAGGGTGGTGATCCAAAGGGTGATGGTACCGGTGGTCCGGGCTATACGATAAAGGGCGAATTTACCAATAATAAATTTACTAATACCCTAAAACATACTAAGGGAATTGTTTCAATGGCAAGAAGCAATGATAATGATTCTGCCGGTAGTCAATTTTTCATTATGTTAGATACTGCATCTTATCTAGACAATAACTATGCTGCTTTTGGTAAAGTCATTGATGGAATGGATATTGTTGATAAGATTGCCACTAGTGAGACAGTAAGTGATACAAGTTCTGGTAAATTAAAGAAAAATTTAAAGATTGTAAAAACTCTAGTAGATACTAGAGGTCAAGAATATGCTGAACCTGTTAAAATAACAGAATAGTTAATATGAAAAGAACATCATTCACGATGAATCTTATTGATTGCATCAGAAGTGATGTTTTTTTAAAAGATATTAAAGATTCCTAAAGATAAGACCCCCATAATAATTCCTGCTAAAACAACTCCCGCCATTATTGAAATAACACTTTTTTTGAAGTCTAGATTTAAAAGTGATGCGGCTAAGGTGCCAGTCCAAGCACCAGTTCCTGGTAGTGGAATACCTACAAACAAGAATAAAGCTAAATAAGCACTTCTACCAGCCTTAGATAAGAGTTTTTGACCGCCTTTATTTCCTTTTTCTAAGCAGAAAGTAAAGAACTTGCCAACAATTTTTTTATCTTTTCCCCACTCCAAAATTTTACGAGCAAAAAAGAAAATAAGAGGTACCGGCAACATATTACCGAGAACCGCAATAATATAAGAAGGAAGTAGAGGTAAGCCAAAACCTACGGCATAAGGAATGGCTCCTCTTAATTCAATGATAGGAACCATTGAAATTAAAAAAACGATCAAGTATTTCCAAAACATAAATTTCACCTTTTTTAATTTTACCAAAATTGATTTTCTAATGCAATAGTATGTGCTAAGATTAATAAATAGCAAAAAAATAAGAAAGGAGTTACCTTTCTTAAAAAGTGTGAGTTTATTGTTTATATGTTATCTTAATTGTATAGGGTTTATATATGAATTATCATAATATATATTATGATTTCTTGCTTCTACCACTAATATTCAATATATCTATTAATGTCCACAAGCGTCTGATTCGGCTTTTCTAGCCTATCTTTGTATCTTTAAGATACTAAATTATATAATAATTAAATTTTTTACATCTTTTAATTACTTTTTTCTATTTTCTATATCAAACTTCCTTTCACATTTACATAGTACCAATTAATTATGAAAAATATGTGAAAAACTAGTGAAAGTTATTTTTTTATTTTAAAATAGAAAGTCGTACCATGATTTTTAATACTCTTTACCCCGTAATCAAAGTGATGCTGCTCTAAGATGTTTTTAACTATTGATAAACCTAAACCAGTCCCAATGACATTTCGTTTATGATTTTTTTCTTGTTTATAGTAACGGTTCCAAATATTTTGAAGATCTTCTTCATCAATTCCCTTCCCCGTATCAATTATTTCTACTAGGCAATCTTTACTTTCTTCAGTTAGTCTAACAATTACTTTTAAATCATCCCCAGTATAGTTAACGGCATTATTAATAAGATTATAAATGACCTGACTAATTCGTTTCTTATCTGCTTTAACTATAATACTCTCCGGACTTTCAAGAATTAAATTATAGTTCTCTGTCTCTTTAATAATTTCATATCTACGAAGAATATCTTTAATAAGTAAGACGATATCAAATTCTTCGATATCCAGATTATCCTGATTATTTTGAAGTTTACTAAGTTCTAGAATATCATTAACTAAAATGTTCAAACGTTCAGTTTCTTCAATAATGACATCTAAATTCTTAATAGTTTTTTCCTTATCATCAATAGTTATGTCTTTTATCATCTCAGCATAAGCCTTAATCATCGTTAGAGGAGTTTTTAAATCATGAGAAACATTAGCCATTAAGTCCCGACGATAAGTATCAGTTTTAGAAACTTCTTGCTCTAAGTAATTTAAGGAATTTGCTAGTTCATCAAGTTCATTAATACCAGTGTTTTTAAAGACTAAGTTATAATTACCATCAGCTAGTTTAGTCGCTTTTTTAGTCATATCACTGATAGGTTTAGCAATTCTTCGAGACAAAAACATTGCAATCACAATCGAAAGTAAAATTGTTAAAAGAGTTAAATAAATTAATTGACTTTTAATTAAAGAGGTTGTAGTCCCTATATCTTCTAGGGAAGTAAACAGAAATACATAACCATTATTTTTCTTAATACCATACAAAAGAGATGTACTGTTATTAAGTGGGTTTAAGATTTTTTCAAAATATATTTCCTCTTGTGATTGTTTTATCTTAACTAATTCTTTATCAATATTTTTATTTTTTCCTAAAAGACAAGAGGTAGTCTTATTATTAAAGTAATACTTATTCCCCCAGTTATCAACATATTCTAAACAGATATTATTATCTAAAGAAATGTCATCAATAGAACTTAATATACTTGAATTATCTATACTTTTAACCTGTTCAACCAATTCATTCATATAACTAATTTGATATTTCTCATAGTAAACACGAAAAAAGATGATTTGAACAAACCAAAGTAATAGTAAAATGGAGATGGAAAAGACTATTAAGTACTCAAGAGTTTTAAAGTGAAGAGAATTACGGATATTAACTATCTTAGTTTTGATATTCAAATTTATATCCTATAGCTCGTACCGTTACAATAAATTTACGATACTTTCCGAGATTATTTCTAAGAGTTTTAATATGGGTATCGATAGTGCGGTCATCCCCAAAAAAGTCGTATCCCCAAATATTGGTTAGTAACTGCTCTCTTGATAAAGCAATATTCTTATTAGTTATCATATATTTTAGTAATTCATATTCTTTAGGTGTTAAATTAACTCTCTTTCCATCCACTTTTACTTCATGTGCCAAGTCATTAATTGTAAGTCCTTCGAAAGTATAGGTATTGTTAGTGCCACAATTTCTTTTTAAAATAGCTTTAATACGTGCTACTAATTCTTTTGGACTAAATGGTTTCGTAACATAATCATCTATTCCTAAGTCAAAGCCAATAAGTTTATCATACTCTTCACTACGAGCTGACAGCATAATAAAAGGAATATCTTTTATTTTTTTAATTTCTTTACACGCCTGATAGCCATCCATCTTTGGCATCATTATATCCATAACAATTAAATCATAGTTATTATTTTTAGCCATTTCAATTGCTTCTAAACCATTATCGGCTTCATCTACTTCATAAGAATCATTTATCAAGTATTCTTTAATAACATTTCTAATTAACTCTTCATCATCAACGACTAAAATTTTCATAAACATCCTCCTTTTTCCGTGATTATTCTATTATATTATTGTGAAGAACATATGAAAAAAGAACTCTAGAAGTTCTTAACATTATGATAAATATCAGTAACATCATCAATATCATCTAAAAGATTATACAATCTTTCAAATAACATTTTATCTTCTTCATTAAGCTCTACTTCTTCTTTCGCAAACCAACCAATTTCATCAAATTCATAATCAACATCAGGAATAATACTTTCAATAACATCTTTCAAGGTATGTTGATCAGTTGGATTAACAGAAACGGTCATAAGATCATCTTCATAACTTTCATCAACAGGTTCAATACCAGCTTCTAAAAGAGCCATTAAAACTTCTTCTTCTTTGTCAGTATGAAAAGATACAACATTAAGATAATCATAATTATATGATACCGAATTATTAACTCCTAAGCTCTTATGAACTTTATTGAAAGCTGCTCTTACTTCCCCAACCGTACGATTTACATTATCGGTTAAAGTCTTAATAATTAGAGTTGAAGCTCCTGGTCCAAAACCTTCATATACAACGGTTTGATAATCTTCTTGACCTGCACCCTTAGCCTTGTCAATAGCGCGTTTGATAATATCTGAAGGGACTTCCTGTTTCTTTGCTTTTTCAACTAATCTTTTTAATTTTATATTAGTATCAATATCAGGGTTTCCCTTAGCTGCCAAATATAATTCTTTAGCAAAGTTGGTATAAATTTTTCCTCTAGCAGCACCAGTCTTTTGAATACTTGCTTTTCTAACTTCATATGCTCTTCCCATAAAATCTCCTTTTCTTTCGTTAAATATTATAATATAGCCTTAAATAATTCTCAAGGTTAATATAAATTTATAGACCATATTTTTTGGTTTTGATGGTATATTCTTTTTGATCTTCCTAATAATAGATGGTAGATAATATATTTCATAATAATTATACTTTTCTTTTTCTAAAGTATATTCTATAGATTTAATCACTATTTCTCTAATGGTTGCTACTTTGAATAAATTCTTCAAACGATTAATTGCTCTTTTACTTACTTTTCTAGTTAAATATTTAAGATACCACTCGGATGTACGATAAAAGCTAAACTTATAACCATCATAGTTTTTTAAAACTCGTAAAGTATCATAATATCCCAGCAGAATATTTTCTTCAATTTTATCATAATTCATCTCTAGGATTTTACAAATATTCCGAGATGGTTTGATGGTTGTAATATTATATTTTTGATGATTAACTTTCCTATTATGACCAATACCATTTATTTTTATTTCATAGATTTTATCGTATCCTTGATTAATTAGCATACTAACAGGACAATTATCATAAAAACCACCATCGACATAAATATGTTTATCAATTAATGGAGTTAATTTAAAAATTGGCAAAGAACAACTTGCTATTAAATAATCGACTAATTTTTCCTTAGGAATATCATTCTTATAAACATAAACAGGACTTAAATCATGAAGACGAACAGTTACTAAACCAAAATCAATCTTACTATTATATAATTTTTCTTTATCAATTAGATTATTAGCTAAAATTTTTAATTTGTCTGTTTGTAATCCTCTAGTCTTAAGTGTACTCAAAATAGTCTTATTTAAACCTTTAAAACCACTAAGTCTTGTATTTTTACCATTTACATAATCTACTAGTTCTTTATTAATATCGAGAAGAGTCTCTGGATGAAGATTTTGCCATAACTCAAGTAATTTTTCTTCTTGATGAGCGGCAATTAAGCAAGCATTAAAAGAGCCGATTGAAGTACCTACAATACCGTTTATTTTTATATGACAAGCTAAAAAAGCATAGTAAGCTCCTATCTGGTAACTTCCTTTTAAGCCACCGCCTTCTAATGCTATTCCTATCTTTTGCAAAGTAATTACTCCTATTGTTTAGTTATTTTACCTGTTGTTAAGCCAATCTTACCACTGAAAGAGCCCTCTAAGAGATTAGATTGATCTCGATCGGCATAACTTAACCAAATTCTAAAGACATATTGTTGTGTCTCAGATGGACTAATAGTAATTTCATCAGTTGTCAAAGTATAATCTTTACCACTAATAGCATTGCTAAAGTTACCAGTTGCTATAGTAGTTTCGCCAGAGTCTCCCTTCTTAGTTAATTCCCATTTAAAATCTTCCGATATAAAATTAGTAGAAATAGTAAAGTCAGTTAAGTATAAAGTATAATTAGCTGTCATAGTCGAAGTTGATTTTGAAGTAATAGTAAAGTTGGTATAAGCTCTACTGTTTTGTCTATCAGCATCATTAATTAACATCATTCTTGGTTCGTTTATATATTGACTAGTTAAAAATTCAATATCCAAATTTGCGTTAGTAACAGTAGATGGATTAATGGTATCTGTTACATTTATTTTAGCTAAATAGAATGCTCTTGATGCTGTGAATGCCGTTGTTATAAGTATTAGTGCTATCGATATATATAAGATAGTGTGTTTTACCGTTTCCTTAGTCTTCATAAGAAACCTCCGTACTATTATAAGTATATCTTAAAACGCAATTATTTACAATATGCAATTTCATGTTTTAATATAAATTCTCGTTAGGACTAGCATTCAAATCTAAGTCAGCAAATTTCCTTTTTAAGTATAATGGATATGCTGCAGCTCCAATCATTGCCGCATTATCAGTACAGTAAAGTAGTTTAGGAACAGTAACATTTACATCGTATTTTTGAGCCATTTTTGTAATCTCCTCGCGAATATACATATTAGCAGAAACCCCACCGGCAATAATAACATTCTTTATATTAGTCTTCTTAATAGCAAGTTCCAACTTACGAACTAATTCATCAGTAGCCGTAGTCTGAAAAGAACAAGCCAAATCTTCTTTATTAATAGCATTATTCCTTTGAGTTTCATTATGCACTAAATTAATAATACTTGACTTAAGACCACTAAAGCTCAAATTAAATGAATCATCATACATAGGAATTGGTAATTTGTAACTAGGCTTACCATTTAAAGCCATTTTCTCTACATTAGGTCCACCAGGGTATTTTAAGCCTAAAACTCGAGCAACTTTATCGTATACCTCTCCAATCGCATCATCTAAAGTACTTCCTAATACCTCAAATTTATAGTCCTCAGGCATATAAACAATATCTGTATGACCGCCACTTATAATTAAAGCAAGAAGAGGAAATTGCATTGTATTTTCTAAGTTATTAGCATAAATATGACCTGCTAAATGATTTACGGCAATTAATGGTTTGTTATAAACCAATGAAATAGTTTTAGCTGCTTCAACGCCGACTAGCAAACTTCCCATTAAGCCAGGGCCATATGTAACGGCAATCGCATCAATATCTTTGATACTCATATTAGCTTTTTTTAAAGTTTCATTTAGTACAATGGTAATATTTTCAGTATGCATACGGGAAGCAATCTCGGGAACAACACCACCATAATTTTCATGAACTTTTATTTGCGTATTGATTGTTAAAGCCACTACTTCCTTGCCGTTTTTGACGATAGCAACACTAGTTTCATCACAACTTGATTCAATTGCTAAAATAAATACGTCTTTCATCTTTGTCTACTTCCTTTTCTTTTAATTGGTTTATATTATAACACTTTTATCATAAAAAATGCATTTTCATTACCATAATAATTTTTAATTGTTCTTACTTTAACAAAACCTAATTTTTCATAAAATTTTATGGCATTAATATTATTTTCTCTTACTTCTAAGTTTAATTTTTTTAAGTTATTTGTACATAAAGCATAATTAATCATGGATGATCCTAGTCCTTGATTACGAAAATCCTTTTGGATGTTAATATCAACAATATCAGCTTCATCAAAAGAAATTGTTAGGTGAATAAATCCTAAAATGGTATTATTTTTATAATATCCATAAATTTTTTGATTTTTATCAGCTAATACTTTTCTCAAATCATAAAGATCAGCATATTTAGGATCTAATTCTTTTCCTAAATCATATATGTATTGTAAGTCTTCATAACTAACTTCTCTTATCACTTTGGACCTCAATTGTCTTAATATACAAAGGATTAGCGTTAAAGCAATCGCTTTTTTCAAGGTAAGGATATATTATTAATTTTTGATAATCAATCTTTTCATTAATGATTGTGCCATTGGTATCTTTAGATTTTACATATTTGATTGAACTAGTCATTTTATCATCTTGAAATTTAGCCATATAATAACCATTATTTTCTAAAACGGCATAAGTATTTTCACCTTTATTATTTAAAGCTGCTATTTGTAAAAAGTTAATAGTATAAATTGGAATATTCAAGCAATATGCTATTGTTTTTGCTATAGTCACGCCAATACGAATTCCAGTAAACGAGCCAGGGCCATTACACACAATTATCTTGCCGAGGTCACTAATATCTATGTCAATGTCTTTTAGAATACTTCTTATCATTGGCAGTACAGTCTGACTTGTAGAAGGAAATTCAGTTGCTTCACTAATTTTTAATAATTTTTCATCACGATAAAGTCCTAATTTTACATCTTTAAAATGTGTATCAATAAATAAAGTATACATATTCTTCCTCTTTTCCACAACTAATTATAGCATTAAATTTAAAAATTGGCATTAAAAAAGACAGTTTTTACAATACTGCCTCACACAATTCTTCATATTTTTCACCATATGGTTTTATTTTTAAAACTCTGGTGTTTTCATCAACTATCACAAAAGATATTTCTAAACGTTCTTTTGGCAAACAATCACATATTAATTCTGACCATTCAATGATTGAAATAGCTTGACCATCAAAGTAGTCATCAAATCCTACTGTTTCGCAGGCATCCTGCAATCTATACACATCCATATGATAAAGTTTTGCTTCACCATTATATTCTTTTACTAAATTAAATGTTGGACTAGTGATAGTATCTTTAATTCCTAAAGATGCGGCGAAACCTTTAACAAATACAGTTTTACCACTACCTAATTCCCCGTTTAAACAAATTATCATTCCCGGAAATTTCTCTGATTCAATATTCTCAGCTAAACTCATTGTATCTTCAATTGATTTACTAACATATTTATATTCCATTTATATCACCTTGATAATAGTATATCAAAAATCATTTAAAATTAACAATTATTTTCAATAATTCCCTTAAATTAACGCAAAAAAAAATAGGCAACTTCCTATCTTCGCATTCACTATTTTCGGCGTTTAAGTGCTTAACTACTCTGTTCGGGATGGAAAGAGGTGTATCCACTTAGCCATAGTCACCTATAAAGGATTTTGTCCTTTAAAAACAAGATAATGCAACTTCATCAATATAGAAATAATATTGTGATTAAATCCTCGTATTATTAGTACTAGTCAGCTCAACATATCACTATGCTTCCACCTCTAGCCTATCAACCTCGTAGTCTACAAGGATACTTACTATATAAAATATGGGAAAATTCATCTTGGAGGAGGCTTCTCGCTTAGATGCTTTCAGCGATTATCCTTTCCATACATAGATACTCTGCACTGCAACTGGCGTTACAACAGATACACCAGAGGTATGTCCAATTCGGTCCTCTCGTACTAGAATCAGCTCTCCTCAATTTTCCTACGCCCACGACGGATAGGGACCGAACTGTCTCACGACGTTCTGAACCCAGCTCGCGTGCCACTTTAATGGGCGAACAGCCCAACCCTTGGAAGCGAATCCACCTCCAGGATGTGACGAGCCGACATCGAGGTGCCAATCACCACCGTCTATGTGAACTATTGGGTGGTATCAGCCTGTTATCCCCAGGGTAACTTTTATCCGTTAAGCGACGGCAATTCCATTTTCTACCGCCTGATCACTTTGCCCTGCTTTCGCATCTGCTCGACTTGTAGGTCTCACAGTTAAGCTCCCTTATACCAATACACTCTTCGATTGATTTCCGACCAATCTGAGGGAACCTTTGGGCGCCTCCGTTACATTTTGGGAGGCGACCGCCCCAGTCAAACTGCCCACCAGACACTGTCCTCTTCCCGGATTACGGGAACAAGTTAGTAATCAAGCAACATAAGGGTGGTATTCCAAGGGCGACTCCGCATAAACTAGCGTCTATACATCAAAGTCTACCACCTATCCTCTACATACACTACCTGATCACAATATCAAGCTACAGTAAAGCTCCATGGGGTCTTTCCGTCCTGTCGCGGGTAACCTGCATTTTCACAGGTATTAAGATTTCACCGAGTCCATGGTTGAGACAGCGCCCAAATCATTACGCCTTTCGTGCGGGTCAGAACTTACCTGACAAGGAATTTCGCTACCTTAGGACCGTTATAGTTACGGCCGCCGTTCACTGGGGCTTCAATTCAAGGCTTTGATGTTATCGACTTGCGTCCATCTGACCTATCCTCTTAACCTTCCAGCACTGGGCAGGCGTCAGCCCCTATACATCAGCTTTCGCTTTAGCAGAGACCTATGTTTTTGGTAAACAGTTGCTTGGGCCTTTTTTCTGTGGGTCTCCGAAGAGACCTCCCTTTATCCCGAAGTTACAGGGCAATTTTGCCGAGTTCCTTAACCCATGGTTATCTCGCTCACCTTAGGATACTCTCCTTGACCACCTGTGTCGGTACTTGGTACAGGTGACTATGTAATATCTTTAGAAGTTTTTCTTGGAAGCATAGCTGCATAAGACTTCGATTCCCGAGGGAACCTTCGCCATCGTACTTCAAGCTAATAATGTCGCAGATTTGCTAACGCATTACTCTTTGTACTTAGACCTAAATCCAATAATAGGCCCTTACTTGCTTTCTCCGTCGCTCCATCAGTCACATAGCCAGTACAGGAATATAAACCTGTTGTCCATCGCCTACGCCTTTCGGCCTCGGCTTAGGTCCTGACTAACCCAGGGAAGACGAACCGTACCCTGGAACCCTTAGTCAATTGGTGGGAGGGATTCTCACCCTCCTAGCGTTACTCACACCGGCATTCTCACTTCTAAGCGCTCCAGTAGTCCTCACGATCTACCTTCAGCGCCCTTAGAACGCTCCCCTACCATCTATATAAAATATAAATCCATAACTTCGGTAATATGTTTTAGCCCCGGTACATTTTCGGCGCAGAGACACTCGACTAGTGAGCTATTACGCACTCTTTAAAGGATGGCTGCTTCTGAGCCAACCTCCTAGCTGTTCGTGCGTCTCCACATCCTTTCCCACTTAACATATATTTTGGGACCTTAGTTGATGGTCTGGATTGATTTCCTTTCGCGTATGGACGTTATCACCTCATACACTGACTCCTGAATCTACAATTCCTGGCATTCGGAGATTGATTGCAGTCAGTACCTCTAGACGAAGCCATTCCACATTCAGTGCTCTACCTCCAGGAAGCAATATTCAAGGCTAGGCCTAAACCTATTTCGGGGAGAACCAGCTATATCCGAGTTCGATTGGAATTTCACCGCTAGCCACAAGTCATCCAAACACTTTACAACGTGTCCTGGTTCGGCCCTCCATAAGGTTTCACCCTTACTTCAGCCTGCTCATGGCTAGATCACTCGGTTTCGGGTCTACAGCATTGTACTTATTCGCCCTATTAAGACTCGCTTTCGCTTCGGCTCCGTGTTTTCCACTTAACCTTGCACAATACCATAACTCGCCGGCTCATTCTGCAAAAGGCACGCTCTCACGCATTAACGCGCTCGAACTTTTTGTAAGCATATGGTTTCAGTATTCTATTTCACTCCCCTCCCGGGGTTCTTTTCACCTTTCCCTCACGGTACTTGTTCACTATCGGTCATTAGAAAGTATTTAGCCTTGCGGGATGGTCCCCGCGGATTCCGACAAAATTTCACGTGTATCGTCGTACTCAGGATACACTCAAGAGATTACATGATTTCGCATACGCGGCTGTCACGCTTTACAGCTATCCTTTCCAGAATATTCTGCTATCAAGTAATTTTGTAACTCCTAATAGAGTGTCCTACAACCCCAATCCTAAGATTGGTTTGGGCTATTACCGTTTCGCTCGCCACTACTAAGGTAATCGATTTTTCTTTCTTTTCCTCCTGTTACTTAGATGTTTCAGTTCACAGGGTTGTTTTCAACATAACTATGTGTTCATTATGTGATACCAACAAATTACTGTTGGTGAGTTCCCTCATTCGGATATCTCCGGATCAAAGCTTGCTTACAGCTCCCCGAAGCATTTCGTAGTTTGCCACGTCCTTCATCAGCTTCTAATGCCAAGGCATTCACCATACGCCCTTATTAATTTAACCACCATTAATTGATTTCCTAATTGATGAGTTTTTGAGATCTTAATGCAATTTTCTTGGACAGAAAATTGCTACTCAAATGTAATATTCATCTCGTTATATGAATATTACGCATTATCTAGTTTTCAAAGAACAAAATCTGAGAGAAAATAATCTCTCAAAACCAAGTAAAATAAGTATAAGTAGCCAATTGAAATCTTTTGATTAAATCCTATCCCCGAAGATTTCATACGGTTATTTCTATAAGTATTACTCCATAGAAAGGAGGTGATCCATCCCCACGTTCTCGTAGGGATACCTTGTTACGACTTCACCCCAGTCACCAATCCTACCCTGGACGGCCCCCTCCTAAAAGGTTAGGCTACCGGCTTCAGGTATTATTGACTCCCATGGCGTGACGGGCGGTGTGTACAACACCCGGGAACGTATTCACCCCGACATTCTGATTCGGGATTACTAGCGATTCCAACTTCATAGAGTCGAGTTGCAGACTCTAATCCGGACTGGGACCAGCTTTAAGAGATTTGCTTCACATCACTGTGTTGCGGCTCGTTGTACTGGCCATTGTAGCACGCCTGTAGCCCTAGATGTAAGGGGCATGATGATTTGACGTCATCCCCATCTTCCTCCAGCTTACGCTGGCAGTATCTTTAGAGTTCTCAACTTAATGTTAGCAACTAAAGATGAGGGTTGCGCTCGTTATTGGACTTAACCAAACATCTCACGACACGAGCTGACGACAACCATGCACCACCTGTCACCCGGATAACCTCCATTATGTTTCCATAACTTTGCCGGGGATGTCAAACCTAGGTAAGGTTCTTCGCGTATTGTCGAATTAAACAGCATGCTCCACCGCTTGTGCGGGTGCCCGTCAATTCCTTTGAGTTTCAGCCTTGCGACCGTACTACTCAGGCGGAGTACTTAATGTGTTAACTTCAGCACCGGTTACCCGACACTTAGTACTCATCGTTTACGGCGTGGACTACTAGGGTATCTAATCCTATTTGCTCCCCACGCTTTCGTGCATGAACGTCAGTAATGGCCCAGCAAACCGCCTTCGCCACTGGTGTTCCTTCTAATATCTACGCATTTTACCGCTACACTAGAAATTCCGTTTGCCTCTACCACACTCAAGCCTACCAGTTTTTGAAACTAACCGGAGTTAAGCTCCGGGCTTTGATTTCAAACTTAATAAACCGTCTGCGCACGCTTTACGCCCAATAAATCCGGATAACGCTCGCCACCTACGTATTACCGCGGCTGCTGGCACGTAGTTAGCCGTGGCTTTCTTGAAAAGTACCATCAAATAAGAATCATTTCCTAATCTTATCATTTTTCCTTAACAACAGAGTTTTACAATCCAAAGGACCGTCATCACTCACGCGGCATTGCTCGTTCAGGGTTTCCCCCATTGACGAATATTCCTAACTGCTGTCTCCCGTAGGAGTCTGGGCCGTGTCTCAGTCCCAGTGTGGCCGATTAACCTCTCAGTTCGGCTATGTATCGTCGCCTTGGTAGGCCATTACCCCACCAACTAGCTAATACACCGCAGGCCCATCTCTTGGCGAAGCTTTAAGGGCTTCTTTACTCCGTAGAGCATATTCGGTATTATCGATCGTTTCCAACCGTTATCCCCAACCTAGAGGCAGGTAACCCACGTGTTACTCACCCGTTTGCCACTCGAAGGTGATCTAAATCATATTAAATCCAATCATTGAGCAAGCTCGCAAATCTTCAATAATAATCATTAGGCCTTCGCGTACGACTTGCATGTCTTAGGCATGCCGCCAGCGTTCATCCTGAGCCAGGATCAAACTCTCATATAAAATCAAGTTTATCCTAAGCTACTCAAATTGACTTTTTTACTTAGTTTTCAAAGATCATTTATTTCTGTGCTCTTTTCGTTTGCGCATTAGTAATATATCAAATCTTCAACATAATGTCAACAACTTTTTTAACTTTTTTAATTTATTTTTTTAGCTAATCAAGTTTGTTTCTTTAATTGAAAACCCTCTATATCGAACTACTAAGTCTTTTCTTTCGCAGTTCTTTTTCAGTATATACCATTGCCAAATAAAAAGCAAGCATAAATTTCATTTTTTTGCGATTTTCGGCGTTTTTTTGCATTTTGGTCTTAAAAGTAGGTGCGTTCTTATATTATATATTATTAAAGTGGCATAAATAAGGCATACTCTTGGATAAAATTAGTAATTAAATTTAGCCAAAACAATAAAAGATAGTACGCAAACGCTATTATATATAGATAAACTTTGGATGTTTAATCCATTAAAACTACAAATTTAAAAAAATAAATCCTTAAATCATCCAAAATACCAATCTAAAAAACTTCTTTTACCAACAGATTTTTCTTTTTTTAAATCGTAATAATTTAGGAAAAAGAAAAAAAGAAGTCAATAAGAACGGTTAATAATCGCAATTATTTTTTACTTCTTCATAAATTTGATGGTAATACAATACTTCGCCTTTAGCAAAAGGACCAAGCATATTCTTTTTTAGCTCTATTAAATAAGATAATTCTTTTCTGATAATATTATCGATAGCAGTAGGATAATGCATAAGATGGCGATGATAGTTGTACTCATTATTATCTAAGATGCGATACCCCCCATCTGGAAATACCCGTAAATCTAAATCATAATCAATATATTTGATAATATTACCATCAATAAGATACGGACTAGCCATATTACAATAGTAAAACAGACCATACGGTTTTAGCTGACCAATAACATTAAACCAATGCTTTTTATAAAAGAAAAGAATAGCTGGTTCATTAGTACGATGACTATGACCATCATTTTCGGTGACAATTGTTTTATTATTGCCGCAGACCAGCATCTCATCATTTTCAAAAAGAACAGTTGCTTCATCCCAAGTTCGGTGAAGAGAGCCATCATGTTTGTAACAGTGAATGGAAAACTGTTGACCTTTTCTTAATTTTTTTTCATTCATAATTTTTTCTCTTTCCAGACCATTATAACGCAAAAGCTTTAATTGGAGAAAAGAAATTTTAGGAATGGTTAATAATTTTACATTTTCTAATCATATTATTGGCTTATTTTTATAAAAAATGCTTTTTACGTTAATTTTTTGATTTAGAAAATAGTTTTTGATTTAATTTTTAGTTTAAAGAATGATTACCAATGCTATAGAATGGATAAACAAATTATATATGATTATATAATTATCAGAAGGAAAATATAATCTTACTAAGAAAAAATAGTCATAATACTATGGCTATTATGGCTATTTAATAATTTACTGAATAGTTAAATTTTAGATGTTTTTCATCTTTTTATTAATTATCTTTTTTATTTCTAATTTTTTATTTATTACTTTTTATTTACTATCTCTTTTTTGATTTTCTTTTATCTTTATTTACTTATCTTATTTTATTTAATCTGTTACAAAAATATTTTTGAATTTTTTATAATTTAGGATTTAACTAAATTCTATTCACCAGAAACTTTATTTTCATCACTAGAGCTAGTATTCTCATTATTATTATTCTCTTGATTATTATCTTTATTTTCTAGATTGTTATTTTCCTGATTACTTACAGTATCTTCATATCTGGGATTAGTTTCATCATATTCAGAAAGTCCTAAAAGACTTCTAGCTTTAGCTAACTGATTATCGGTAACACCGATGATATTTTCTTCTTCATCATATTTAACATCTAATTCGACACCATACTGTGGACTGATACCATAGGTATCGATACATTCATTATTAGGAGTTACCCAACGAGAAGTTGTATATTTAACAAGAGAACCATCAGACAAATGCTTAGTTTGTTGAACTTTACCTTTTCCATAGCTAGTAGTACCAACAGAAGTAGCTCCATAAGAGTCAATAAGAGCGGAAGCCAAGATTTCACTAGCGGAAGCGGTAGCACCATTCATTAAGATAACGATTGGATATTCTCTTTTGGTACTAGTAGTATCATAATAGAATTTAGTATTTTGACCATCCCTACCTTCGAGACCATAGATAGTCTTACCTTTTTCTAGAAAGAGATTAGCAACATCGACAGCGGCACTTAAAAGGCCACCACCATTATTACGTAAGTCAAGAATTAAAGATTCAATTCCCGTACTCTCCATTTCTTCTAAAGCACTTTTAACTTGGCTACCTAGAGCATTGCTAAAAGTGGTAATTGCTAAATATCCAACTTTCTTTTCTTCATTACTTAGGACTTTATAATCAACAGCAGGAGTGGAAAGAGTTTCGATATTAACATCAACATTAAAGGTTTCTTCACCTCTTTTGATTGTCAGATTAACTTTTTTACTTGGGCTTTCTTTGATTAGTTTAGCAATTTCATTACTAGAAAGACTAGAGATGTCTTGAGAGTTAATAGCTGTTATAATATCATTTGCTAATAGGCCAGCCTTTTTAGCAGGAGAATCTAGATAGACATTAACGATTAATCCTGGAGTAGCATTACTTATACTAATACCTATTCCCTCGTATGTCCCGTTAAGAGAGTCGTTTAAGGAAGAGGCGGCATCTTTATCAAGATAAGAAGTATAATCATCATAAGCATTTTTCATAAGACCATCAATTGCTCCATCGATAGCACTTTTTTTATCGACACTAGCATAGTAATCTTTATTTAAAGTTGCATAAACATCTAAAAATTCTTTTAAATTCTCATCTTTTAGAAGAGTTGTGTAACTAGTGCCGTTCTTCGTACTATATTTATGATTTATGACAGCGCCACCAGCAAAGGCACAAATAACACCGGTAATTGTGATGATAACTAACATTTCTTTAAGACTAAAGCTTGGAGTATCTTTATATTTAGAAGCATAGTTTGCTTTATTATCTTTACTATCCTCTAAAAGATTATCAATATTTTCTGGAAAATCATTTTTTAAGAATGATGGTTTAATTATCCTAGTAACTTTTTCTTCTTTAGAATTATCTAACTCTTTATTACCTTTGTTTAAATTACTTGGAGAATTACTAATTTCCTCTTTAGAAACATCTTTTACTTCTTCTGGGGAAATATCATTTTTAGAAACTTGCATTGCTGATGCATATTTTTCTTCTTTCTTTAGATTATTATTGTCTTCGAGACTTTTTATATCCTTTATATCTTTATTTTCATTATTCATATTATCACTCTATTTAATCTTAGCACACTTTAAATCTTAAGAAAAGAAAAATAACTAACAAATGTCAGTTATTAATGTTACCATTTTTGATTAATGGTTTTTTAGCAAACTATTTACTAATCAGTTATTTTCCATTCACTTTTAATTTTTTCAACCGTTTCATAAGCATTGGTAATCTTATTATCTTTAACTTTTAATAAAGTTACCGCTCCGAAACGTAAATCAGCTAAATTACTTGCGGTTGGATTAGTTTTATCATCAGTTGCTATGTATTTACTGTTTAATGGATTACTTAAATCAACGGTATAAGTTGTAATGGCATTCTTAGTATTACTATAGCTTGATAAAAGGCGGGCATATGTACTTGCATCTTCTTTAGTTGTATCATACAAAAGAACATAATAAGTACCCGTACCTTTTTTTAGCATAGTACCAACAATGGCCACTGTTGGATCGATTAGATTACTTACGTTACCGGAATCATTACTACTCGTAGTATTATCATCTTTTTTAACCACCTTTGAAGTTAATAAGTATATAGCCCCAACGATTACTAAAACGATTAGGAAAATAACAATGAATTGCTTAACAGTTTTTGTTTCTTCGTTTTCTAACTTCATATTCACCACCTGACTTCATTATATCATAAGATAAGGCTTTTCTAGCATTATTTATTACTTCCTAGGGCTTTTTTAGAATTTTTTAAGAAATTTAATATCTTTTTGAAAAAAATTTAAAAAAAGCAGTCTCATCAAAAAAATCAATCTACAAATAATTTAGTTATCAGAGATTGATTTTGTAATTTCTGCATATATTTATTTACTAGTGACAATAGTATTAGAGATAGAGTTAGCAACACTTAAGAGTTCTTCACTAGATAGGGAACTACCTGCTAAATAGTAATCTATATTATTACTAGTCCAATAGATGGCATTACCACTTAAAGCTCCTATATTACCATTCATCATTAGAGGTTCGCCATAAATGGGGATTACTTCTAATTCATTATTCGCACGACTAGCTTCTTCGACTAAGACAAAGTCTTTCGCACCGCCAAAGGTCAAGATAGCTCGGTTACCATTATCCGTATTAATAGTCTCTTTGGCCGTTAAATAAGTATCTTTAGGAATATAAAGTGGATAAAGAATATCATTAAAGCTTGAAGACTCTTCAGTTTCTTTACAACAGTTACTATCAACTACCTTGGATAAATCAAAATAATTATCTTCAAGATTAGCTTTATAATCAATTGAATTTATATTAAAAGTTATTTTTACGGTATCACTAGTATCATAGACTTCAACTTTCTTGAGATTAATCTCCTTATCAAAGTACAATTTCTGATAGCTTAATTTACTGTTATTAGGATAGTTAACATTACTTGTTAAGACATAATAGTCATTTTCTTCGGTGAATTTTTTATCTTCAGAATTAGTTAAATCAGTAAGAAGCGAAGCAAGGATATAGGTTTGGCTGGAATTATCAGGCCAACTACTTTGAAATTTAAAACTCTTATTAAGACTTGGGGTAATTAAGTAAACACCGTCTTTATTCTTTAGGATTACTTGTTCATGACCACTAGTCTGGTTAGTAAGAACTACTTTGTAAAAATCACCTTTTTTATAAGAAACCGTTATATCGTAGTTAAATTTATCTTCATCGTTAAAAATATCTAAAGTACCAGCTATGACATATGATTTACTACTATTAACATTATCTTTAAATTCTTTCAGTATTTTCTTATCCATTTTCGAAGAACACCCGGTTATAAGAAAGATAGTTAATATAAGATATATGAATTTTTTCATTATCTGACTCCTTTTCTAATAAATTATATTTATATTGATGAATAATATTCTAAATATTGATAATACTAAAGGTATGAAAGGAATAAATGATGAAAACATTACAAAAGATTTGCCTAGTATTCACGATTATTGGGGCAGTTAACTGGGGCTTAATTGGGTTATTTGATTTTAATCTTGTAACAGCTTTATTTAAAAGCATTCCAGTTTTAGAGAAGATAATTTATATTATTGTTGGTGTTTGCGGTTTAATTAATATCGGTATTTTATTTGCTGATGTTGATTATATGGGTGAACCTAAAGACTAAAAAAAGCCCAAAGGACTTTAAGAACAAATAATTCTTTTAGTTTGGACTTTTTTATTTGGATTGGGTTAGCGATATCTCAACTTCGCTTTCAACAATAAATTTAGCCATTGCGGTATTGATGGAGTTACCAGTAATATAAACAGGAACTTTATGAGTGCCAGCGGCATAGCCGGTTAAATCAATATAAGCAGAGATATTAGAAGCATCAATCGAGTTGATTACGCTTTCCACACCGATAACTTGAACGTTAACAGAGGCACTGCCAATCGCGTTAGCAGTTAGACCACTTGGCGTATTACGAACATTTATCTGGACATTATTAATAGTTTTTTGTTTAGCTTCTCCAAAGTTAACAACGATACTAGCACTAGTAGTTGGCATATAACGTACACCAGTTGGTTTGGAAATAGTAACATTATAAGTCTTGGAACCATTATTGCCTTGATCGGTTAAATCGATAGTAACAGGAACACAGTCAATTGACTCTAAGGCTTGTTGTTCACCATAAATAGTCACGTTATAGTCACTCTTACCATTTATTGTGATGGAACTGATAGCTTTACCAGCCACTAAATCACCAGTAGTTAATAATTGAATAGGAACACTCTTGCTATAAGAAGTGAATGTTACCGTAGCACTGATACTTGAAGGAACAATTTCTACATTTTTTAAGATATTGCCGGTCTCATCATAAGCAACGATAGGAACATTTTCTAAAGTATAAGTACCTTTAGCAGTGAATTCTTTATTATTTAAGTCAATTAAGGCTTTAACAGTCGCAATTTTATCTAAAGTATCTTGACTACCTTTAACTACTACTTCACTCTTATTAAGTTCTATATTGGAAACACTTAGTTCTGGATAAGATTCATTTAGTTTATCTTGATTGATAATATCATAGGTAATTGTTTTAAGACTAGATACTTTCTTCTTAATGGTTACATAAATGTAATTAGGATCAAGCTTGTAACGGAGAGTATTGATAGTTTGATTATAAGTTAATTTTACACGATAAGGTTCATCTCTTGGGGTATAATCGGTTAAATCAAGGACAACTTCATTTTCTCCTAATTGTTTAGCTAAATAGAGGTCACTTTTCCGACCAATTAAGGTAATATCAGCAGTTTCTGGTAAATCCTCAATAACATAGGCTTCAGTATTGTACTCAACTTTAATCGGTTGATTAGTAATAATTTCGGCTTCAGTTTCCACAAGATTAATAACCTTTTTATCGATTAAAATGAAGACTACAATAGCTAGTCCCAAAGAAATATAAAGAAGCATATTGGGACGATTAAGAATTTTTTCTATCTTAAAATTATTTTTATTAATTTTTTTATTGATATTATAGATGATTTTACTAATAGGAGTGATAATGTATTTATCTAACAATCCATACAAAAATTTAGCTAAAGCACCGATTAATTGGAAAATTTTATTCATCTAAATCACCACTTTCCTTGGTATCATCATTATTATCGGCATCGTAGAATATTTCCGTCTTTGGTTTTAATTCATCAACTAAAGTCATTCTAAATTCATCTAAAGATAAGTTATATTTTAATTCACTATCAACCGCTATTGAAAGTTTACCTGTCTCTTCAGAAACAACTAAAGCAATAGCATCGGTCTCTTCAGCAATACCTAAAGCGGCACGATGACGAGTTCCTAAACGTTTAGAAATAGCAGGGTTCATACTAGTCTTGAAAACCGCACCAGCACAAGTAATTCTATCGCCTTGGATAATAACGCCGCCATCGTGAAGTGGACTATTAGGGAAGAAAATAGTTCCTAATAATGGACTAGTAAGATCTGCGTAAACCTTGGTTGCTGGAGTAATATATTCTTGTAAGGACATATCACGTTCAATAACGATTAAAGCACCGATACGATTCTTTTTCAAATATTCAACTGCATCCATAATTTCATAAACGACTCTTTCTCTTTCATCAACAGTTAAAATCTTATGACGCCCTAGTAATTGAGTACGACCAATAGACTCTAAGACATTACGAATTTCAGGTTGGAAAATCACAATGATAGCTAACGGTCCCCATTCTAAGACATACTCTAAAAGTAAGCCAATGGTATAAAGATTAAGAAGATTACTTAAAAGCTTAATAGCTAAAATTAAGATAATTCCCTTAACAATAAGAACCATTTTAACATTATTTTTAATATTCTTTAGTATATAATAAAACATTAACCAAACTAATGATATGTCGATTATCTTTGTAAATACATTCCATATGGTTTGAAGTGTCATAACAACATCTCTCTTTCTTATTCTAGTTTATTATAGCAAATTCTTTTTTAGATTTCTAGTCCCTCTCTTGGAGACTAGCTCTTAAGAAATATTTAAATATGGTTAGTAAATTTGTATAAATTGCATTTATATAAAAAGACAATTCTCATTTATTTAAGAATTGCTCATTATTGCTGATTATTAGTATTACTCTGCATTAAAATGGTATTATTATCGTTCGAGGGAATATTCATATCAAGTTGTTCGACTTTTTCACCAGAAGGGCTTGGGTTTTGATTTAAAGAAGTACCTAGACCAACTCCCCCTTTTTTAGCCACTGCATCCATATCAAGGGTAGGCTCTGCTTCTTTTTCAATGGGATGTTTTTTATCAATGAAGTAACCAATAATGGCGAAGATACCAATGAGTGCTAAAAGAATAAATAAAATATAATAATCGGCTAAAGCTTTCAATAAGTTTTCCATATAGTCTCCTATTCTTCGATTTTTAAAGTTTGATTTTTCGGCTGAATTTGAATAAAAGTATTACCATCATTAACTTTTAAAGGTGTACCATCAAGATAAGTATAAACAGTCTTACTATCACGAGCAGTCTTCTCCCATTTAATCTTTATGGCATACCCATCGGATATATAGTAGCCTGTTCCTTTACCAATATTATTCAAAGTTTGACGACCCTTATCATCACCCGAAATGGTAGAATTGCTTACTTGATAAGTAATAATATTCTTAAAAGTATATTGTTTTTTAGTAATATCATCAATATGTTCTTTGTTATTAACATATCTTTTGTAGACTTTATTCTCTGTATCATAGACATATTTATCAGTAATACTAGATGAATATTTAATAGTCACTGTATTAGCCGGTATTTTATCATTAAAATCATCAGCATTAAGTTCTTCTATTTGATAATTTAGAAGAGGAGTAATATCAGAAGTCGTACGATAACCATATTTATTAGCAGCTTTCTTTAACATTTCCATAGTCGTAAATCCGGTATGTTCCCTGGAAACTTTTAAAGTCTTATCACGATAAAAGTAAGTTCCCTCACCGGTTAAGCCATTAATATTATTGATTTTATAAGTAGAAATGTCTCCTTGAGCTTGTGGAGACCACCCCCAATGAACGTAGATAGCATCATTTTCCATTGCATAATCTAAAAAGTAATGGCGACTAGAACGAATACTGCCTATCTTGGCGGTTTCTTGGTCTTTAAATAAAGCCATATATCTCGTTAGGCCACCCTCAACGATAATTTCATAGATTAAGTAAGCATCTTGAAGTCCCGCATGGTGAGCCCTAGCTTGGGAATGATTGTTTATCATCACGGCATAACTACGACTTTTGGAATCTAAATCCATTATTTTCAACTTAGGTTTTTCTGGCTCGGTAACATTGTTATTTTGATTTTGATTATCATTTGGAGTATCACTAACATTCTTCTTAGGAATTAAATTCAAGATGATAATAATAATCAAAAGAAGAATAGCCCCACCAATTACTCCTAAAATAATTTTTCCTTTTAAACTTAATTTTTTCATAATATTCCCCACTCTTAATAGTTATTTAGTCTTTTCGCTTGTCTTTGCAAGTCTCTTTCTTTAATAGTTTCTCTCTTATCATAAAGTTTTTTCCCTTTACATAAGCCAATTGTTACTTTGGCTTTGCCATTCTTAAAATGAATATCTAAAGGAATTAAAGCATAGCCATTTCGAGTAACACTAGTGTATAATTTTTTTATTTCATTCTTATGAAGAAGAAGTTTTCGAGTACGGCGTTCATCATGGTTAAAGATATTACCTTCTTCATATTTACCAATAAAAGCATTTAGAAGATATACTTCATTTTTACGGATTAGGACATAAGAATCTCTTAAATCAACGGCTGATTTACGAATCGATTTAATTTCGGTACCTTTAAGTTCAATGCCTGCTTCATAAGTTTCTTCGATAAAATACTCAAATTTTGCTTTTCTGTTTACGATTTCCATTTTTTTCTTCTACAATTTCAAAGTCAATCATCGCTGTTTCTTTGCTAGCAGCAACGCAACGGACTTTTACTTTATCTCCTAGTCTATATGTTTTTTTAGTACTTTTGCCAACCATACTTAAAAGTTCAGGAACGTAATTGAAATAATCTCCTTTTAGAGTACTGATATGAACCAAGCCCTCAATTAAATTATCTAATTCAACAAAGAAGCCAAAGTTAGTTATAGTGTTAATCTTGCCGATAAATTCTTCCCCAATATGATTTTCCATATACTCAGCCATTTTCATATCATCTACATCTCGTTCAGCGTTAACCGCAGCCACTTCACGTTCACTACTATGTGCTGCTATCTGAGCAAGGGAATTTTCTAAAGTATTGATAGTAGTTTTAGAATAATCATTTTCCACTAAATACTTCTTTAAAAGGCGATGAACTTCTAAGTCAGGATAACGTCTAATTGGTGATGTAAAATGGGTATAAGCACGGGAGGCAATACCGAAGTGCCCTAGATTTTCACTAGAATATTCTGCTTTACGCATACTACGAAGCAACATTTCCGAAAGAATAGCAAATTCTTTTTTATCTTTTAATTCACTAAGAATGCTTTGCATTGTCCGAGGGGTTATTTCTTTAGTGTTAGTTCTAATCCTGTAGCCAAGAATTTTTACCATTGTCATAAATTCTTCAATTTTTTCTGGTTTAGGAACTTCATGGATACGGTAGATAAATGGTAAATCCATGTTATAAATGTGACTAGCAACACACTCATTGGCCGCTATCATAAAGTCTTCAATTAATTTTTCCCCTTCACCGCGAACACGTTTTTCAATGTCAATAGCGCATCCTTTTTCATCTTGAATAATTTTTACTTCATCTAAATCAAAGTCAATGTAGCCTCTTCTTTCTTTAGCTTTGCGAAGTATTTTAGCAAGTTTATGCATTTCTTTTAAAGTATCAGCAAAATCCTCATAACCATCAGGAATAGTATTTTCCATAATAATTTTATTAACATTTTTATAAGTCATTTTCTTACGACTCTTTAGGTAACTAGGAAAAATATCATAAGATACCAATTGTCCTTCAGGATTATAAGTCATCACGCAAGACATACTAAGTCGTATAACCCCTTCATTTAAAGAACAAATTCCATTAGAAAGCTTATGAGGTAACATGGGAATTACGGTATCTGCTAGATAAGAAGAAGTCCCCCGATTGTAAGCTTCATCACCCAAAGCCGTATTTTCTTTAACATAATTAGAGACATCAGCAATGTGAACTCCTAGGACATAATTATCGCCATCTTTTTCCAAGCTAATAGCATCATCAATATCTTTAGTATCATCTCCATCAATGGTAAAAATCACTTTATCAGTTAAATCACGGCGATTCTTTAATTCACTAGAATCAACTTCATCAGGAATATCATCAAGTTCTTCAATAACTCTAGGATTAAAATCTTCATAAATCCCATATTTATATGCAATACTTAAAATATCTACTTGAGGATCATTTTTATGACCTATTATCTTTAAGACATCACCTAAGTATAAATGATTTTTAAGACGTTCCGTGATTTCTACTAAGACTTTGTGGCCTTCAACACAGTTATGAGTTGTATCAGGATTTAGTAAAACACTAATATCTTTACTAGAATCATCTAGTTTCAAGTACATTTTATGTTGTTTAACGTAGACTTCACCGACTACATTCTTTAAGTCTCTTTTAATTATTTTAACAATCTTTCCCTCTGGTCTATCACCCTTAGAAGTCACTTCACATAAAACAATATCATCGGAGATAGCATCTTTAAGATTAGTTTTATCAATATAAATATCATCTTCTTCTGGAAGAATAACAAATCCAAAGCCTTTTTTATTAACAGATAATTTACCTATTTTAAGAGAGGGGCAATTTTTTAGAAGAATATATTTACCTTTCTTTGTATAAAAAACTAGGTACTCGTTAATTAAAGCATTCAAAGTATCTTGTAATTCTTTTAACTCTTCTGCAGTTTTTAAATTTAATAAGTCATTTATTTCTATTAAAGTCTTAGCTTCATGTATATTTTTTAAAGTATTTAAAACTTGTTCTTTCATATAAACCTTTCTATATTAACCATTTAATTCTTGGTGAAATTCACAGTCTTTTACAAGGTAACCATTATCATTATTCCAACGTATAATCACATAACTGCCATATTCTTTTAACCTAGTTTTAATATCAAGACCAGTATCATCATAGGTTGTATAGGCATCAATTAAACCATTGTCTATTAATTGTTTTAGTGTTATATGACATTGCCCGGCACTTTTTGCCATACATTCATCACGTGTAAAACCAGCGATTGTTTTAATATTTATGCTGTCAACGGCATTACAGGCAACATCGGTTATTCTTTTATTATTTTTTTCAGCCAGAGTTTGTTCTTGTTTACTAGTACTACCGCCTAAATTAATAACAACCACAGTTGATGACAGAACAATTAAGAGAATGGTTGCAATCAATTCGATTAATGTAAAACCTTTATTATTCATTTTTTACCTCTAATTCCATTATAAGACATATTTAGTTTAAAAAAAAGTCTTTTAATTGTAAGACTTTTATTTTTGTAAAAATATAATCAACGCTATTACGAAGAAAAGAATTCCTAGTATTAAAGTTAAACGACTAATAAGTAACTCTAATCCTCTTTCTTTTTGATGAGTAAACAAAGCTTCATTCCCGCCAGATATAATTTGTCCAGCATCGCTTGCTTTATTGCTTTGTAATAAGACTATAGCAATTAAAAATATTGATACAACTAATAATGCAGTTTCCATGATTGCCACTTCCATTTCTTGTAAAACTATATCATACTTACCCATCAATTTCAAGAATTAACAGAAATTATAAGTTTGATTTCCTATTTTTCAGTTAGTTTTTCTTCAATTCTTAATAAGCGATTATATTTAGCTATTCTTTCTCCGCGTGATAGAGAACCAGTTTTAATATATGGAATATCTAAACCAACTGCTAAATCAGCAATAAAGGTATCTTCGGTTTCACCACTACGATGAGAAATTACCATTTTATAATTATTTTGTCTAGCAAGTAAAATTGTTTGCATCATTTCCGAAACAGTACCAATTTGGTTTGCTTTTAACAGAATGGCATTACCAGCATGCATATCGATAGCTTTTTGTAAGAATTTCTTATTGGTTACGAAGTAATCATCACCAACTAGCATAATCTTTTCACCTATCTTGGCTGTTAATTTTGCTAATGATTCAAAATCATCTTCCATGAAAGCATCTTCAATGCTAATAATTGGATACTTAGCGATTAAACCTAAATAATAATTCGTTAAATCTTCACTAGTTAAGTTTTTCTTATCAACACTATAAGTCTTAGTTGCATCATCATACATTTCACTTGAAGCAGCATCTAGAGCGATAAATACCTCTTCACCTGGTTTATAGCCAGCTTCAGTTATAGCTTTAACGATAAGTTCTAAAGCTTCCTCATTATTTTTTAAGTTTGGAGCAAAACCGCCTTCATCACCAACACCTGTTGATAAACCCATACCATCAAGGATTTTTTTTAGTGTATGAAATACTTCAGCACCCGCTCTTAATCTTTCTTTGAATGGTTTAATAACAGGAACAATCATAAATTCTTGAATATCTAAATCATTATTAGCATGTTTGCCACCATTAACGATATTCATCATAGGAATAGGTAAGCCAACATTTCCATTAGAAACAAATTCGTATAATTCTTTATTAGCAGCTTTGGCAGCAGCTTTTAAACAAGCTAGTGAAACAGCTAAAGTAGCATTGGCTCCTAATTTAGTTTTAAATTCAGTTCCATCTAATTTTAATAAAGTCGCATCAATTTCATTTTGAATTAGTTCTTTTCCTTCTAATTCTTTGGCAATAATATCATTAACATTAGATACAGCTTTTAATACTCCTTTGCCACTATAACGATTTTTGTCACCATCTCTTAGTTCAAGTGCTTCTCTAGATCCAGTTGAAGCTCCAGATGGAACAGAAGCAGTTGCAATAATGCCATTTTCTAATTCACAATCGCATTCAACAGTAGGATTTCCTCTTGAATCAAGGATTTCTCTTGCAAATATTTTCTTTATTTTCATATAATTACCACCTTCATTTTGTACTTTTATAGTATACATCTTTTTATTTTTTTTAGCAATAAAATCCTCTGAAAAATCAGATGATTATGTCTCTTTTAAATATCACAATCTTTCAAGCTATTTTGGAATTGATTATATCGTTTTTAATAAATAATTAATTATTTCCAAGAAAAAAACTGCTATTAAAGCAATTTTATTCAAAAAGTATTTTAACTATTTCTTTAACTCTTTGTCTAAATAATATTTGTTGTAGAAAATCAATAGCGGCATAAACGCAAGTAATTATCCCAACGAATGTAGTTAAAACTAAAGCCGTTTTAAAAGGATTAATGATTACAACAATACCAATAATTAAGGTCAATATAGAAGTCACTAAAGAAAATAACCATGTCTCCTCTTTAAATTTCTTTAATTGTAAAGCTAAGGCAAACTTAAAGGATGCTGATAAAATTAGCCAAATGCCAAGACCAATAGTTATTATTCCTGATAAAGATAAAGGATTAATAATCATAAAAATACCAGCGATTGCGCTTAAAATACCATAAGTTACTTCAGCAACAAAGAAAGGACTATGTTGCATATTAATAATGTACTTGATGATGTTATAAATACCAATGATAACTAGTGTAATACCAAACCCTACTCCTAACACCGTTGTTGAACTACTAGGATTACTAGCAAAATACACACCTAAAGCAAATAGTAAAATGTCAATTACCATTTGACCGTAAGTGGCAATATTAAATAATTTTTTCTTTTCTTTCATAAATTACCTTTCCAACAATATTGTAAGATTTTAACTTTTAATTGTCAAACTATTCCGAGCCATAAATTTGTTCTTGACAATAATTGATTCTATTACTATATAAAGTATCCTCTAGCTCTTGATATTTCTTATTAATATTAGAAATTATCTCTTTATAATTACTATTGCCGAGCTCGGTTAGGATACTCGCATAATAAGGATTGGTATAATAAACAATCCCATTATTATGAAAATAACTATTATATTGGCCATACTTAGTGGCAGCTTCTATTTTTCTATCTTCATCTTTTAAGTAATTATCCTGACTAGAAGTGAAGTATGATTTTAATTCTTTGCCTAATGTAGAATTATTATTTATAAAATTATACAATTCTTTTACATATATTATGGCATCGTTGACATTCAAGTCGCCAAAATTATCTTTTCCAAGAACAGAATGATTTAAAGTTGAGGTAGCACCCAAAGAATTACCAAAAGCTTTTAAATTATCGTAACCAATATAGTTAACAAGCATATGATGTGCCGTATTATCACTAACAGTAATTGCATATTTAACAAGGTCTCGTAAACTTACCATATCATTGATTTTATGTTTGATCATACCAGCTGAATAACTAGACTTGAACTTAGCTAAGTATTTTACAGTTTCATCCAAGTTAATATTTCCTTTAGCAGCTTCTTCATAGATATATAAGGCATCAAGTATTTTAATAGTACTGGCAGCATAATAAATTTTATCCTGATTATACACATAAGTATAGTTAGTTTTAATATCCACAAATTTTACACTAACGCTATATTTTTTTAAATATGTTGTTAATTCAATTTCTTTCTGCTCTAAATTTCCCGTTTTTTCTTCTTCTGTATATTCCTGAGCTAAGCAATCATTATATTTTTTCTCTAATTCAGCTTTTTTATCTTGTTTTGACTTTACCGCTTCAATTTTTTCTTTTAAATAATCATAAGTACTGTTAAAAGTTTCTTCATAATTATTAAAGGAATTTTTTAAAATCAAAAATAATACAACTAAAATAATAATTAGCAAAATCGTTCGCGGAGCTTTTTTTAATTTTCTTCTTTTTCTTCTTTTTTTCGCCATAATGACACCCACTTAAGTATATTATATCCAATTTTAGGCAAAAAAAAAGCGAAACATTAAAGTTTCACTTAATCTTCTCAGTTTAATTACTCAAGAATGTCAGTAACAGAACCAGCACCTACAGTACGTCCACCTTCACGGATAGAGAACTTAGTACCTTTTTCTAAGGCAATTGGTGCAATTAATTCTACTGTCATATCAACATTGTCGCCTGGCATAACCATTTCAACACCTGCTGGTAATTCAATAACACCTGTAACATCAGTTGTTCTGAAATAGAATTGAGGTCTGTAGTTTGAGAAGAATGGAGTATGACGTCCGCCTTCTTCTTTGCTTAATACATAAACTTTAGCAGTAAATTTATGATGAGGAGTAACTGAACCTGGTTTAGCAAGAACTTGTCCACGTTCTACTTCATCACGGTTAATACCACGAAGTAATGCACCAGCATTATCACCAGCTTGAGCGAAGTCTAGAGATTTTCTAAACATTTCGATACCAGTAACAACAGTCTTTCTTGTAGGTTTAAGACCAACGATTTCAACTTCATCGTTAAGTTGTAATTTACCACGTTCTACACGACCAGTAACAACTGTACCACGTCCAGAAATAGTAAATACATCTTCGATACTCATTAAGAATGGTTTATCTAAGTCTCTTACAGGAACATCAAAATATGTATCGCAAGCTTCCATTAATTTCTTAATTGCGCCAGCACCCATATCAGATTCATCACCCTCAAGAGCCTTAAGAGCAGATCCACGGATGATAGGACAATTAGCATCAAAACCATATTCTCCTAATAATTCACGGATTTCCATTTCTACTAAGTCTAATAATTCAGGATCTTCAACCATATCGCATTTGTTGATAAATACAAGAATTTTAGGAACACCTACTTGACGAGCAAGTAAAATATGTTCTCTAGTTTGAGGCATAGGACCATCTGTTGCTGAAACAACTAGGATAGCACCATCCATTTGGGCTGCACCAGTAATCATGTTTTTAACGTAGTCAGCATGACCTGGGCAATCTACGTGAGCATAGTGACGAGTTGCAGTTTCATACTCAACGTGAGCGGTATTAATTGTAATACCTCTTTCTCTTTCTTCAGGAGCTGCATCGATTTCTGAATAATCTTTGAACTCTTTACTGAAATATTTAGTAATAGCAGCAGTTAAAGTAGTTTTACCATGGTCTACATGACCGATAGTACCAATGTTACAATGTGGTTTCGTTCTTACATACTTTTCCTTAGCCATTTCTAAATATCCTCCTATCATTTTTTAATTTTGATTTAGAAATTTAATGAATTTGCTTAACAAACTCGGTGCCAATATGACACCATTATAGGTTATTGCATTAAAAAATGCAACCTTTTATTATTTATTTCTTGCGTCCAATACTTTATCCTGAACATTCTTAGGACATTTCTCATATCTCTCAAAGAACATGGAGTAATTTCCACGACCCTGAGTAGAGGAACGAAGCTCTGTTGAATAACCGAACATCTCAGCAAGTGGAACATAAGCGCGCACGATCTTACCGCCGCCGATGTCATCCATTCCTTCGATCTGACCACGCTTAGCGTTCAGACTTCCGATAACATCACCCATGTACTCTTCCGGCATGGTTACTTCAACTTTCATAATAGGCTCAAGCAATACTGCGTCACCTTTCTTCATAGCATCTTTGAATGCCATGGAACCAGCGATATGGAATGCCATTTCACTGGAATCGACTTCATGGTAAGATCCGTCGTATACGTTAGCATGAACACCAACTACCGGGAATCCTCCAAGGATACCAGATTTCATAGCTTCCTCAATACCTTCACCTACTGCCGGGATGTATTCCTTCGGAATAGCTCCTCCGACTACAGTAGACTCGAACTTGTATGTCTCCTCACCGTTGACATCCATTGGCTCGAATTTAACTTTACAGTGTCCGTACTGTCCACGTCCACCAGACTGTTTTGCGTATTTACTGTCAATATCAACAGGTGTTGTAAATGTCTCTTTGTAAGCAA
>ENA-OROK01000147-OROK01000147.1-human-gut-metagenome-genome-assembly--contig:-NODE-147-length-88200-cov-3.889001_pt1 | contig 88200 bp, 90 predicted proteins | sample MGYA00242127_ERZ509046 | MGnify/ENA primary metagenome ERZ509046 (study PRJEB26280, sample SAMEA2338728) | human gut metagenome | biome: human gut; feature: human-associated habitat; material: faeces... | reverse complement strand
AAGCCTCTTTTTTCAATCTCAGCTTCCAGATCTTTTTCGTTGAATTTCTGATCATACCCGATTGCTATTATGTCTGGTTTGATTTCCAAAACCACGCCGTACATATCATTTTCTCTACCCAGTATAGCTTCATCCACGGGTTTCAGAGCCTGTACTATTTCCAATCTCATCTTTTCTGGAGTAATCGGTTCATGTTTGTTTTTGCGCACAGTTTTATCTGTGGCTACAACCACTACCAACTCATCTCCCAATGCTTTAGCTTCGGTTAAATAATGAAAATGTCCCGTATGCAGGATATCAAAAACCCCGCTAGCCATAACTCTAATCTTTATCCCTCTTATTCCAGGCATCTATAATGTCGCTGCCTTCAAGAAATACTAGTCCGTGTTTCTCTGCATATTTCATAGTCTCTTCTTTTGGCATAGATCGGCCATTGTCGCCCATGATTTCACACATTGTAGCGGAAGGAAACATATCTGCCATCATTAACATGGCTGTGCAGAGTTCAGTATGTCCGGCTCTGTCATCAAGGACACCCGGCTGTGAATTCAGCAGATGAACATGTCCTGGAGCACGGAAGTATTTACCAAACTCTTCTCTGGCTTCGGCTTCGTTCATGCTGTCGCATTTTTTGCCGAATTTAGCGAATTCGGAGATAGTAAGTGCCCTGTCAGCATCTGGAATACCAGTGAATGTCTTGCGGTGATTTATTGTGAGCGAAAATGATGATTTAGTATCATAGATCAGATCATTTGGAGCTAAACCTTTTAGAACCGGGTGAGCGTTATAGCATTCTGCCAGAAGTTCTGCCATGAATGGTAGATCAAGTTTTTTCCACATTCTGCTTGGGGCTGATGTACAAATGAGCCCACCAGCATCTTTTCTTTGTCTTTTTACACCCTCTGCAGTCATGAATTCAGAAGCGATTATGAGATCAGTCTCTCTTTCTCTCCCGTCTGAGTCATATATAAGTATAAATTCTCCATTTTTTAAGTCAGAAAATGCTTTTTTTAGATCGCTCATATTTTTCGCCTTATCCTGCATTATATAAACTATATATGTTTATTAGGTAGCTACTCATTTTTTAGTAAAATTTTTCAACATTATTCTATTGATATGCAGCTAATCATTCTTGACATCGATTTAACTATCCAAGTATGCATAGGTGGTCTTCAATCCATATCTTAAAATTAAAAATAATGTAATTTTATGATCTAGCGCATATGTGAATAATATACTAACGACTGATTAAGTATCGTCTGCAACACATTCACATTGTTAGATTATGTCCTAATTTAATTAGAATGTTATCCAATCTTTTATTAATACCTTGATGCCATTGTTCCATTATGTTTGCTGTGTTGGACGATGCAGAAGCGCTTTCAACAAAAGATGCATTAGGCATGTTGGATCAGATAATGGCATTGCCTTCGCAACTCGAATATTCATTATCAAAGTCAATATCTCTTGAACCAGGTACATTTTCAAATGTCTGTATCTGCGGTCTTGGCGGTTCTGCTATGAGTGGCGATATTCTCAGAGAATATATGAACGAACACTCATCATTTCCTACTGTAGTTGTAAGAGACACTCAGCTTCCAAAATGGGTTAATGAAAATACATTCGCTTTAATATTATCATACTCTGGAAATACGATTGAGACATTGTATATATATGAAGAAGCAAAATCCCGAGGAGCTAGAATAGCTGGAGTTACCTCTGGAGGAAAATTAAAAGAGCTGTTTGTTGAGAACAATAATCCATTTATTGAGATTCCTTCTGGACTCCAGCCTCGTGCTGCTTTAGGATATATGTTGGGTGCCTGTGCAGTAGTGATGAAAAGTGCCAACCTATGTAATATTGCAGATGATCTAAAATCAATGATACCTTGTCTGTATGAAGAGTGTAAACAATATTCCATATCTGTGCCTATACGTGATAATCTGGCCAAAACAATTGCAGACAATCTAGAGAACACTCTTCCAGCAATCTATGGTACAATTAGTGTTGGACCAGCTGCTAAAAGGTGGAGAACACAGATTAATGAGAATTCCAAAATGCTGAGTATGTGTGGAATTCTTCCTGAGTTTAACCATAATCAGATCGTAGGGTGGATATCAACCCCATCAGCACCTGCAACAGCTGTATTCTTAAGGTCTGTTGTAGACAATATAGAAATCTCTAAAATAGTCGATGCTACTACTTCATTATTTAAAGATTCGGGTGTAGAAACAATAATCATAAATTTAGAAGGAGAAAGTAGACTGGAGTGCACAATGCGTGGAATCATTCTGGGAGATTTTGTCAGTTACTATCTGGCAGCACTGCGTGGAGTCGATCCAACGCCGATTGATCCAATATCTAAGTTGAAAGAAAGGATGACAGACATCTGATTTTAAAACCTTTAGATTATCATAGTTTATGAGTTCCAGCAATTATTAACTTCTGATAAGAACCACAGATTTGATATATTGCTGATTACACAACCTATTTTTATACCTTCATTCATCAGCGCTATGACTCTTATGAAAGAAGATGCTTATTGGATCAAAGACACTGTAAAAGCTCATACAAAATGGTTCGAGGCAAGTCTCCCTATGATTGCTTCTGAAAATCTCATGAGCCCTTTAGCAAAAGAGATGATGATCTCCGATTTCCATGACAGATATGCAGAAGGTCTTCCAGGTAAGAGATATTATCGCGGCAACATCTATGTGGATGAAGTCGAATTGAAATGTCTCGAGCTTGCAAAGAAGATTTTTAAATGCCAGTTTGCAGACGTTCGTCCCATATCAGGTACAGTCGCCAACATGGCAGTTTTATTTGCTTTGACTCAGCCAGGGGACACGATCTCTACGCCAGAACTGGCTTCCGGTGCTCACATATCTACTGCTCCATTCGGTGCAGTTGGAATGAGGGGTCTAGAGACTATCCACTATCCTTGGGATTATAAAAACTGGAATCTTGATGTCGATGCAGCTATCAAATTCATCAAGAAAGAAAAACCGAAGGTAGCCCAGTTTGGTCTGTCTGTATTCTTATTCCCTACACCTATAAGAGAAATTCAAGACGCTCTGCAGGAAGCAGGATCTGTAGTCTGGTATGATGCAGCTCACGTTTTGGGTCTTATCGCCGGCGGTAAATTCCAGGATCCGCTTAGAGAGGGAGTGCATATAATCAGTGCTTCAACTCACAAAACATTCCCTGGTCCGAATCACGGTATTTTAATTGGTGACAACCTTACAGATGAACTGCAGGCAAAACTCCAGAAAGCTGCTTTTCCTGGCGTTACCTCTTCTCATCATCTGCATGCAATGGCCGCTCTTGCTGTAACAATGGCTGAATATGAGATATATGGTAAACAATACGCCAGCCAGGTTATAAAGAATGCAAAAGCACTAGGCAGCGCTCTATATGAAATGGGTCTGGACGTCATGTGTCCACACCTGGGATTCACAGAATCTCACACGCTCGCAGTTAACGTAGCAGAACAAGGCGGCGGGTCTCAAGTTTCCATTGACTTAGAAAAAGCAAACATCATCTGTAACAAAAATATGCTTCCAGGCGACACGAGTTCTGTTAAGCCTTCTGGTATTCGTCTTGGTACCCAGGAGCTTACCAGAGTAGGTATGGAAGAGAGTGAGATGGAAGAAGTAGCCAGGCTCATTTATCGTGTAGTCATGAAAAAGGAAGACCCGGAAAAAGTTAAGAAAGATGTCTGGGAACTTAAGAAAGACTTCACAAAGATCCGCTACTGTCTGAATGAAGGCGAAGAAGCCTATTCTTTCCACGATATATTCTAAGGGGTCATCACCCCTTTATTTTTTATTTAGATCTTCCAGCATTTTACATGCCATACATTTTCCGCTCGGGGAAGGTTCTCCACATTTACATTTTCCTAAATCCTTCTGGGGATACTTTTCTATCAGGAGCGGCTTAATCGCATCATAACTTGATAGTATGGAATGTCTTGTCCCAGGCGATCTGCTTTCAAGCTCATCGATTATATCTCTGTACTCATTGCGAAGCGCAGCTGACCAGTATGGGCATTCCTTATCTGAAAAAGGTATTTCATTTATAATTGCGTACAAGTAAGTCTCTTTTTCAGGAATCTGTCTTAATGGGTGGATTCTTGGAATAAGTCCAGGCTGAATTCTTACATGCGGACTCAAACGCGCCAGCCTTTCCACATCGCCTCTTGTAAAATTCATGAGGATCGCTTGTGCATTATCATCGAGATTATGACCCGTAGCAATTATGTCTGCGTTAATATTTCTGGCAACTGCATTCATGCATTGTCTTCTGAATACACCGCAAAATGCGCATGGGGTCCTATATCCTAAATTTTTAGATATGTCATCCATCGTATATCCGACATGATCTTTGAATGAAACTATCTCTAAAGTCACATCAAGTTTGTCACACAACTCTCTGACGCATTTGATTGTTTCAGGACGATAATTTTCTATCCCTTCATCCACAGTAATAGCTGTCAGAGTGACATCCCGCCGCTCTTTTACCACACTGTGCATCAGAGATAGAGCTACGCTGCTGTCTTTACCTCCGGATATGGCTACGGCTACATTTTTAACTTTATTAAAATTAGTCTGATTTCTAATCTCTTTTTTTACACGTTTTTCTACAAACTCTGAAAAATGTCCTTGACAAAGATGACTTCCATTATATCTGATATAGGTTACAGCATCCTTTTGACATTTATCACACTTGACCATTAGTGTAGCATTAACTCGCTGGTATTTGGTATTGTTGAAAGAAAAATAGAAGAAATGGTTTACCAGGGTGGATTCCCAGTTTGTTGCAGTACATCATTATATTCGTTTGCCAGCTTGTATGCATCAATAACATTGAATATCCAGATGGCTATACAGACAATTGATGCTATCACAGCTATTATCCAGACCGCACCATATGAGCTGATGAATATCGTTATCATTGACATCATAACTAATGCGATTACAACGCCGCATACGATAAACCCGATACCCCTTGCTATTTTTCCGACATATACCTGTCCCAGACCTGTGAATAAAAATGACAGAACTGCTGCCAATCCTGCACTTTTCAGAGGTCTTTGGTATTGATACGCATATGGCTGTGGATTAGCATATGCATTATTCTGGGATGCACTTGGCGACACAGGATTTCCGCATTTACTGCAGAATTCAGAGCCGTCAGGTATTTCCGAGCCGCATTTCACACAATACATTTTCTTCCCTCCTTTGAATCAGATTATGAAATTATCTTCCAATCGAATCAGACACACTAATCATAGTTACCAGGGTGGATTCCCAGTTTGTCTCAGTGCGTCATTATACTGATTTGCTAAATTGCGTGCATCAAATATCTGCCATACCCAGAATACTAGATATGCAATCAGAATGGCTGCTCCGGCTATAAAATATGACAGAGTGTACGCAGATAACTCTCCGTTTGTATCTATTTCTATACCGCCTAACATGAGTATAGTAGATAATATTCCGATGCATACGCCTACGCATACAAAGATTATTCCTCTTGCTATTTTTCCGACATATACCTGTCCCAGACCCGCAAGCAAAAAGGATAGCACTGCTGCCAGACCTGTGCTTTTCAAAGGCAGCGCATATGTTACATTAGGTGGGACGCACGTATTCCTCGTCCCTTCTTTCAGATTCGTGCCGCATTTCTGACAGAATTCTGAGTCCGGGTTCGTTTCCGTACCGCAGTTAGGGCAATACATTGTTATCACACCGTAATACATTTTTAATGATAAATGTGATGGTTTAGAAATCCAATTTTTGATAAAATTAATAAATTTAAAATAATGAAATGGTTTTTTTACCACGGTTTCTGTCCCGTGGTCTGTAATATCTGATTATACTCTTCTGTGATGTTATATGCGTCATATATCTGCCACACCCAGAAGATCAGGAACACTACTATAAATGGTAAAAGCATAATGGTTGCAAATGATACAATAATTCCAATGATGAAGTATAGCAGTCCCTTTCCAATCTGACCTGCGTAGATAACTCCTGCGCCTGGTATTATAAAAGACAGTATTGCTGCAATACCAGAACTTTTGAGCGGAAGTATATACTGCGGCGGAACTCCTGCTTGGTATGCACTCTGCGGAGTGCTTTCTATTCTTGCACCACAATTTTTGCAATAGCTTGAACCGTTTTCAATGTCGTTTCCGCATTTTGGGCAAAACATAATCTTCAATTGCATAGATTGATCACTTGAGATATAAAAGATAGCTTATGAGTCTATGATTCATAAAAAATAACTAAAAAGTAAAGGAGCGTATTTTTTTTACCAAGGAGCTCTCCCCGTTTTGTTAAAATACTCTTTATACTCGTTATATTTGACAAATGTTTGCCATATCTGCAGAAGCCACACTATTATGGCCACGATCCACACGAGCTTACCAGGTAACCCTCCGAGCACATACCCAACAGATAATAAGATAATCTCTATGATCAAGAACAACGTGCCATCTTTTAGTTTCTTCATATACATCAGACCGATTCCCGGCACGATTGACAATATTGCACTAATCGCAAAACTTTTTTCATCTCCGTATACTGCCCGTTCTAATTTCTGAAATGTTTTGTTTGTAGAATCCTCCACTTCTCGGCAATCTTCTGTGGCGCCGTTGTGGGTTATATCCTGGGTATGATCTATTTCAGCCATGGCTGTCACTTTATACACAGTTAGATGTTGAATATGCACATCTTCTATTCAATTATAAAGACTATTTCTATTGAACTAATCTTTCCAGAAGTGAGATCAATCGACTCGTTATTTCTTTTTGCAGTCAAAAAGATTTAAGCCTATCCCGTCATTTAGTCTAATGAGTTTAGATGAATGAGATTTGGATAGAGAAATATCGACCTAAGACTTTGAAGGAAGTTGTAGGGCAAACAGATATAGTTGAACGGTTACAATCCTACGTAAATACGAAGAATCTCCCCCACCTTATGTTTGCAGGCCCTGCCGGTACTGGGAAAACAACCTCTGCCATTGCAATGGCTAGGGAATTATATAGTGATTCTTGGAAAGGTAATTTCAATGAACTCAATGCCTCAGACGAGAGGGGAATTGATGTTGTCAGAGGTAAGATAAAAGAATTTGCTAGAACAGCTCCAATTGGTGGAGCAGAGTTTAAGATAATTTTCTTAGATGAAGCTGATGCCCTTACATCTGATGCGCAGGCTGCTCTAAGAAGAACTATGGAGAAATATAGTAAAATCTGCAGGTTCATCCTATCTTGCAATTACTCTTCAAAGATTATTGAACCTATCCAATCGAGATGTGCGGTCTTTCGTTTCCGTCCACTCCGCGCAGAGGACATCAAAACATATCTAGAAACAATTGCACAAAAAGAAGATCTTACGATCTCTGGAGATGCACTCGATGCATTAGTGCATGTTTCTAATGGTGACATGAGAAAAGCTGTAAACTCTCTTCAAGTTGCTGCATCTCTAGGGACTACGATTGATGTCGATCTTGTATATCATACAACCGGCATGGCAAGGCCCGAAGATGTTCAAAGTCTTCTGGAAACTGCAATTTCTGGTGACTTCATAGGCGCCAGAAATCGGCTGGATGAAATAATGATTTCATATGGTTTATCTGGTGAAGATATTCTCAAACAGATCCATAAAACAATATTTGATCTAGAAATCGAAGACTATGAGAAGGTAAGGCTTATCGATCGGACTGGTGAAATAGAATTTAGAATGGTCGAAGGATCAAATGAACGTATCCAACTCGAATCTCTTCTTGCATATCTGGTATTGCTGGGTGAGCACAGGGGAGATAGTGCAGATTAAATATGCTCTGAGCTGATGTTCAGCTCATTCATCTTTTATTCAAAATAGAACAATTCTTCAAATTTTTTATCAAGTGCTATACACATAACTAATGCTAGTTTCGCTGTGGGATTAAATTGTCCAGTTTCTATTGAGCTAATGGTCTGCCTCGAGACTCCCGTCATATTTGCTAGATCCTCTTGTGTCAGATTTTTCTCGGCTCTTGCTATTTTGAGCCTATTTTTGAGTACGAGTTTTTCATCCATTTTTCAAATGGCCTCCATGATATAGCAAATAGCAAATATGATCGTTGCAGCCAGAAGTATCATCCCCATCACTAAAAAGAATTTTTTACTTGGAATTTTTGTATATTTGTATATCGACATTGCTGCGCTTCCAGCTGTTAAAATTGACAAGATGTCCATATACGGCTGGTTGATAAAAATCTTAAACAGCATGTATGCAAAAGACAATATTAAAACGCATAAAAGACCCATGTATGCAGATTCATCATCTATGTGACTCTCTCTTTCATCCATATCCCTATTCTCGTCTCTGCTCAATTCTAAAATCTTTTCTTTTTCCATTCTGATTACCTGATTTTTAGACAATCTATGGCATGTACACTTATCATTTTGTATATTAAACTTGTTAAAAATATAAGTAAACTTGTCATAATTATTGATTTTTTTATCTAATCTCTGAGGTTAATGTTTTATCTCCTATTGGATATCATCTAATCTATGCAGGATTCAGCCATATTGCAGATTGCTGGGTGTTTTTGCGATGCGGGTCTGATGAGATGGCTTCATACTAATCTATTTATATGACATCTATCTTCCATAGCCCAGAGGATTTACATGACACGTTTCAAGGAAGCTGACGAAAGGCTTCTTAACAAGAAGATCTGCATGAAATGCGACGCACGCAATGCTCCAAAAGCAACTCGTTGCCGCCGCTGTGGATATGATAAGCTTCGTCCAAAAGCAAAAGAAAGCAGAAAAGCTTGATTTGAGCTTTATTCAGGGGCTTGCCCCCTCTTTTTAAATTTTGCTTATCTATTTTAGTTTATACTTTATATGTTTTGTTTTTACAATTTTTCTTTTCAGTATGCATTAATTAATATCCGGTGAGTATATTCTATAATCATTTGGAGTTGAATAAATGTCATCACCTATTACTCGTGTATGGGCCAGAGAAGTGTTGGACTCAAGAGGAAATCCAACAGTTGAAGCTGAAATTACAGCAGGCAAAGACTGTGTGTCTGCCATAGCCCCTTCGGGTGCATCTACAGGTTCTCACGAAGCATTGGAGCTCAGAGATGGAGATGCACGTTACAATGGAAAAGGCGTTATGAAGGCTGTAAATAATGTCCGTTTTTCTATCTCAAAGGTCATCGAAGGAATGGATGTTCAAAATCTTAAGGCTATAGACAATGCCATGATCTCTGCAGATGGAACTCCCAACAAAAGCAAATTTGGGGCAAATGCAACCGTTGCAGTTTCCCTGGCTGTTGCAAAAGCCGGTGCCATATCAAAAGGTGTTGAGCTTCATGAATATCTTTCACCGGGAAGTTACATTCTGCCAGTACCTATGATGAACATCCTTAATGGCGGGAAACATGCAGGCAGCAACCTGAAGATTCAAGAATTCATGATTTCTCCTGCTGGAGCAGCAACATTTGCCGATGCTTTAAGAATGGGAGCAGAAGTCTATCATGAGCTGAAAAGCCTTCTTAAAAAGTCATATGGTGTGAGTGCAATAAATATTGGTGACGAAGGTGGGTTTGCACCTGCACTGGATACGACACCAGAGGCTATGAATATCATCATGGATGCTATAGAAGGTGCAGGTTATGCGCCTGGCAGAGATGTATATATGGCCATGGATGCCGCAGCTTCTGAATTCTATGCTGATGGGAGCTACACATTAGATGGCAAAACCCTAAATGCAGGCGAACTTGTTGATTTCTACGCTGATTTATCCAGATCTTACCCTTTGATAAGTCTGGAAGATCCAGTAATGGAAGACGATTTCGAAACCATGACTGAGATGACTAAAAAACTAGGCTCAAAACTGCAACTGGTAGGAGACGATCTTTTTGTTACCAATACAGAAAGGCTCCGCAGGGGAATAGAAGCAGATGCTGGTAATGCCCTGCTGCTCAAGGTCAACCAAATAGGAACGGTCTCAGAGGCCATCGAAGCTGCAGAGCTTGCTCTAAAATCTAATTATGCAGTCATGGTAAGCCATAGATCTGGAGAATCAGAAGACACCTCAATTGCAGACATTGCTGTTGCACTGGGATGCGGGCAGATTAAGACAGGTGCACCTGCCAGGGGTGAAAGAACTTCAAAATACAACAGGCTGTTGCGCATTGAAGAAAAATTGGGTCAGAGTGCAAAATATGCAGGTAAGTCTGCATTTGCCGCTTTGAAATGAAACATTTGGCTGGTAATCTACCAGCTTTTATTTTTCTTTAAATTTTTAAGATCAGAGGCACATATTAGGTCTAGATCCTGACTACTCCACATTCATCCAATATGTGAAAAGCTCACCAAAACCTATTTACTGTAAGTTCTTTTAGGATCCGGGACAAAAATATGAAACCGCGATACTTTACCGCGACTGATGATGACATCAATGCATGCAGGACTACTGACATTTATTTTGTGCGTACTATGGAAATTTTAAAATCCAGAGGCATGCTTGATGAGAGAGCCTTTGCAGAGATGACTGTAGGATCACTGCCTGGCTGTTGGAAGTGGGGAGTATTCTGTGGCCTCGAAGAGGCACTGCGCTTTATGGAGGGCAGGGATGTTGACATATATGGGGTTCCAGAAGGCACAATCTTTCCTTCAAGAACTCAGAGTGGGCTTAAACTTCCTCTTTTGAGTCTGGATGGAAAATATTCTGAATATTGTATGCCTGAAAGTCCCATGCTTGGTTTCATGTGTCATTCTACGGGTGTAGCAACAATGGCTGCAAGATGCAGGATTGCCGCTGAAGACAAACCTATGATGGCATTTGGTGTGAGGCGATCTCACCCAGCAATCAGCCCTATGCTTGATCGATCATCATACATTGGAGGTTGCGATGGTGTGTCTTCTTTGATGGGTGCTGAACTTATCGGTGAAGAACCAAACGGCACAATGCCTCATGCATTAATCGTGATGATGGGTTCTTCAAAACTTGCATTTGCAGCGTTTGATGAGATAATAGATTCTTCAGTACAGCGTATTGCACTTGCCGACACATATTCTGATGAAAAATCAGAAGCGGTTATGGCAGCTGAAACAATAAAAGACCTATATGGAATACGCTTGGATACTCCAGCTTCCAGAAGAGGGTCATTCTCTGAGATAATAAAAGAAGTCAGATGGGAACTGGATATTCGTGGATTTACGGATGTAAAGATCATAGTTTCTGGCGGTCTAGATGAAACATCAATTCCAGATTTAGTTAGAGCGGGAGTAGATGGCTTTGGTGTAGGAACTTCCATATCAAATGCTCCGACTGTGGATTTTGCATTAGATATTGTGGAGAAAGATGGAAAGCCTGTTGCTAAACGCGGTAAACTCGGCGGTAAAAAATATGTATTCAGATGTCCAGACTGCAACTCCTGGGAAATTTCTCCAAATGAATCAGACATTCCCGTATGCCTCTGCTGTGGATCTGACATGAAACCTGCTTTTGAAAAGCTAATGGAAAATGGAAAAAGGATTTATGGTGAAAGATCTCCAAAAGAAATAAGAGCGTATGTTCTTAAGCAGCTGGAGACAATGGAATTATGAATTCGGAAAAAGGTCCGGTCGTAATATCAAGGGAAGAGGGATACAGGTTTAGAATATCATTCTCTTCGAATAAAATCGAAGACATACATATGGATGAACCCGAGCCTCTTGGTACTGGAAACTTTCCTAATGCCGGAAAACTTCTTGCAGCGGCTGTAGGGAACTGTCTCTGTGCGTCTCTTACATTTTGTCTTGAAAAATCTAGATTGGACTGCTCTAACATCTGTGCAGAAGTTATGACGCATGCTGAGCGTAATGATGATAATAAAATTAGGATAACTGGAATAGATGTGCACATCGTCCATGGCATAGATGATTGTCCTAAGCTCCGCCATTGCTTGGATGTTTTTGAAGATTACTGTACAGTTAGCCGGAGTGTTGCTGAAGGAATCAAAGTTTCAGTCATAACTTCAAAGGATTAGAAATGTTAATCATGATTAGATGGGAGAAGGTTCTACATCCATTGATTAACTGCACTGGCTCTTATGATTTTAGGTATGATTTTTAATTAATACTGAAAATCTCCGTCCGAGTACATCTAAAAGTGGATTATATAAAAATATAAAAGAGGCTTAAAAGCCTCTTTGTTTGTAGATCAATGATGCAATGAATGATACAAACACTCCCCATGTAACCATGACCATTGCTGAAAGCGCTGGATCAGCCACATAATACCATGAAGATCTTATGGCATCATCATACATCAATGCTGCAGAGGCGCCGTTTAGCACAGTAATGATGCTGCCTGATGAATATGTGATGCTGAACCAAGGTTCGATTCCATTTCCGGAAAATAATTGAGAGATCCAGTTTCCCACTATCAGCAGAACTATGATCGTTACAGATGTAGCTGTATTGCTTTTCTTGAAGTATGAGCTGAATAGCAATGCAATACCAGTTGCTCCGAATATGTACGTGATCATTAATCCAAGTGATACCCAGATCTTGCCATATATTGAGCCGGTTATTATGTATGACATTATTGCTACTATCACATAATATATGATTATCACGAACGTTGATGTTATAAATCCTGCCAGAAATTTTCCGGCGAATATGGATTCTTTTTTGATAGGTCTTGTGAATAGTAGTAAACCAGTTCTTTCTTCATATTCTGAAACCAAGAGACCGGATGAGAATATGGTTACAGCAACTATCGCTAAGATTGTTATAAATCGCAGATATAGTGTGATAAAATCTTTAGATTCTGAAGGAAATTTTATCTCAGACAGTGTAAATATCAGATAAATCCCTGCGATTATTGCTATCATCAGCACTATGAATCCAACTAATTTTTTTCCTTTTATGTATTTATGAAACTCTTGATTCATAACGACACTGGTCTGTCTCAAATCATCAATAAATTCAGACAGCATCATATCGACTCCTTTACAAGATCTAAATATGACGTTTCAAGACTGTTTTCAGAACTGGAAAAACTGTATACATATATATTTAAAGCTCCTATCTCACTGAGAAGCTGCGCCTGTTCACCCAGCCCGCCTTTCAAAATTATTTCAACGTCATTTTTCCCTGCATACTCTACATCTGTCACATTGCTCAAATTTTTTATTTTTTCTAGAATATCTGCATTTGGCTCATCTATAAGTTTAATCTCTATTTTCCGCGTTCCTTTCGTCCCGATTACATTTGAGAGATCATCGTTAACAATGAGTTTTCCACGGCTGACCATCGCAACTCTATCGCACAAATCGTTTACTTCATGAAGCATGTGCGAACTCATCAAAATAGTGAGACTCTCTTTTTTTCTCAGCTCTTTTAGGATCTCTCTGATCTCAGCCATTCCTCTTGGATCTAGGCCGGATGTAGGCTCATCGAGAATGATAATACTTGGACTATTGATTAATGATTGTCCCAAGGCTACTCTTTGCCTCATTCCCTTTGAAAATGTTCCAAGTTTTTTATCGGCCCATTCACTCATCTTTATCTTTTCAAGAATCTCATCCGTTTCTGTAGCTATGCTCTCGTTGGACATTCCAAGAATCTTACCAATATATCTGAATGTTTCGCGCGGAGTCAAATACGTGTAGAATTCTGGTGTTTCAACAACTGTTCCAACGTTCTTCAAGGCATTTTTTGGATGAAGTTCAACATCATATCCATCCAGATAAACTGATCCAGATGTGGCTCTGGTGAGATTGGATAATATCTTTAATGTAGTGCTTTTTCCTGCGCCATTTGGCCCAAGCATGCCGGTAAAGCTGTTCTTCTTTACAGAAAAGGTAAGATCATCAACTGCTACGAATTTTCCATATGTCTTGGTTAATTTTTCAATGACAATTGGGTCTTCATGCGTCACAAGCTCACCTCGGCAGATTCAAAACTGAATGTTATTGACGTAGGGTATGGATCCACGCGCCATTCATACTTATATAAAGATACATTCCCTTCAATCGTCATCTTTTTAAGGGTATCTCCATCATCGTCATATTTTGAGCTTATTTTATACTCTATAGTATGCATATCAAGGTCTTTATCGATATATGAGTAATTTACAGAATACTCATATTGAAAATCGGCAAGTCTATCATCGACCGTTTCATAATGTTTTGAATTGCCTAAATGATCACCTTCTATGCATGGTACATACATAATCAGGCATGTTTCATCAGTGTTGGAATTATTATCTAACGTCAGTGTGATCTCTTTGTACATACCATATGAATTGAGATACGCATTCGTTAAAAATTTAGTATTTGATATAGTTTTTATAGATATAGTTTCAGAATAGTATTTATTCGTAGCATCCTGGGAATCACTCATGTATATCTTTTCGTTTCCACTCATCTGAATATTTTGTATCTCTCCTATTTCCCCAATTTCATATTTTCCTTCGGTGACTGATGCTCTGTCTAAGTCTGCTGTTATTGATATGTCAGCAATAGTCTGTTTAGAATCAATTTGTGCTAGGCTATGGATCTGGCAGTCAATTCTATAAATTAAAGGTGCATCTATCCCGATATAGTATGTATAAACTTGTTCAGTTAACGGGCTGACATACTCATAAACATTGCATCTAAAATTTTTATCTTCTACACTGACATTTTCCACTCCTTTGTATCCTGATCCATCTGGAGTTAAGTTTCCAGCATCAAGCCACATAAACTCATTTTGTTTATGTGTATAGATATCGATGTCTTTAGAAAAAGCAGATTGAAGAGTAAATATGGAATATATTTTTTCATCAGATATAAATAGTAAAGACTGATATGCATATCCACTATCTATTTTATATGTCTGGCCATTGTCCGTATCCTTAATTTCACCTGAAACTTTAAAAATCATATCTGCACTAGTATCTGATTGCCCATTTGGTATGATCTGCATTTCTGATTCCAGCGTGTTATGGTATGCAGAAAGACCAGCAATAATTACAATCAGCAAAACAACAGCAACAATTAATGAAATTATTTTGTTCTTTGCCTTTTTAACTTTTTCATTAATTGCATCACCCCCATAATTTCTGAAAGGGGTATTGTTTACATACTATTTATACAGTATTATAGATTTTTATAGCTTATATCATGCATAAATTTTCAGTAGATTATTACTGTTATTAATCAGTGTATATGCAACATTGCTGATGATATTGTTACTTATGGCTTTGTGGTCATACATTGAAACTATAGTTAACATTTTATGATCTGCGGGCTAGATAAAAACACACCACTTGATTTAAAATATCATCCAATCTGCTTGCAATCTGACTCTTCTTAAAATCTAAAATCTATATGTAGAATATTTTGAGCAAATCTTTATATTGAGTCCCTCAATAGTTTCGTTCTCGTTTCAGTACTAGACACCCTTGTTGCAATATTTCAGCATGCTTGTTTAACACTGAAGGACGGTCAGACAGATATGTTCGGTCCATATTTAATAGGCAAAGTACTGTGCGACTGTGGCGAATTGGCAGATTTGGATGAAGAGGTAATCCTTAGAAAAAAGCTCTTAGGCAAATCAGTTGAATGTAGAGCCTGTCGAAATAGGAGAATTGCCGAAGAACTTGAGATTGATAATGAAAATTCTGAATCTTCTGATAATTTTTATAGTGATTGCTAACATTCTTTTTAAATACGCCTAACTGGATAGAAGATTAGGCGACTTATATGGATATGATTGTCATAGCTGGGTTTCTGGGATCCGGAAAAACAACGCTTGTACTCTCATCGGTTAAAGATATCTATGAGCGGTATGGTAAAAAAGTTGCAGTTGTCGTTAATGATTTTGGTACAATAGGCATTGATGGAAAAGTGATGGAAAAATATGGTCTTCAGGTTAAAGAACTTGCAGCTGGATGCGTATGCTGCACTCTGGGTCCAAGTCTCCTTATAACTGTAAAGGAAATCTATGAAAATATCCATCCAGATGTAATAATAGTAGAACCTACCGGCATAGCAAATCCCGAAGCTGTAGTAGGAATTTTATATCAAGCAGAGGAAGAATGGGTGCCTGAGAAGATAAGTTCAGTCGTTGTTGTGGATGCTCACAGATTTCCCATGATTATGAAAGCATTTGAAAGACCCCTAAAAAATCAACTCAATACTTCTGATTTTGTGGTTATCAATAAGATAGATACTGTGGATGACAATGAACTATCTGAGATAAAAACTAAAATCGAAGAACTTGCTCCAGGCAAGCCAATTGTATGTGCATCCGCATCTCAGAATAAAAACATTTCAGAAATGATAGACAGGCTGGTGAATTGATGCTTACTGATGATTTCACAGCTTATGCTGCTAAAGTAAACATTAGTCTGAAAGAACCAGTATCTGCAGATTCGATTCAGAGAAAATTAACTACGTTTCTGTCACTCATAGCATCAGAATGTTCTGACAATGGAGCCTATCTGATTGGGCACATAAAATGCGTTGTAGAATCTGAAAAGGGATTTTATGCATCCAGCATAACCGCGCCTACCGATACTCCATCGGTAAGAGGAGAGATGGGAGATGGTTCCGAATCTTTAGAAGTCATAATCAATGTGCTTCTATATGGATTAGACAAACTAACTGTAAAGCAAATAACTAAGGCTGCTGTACCAGTATCTCTTTCGTTCGTTGACGCTGAGATAAAAATATGGGATCTAGAAAGTGAAGAAAATCAGCCGATTCATTTCGGCTGATCCTCTTTAGACTTTGTACTTGCTTTTACTGCTGGTTTCTTCGTAGTGGTTTTCTTCGCAGCTGTTTTTGAAGTAGTCTTTTTGCTGGCGGTCTTTGAAGTTACAGTTTTCTTTGTAGTTTTTGTTTTAGCAGCTGCTGTTGTCTTAACCGAAGTTTTCTTATCGGTCTTAGTGACACTTTTCTTAGCTGAAGACTTAGATCTCTTAGCTTTCTCTTTCTTTTCCGGGCATTCCATATTTGCACAGAACTTCCATGATCTGCCACCAGTTTTCATTAGTATCATTGGAGAGCCACAGGATTCACACTGTTCTTCTGTTCCCAAGAGCTGCCCCATTTGGGGAAGTGGATATGTCTGAGTACAGTCTGGATAGCTTGTGCAACCCAGAAATCTTTTTCCAGCTCTGGAATATATAATCCTCATATCATTGCCGCAATTGGGGCATCTAGCTATGAAATTCTTCGCTCTGTTTGTTGCGCACTCTGGATCGATGCAGCTGATCGAGACGGGCTGCCCTCTGCGGATAACCTTTACTCTGGGGGCGCCGCATTCGCATTCTTCATTCAGAGGCTGCACCAAGGCATTAGGTGGCATTGGATAGGTCTGGTTGCAGTCTGGATAATTAGAACATCCAATGAACGTTTTTCCTAGTTTTGTACGTATTGTCTTAAGATCCCCATTGCACGACGGGCATTTTCCAATGTAATGCTGGGCTTCAAGGGCTTTTCTTATTTCAGTACCTATCTGGTCTCTGTTTCTTTCTAATGTCTCTAAGGCATTGGAGAGCATCTCTTGAGATTCCTCAACAACACCGTCTAACGTTTTACTGCCATGAGCAATTTCATCCATATCCTCTTCAAGTTTGGCAGTCATTTTTGGATCTGTAACTATGTGTGCATGTTTATTTAGTGCTTCTACAACAGCTATCCCGCTTGCTGTAGGTATCAAATCATTGCCTTCAGCATATTTTCTGTCATATAACTTTTGAATAATATCATGCCTTGTGGACTTTGTTCCCAGCCCTAACCGTTCCATCTCTTGGATTAAACTTCCCTGGGAATACCGTCTAGGCGGTTGAGTCATTTTTTTCTCAAGTTCCACTGACAGTACATCGATATCTGCTCCGATCATAAGTTCTGGGAGATCATATTCAGTAGTTTTCAGATACGGGTAATATTTTTTCCACCCCTGAAAGATTAATTTGTATCCCTTGGATGTGAATTTTTCATTTTTAATTCCAATAACTGCTGATGACACTTCAGCCTTAGCAGGAGGAGCTACAGTTGCAAAGAATCTTCTGGTTATTAACTCATATAATGTCCATTTGTCACCTTTAAGTTGTTTCTTAGTAGCTGCTTCAGTGGGATATATTGGAGGGTGATCGGTTGTCTGTACCTTTCCTTTAGATGGCCTGATCTTCTCTTGTTTTAGCAACTCCTCGGCTTCAGCTTTGAACTCAGATTCCTTGAGTTTTTCTAAAATCCTTCTTAGGCCAAGGGATTGAGGATAAACCGTATTGTCTGTTCTTGGGTATGAGATATATCCTGCAGTGTATAGGTCTTCAGCAATCTTCATAGCCCTTGATGCCGGGAAACCAAGTTTGTTAGCCTCCATAAGCATCATAGTAGTATTGAATGGTGGAAGAGGATACTCGTCTTTTTCGTTCTTTTCATACTTCAGAACTTTCCCGAGTTCTATTCCCTGACATGCATCAAGTGCTTTTTGCGCATCTACATCACTGTGAAATGGATTATTGACATGCTCTCCTTTGAACTCTATTCCATCTTCAAACCTTGCATTTATATTCCAATATGGTTGAGGTACGAATTCTTCAATTTCTTTATGTCTGGCTACTATCAGTGCCAGGGTTGGGCTCTGCACCCTTCCTACTGATAAAAAGTTGCTTCCTCCTTGTCCAGAGGACATCGAAATGAATCTTGTTAGCACCGCACCCCATGCTAAATCTATTTTTTGCCTGCATTCTGCAGAGTCTGCAAGTTTTATGTCAGGGTCTGTAAGATCATTGAATGCTGTATCGATTTCAAGTTTAGTGAACGCGCTGAACCTTGCTCTTTTTATTTCTTTGCCTTCAGTGTCTAGAAGCCTAACGGCTTCCATTCCAATGAGTTCTCCTTCTCGGTCATAGTCAGTAGCGATAACTATCTCGTCTGCATCAATCGAGAGATCTTTTAGGGCATTTACTATACTGTGAGCGCTGACGTTCTTTATAGGTTCAGCATATATAAGATCTGAAAGTTCAACTTCAGACCAATTATTGAGACTTTCTGGATAGTCCAGCTCAATTATGTGTCCTCTTAATCCGATAATGAAAGTCGTACCCGACTCCCCTTCGAATTGAAAAACTGAGACTTTGTTCACAGACGTCCTTTTTGACGTTCCTTGTGAAAGAATGACCGCAATTCTTGCGGCTGCGTCACTTTTTTCTGATATAATGAGCCGGCTCATGCAATGTGTTCAAAGAGAAAAGGGTATAAAAAAAGTGTTATGATTTTCCTAATGGGAATGAACGTGAGCGTGCTTATGATCATCCTCTTCGCTATGGCTCATAGAACCTGATGTCATAGTAAGTTTGCTGAAAACCACACCTTTTATTGCACCAATTTCATCTGCCAAATGTGTGACTTCTTTAACTTTTCCCCATACAATCAGCACTTCTAAACACTGATCCATATTTAGGTGTACATGGATTGTTGAAGATATGCTGAGGTGCTTAGAGTGTTGGATTTCCATCAATCGTTCTTGGGTGTAACTCACAGTATGGTCATACACCATTGTAATTGTACCCACTACCTCTGATTCGCTATCCCTCCAGCGATCTTCTACAAGAGCATCTCTTATAAGATCGCGTATAGCTTCAGATCTTGCTGTGTATCCCTTATTGTTTACAAGCGTGTCGAACTCTTCTAAAAGATCGGGTTCGAGCGACATGCTTATTCTTACGACCTTATCCATCATGCACATATCGGGCTTCAAAGATATAATAATTGGCTCATCTTCCATCAATCTGGACTATGATATACACATCTTTTGATGTTTCATATTACAATTGCCAATAAAACTGTAATGTTATCTATTTCTGAATGAATCGTTCTCTTTAATCACTTGCAATATCTTAAAAAGATTTGATCTTCAGTCTAATCTGATGTAATATTTTTCTAAACTTCGCAATTGATAATTCCACATCTTTCAAGAATAAGTCAAAACTCATCAGTTTTTACATATTAAAACTTTGCAAACCAATCCTTATATACACACTTGGTCGTGATGAACTGGACTATGGATCTCAAGACATTTATCAAGAAGAATCTATTGTTTGTAGCGATCATCATATTTGTAACTTTATTCATGTATGTTTTTGGATCTGAAAATGTACTGATCGGTGTAATGATGATCACCGCAGCTTTGATGATGCTTTCCAAAAATCTAACTGGAAAGCCTTTTAAAAGCCTTGCTGGACTGATCGGGATAAATGTCACTCTGGGAGTAGGGTCGTTTTTAGCATATCTCAACCCCTGGCTTGGTCTTGTAACGAATTTTACAGTTGTTTTCATTGTAACTTTTGTTTTGATGCACGACATAAAGTCACCGGTACAATTTCCATTCTTACTGGGGTACGCTTTTATCCTGGCATTTCCGGTGCCTGTCGAGGAATTTCCGCTTCGTCTTTTATCCCTGATAGTTGGATCAATTTTTATTGTAGTGCTCAACGTAGTTGTCAATCGCAACAGGCTTGCAATGAGTTGCCATGCGGGCATCTCAGGTCTGTTCTCTGAGATAAAATCACTCTTAGAAAAATTCCTCAACGGCGAAGAAGTTAATTCAAACACTCTTATCGAAAAAGCTAAACTTGTAAACTCTGCTGTTTATGACCGTCTGGAAGAAAAATATTATACATCCCCAGGGAGCAGATCGGCAATTAATCTTGCAATCTCTGCAGAAGAACTTGGAAAAGCTGTCATAGATGGAGATGATGAAGAACAAGATCTTAGAGACCTACTTCCTGTATTAGATGACCTCATCAGTTATCAAGAATTGAAAATTCCGCTTGAGCAGGTCCATAACAGCATAATGCAGTATTTAGATAATCACAGGTCTGCGGACTACGAAGTCCTATCAAGCCTGAGGATTATCGATTATGAGCTGGATATTCTTGTCAAGTCTGATAAAGAATCATTGATTAAATATACTGATTCTGAACAAATTCCTAAAAGCTTCAGAATGAAGACATTATTTAAGGAGAATTTTAGAAGAGATTCTCTAAAGTTCAGTTTTGCTTTCCGTGTAGCGTTACTGCTGGCACTATGGGAGTTTATAGGTGACTACTATAACCTTGAAAATGCTAAATGGCTGGCATTTACTACAGTAGCTGTAGTACAGCCATATCTTGAAGCGACAGCTAGTAAATCACTAATGAGAGTAAAGGGAACGTTGGTGGGAGTGGCAATATTTACGGTATTAGCATACTTCATCTTGATAGAGAACCCATCGCTTACACCAGCAGTACTGATGATCATATCATATCTATACAGTATCCTTGATCCAAAGAGGTACGATGTGATGATGGTCTTCATAACCCTGATGGCTTTAATGACTGCATCAATGGTATTCCCTACAGAAACGTCAATCATAGAACGTCTTGTATATATCTTGCTGGGCATCGGTGCAGCTATGGTGGGAAGCCGTATTATTTTCCCATACAGGCTTAAAGATGAAAATATTGAACTGTCTGGAAGATACATTTCAATCAGCAAAAGCCAGATTAGAGAATTGAGAAATGTGGCATCTGGCACAGTTGATGATGTGAAGAGCGCTGCACTCACACTCACAGCCCACACAATCGCTGAGAAAATCAAGGTCAATAATGATCAAGATAATGACGATCTTGTAGACAGGTTGATGACAAAACAGACTGAAGTAACGAATCAATGTTCCATTCTCCGGCAGATACTGATATCTACTCCAGATGATGGAAGTGTTAAGGATACTAAAAAAATGGTCGTGAAGGTCATCGATACATTCGGCTCTAATGGAAAAGAATCAATTCCAAAAGATATCTCTCCTTTCTTAGATGGTTTGACTACGCATGGAAGTGAATATATGAAGATGGTATTGAATGTGCTCAGGCTTCAGCGTGAAAGTGAAAATATGTTCATCGAGCTAACTTCACACAATGAAGACACACCTACAATAAATGCTGTGGCAGCTTAAGCTGCGCAGCTTCTTATTTTTATATCCAAAAAATTTTATTAAGTCTTCTTTTATCATGCATTATATGCTGCTTGATTCTCTTGAATCTGTGATAAAAAAAATCCCATCACCGCAAGCTGTGATGTTTTCAGGGGGTTTAGATTGTGGAGTTCTTTCTGCACTCTCTAAAAAATACTTCACGCCAAAATTATACACAGTAGGAATAGAAAACTCACATGATCTTATCGCTGGAGAACAGGGGGCTCAGGAAATCGGACTTCCATGGACTGGAATAGTCATTACGGATGAGCTTATTCTTGAAGAATGCTGTAAAGTTCTGAAGATTGTCGATCTTTCTCCATTAGAACTCTCTTATGAACTGCCGCTTCAGATATTGGCTTCAAGAATTGATGAAGAAAATTTGATAAGCGGCCAGGGAGCAGACGAACTTTTTGGAGGTTACAACCGTTACTCAGAAATGTCAATCAGTGAAGCTGAATCATCATCTAAGAACGATTATGAGCGGCTTTTTACAAACATCATGCTCAAGGAGGATCTGATTGCTTCAGCATACTGCAAAACGTTGTGGAGACCATTCTTAAATGAGCGAGTAGCCGAGGTAGCTCTGTCCATTCCTATGTCTGATAAGATATCGGGAGGAGTAAATAAGATCCCTCTTAGAATTTTGGCTGAGGAGCTTGGGTTAAAAACTATCGCTTCAAGAAAGAAAAAGGCGGCACAATATGGTTCAGGAATCATGAAATCTTTAAAATCCTGCTCCAAAAAGAACAATCAAACATTGGATGAGTATATCTCTTCGTTAAAAAAAGAGAATATTTGATCGCAACATAATTATGCAAAATACGAAATAGGCTTTTGTGGACCGCAGAGAAGTTCTCGAATGGCTTTTTGCACAGGAAGCCTCAGGCATAAAGTTTGGGTTAGAAAACACTAAAGAACTTTTGAAACGCATGGGTAACCCTCATGAAAAGTTTAAATCGGTTCATATTGCCGGAACCAATGGCAAAGGCTCAGTAAGTGCAATGACTGAATCTGTTTTACGTGAATCTGGATATATTACAGGGCTTTATACGTCTCCTCATCTGGTAGATTTCAGCGAAAGAATACGCGTGTGTGGGAAAAAAATTTCAGACAGTGAGTTTCTTGAGTTGGCTAAAGATGTCAAATATCATGCTGATAAAATGTTGAGTGAATCTAAAAAATTGACATTTTTTGAACTTACTACTGCAATTGCCTTTGCGCACTTTGCTAGATGTGGGGTAGAGATTGCAGTAATTGAAGTTGGGATGGGTGGTAGATTGGACTCTACAAACGTCATCTCGCCAGAAGTTTGTGCAATTACACCTATTAGTATGGAACATGCAGAGTTTCTAGGAGACACACTTGCTAAAATTGCTGCAGAGAAGGCAGGAATAATCAAACCAGGAATTCCCGTAGTATGTTCTAAACAGCCTGATGATGTTATAAAAGTCATAAGATCTAAAACGGACATGCTCATAGTGGCAGGAGAGAACTCAAAATTCGAGATAATATCTTCTGACTCTAATGGGACTGAGATATTTTCTGACGCCGTGGGGATGAACCTTTCAGTACCACTTATTGGGTCTTATCAGGGGGATAATTGTGCTTTAGCAGTTATCATGCTAAGAGAACTGATGAATCGCGGATTTTACATCCCAGATGAAGCTTTTCTCCGAGGTCTCCAGAACACCAAATGGCCAGGCAGATTGGAGACTGTTTCTTTTAATCCCAGGATCATAATTGATTGCACTCATACTCCTGCTGGAGCTGAAGTCGTAGCATCTGAAGTGAAAAGAATATTTGGTAACGTTATTTTGATCTTTGGAATTCTTAAGGATAAGGATGTAAAGGCCGTAGCAGAGAAGTTTGGGGCAATTTCTGAGAAGGCTTTCATAGTCACGCCTGATTCGAAAAGAGCCCTCTCTGCAGAACAGGCTTCTAAATATTTTGAACCATATACAAAAGTACAGATCTGCCCTTCTTTGAAATGCGCCATATCAGCTGCAAAAGAAAATGCAGGCTCTAACGGAACTATATTGATAACTGGATCATTGTATATGGCAGGTGAAGCTATGGAGGTGCTCAATGTCTCAGAAAGTATCTTGTGAAGTTTTAGACCGTCTTACAAAACTATTCGAAGGAACGGAATCTCCAACGGCATTAGCTAAAACCCCTACTTGGAATGCTACACCATTTACTGTTCTCATATCTACAGTACTGTCTCAGCGAAACCGGGATGAGATTACGTATGCTGCATCTGAAAGACTATTCAAGAAATATCCCACACCGGAAACACTTGTGGATGCTGATCTTGATGATGTGAATGATATAATCAGCAACGTTAATTTCCATTTCAATAAAGCTAAGGCGATTAAAGAGATTTCTAGAATATTGTGTGAAGACTACAACAGCGAGGTTCCGAAAGATATCAATGAACTCGTAAAGCTTCCAATGGTAGGGAGGAAAACCGCCAATTGTCTTCTTGGATATGCATATAGAATAGATTCAATCTGTGTTGACACTCATGTCCATAGAATCTCTAACAGGATTGGAATTGTAGATTCTAAGACACCTGAAGAAACTGAAATGCAGCTTCAGACTGCTGTACCTAGAGATCGATGGCTGGAAATTAACGATCTATTTGTGAGATTTGGGCAGGAAATCTGCACTCCTCAAAGACCTAAACATCAAATATGTCCTTTGAAAGATCTGTGCAGAGAATTTAGAAACGAATCTGAGTGAGATCTTATGGGTATAGATATTAGAGTTACAGATATTGGTGAATATATAACTCAGAATAGTTGTGCTATAAAATTTAAGCTCCGTGCTGACAAGACATCCACAGAGGCTAATTTTCCGTACTATCACCTTGTAAGAAGTCCTATAAACCCAATATTAGTTGAAGCTGGAAGATCCGCAGAAGAAAAAGTTTCAGATATTTTAAAAAATAAATATAATATTGAATTTCTTGGTTGCACAAGTAAATCTCGAGGAGTAGAATATACAGATTGGGATTCTTTCATAGATTATCTGGAAAATGCTAGAGAATCTAAAGACGTTTTCATGAGAGAAGTTGAAATATGTTCTGATGAGGGAGCGTTTACATTACACGGTCAAATGGATTTTGTTATTTTGAGATGGATTTCTGGTAATCCAGTTATACGAATTTTGGAGTGTAAATCCAGTAGGAAAGACAAGACTTATCATAGAATCCAGCTTGCTTCATATGTATTGATGATCAAACAGAAATTTGCAGAAGGAGTTGTAATTGGCGGAGTTAAAAGGGATGTCGTGATTGAATGCGCAGTTGTAAGGGTAGAAGGACATGCTGGAGTTCAAGATCCTTTTGAAGTTCCGTCTTTGAACCTTGAAAATGAAATGCTTGATCTGAGGGAGTTAGTTGATATAAATGGCCCTCTCTATGCAGCATATATCTCAGATTACAGTCATATTGATTACCATTTAGGATCTAAATGTAGTATGTGCACTCATTCTGCGATCTGTGCTGCAGAGAACATAAGAAAAAGGAAAATAGAGTTGCTTGGTCTTTCTATCTCGGAAAACAGAGCACTAAAGCAGTCAGATATACACACCCTCGATGACATCATGAGCATGCCTCTGGAAAAATCCGAAGAACTCCGAATGTGCCCAGCTTTTAAAAGTAGTATTTCAAGACTAAAGCTGGATGCAGAGACAAAAATGGCCGGTTTACTGGATGGATATGGTTATCCAGTTCAGGCGTACAACAATGGAGAGATCTCCACACTTCCAGATCATGTTCAAGGAGAAAGCAGACTTATTTGTATATATCTTGATGTAGAATGGGATCCGGTAGAAGATAGACTTCTAGGTGTAGCAGCTCACATAACAGATTCTGAAAAATACATTTATTTTGAAAAAGGAAAAAATGCTAGTCCAGATTTAATGGAGTGCGACCAATCTAGAAACAATATCAGCAGAATGAATGCAAAAGAAGTATCAGTTATAATGGAATCTGCATGGACTGACTCTTCAGACAAAAACGATCTGAAAGAAAGAGAGCTATTGGAGAATTTTTTCTTGAGTATTTCAAACATACTCTCGGATATTGGAAATGGAACTGAAAGAGCACTTCACTTCTATGTCTGGTCCGAATCTGATATGAGACATTTCATAGACGGATGTAAAAGAGCCGGCGGTGATGTTTTGGGGAATCTAGTTGAACTGCTTGGTTGCAGGGCAGAATGCACGCACAATCTTGAGCAGGTCATATATTCTTCCATATACAATGAGATAAAACGAAAAATATCAATTGGGAAAATTTCTCAATCATTAGCATCTGTAACTTCACTTGGTTGGTTTGGATGGTATTTTCACTGGAATAGACAAGTCGGAAACGAAATAATTAATTTCAGGCGTTCTTTTAGACAGGATATTTTTGATCTCATAGCTAAGTTAGATGAGAAGGATGGAAAGCTGTATTCTTCTGATAACGGAAAATATTATGAAGTCAGAATTATGGCAGATTCATTGATATCTCTACCATATTGGCATATGATGTGGGATCCAGAATCTGTCTGGAAAATCAGTGACAGCAGGGCCTATACTGCGATGACTGAATACCGGAATGCAGGAAAATCAGACTATATTAATGGATTCATGAAGGCTAAATGTCAGGCACTAAGATGGCTAGACGAACGACTCATGCCTAAAGAAACGCAGTCTGGAAAACGACAGCCTACATTCATCATCAGCAAGCCCCCCATCAATTTAAATGAATTAACCTGTTTAAAAGAAGAATTCAAATCAAGATACTCCATAAAACAGGCATGTTTGGATTTTCTTAAACTGGATCACAGTATGAAAGAATCCGAATGGCTATCAAATAATGCTAGACCTACATTTTCAAGGGTCATGGATGGTTCATGTATTCCTCTAAAAAATATAAGTTTTTCACAAAATAATAATAAAATAATAATGCATGCCCAATTAGATCTCAAGACATACGGTATCGACAATGAAAAATTTTTTGAGGTATGTGAATTTGAAGAATCCAGTTTTGTTAGAATTATTCCATATTCTGGAAGTACTGATTCTGTTGATTATTCTTTAAGAAAAGGGGTAACCGCAATAATTAATAAAATTGATTTTATTGTTGGAGATTTGGAAGCTTTAATATTCCCTGGCAGATCATCTAATTATATAATGAGTTCTAGAACATCTGATTTTGATGACTGTAATCTTGGGATTGTAGTATCAAGTATTTCAGACTTCACTAATGAGAAAGTCTCTAAAAGAATAGCTTCATCATCATCGCCTGTTTTTGAATGGTTTAATCCCTTATCTCCAAAAGTCCCTCCAAAACTTCCGATACTAGCAGATGATAAATTACGATATGATCATATATTGTATGAATCTAGTAACGGAAAACTTAACACTTGCCAAAGAACTGCATGTATTGAGGGTTTGGAGTGCAGAGTGCAGTTGCTATTTGGTCCTCCTGGAACAGGAAAAACGAATACCATGGCTTATGCGACACTTCTTCGTTTGATGAAAAGTGGAGAGCACTCTATATTTTTAATTTCTGCAAATACACATACTGCAATAAATGAGCTCATATCTAGAATTAATACAATTATTGATAAATTTGTAAAAACATCAAATATGCACAATGAATACTTTTCTAAGCCTGCATTTGTGAGACTTAGTGATACGCCTGGAGAGGGAACAATCGATCCTAGAAATATTGCAGCAGCAAAGGATTTCATTGCTAGTGGCAGAACGGTATTTTGTGGAACTGTGGGGCAGATAATAAAACTTTCAGATGCTATGGTTGATGAGGGATTTTTAGTAGATTCATTAATTATTGATGAAGCTAGCATGATGATCTTTCCTCATTTCTTATCATTGGCTTCCACTCTTGATATCAATGGTGATATAATGCTTGCAGGTGATATTTTGCAATTATCTCCAATTACCTCTTATGACTGGAATAATGAGCAAAGGGAACAAATTGAGATCTTGAAGCCATATCAGAGTGCATATGCTGCCATCAGAGGTCTCTGCCCACAATCTGGCGATTCTTTAAATTATGTGGCAAATCAATCACCCCTCACAGTTACGTATAGGATGAATGAAGAATGTACTGATTTAATATCTGAAATATATGATGCAGAAGGTATTAATTTAATATCCGCTTCAACATCGAAATGTTATAAATCGGCTATTAATTCCTTTTCTGATCTCTGGGATGGAACGGGGGTTTATTTGATAGTTCACGATGAACACGAATCAAAGAAATACAATCCTTATGAGGTATCAATTATTCAGGATATCTTAAGATATAAAGATGAAAAAGAAGACGCGGCTGTGATTACACCGCACAGAGCGCAGAAAAGTGCATTGAAGAGATCTCTTGGAGATGTAATTCCAATTGACACTGTGGAACGGTTTCAAGGAGGGCAGTGTAGTACTATAATTGTATCTGGAACGCAGAGCGATGCTACTGAAATTAGTGGAAATGCAGAGTTTATATTAGATCTCAATCGTACGAATGTTATTTTTTCCAGAGCCAAGAACCGTTTGATCGTTGTATGTTCAAAGAATCTATTAAACAGCGTACCTTCTGAAGCTGAGGAATATGAGAATTCTATACTTTGGAAAAAGTTAAGATCCTTCTGCAGCACAACAGTATTTAAATGTGAGTATAAAGGGCACTGTGTAGAAGTGAGAATACCGCCGTTAGTTTAAAGTGAGAGTTCGGCAATTATTATGTTTAATGCATATAGTATTCTATATACTGATAATCTATCTCATCTTGAATCTCGTATCCCTGTTAATGTACAGGTCTGATAAAGATAAAGCAATAAATAATCAATATAGAACATCTGAGAGTACCTTGCTTTTAGCGGCTCTGATCGGGCCGTTTGGTGCTTACGCAGGTATGAGAAGATATCACCATAAAACAAGGAAGCTGAAATTTAAATTGGTTTTTGTTTTCATGGCTTTACATATAATAATCGCGGCTCTTGTCATTTTTGAATTTATGTAATGGGCTCTGTTATAACTCAATACTTGTGGAGAGAAAACATATGGATGAAGATTTATTGAAAAAATACTGGGCCGTAGTAAAAACCGAGCTTGAGACATTTAAGCCGGGGCCTAATGAAGATTGCAATTACTATCCATGTCATTTTAAGGGACAGGATTGTGCATATTGTTATTGCCCATTTTATCCTTGCATGGATCAACGACTGGGAAAGATGGTGCATAAAGAAGGCGACGATGAAGAAGTGTGGAGTTGTCAGGACTGTTATTGGACGCACAGAAGCGATGTGGCTAAACTCATCTCTGAAAATTTTCCATTTTCAGAAGAACCACCTGCTGACGAGATCAGAGCTGAAATAAAAAAGAAAATTGAGGAAAAATGTCCAGTGTCTGCAAAACCACTAATGATTCTTGGGACTACTTCAGGGGCTGGTAAATCAATAATTGCTAGTGCATTCTGCCGTGTGTTCTCTGACATGGGATACAACGTTGCCCCATTCAAATCTCAGAATATGTCGCTAAATTCTATGGCAATATCAGATGGAGAAATCGCCAGGGCGCAGTATCTGCAGGCTATCGCGGCCAGGACAGATCCAGAAGTAAGCATGAATCCGATTCTGCTTAAGCCACAAGGCGATGATGTTTCTCAAGTTGTTGTAAATGGCTCTGTTTACAAAAATATGCCAGTTTCTGAATATTATGAAAATTTCACAGTAAATGAAGGTATAAATATAGTGACAAATGCCTGGGAATATTTGAGGAGAACCAGAGACATTGTAGTTATTGAAGGTGCAGGCTCTCCAGCTGAAATAAACCTTTCAGAATGTGAACTGTCTAATATGAAAGCAGCTGAAATTGCTAATGCTCCATGTATCCTTGTTGTAAATATGATACGGGGAGGGGCATTTGCGTATGCATATGGAACAATCACTCTACTATCACCTGCACATAGAAAGCATATCAAAGGAATAATCTTCAACAATATGTATGGATCTGCAGATTGTCTGGATTCTGGAATCAAAAAACTGGAATCAATGCTAGGCATCCCGGTTTTAGGTGTGATTCCTCATATTGAACATGCTCTTCCAGAAGAAGATTCACAAGATCTCAAATCTTCAAAAGATGGAAATGATATAGCGATAGTTCATCTTCCCAGGATCTCAAATTTTACTGACTTTGATGCTTTGTCTTTAAGCGGCGTGTCAGTAAAGTTTGTCAGGCAACCCAATGAACTTCGCACTGCAAGGGCTATTGTAATCCCAGGTACTAAAAACACATTTGCAGACATGGCCTGGATGAAAGAAAATGGCTTCTTTGAGACTCTTAAAGAACTACGCGGTAAAGTACCGATTCTAGGAATCTGCGGCGGATACCAGATTCTTGGTAAAAGCATCTATGACACGGAAGGGATTGAAGGAGATGTCAAAGCTGCGGAAGGCCTTGGATTTTTAGATGTTTCTACTGTGTTTGATACAACTGACAAAAAGACAGTTCAGGTATGCGGATGTCTTGAAAACGGTGAAGAAATAAGAGGATATGAAATTCACATGGGTAAGACCGAAAGCCATGAGAAGCCGCTCATAACATTGGATGATGGGAGCCCAGAGGGTTCAATTTCTCCTGATGGGATGGTAATAGGAACATATCTTCATGGCATATTTGATCTGCCACCATTTAGGGATTATTTTTTGGAAAAAAGCAGCATAACGAGCAGTGAAGAGGTCGACTATGATGCTGAAGTTGATAAAGACCTTGATCTGATGGCAGAAACGCTCAGGAGCAATATAGACATGAAAGTCATCATGAAGATTATGGAGGATGGGGTATGACTAGTATCATGGTTCAGGCTACATCTTCAGGTGCTGGGAAAACGACACTAGTGGCTATACTCTGTAAGCATTTTACATCGAAGGGCATCAATACGGTGCCTTTCAAAGCCCAGAATATATCATTAAATTCATTTGCAACTCAATCTGGGGGAGAAATAGGAATGTCTCAGGCATATCAGGCATGGGCGTGTAACAAAGAGCCGCAAACAGACATGAACCCCGTTCTGATTAAACCGCATGGTCCTGGACAATCTCAGACCATTCTGGGAGGAAAACCTTTCAACGGCACTCGGGATGAGATTGACAAATACATTGCAGATGCATATCTTAGATCAGAGTTGGATAATGATCTTGTAATCATTGAAGGGTCTGGTTCTCCCGTAGAAATCAATCTTATCGACAGGTCTAACATGGCAGTTGCAGATATGGCTGATGCACCTGTCATTTTAGTAGGGGATATTGAGTATGGTGGAGTTTTTGCTGGACTTTATGGAACATATTCTCTTATGAGTGAAAAACATCGTCAGAGAGTTAAGGCATTCGTAATCAATAGATTCAGGGGAGATATGAGTTTATTAATCCCGGGTATCGATAAACTTGAAAAAATGATTGGTGTTCCCTGTGCAGGGGTGCTGCCTCATGCAAATCTCCTATTTCCTTCAGAGGATTCATTGGATTTCATATCTGGCAGGGGAACAGAAGCAGAAGGAACAGATATCCGAGAAGCTTGGATGGAGAATTTAGAAAGGATATATGCTATCTCTCAGAAATATCTGAATTACAGTCTGATTGAATCTTTTATTGATGAGTAAAGTCAGAGATATCTGACTTTACCATTTTTTTCTGCTGGACTTAACTCAAGTGATACCCATAAACCAAGCGCTTTTCCAAGGTCATGCAAATAGTTTCCTGCAGCCATTGCATTTCTCTCAATTACTGCAGCATATCTATTCATTATATCGATTGTAGGAATGTACTCATCCTTTCTCATGATTTTATCAATCTGGAAATATCTGGATCTGCCATCTAATGATGAGTAATCTTCTTTCAGAAATTCCGGTTCTTCTGTAATTACAGCCTTTGAAAATCCAAGGTTTACAGATGCAGACTCTATTGTTCTTATTTCTTCTAATATCTGTCCCAATCCTCTTCTACCATTCAAAGAATTATTATGAAAATCTACCACTCTTACATCGGGATGATCTGCTTTCGCAGTTTTCTCGCATTCTCTTACCATGTGGAGAAGCTTTCCCATTTCATCGAACATGGTGAGCATAATTGAGAATGCCATTCTATCTCTCCCAGGGAATTTATCTGCTTCTGCCAGTGCATGATATGAATTGGCATTTTCTAGTATGTGATCTGCAAGTGCAGCTGTTGTAAAAAATGCTTCGTCCCTGACAATATAGACTACATCCGGGTTACTGCTCATAACGCTTTAAGTGGGGAGCAAATAATTAATGTTTTTCCCTCAGGATGATTAATTTATTATCAATTAGTTTTGATTTCTCATACATAATCTCTTTTTTTTCATTATCTTTTTTGTCTAAATTGACATACATGTTATATTAACTACATCCACATGCCACCTCAACGTCCCCCAGGAGGGGGAACAATATGTCAGCTATTGAAGTAACTAATCTCGTCAAAGAATTTGGTGGAGTCCGTGTCGTTGACGGCGTCTCCTTCTCTGTGAATGAGGGGGAAGTATTCGGACTTATAGGGCCAAATGGTGCAGGAAAAAGTACGACTTTGCGTATGATCTCTACACTTCTCCAGATAACTTCTGGAACCATAACTATGTTTGGACATGATGTTGAAACAGAACCTAATGAAGTAAGAAAAATTTTGAGTTATCTTCCAGAAGAGTCAGGCGCTTATAAAGATCTAACTGGAAAAGCATACCTTGATTTCTTTTCTAGATTCTTTGGAGATGGAAAAGCGGCGCAGGAAATTGCTGAGCGTGGGAAAAATATTTCTGGTTTAGGCGATAGACTCAATGATAAAATCAGCACGTACAGCAAGGGAATGACCCGCCGTCTGCTTGTTGGAAGGGCACTTATGTTCAAGCCAAAATTAGCGATTCTTGATGAATTAACCTCAGGTTTGGATGTTATCAGTGCTCAGAAGGTAAGGGCAACTGTAAAACAGACGACAAAAGAAGGCACGACTGTTATCGTATCTTCTCACAATATGCTTGAAGTGGAACTTATCTGCGATCGCATAGCACTGATTGCAAAAGGGAAAATTTTAGAAATTGGCACCCCTCAGGATCTTAAAGTAAAATATGATGCTTCAAACATAGAGGAAGTCTTCGTGAAGGTGGTAGGATGAAACCACTCTTGAACATTTTAAGAAAAGAAATTAAGGAGCTTCTTACGCCTGCAACTTTCATACCAGTTGTAATCATAGCGATTCTTTTTGCTTCGTTAGGCGGATTCATGAGTGGTATAACTGATGATCTGACTGAAACTCCTGCAGTTGGTATTGTTGATGAAGACAATGGCAACCTTTCCACAATAGTCTTGGATTCCATAACGAGTAATTCTAAACCTATCAGCCTCGATGACAATATGGATATAAATCAAATGCTTGAGAAGGTGAAAAGTTCAGATGGAACCGCATTAATAATCATTCCAGAGGGATTCAGTGAAACTATAGCGAGCGGCAAGCAAGCCTCTCTGGATGTATATTACATCATGAACTCAACAGGTATGTTGGAGTCTTTCCCCTCATCAATGGTTATGGCGATCATATCCCAAGCTTCCAATGATCTGTCTGCTCATATGATTGAAAAATCAGGCATATCTTCAGACATACCCACAGCTGTATTGCAGAACCCTATTTCTCAGGGAACTAATGTGAATACATATTTCAATGGAAATGTCATGGAAGATATTACTCCAGATTTGGTTAGCGCTTCCCTTTCGTCTAATTCATTCATTGTCCCCATAATCGTGATGATGATTGTTATCATGGCAGGCGGAATTGTAATCTCTTCAATGGGTATGGAAAAAGAGAACAAAACGCTCGAGACTCTGTTGACTATGCCTGTAAAGCGTAGTCAGATTGTAGTAGGAAAGCTAGCTGCAGCCGCAATAGTAGGCTTGGTCATGGCTTTGATTTACATGGTTGGTATGATTATCTACATGGATTCTCTAATGTCTGGTGCTCAAGTAGATCTTGTACAGTATGGTATGTCTCTAGGGATTGTTGATTATCTATTGCTCGGCATATCATTGTTCCTTGCCATTCTTTCTGCTCTAGCACTCTGCATGATACTGGGAATATTTGCTAAAGATTACAAAACTGCTCAGGGACTCATCATGCCTGTAACATTTTTGGCAATGGTACCATTCTTTGTGATTATGCTGTTTGATTTCAACGCTCTACCAACAGCTATACAGGGACTTTTGTTTGCAATTCCATTCAGTCACCCTATGATGGCAATAAATAATCTGATGCTGGATAATTATTCGATAGTTCTTGCAGGTATAGGGTACGAACTGCTCTTTGCAGCAGTAATGATTGTAATTGCAGTCATACTGTTCAAAAAAGACATTCTGATCACAGGCCGTTCAAAGAAAAAACCCAAAAATCAAATAGTGAATGAGGAAGGCCAATAATCCTTCCTTCATTCATCTTCTTTTTTTGAAACATACTTTTCATAAAACGTCCACAGCCCCCACACTATCAAAAAAATTCCTACGATCCAATTAAGCAGATCTCTGAATACGATGACTAATATACCAAATATTATGGCTATGATCGCCAACCACAAACTAGAATTCATATCTTGTTAATCTCTAAGTACAGTTGATAATCTCATTGTGATTTCATAACGAAAAATAATGATATTGGCGTTATAACAGCGATATCAGTATGTTTTTCAATTTCAAATATGATTAGTTTGCTATGTAGCAAATGCTGTTAAATGTACTAAGGGGCCAGCTTGGTAGAATGTGCCTGATTATTGCAAACACAACCTATCAGAACGAGGTTGCGAACTATTTTCAAGCACATATCTGTAATATGTATAGTTCACAAGATCATATTACTCTCCATGATCAACACCTTTACAACATATCAACACCACTTCATGAACTCTTCAATGATGAAATTGTATTAAAATAGTCTAAACTGGATCTCGTATATACCAAATTGCTGTTGTGTGTTACTAGACTAAGATCTTCTGAACAGAATATAATCTGGTAATCATCTAAGGCTAAGCCAGGTCATCACACAATATTTAAGTATCTAACGGATACTCTTCCTTTCTGGAGACAACATATTGGCATCGAATACAGCATACAATAAGTTCGGCAATGATCGTAAACAGCAATCCTCTAAGAAGCGTCCTAAGAATCAGACTCCAAGGACTTCTATGCTAAACCTTCATAGACTCGGACCATTCAAATATGATTTAAGAGAGATACTGAATGCATCACCAATGGACAAATCAATGATTCCTACCGTTGTAGCAAATATCATTGCCAAAGCGTCCAGAGTATCAGTAAGAGAAACTAAAGAATATATCCGCAGTATTGAAGCAGAAGGTGTAATTGATAAAATTGCTGCTGACGATACCTGCACACTACTTGATCGTTATTCAAAGTGGAGATAAGCAAAACTGATTTTTCAATAATGACTAGCTGAACGTCCTTATTGTTTATAATCGCAATGCAGTCATATGTGAGATTTCAGCATAACGATCAGTTTATGCTGCTTGTTTTCTCACTTTGCGATTCTTCGTAGATCTTTATGCGGTTTGTAGTAGTTTACTGCATAAAGAAAGTCGCTCATATGTTACAGAATGCGTTCTTTTGAAACTATGTCAACATTCTAAATATATCTGGAGTATAATTTGGATTATGTGGGATTCGCAGTGAAGATCTGTAGCTGTCTCACTGCGTATTACCCTCGCCGAAGCTTCATTTTTATTGATTGAAGAGTGAGTTATATGCAATAACTCAGCTCTTATATGGTCTTGCACCTAACCGTTTTCCTTTAAAGTTCATCTGGTTTAGAGATCTAATTGCACGCATAGCGACACTTTTATGCAATTCTATTACGGATGTTTTAGCTCCAATCGTTATTTTTCCAATCATCATCTCACTTATTCTGGCTTTTCTTATCAGGAGCTCTAAAATCTCATTGGTAGTAGTTCCAGTAGAGCATCCAGCTGATATTTCAATATTGACCATTCCGAAAATATCTGCCATCTCGTCAAAGTCAAGCACCTCATGCACGTTTGCATTTGTTTTTTCAGTTGTGGTTGGAACTTCAAACTTAGGAATTTTTGTCTCTGTAAATGCTTCTACGGCCTCAAGAAGGTGCATCTCATCCGAAGATACGAATGTTATGGCTCTTCCTTCTTTACCTGCTCTTCCAGTACGACCTATGCGGTGGACATATGTTTCAGGGCTATCTGGAATGTCATAATTGACAACCATCACAACTCCTTCGATATCTAATCCTCTCGCAGCCACATCAGTTGCTATCAGGATGTTTGTTTTACCTGATCTAAAATCTTTTAGAACCCTTTCTCTTTTGGATTGGGAAAGATCTCCATGAATCGCCGCCACTGGGTATCCATAGGATTTCAATCTTTTTTCAATCATATCTACTATGAATTTTGTTTGTGCAAATACAATTGTTTTAGGTTTGTTAGCCTCAAGAATTCTACAGAGAGCCCAAATTTTATTTCTTCTGCCTATTGGGACGTACATTTGTTCTGTATTAGGAAGAACTAATATGTCTTCAGATACTGAAATCGTCTGAGGATCTTTCATATATTTCTCGCTAAGAGCATGTATTTCACTAGGCATAGTTGCTGAGAACAACAGTGTCTGGTGGTTTTTCGGAAGCTTTGAAAGAACATACTTTATATCATCAATAAATCCCATGTCTAACATTCTGTCTGCTTCATCCAGTACCATGTATTTTATTTCAGCAAGATCAAGAGTGCCTCTGTGAAGATGATCAATAACTCTTCCGGGTGTTCCGACAACTATGTCGACTCCCTGTCGCATGGCATTTATCTGGGGTTCGATCCCGGCTCCACCATAGACTGATAGAATCCTTAGGGAAACGTACTCTCCCAATCTTTTCATTTCTTCAGAAACCTGAACTGCAAGCTCTCTTGTAGGGCATAATATCAGGGCCGACGGCTTCTTCTTAGGTTCAATCATCTGTAGCAATGGGATACCAAATGCTGCAGTTTTTCCTGTACCTGTTTGAGCCTGTCCGATTATGTCATGCCCTTCAAGAATGACGGGTATTGTAGCGATCTGGACTGGAGACGGTTCTTCCCAGTCCATACTTCTTATTGCATCAAGTATACGGTCGTCAATACCCAATGATTCGAAAGTTTTAAGCATAATTCATCACACGATAAGTATCGTCTCCTGTCATCTGGAGGAAACTATGAAGCAGGATAAGCAGAGTCCATATAAAACATTGTATCATGTTTTTTCTGATACTAATTTCTTAAGTCCACTTATGGCTTTTTCGATGTTGGATATGCTTCCTTTTCTACATTCATGCTTAAATCCCAACTCATCAGCAAATTTTTCCGATAATTCTCTATAAGATCCATCGCTGTCTACTCCGGTATCAACATATAAACATCTTGAATATGAGTCAAAAACCACATCTAAAAAAAAGTCTGCTGAATACCCTTGATCCTCAAGTTCGTTCAAATGTAATTCTTTTATGATGCCTTCTTTTCCTATTTCTGCCCATCCAGGCGTGCTGAACCAAGTGCCTGTACATATCTTCTTTTCATTTTTATATTCTTCAGGCCCCAAGACTGCTTCAATACAGTCAACACCCTCAATCATCATCGCTGGAATATCCAATTCATCAGTAAAGTTTTCTAAAGCCTGACAGACTGCATATCCTATTAAAATGCCATCAACATCCTTTTTAACATCATCGATTACTTCTACAATCTTTGATTTCATTTCGTCTGGATAGACATGGAGACTGAATTCTAAATATTCTTTTTTGACAAAGTCTGGATCGTCAGCTACCAAATATTCTATCTCTTTTTTCAAGATGTCACACGCGACAATTCCAAGTCTCATACACCAGACATTGCATACATAGATGATATTATTTTCTTAATCTTAATTATGGGGTATTTCTCAGAGTAACTGAAAATTATAAACTTAGATACCAGGTAAATCAAAACAACATTATGGGATGTGATTCACATAACCATCATACCGATATATAATTCACATTTTTTTGATACATGTTTGTTGTTTTAATCACATCATCAAATAATAACCTTAAATTAAATGCTGGATTACAATTTGTACAAATTTGAGAATCCAGAGTTCAATGGATGCATTATGCATCTTAACCATTGAATCTGGATCTCTTTGTAGATTGACCGAAGCCCATGTGTAGAGTGTGTTCAATCAGCTTTTTTAATCATCCAAGAATGATGTAAAGAAATCATGGTGCTCTTCCTCTTCTTCGAGGATCCTCTCGAAAAGATGTCTGGTCGTTACATCATGCTCATTGACAGCTAATTCAATTATATCATTATATAGCTTAATGGTACGTTCTTCAGCTTCTTGATCTTGTTTAAGCTGTTCGTGAATGTCTTCTCCGCCTAGGACGATTTCGTAGGGTTTTGTTGTTGGAATTCCACCTAGATAATTCAGTCTCTCTGCAATCATTTCTGCATGTTTCATCTCTACGATTGCAATTCTTTTTATTTCGTCGTTTGCAGTGTACCCTTCTGGCTTTTTCCACACAACATGCTGCCACATATACTGGATGCTGACTTGCAGCTCACCAGCGATAGCATCATTGAGCATAGCCTTCATTTTTTCTGAACCAGCGCCTTCTTTGATATCATTTCTCTCTTGAGTCATCTCTAACTCTTTTGTAACACTATGAACTTGAACTTTTTCCTTTTCGACAGCTTGTCATGTAAAGTCTTTTCAATTGAAGTGACATAATCACGTATCAAGGAATGGTTTGGACAATGGGAGAATTGCGCAGTCTCAAAAACATTGGGAAGGTTGTTGAACAACAGCTCAATCTGATCGGTATCAATACAATTGATGAACTTTGCGATATCGGTAGCAAACGTGCATGGCTGCTGATCAAGAAAATGGATGATTCTGCATGTTATAACCGTTTATGCGCTTTAGAGGGGGGCATAAGAGGCATAAGGTGGCACGATCTTCCAATTGATGTGAAAAAAGATCTAAAACAGTTTTATGATGAGAATTGTCACTGCAATGACTAGGCATGAAACAATCTTGATTTATTGATCTGGCATCATTTGACTTTGAATAAAAGACTGCTTAAGTTTAACAATGATTATGGGAAGCATATGATGAGTTTTTTCTAAAATAAACTCTAGAATTGGCTTTTGTATTGCTCAGTTGTCATCATAGTGAAAATAAAAAATTAATTTCATAATGCGCATGGGCATTATGATTTCGTATATGGTTAAAGTTTTCCGTGATATCTGAACGCAATATTGCATCCGCCTTCCCTGGAAACCATGCAGGGCCCCATGGGATATCTAGGATTGCAAGCCTTACCAAATGCTGGACATTGTTCAGGGTCGATAATTCCTCTGAGCATTTCCCCACATCTGCAGCCACCGATTTCTTCCTTTACAGGAGCGCGCTTTGACAAAAGGTCCTCATAAATCTTTCTGGCATTATGATCATCATATTTTTCTCTTAAGTCATAGGCGCTCAAAGGTATCATCGGGAATCCTCTCCATGCCCTGTCAACCGGTTTGAAGACTTCGTTTACAAGGTTGAATGCTTTGACATTTCCTTCAGGCTTCACTAGTCTTTTGTATTCGTTTTCAACATCAGCTCTGCCTTCTTTAATCTGTTTTACAAGCATATATGTGGCCATTAATAGATCGAGGGGTTCAAATCCTGTGACGACTTGCGGTATGTTATATTTTACAGAGAATTCATCAAATATCTTGGTTCCTGTTATTACAGCAACATGTCCAGGTTCAATTAATCCGTCTATGTGGAATTCTCCCATGTTTATTATCGCCTGCAGTGCTGGCAGTAGAATGCGGTGACAGGAATATACAGAAAAATTCTCAGGAAGATCTTCAACCATTACAGCTGCAGTTGTTGGGCTAGTGGTCTCAAAGCCTATTGCCATGAATACCATTTTATCTACTTCAGAAGACAGTCTTACTGCGTCTTCTATGGAATAAACAATTCTAACATCTGCACCGTTAGACTTAGCATCTGCCAAAGAGCCTATTGGTGTTGGAACCTTCATCATGTCTCCAAATACTGCAATCGTTACGCCGGAGTTAGCAAGAGTTATTGCATCAGCAATCTCGTCTGCAGTGGTAACGCAGACTGGACAGCCTGGACCCTGGCGAATCTCCACACCAGTGTCTTTAAGCATCTGTTCTATTCCAAATCTTACAAGAGTGTCTTGATGCGTGCCACACACATGCATAAACCTTAGATTCACGTTTTCTTTTTTTATAAGTTCAATTATTTTTTTGGCCGCGTCTTCATCTCTGAGTTTAAACATCTCTTTCCACCGCCTTTACAGACTTAACGACACAGCTACGACCTTTGACAACTTCAACCTGACTTGAGCATTGTGGGCATGAGATTATAGGTAGCTGGGTATGATAGCTTTCATCTTCTTCCCCACTCTCAAGATATTTGATACCGCCCGTATAGCCGCAGTTATTACACATTACCTCTATTTTTTCAGTCTCAATCACAAGTTTAGATCCTTTAAGAATGCTGTCCTGCGTGAGAATCTCATATGCAAATTCCAGCTGTTCAGACCCTAAATATGTCATTTCGCCTACTGTGAGATAAACTTCCTCTACAGATTCTATGTCATATTTGTTTAGTTCTTTTAATACAGCTTCTATTATGCTGGACATCACAGATACTTCATGCACTGTTGCTCAATCGGAAAGTCAGTATATATAGATTGCACGAGGGGAGGTTATTTCCCCTCGCGAATTTCTACGCGTCTTATCTTTCCGCTTATGGTTTTCGGAAGTTCGTCTACAAATTCAACAGCTCTGGGATATTTATACGGAGCCGTCTCTCTTTTAACGAACGTCTGAAGTTCTTTTTTGAGAGCATCGTTTGGTTCGAATCCCTTTCTCAGCACTACTGTTGCTTTAACAATCTGCCCTCTCACTGGGTCTGGAACTCCAGTAATGGCACATTCAAGAACTGCCGGGTGCTTCACAAGAACACTCTCAATCTCAAATGGTCCAATTCTATATCCGGAAGACTTGATGACATCATCATTTCTACCTATGTACCAAATATAACCGTCTTCGTCACGCCAGGCAGTATCTCCTGTATGATGCCATCCACCTTCGCAGGCCTCTGCAGTTTTGGCTTCATCCCTGTAGTAACATACCATTAGTCCTGGAGGTCTTGGGTTGTATAGTTTAACGACGATCTCTCCAGTCTCACCCGGCGGGCAGCTTTTTCCTTCGCCGTCAATAATATCAACGGTATACTGCGGAGATGGTTTTCCCATGGATCCTGGCTTTGGTTCTGTTCCTCTCAGGTTGCAGACAATCGGGGTCGTTTCAGTTTGGCCGAATCCTTCCATTAACTTCAGACCAGTGGCCTTATACCAATTATAAAATACATCTGGATTCAGAGCTTCTCCAGCTATGGCTGTATGCTTTAATGATGATAAATCGAATTTTTCCAATCCTTCATTGATAAACATCCTGAACATGGTTGGTGGGCAGCAGAGTGTAGAGATTTTATGCTTTGATATAAGTGATAAGATATCCGCTGGAATGAACTTCTCATATTCATATACGAAAATTCCAGATTCCATAATCCATTGACCATATATCTTCCCCCATGCAGTTTTTGCCCAGCCAGTATCAGCTATTGTAAAATGAAGACCATCCGGATCTACGTTCTGCCAGTGTTTGGCGGTTAATATGTGCCCCAGTGGGTATGAGAAATCATGGACAACCATCTTTGGATATCCAGTTGTACCTGATGAAAAATAGACAAGCATAATGTCTGTAGATTTAGTCGGTACTCTCTCTAGCTCATCCGATGCAGCTTCTACACACTCATCAAAGTTATACCAGCCTTCACGTTTATCTCCGACAATTATCTTTGTCTCTAGAGATGGACAATTCTCAGCGCTGTCAAATGCATCAGCAACATCATTTACACAAATAGCCGCTTTAACCGTTGCAGCGTTGATACGATATTCTACATCATGCTTTGTGAGCATGAAGGTAGCAGGAATCATAATTGCTCCGAGCTTATGTAGTGCTACGGCAGTAAACCAGTATTGATAGCTGTGTTTAAGGATAACAATTACCGCGTCTCCTTTTCCTATGCCAATGCTCTTGAGAAAGTTAGCCGTTTTGTCAGAGTATTTTTTAATATCTCCAAATGTAAAAGTCCTTTCTTCACCGTTTTCATGACACCATAGCATGGCCCGGCGGTCAGGATCATTTATTGCAATATCATCTACGATATCATATCCGAAATTAAAATTCTCAGGGCATTTCACATTAAGCTTTGTGAGGATGCCTTTTTCATCATATTCTTCTTCAACGTAGCGGAGGTTTATATTTCTCATCTGTTTTCGTCCTCCTTCTCTTTTATAACCACTGCTAAGAATACGCAGCCACCTTTGCTGGTAGCAATCATGCCATGCTTTTTTCCAGAGTCGTAAAATACGGAATCCCCTTCATTTAATTCTTCAACATGACCTTCATGCACGAACTTCAAGCTCCCGCTCAGAATGTAATCAAATTCTTGCCCTTCATGCATTGACATGGAAATCGGTTTATTCTGTTCTTCTTCTCTGTATGGAGCTTTTACTAGGAAAGGCTCTGCAAGTTTATTCTTGAAATGTGCTGCCAGATGGTTGTATTCAAAACCGGCTCTTCTCTTTATAGAAAGACCATTTCCACCTCTGACAACAGTATATCCGCTGAGATGCGGGTTTTCCCCGGTCATAATCTCAATAATATCTACTCCGAACTTTTCGGCACATTTGTACAAGAATGTAAATGTAAAATCTCTAGATCCCGATTCACTAGCTACGTAGTCATCAATACTAACTTCAGTAGATTCTGCCATTTCTTCGTAGCTTAAACCCAACATTTCGCGTAAAGCGCGAATTCTTTCGGCGATTTCAGCAATTTTCGGCTCCATATTCTCCTTTTCGACATGTCGTTCCCCGATAAAAAGATAATCAAGATTTTTGTAGATTTTTTCAGTTCACGTAAGATGTTATATATTCAGGTATGACAATGCTGGCAGGAATTTATGAGGGTCTGAATGGCTAACATCAAGTTAATATGTGGCCATTATGGGTGCGGGAAGACAAACCTCGCAATCAACATGGCTTTAGACACTGCAAAAAAAGGCTCCCCTGTTATACTGGTAGACCTTGATATTGTAAATCCATATTTTAGGTCTTCAGATTATGCCGATCTTATTAAAAATGCTGGGGTCCGCATAATAGCTCCAAATTTTGGACATACAAATCTTGATCTTCCTTCTCTTCCTGCAGAGATATATTCTATTTTTGAGTTTGATGGAGATGTTATCATAGATGTGGGTGGAGATGATGTTGGCTCTACGGTACTAGGCAGATTCTCAAAACAGATAGAATCCTGTGGTTATCAGATGTTGTACGTCATTAATAAGCATAGAGTCATGACCGCTTCACCAGAAGAATCTGTACAAATGCTGCACGATATAGAATCTGCCTGCAGGTTGAAAGCTACCGGAATAGTCAATAATTCTCATCTGAAACAGGAAACTACAAAACAAACAATTCTAGAGTCTATAGATTATGCAAAGGAAACCGCAAAGCAGCTATGTATTCCGCTTCTTTTTACAACTGCTCCTAGGTATCTCGCAAAGGATCTTAGAGAAATCGAATATTTATATCCGATTGACGTTTATGTAAAAACGCTTTGGGAATAATATTAAAATTGAGGGATTGAAACATGCCTACAATTATCGTTAGTGAAAACATTTGCAAAGGCTGTGAACTGTGCATCGACGCATGTCCTCGTGGCTTGATCATTCTTGCAAAAGACAAGATTAACAGCAAGGGATACCACCCCGCTCACCTGACAGATTCATCTCAATGTACTGGATGTCGTTCTTGTGCAATGATGTGTCCTGATGTGGCAATAACTGTGGAAGGTGACTGAAGTGTCCGAACGTGTTCTAATGAAAGGAAATGAAGCTTTGGCCGAAGCAGCCATCTCAGCAGGCTGCAGACATTTCTTTGGATATCCTATCACTCCTCAGACTGAGGTTGCAGCATACATGGCTAAAAGAATGCCCAAAGTCGGAGGAACATATCTGCAGGCTGAGTCAGAAGTCTCTGCAATCAACATGGTTCTGGGAGCTGCCGCTGCCGGAGCAAGAGTTATGACTTCTTCCAGCTCTCCGGGAATAAGCCTAAAATCAGAGGGAATTTCGTATCTTGCAGGCTCAGATCTTCCAGCTCTCATAATCAATGTTCAGCGTGCCGGCCCAGGATTAGGCGGTATTCAACCATCTCAGGCAGATTATTGGCAAGCCACCCGTTCAACCGGCCATGGAGATTTTCATGTGCTTGTTCTTGCACCTTCTACAGTTCAAGAGATGGTAGACTTGGTTTCAGATGCCTTTGACTTAGGGGATAAATATAGAATGCCAGTAATGATTTTATCAGACGGAATGCTTGGACAGATGATGGAGCCAGTATCTCTCCCTGAAAAATCTGTGGAGTGTCTCCCTGAAAAACTATGGGCAACAAATGGTCATAAAGACCAGAGAAAACACAATGTGATTAATTCGCTTTACATAAACCCTCCTGAGCTGGAGAGCCTTCTGCATGAAAGATATGCGAAATATGATCATATTCATAAAACTGAGCAGCGGGCTGAAGAGTATCTTACCGATGATGCTGAACTGATAATCGTTGCATATGGGGCATCATCTCGTGTTTCCCGCAGTGCTATTGATATGGCAAGAGCTGAAGGAATAAAGGTAGGGATGATAAGGCCGATTACACTTTGGCCGTATCCGGTTGATTATATTGAGAAAAATATGGATCAGGTAAAATCATTCCTTTGTGTAGAAATGAGCATGGGTCAGATGGTAGATGACGTTAGATTAGCAGTAAATGGCAGAAGACCAGTCAATTTCTTTGGAAGAACAGGAGGAATAATTCCTACGCCGGCTGAAGTTCTTAACGAAATCAAAAAAATCATGGGAGGTATCTAAATGGCGGTATTATTTTCCAAACCTCATGCAATGGCGGATGTTCCGCTTCACTACTGTCCGGGCTGCACTCATGGAATTGTACACAGGCTCATTGCAGAATCAATTGACGATCTTGGAATAGAAGGCAGAACAATCGGAATAGCTCCAGTTGGTTGTTCTGTGTTTGCATATGATTATTTCAATTGTGATATGGTAGAAGCTGCTCACGGGCGTGCTCCTGCAGTTGCTACAGGAATAAAACGTGTGGATCCAGACCATATTGTATTTACATATCAGGGAGATGGAGACCTCGCAGCTATTGGAACTGCAGAAACGGTCCATGCAGCGACACGTGGGGAAAACATCACGGTGATTTTTATCAATAATGCGATTTATGGAATGACTGGAGGTCAGATGGCCCCAACAAGCCTTCCAGGACAGGTGACACAAACAACACCCTATGGACGAGATGTAAAAACCGCGGGTTATCCAATAAGAGTCTGTGAGATGCTATCCACTCTGGATGGAGTCGCTCTGGCTCAGAGAGTTACAGTTGACTGTGTCAAAAATGTGAGAACTGCTAAAAAAGCCATAAAAAAAGCCTTCGAATATCAGATGGAAGGTCTTGGTTACTCAATCGTAGAAGTAATTTCATCCTGTCCTACAAATTGGGGTCTGGCTCCTAGGGATGCATTAGAATGGCTGAGGCAGAATATGCTACCATACTATCCACTCGGGGTCTATAAAGATATCAAAGAGGGTGATTCTCATGAGTAAATCTACAAATATTCTGCTGGCAGGATTCGGCGGTCAGGGTATCTTATTTGCTGGTAAGGTTATTGCTTATGCGGGTCTAATGGACAGCATGGAAGTCTCTTGGCTCCCTTCATATGGTCCGGAAATGCGTGGAGGAACTGCCAATTGCAGTGTGTGTCTAAGCAATACTCCGATAGGATCTCCACAAGTAGTAACTCCTGATGTATTGATTGCTATGAATCTTCCATCACTGGATAAATTTGTGGACGCTGTCGTTCCAGGCGGGATTATCCTTGTTGACAGCTCTTTAATTGATAGAAAAGTTGAACGTACTGATGTTAAGACGATATATATTCCAGCAACTAAAATCGCAGAAGACAGTGGCTTCAAAGGTATGGCAAATATGATCATGGTTGGAAAGCTGTTTTCTGAGATCAAATTCTGTACAGAAAACTCTCTTGATAAAGGTATTTTAAAAAGTGTACCGCCTAAGAAAGAGAAATTGATAGACTCAAACCGTGGCGCTGTCAAAGTAGGGATGGAGAGCTGAGCTCCCCTCCTCGTTTTATATTTTATCTTCCTAATCTGCTATGCGCTTTTCCAAGATGTCCTGCAGCCTGAGCACACAGAGTGGAAAGCTCTCCTGCAAGAACGACTGAAGCCACAATTTCAGCCAATTTTTTGGATTTTCCAGATCCTGCGCAGCCGATCAGATCTAAAGCTTCTTTTTGGCATGGCAGTTTAGTGCCTCCGCCTACGCTGCCTACTTCTATTGCAGGCATTCTCACTGAAATGTACAAATCATCACCAATGTCTTCACAGGATGTCATGCATAAACTTCCTTCCACTACTTGAGCTGGATCCTGTCCAGTGGCGATGTATAATGCAGCAACCATGTTAGCCGCATGAGCGTTCTGTCCAAGGGATCCTGCCATAGCACTTCCCAATGCACATTTTCTGAAGCATGTTTCTGCAACCGCCTGAGCCGTAGTATGCATTTTTTCTTCAAGAATATCTTTAGGAATGGTTGCATCTGCAACTACAGTTTTTCCTCTTCCCAATATACTGTTTATGGCTGCCGGCTTCTTGTCTGTGCACATGTTCCCAGAAACTGAGATCATCACAGCTCCCGTTTCATCTTCAATGAGCTTAGAAGCAGCTTCAGTGGCTATCGTTGCCATATTCATTCCCATGGCATCTCCTGTGCTGTATGCAAACCTTACATGCAAGGATCGCCCTGCAGGAAACGAATTTATTGAAACAAGTTTTCCATGAGACGTGGTAGATTCTGCAACATTCTTTATCCTGTCAAAATTTTCATTTATCCAGTCAGACACTTTGACTGCATGACTAATATTTTCAGTGCGGAAAACAGGTGCTCTTGTCATTTCATCATGTACTACTTTGGCATAAGCTCCTCCTGATTTCGAAATTACGGAGCATCCACGGTTTACAGAAGCAATTAATGCTCCCTCTGTCGTAGCCATTGGAACAAGAAACTCCCCACTGGCATAATCGCCGTTTATTTTGTAGGGCCCCACATATCCAAGAGGAATCTGTATGGCGCCTATCATGTTTTCTACATTCTTTTCAGCGGCTATGGCATCAAAAGATATCGATCCTATGTTTGAAAGGGATACATTCGCATACTCTTCAGCGGCAATTCGCCTTTCATTCATATCATCATTTGTCTTTCCTTTGTTTTTAAGCCCAGCATTGGTCATTCGTTTCCCTAAACTGCGTAAACAGTTATGAATTCTCCTGTATTGACACCCAGATTTAGTAAGCATTCTCAATGTATGCACGATTTCTTGTGTCAAAACCGTTATAATGTAAAAATAACTTAAAATACTGGGTTCTCTTGCCTCTCCTCCTAACACTATTGTGAGGTGTCACAATGAACACAATGACCTTCAAATTGACCCAGAATATGGATGATGACTTGATAATCGAAAAATTCAAAGAGGGTGGCGAATGGGGATTGCTCACTTCTCTGGACATCAGCGGTTGCGATCCAGAAAAGATTAGAAGCAAAGAGATAATCACTCAGTTTGCTATTGACCTCTGCGAGTATATTAAAATGAAACGCTTTGGAGATCCAATCGTAGTACGTTTTGGTGCAGACCCAAAGGTGCAAGGATACTCACTTGCGCAATTAATTGAAACATCCATGATTTCTGGTCATTTTGCAGAAGATACTAATAAGGCATTTATTGATGTGTTCTCTTGTAAAGAATATCCTCCTAAGAAAGCAGCTAAATTCTGTATGGACTACTTTGGCGGCACAGAAGTTGATTATTCGGTCATATTCCGTAAGTAACTAACATCAAGGCAGCAATGCCTTTTCATTTCTTTTATTACCTTTTTATGTTCCAACTCCATCAAAACTGCAGTAAGCTGAAGCATTTCAAACCGGTTGGATAACAAAAAAGTTAAATAGATGTCCGTCTTCCCTTTTCTCTACACGGACCCATAGCATAGCCTGGTTGGTGCGTCCGGCTGATAACCGGAAGGTCTAGAGTTCAAATCTCTGTGGGTCCACTATTTTTCATACTTACTTTATGCATAGCTTGAGATGATCTCATCCGTTATGCTCTCTAGCATTTCCAGTTTCGGTGGATAGAAGTTCTTAGGATCCAGGCTCATAACCATGTTGTTGTTGCCAACATTAATTCTATCCCTCAGTCTTGACAGCATATCGATAATGGGATGAAAGCTGTTCCACATCTCCATGACATCAAGGCCGTTGATGGCGATTATTCCGTCTGGATTCTCTTGTAAAAATTCATACACGACATCTTCAAACATTTTCAGATTCATCGGCGGAACGCAGTCTGCAAACGGTCTTGGAGACAACCATCTAGCATCAAGCAACCCTTCTTCAAATTCTAGTTGGGTCTCCAGCAGTCTCGGTGAGTTTTTAGATATGTATAGAACTCTCCTTCCCTCGCCGAGCTCTTTTCTCAATGTTTGATGCATTCTCAGAGGCACTCTTTCTTCGAATAAGTAGAACAATCCTTTATTCATTCCGGACATTTTTATCTGAGATTGTCTTTTGGAAGTAGTTCTATATAAAACATACTGTAAAAATTAAATGCTCTATCAATTTTAAATGAAATGTAACTTTTGAGCAAAAATATATTTAAATGTGAATCTCAAATAATGTTAATTATGCAAATTACGAGAGAGGAATTAACCATCGTATTGAACAAGGTACTGACACAGAAAACAGATAAATTTGATCTAGATGTAATAGAATTGACAGATTTCATCATCGAGTTTTTCTATGATCGAAAAAGTGTAGATGATCGATGTCTGGGTTCTCACGACCGAGATGCTTTTTACAAATTAGATGAGGTTGGCATTGTCTCTTCCATCCATCGTTCAGCAGATTCACCCAGTCTAAATAATTGCAAACGTTCTTGGATTTTAAGATCTGATTTAATAATAAAGCTCTTGAATGGAAGCTCTGAATGTAATGAACCTGAAAACAATGAATTTGTAGACTTGTATTCAAGTCTTCCATCAGATGTATGGGAAAAGGATTAACGATTCCTTTTACTCTTTTTTATTTATCTTTTTCTTATGTGGTAGTGTATATTTTAAACATCATTTAGTTATCGTCTCTATTGATCCATGACCGCTACATATCATACTCTCTTGTCCTTCAGGAATTAACTCAAAAACTGCTTTGCGCATTTCTTTTGCAAATTCAGAGTTTACATTTACGCTGGTCATCAAGTAAGGAGCTAGCGAATTGAATTCTGATCTTTCTTTTGTAAGGCCTTTGACATTTACATATATATCGCCAGTAAACAAGATCCAAGGATCGCGACAGAGGAATACCATTTCCCCATACAAGTGACCGCCGCTGCCTTCATAAACTTCCAGTGTCAAATCTCCAAAAGATACAGAACCGATTCTCAATAATTCTCTGTGTTCTTCTGGTACATTCTCTCCAATAATTATAAACCTGGACGAATCCGGGGGAACATAATTTGAGAAAATTCTGCTTAACCGGCTGTATCCAAGACAAAAGATATTCTCTTCCCGGTAATCCATTAAATTCTGACTTTGTTTCTGAAGACTCTGAGCACTTTTTTCGTTAAGGTATATATCAGCATCGATTACTGACAGAAGCCCACAATGATCCACATCTGCGTGAGTTATCAGAATTTTCTTGTTACGAGAATCGAAATTTTCAAACATGGTTCTGAATATGCTCATCATTTCATCAGAATATATCGCAAAACCCGTGTCTATAAACAGCAGATCCTTGCCATTATCAAGAATATATGTATTGCTGCCACAAGGGGGTTCTATTACATGGAGCGTTATCTTATCTGTAATCTGATGTTTGGTTATGTCTGGATTAAAATTTTCTCCACGATATCGAGACATGAACTTTGCTAAATGAAGAACATATTCGAAAACTTTATTGGGTGTTTCCCCACGGTCCTGCAGCATCTGGAAAACTCTGTTGGATTCGCAGATGAATTCCATAGTTTTATCAGTTCCTAAATTAAACAGTTTTTGAATTTCATTTCCCATTCTTATGTAGAATATGGTATTATCCAGGTTAGGCTCTTCTTCGGCATAGTTGATAATATCAATAGGATATATCTCGCTTATGTCATCAAGAACGCATTTTATTAATGCTGGGTTTTCGATAAGTAATCCCATTTTAAAGTTTTGAAATTTACCGTCTTCTTCGTTTGAGTTAATGTATGATATGTTTATGTCATACCTATCTAGAATTTTCAATACTGGATAAAGACTTCCAGGCTCATCCTTCATTTTGATATTAACCACTATAACTCTGGATTCGCTAACATCATTTTCCAGATATCCAATTTTGAGAAGCTCTTTCGTAATCTCATTAAGTGCTTCTTCATCAGCTCTAACTTCAACAAATAGCATGTGAAAGTCTACGGCTTTATTATAACTAACTCTGATTATATTTCCGTTGTGCTTCGTAATGACCTTTGTGGCGAGCATAAATGCTCCTGGCTTATCCGGCATTCTAGTAATAAATGTCTGAGTTTTCATATTTGATGCCATATTTACACATGCACATCTGAGATGCAGATTACCGAATTCTGAATAACTATTTAATCACATTGTCAGCTGAAAATCAACACGCACCTATTTTTCTAATGCAGTATATATGGGCTGCATTTCTTTTTACATGATAATTGTCGCAAAGACTATCAAAATCAATAGGAATGAGATATTTAGGACAAAAAACGTCTTTAGGTAGTCTATTTTTTCATTTCGTCTTAGTGTGGTATATAATCTATATGAAATCAGACTAGCTAAGGATGCTATAGGAGTTCCTAATCCTCCAAGGTTTGTTCCAACAAGAAGCCCAATTCCATTGGATGTAAATGGTGCTAGCATTACTGCAGTTGGAACATTGCTTATAACTTGAGATAGAAGTATTGACGTAGCCAATTCTCGCCCTTCAATTGTTTGTACTATGTAGTGATTTATTTCCTCAATGCTTCCAATGTTTGCTGAAAATATGAAGAAGAATACAAATGTTAGAAGTAGAGAATAATCAACCTTTCTGAATACAGATCTATCTGTAAGGAGTAGAACAATCAATACCAATAATAAACAAACAACGTAATCTATTACATTTATCACTGCTAATATCGAAATTATAAAAAGAATGACGTATTTTGCTGTTTTTAACTTATCTGGACGCTTATCCGTATATGTTATTGATGCATCGATTTTATAGTCTTTTAGCAGCAGAACTGTAATGACAATTAATATAAAACTGAATACTGCAAAAGGAATGATTGTTGACAGAAATGTCTCTAAGCTCATGTCATAGTATGAATATAGGAATATGTTGTGCGGATTTCCCATTGGAGTGACAATGCTTCCTAAATTTGCAGCAATTGTCTCCATGACGATTATAAATATCACTCTCCGCGAACCTATGCATTTTAAGAACATCATGGTAAGCGGTACGAATGTTATCAACGTGATGTCATTGGTTATAACCATTGATGAAAAAAACATACCAAAATCAGCATCAGAGAAAGTTTTCTTACACTAACTGTTTTAGCTGTTAGCTTTGAAAACAGTGATTGAAAAACACCAGATTCATTCAAACCAGCAACACATGCCATCAGGCAGAACAAAAGAACGATAACCTTCAAATCAACATGTTCGGAATATACAACATCTGATGACGCAAAAAACATGGAGACTAGTGCGAGTACTGCTGCAATTATCAGCAGGCTTTCGTTTTTCATCATTGATTTAATACTCTGCACATTAGCGGCCATCGTTGATACACCAGGCTAGTCTCAGAACCTTATGCTATTTTGACCGGAATTGTCTGATAATTAATAAAGTGTTGGTGCACCCTGGTGTATTTACACATTAATTTGAGTCTTTTTATGCGTCTAAATGATGATGGTGGATCAATCTGAATACTTGCTTTTTAGTAGCTCTATCTCTTTAGCATATCCAGATAATTCATTTGGAGTCTCTAAATAAAACGGAAGTTTTTTCAGTTTAGGATGATTAATTATTCCAGATATTGCTTCTAATCCTATATTCCCTTCACCAATTTTTTGATGCCTATCTTTATGGCTTCCCATAGGATTCATACTGTCATTTAGGTGAATGGCCTTAAGTTTCTCGATACCAATGATCTTGTCAAAGCTATCCAATACTCCATCTAGATCATTCACTATGTCATAACCCGCATCATACACATGGCAGGTATCCAGGCAAACACCCATTTTTTCTTTGAGTTCTACTCTATCTATTATCTCGATGAGTTCTTCGAATCTTCCACCGATTTCGCTGCCTTTTCCAGACATCGTTTCCAGGAGTACAGTTGTGTGATATTTTTTATCAAGTATCGTATTCAGCATAGATGCGATTTCATCTATCCCTATACTTACTCCTTGATCAGTATGGCTTCCTGGATGAAAATTATACATATTGCCAGGAAAATATTCCATCCTTTCTAAATCATCTGCCATGGTTATTTTCGCAAATTCTCGAGTTTTCTCTTGAGATGAACAGGGGTTAAGTGTATATGGTGCATGAGCGAGAATTGTGGCGAACGAATGCTCATCCATCAGTTCTTTTAAAGATCGGGCATCTTTTGGGTCTATTGCTTTTGCTTTGCTGCCTCTAGGATTTCGTGTAAAAAACTGAAATGTATTTGCACCGATGCTCAGTGCATCCTTTCCCATGGCAAGAAATCCTTTTGAAGTTGAAAGATGGCATCCTATGCTTAACATAACCATACCTGCAGATTATTTTCACAAGGTAACTTCATTCATCATCATATTAATTCTCCCAATTTAAGCAGAGAATGTTTTGATGATATATTCTATAGTATCAGCAAATTTGATACACTCTTCCTTTGTATTATACACATAAAGTGAAGCTCTGGCACACCCATTTATACCTCTTGATGTAAAAAATGGGTGGGCGCAGTGCATTCCAGACCTGATTGCGATACTTGAAATTTCATCGCATATCATAGCTATATCATGGGAATCAATTCCAGATATATTGAATGAAAATATTCCGCTACGAAGGGATGATTCCACAGGGTTCAGTATCTGTATTGAATCATTATCTTTTAATCTGGATGTTATAATATTATTGAGGTTTTTCTCATGATCCTCTATTTCATCCATGCCTATTCTAGACAAATAGTCTATTGCTGCACCAGATCCGATTATTCCTGAGTAATTAAGAAGACCAGACTCAAATTTTTCAGGTGGTGGTAAGAGAGTTACTGAATTATAATCAGTCGTTCCGACACTACCTCCTCCACCAGTCAATGGATTCATTTTCTCTAAAATCTCATCTTTTGCATAGAGAACTCCAACTCCAGAGGGCCCGAGCATCTTATGTAATGAAAATGCAAACATGTCAACGTCTAATTTCTTCAGATCAATCTTTCGATGAGGTGTAGATTGTGCCCCATCTAACATTACTAAAGAACCATTGTCATGAGCAGCTTCTATAATCTCTTTTGCGGGTATTGTGGTGCCAGTAACATTGTTTGTATGAACCATCGATACGATAGAAACATCTTTGTTTAGATTTTTCAAGTACTCATCAAAATCGAATATGCCACTTTCTGGAGTTTTTACATATTTGTGGTTGATTTTGGATGTGATCCATGGAACATGATTGCTGTTATGTTCCATATCGGTAGTAAGAACGGAAGACCCCTTTCTGAATGGATATCCTTTAGCTACAATATTAAGAGACTCAGTGCAGTTTTTTGTAAAAATTAGATTTGAAGGTTCGCATCCCATAAATGAGGCGATCTTCTCCCTGGCTTCATCAATTTTTATGGTGACTTGAGTTGCAAGTCTATGAATCGATCTGCCGCCGCATGCTGGAAATTTATAATAATATTCATTCATCGAATCTATTACTTGTTTTGGCCTTAAGGTCTGGCATGCATTATCTAGATAAATTACATCACTATTCTCAGATTCATATAATGGGAAGTCACTGCGTATCTTAGTTGGATCCATGCCCCACTCCGATTCAAATATCACCTATTTAGGTTTGCGTATTTAGTTGGTAGAAATTGTGCAAAATCGCTAATACTTTACATTCCATTATTCTTGTTCAATGGCTGTATATTTTGACAATAGTGCAACTACTCAAGTAGATGCGGATGTGCTAGATGCAATGCTCCCATACTTCACTGAAAAATATGGAAATGCATCCTCAATTCATTCCTTTGGATCAGAAGCATTCACCGCTATTGTAAAATCAAGGAAGCAGGTGGCAGATCTGCTAAATGCTTCTCCGAGGGAAGTTATATTCACTTCTGGTGGTACAGAATCAGACAATATTGCCATTCAAGGAACCGCCTTTTATTATAAGAATGAGAAAAACAGAATAATTACATCAGTCATTGAACATCCTGCAGTTTTAAACACATGCCATTTTTTGGAAAGATGTGGGTTTGATGTAGTATATATTCCAGTTGACGAAGCAGGTTTTGTATCCGAGGAAAGTTTGAAAGATGCAGTAAATAACAACACCTCATTGGTTACCATCATGGCTGCTAGCAATGAAATCGGAACGATACAGCCAATCGAATCATTTGCAGAAATAGCTAAAGATGCAGGAGCTTTGTTTCATACAGATGCTGTCCAAGCTGTAGGAAAAATCCCCATGGACTTTACGAACTCCAGCGTGGATATGATTTCCATGTCTGGTCATAAAATTCACGGTCCCAAAGGCGTAGGGGCATTGCTGCTGAAGGAAGGGGTAAAAATCAAGCCTCTGATGTATGGAGGCGATCATGAGTGGGGAATGAGACCTTCTACTGAAAATGTTCCTGGAATAGTAGGTTTAGGAAAATCATCGGAGATATGTATGAGACAAATGGATTCTGACATCCAAAAGATGACTGATATTAGAGATTTTATCATCGATACAACTCTGGACTCTGTTGATGGTGTTTATTTGAATGGACCAAGAGAAAATCGACTGTGTAATAATGCAAATTTTAGGTTTGATTATATAGATGGCGAAAGCCTCATCTTATATCTGGATATGGAAGGAATCGCAGCATCCACGGGTTCAGCATGCTCCACAGGATCTACAGAACCCTCTCATGTACTCAGATCTCTTGGTCTAACCCCGGTTCAATGCCGTGGGTCGTTACGTTTATCATTATCGAGGTTCAACGTTATGTCAGAGGCGGAGTACTTTGCATCCGTTCTACCTTCAGTGGTAGATAAAGTGCGAGCAATGTCTCCCCTAGGAGATAATAAAAATGCAATACGGTCCTGAGGTTATGAACAATATTGCGAATCCTCGCAATTCAGGAGTTATGAAAGATGCAGATGGCGTAGGCCAGGTAGGGAATCCAGAGTGTGATGATGTAACCACTGTATATATAAAAGTAAAAGATAATACAATTACTGACGTATCATTTCAGACACTCGGGTGTGGTGCAGCAATAGCATCTGGTAGCATGATCACACAGATGGCTAAAGGTATGAATATCGATGATGCGTTGAATATTCAAAGAGAAGATGTTGCAGGAAAACTGGGTGGTCTACCAGAAAAAAAGCTTCACTGCTCAAATATGGCGGCCGATGCATTAAAAGCTGCGATTGAAGATTACAAAAATAAGAGTGCTTGAATCCCAAGACTTATCATTATCAAAGCGCATCGCGAAACGATATGATTACGCTAGACACATCTTTCGCAGGGATTTCTATGAAAAACCCCACCATGCTGGCATCGGGCGTGATGGGGGAAACTGGTTCATCACTATGCAGAGTTTCAGAGCTGGGAGCAGGAGCACTAGTTACTAAATCAATTGGGTTGGAACCTCGACATGGATATCCAAATCCAACACTAGTTGAGTTTCCATATGGTTACATTAATGCAATGGGACTGCCTGGTCCAGGAATAGAGTTATTTGAAGATGAGATGAAAAACGCTCTGAAGTGTAACGTTCCAGTTATAGGCAGCCTTTTTGCAGCTGTTCCAGATGACTTTATAGACTTGGCTGCTAAGATGAAAGAGTATGGGGCTTCAGCTGTGGAACTTAATCTAAGCTGTCCACATGCAAAAGGATACGGAATGGAGATTGGAATAGACCCTGTAGCTGTAGGGAAAATAATTAGAGAAGTCAAAGGTTCAGTGGACATTACAGTAATTGCAAAGCTTACACCAAATACACATCTTCTCTTAGATGTGGCAAAGGAGGCCGAAGCCGCAGGTTGTGACTGTATTGCAGCTATCAACACTCTGAAAGCCATGGCAATTTCAGTTGAAGCAAAGAGACCAGTGCTCTTTAACAAAACAGGAGGGCTTTCAGGGCCTGCTGTTAAGCCAATAGGCCTGCGTTGTGTATATGAACTTTCAGAAGTACTTGATATTCCAATAATCGGTGTCGGAGGAATAGAGACTGGCAGGGATGTTCTTGAATACATAATGGCTGGAGCATCCGCAGTTCAGATCGGGAGCGCCGTTGGCCGTCGTGGATTATCAGTATTTAATGATATTTGTTCTGAAATGAAAGATCTTATGGAAAAAAATGATATCCAATCAATAAAGGAAATTGTGGGGGTAGCGCATGTATAGTGAGGTTGTTACGGTCAAAGAAGTGGTTACGGAAGGAACTGATATTACTACGGTTAGATTTGACCTTAATTCGGATGTAAAACCCGGACAGTTTTTGATGGTTTGGATACCAGGTGTGGATGAGATTCCCATGTCTATTTCTTATCTTTCAGGTGGCATTACAGTTAAAAATATTGGTGAAGCCACATCAGCTATTTCTTCTTTAAATGTAGGAGATAAAATTGGTATAAGAGGTCCATATGGCAACGGTTGGACAATTCCTGAAGGTAAGATTCTCTGTGTTGGAGGTGGCGTTGGTACGGCACCGATTATGGCTGCAGCAGAAGCCGTGAACGATCCAGACCGAATTGATATAGTTCTTGGCGCTAGAAGCTCAGGTGAAGTAATCTTCATTGATAGGGCTAAGTCTCTTTCCAATAATGTAAAAATATCAACAGATGATGGAAGTCTGGGTATAAAAGGTACAGCCGTTGCTGTTGCTGATGCAATGATGAAAGATCAGAGATACGATGTTGTGCTTGGTTGCGGTCCTGAAATAATGAACAAATACCTTCTCAAGGCTTGTGAAGAAAACAATGTACCAGTACAATTATCTCTGGAACGTATCATGAAATGCGGTACTGGACTCTGCGGATCATGTGTTATTGATGGATTAAGAGTATGTGCGGATGGACCTGTTTTTAGAGGAGACGAAGTCAAAAAAATGTCTGAGTTTTCTGTAAGTAAAAGAGATCATGCTGGTCGTTGCGTGAAATTTTAAAAATATAGTGTATCATCCTTTTCAGGATGATACACACAGATTGATTTTTGTAAACCTCAATCTAGTGGTACAAAATCTTCTTTGGCAGCGCCGCACAACGGACATGCCCACTCATCTGGTATATCTTCAAATGGGGTTCCAGGTGCGATTCCTGAATCAGGATCTCCTTTATCTGGATCATATATGTAACCACATACTGTACATCTGTATTTTTTCATGTTTTCACCTATATGTATTGGAAGTTTCAATCTTTTAAATCCTCTTCATCAAGGAGGTTAAATCCTGCTTCCTTAAGGACATCTACAGCTTTCTCTGCATCATCTACACGTAATATCAGTACAGCAGAATCATTCTTCGTATACGCATATCCATAATCGACGTTTATCTGAGCTTCTCCAAGTTTAATTGCTATCCCTTTAAGACCGCCTGGCTGGTGTTTTACTTTGACTGCTATGACCTTATTTACTATAACGGCGTATCCAAGGTCTCTCATTACAGTCGCTATTGCATGTGGGTCTGAAACCACTGCTCTCAATAATCCAAAACCGTCAGCTTCTGCGAGTGAGAATGCCAGAAAATTAACTTTCTGTGCCTCCATCACTTCCGATATTGAAGCCAGCTTACCCGGTCTGTTCTCAACAAAAACTGATATTTGATCAATAAGGCAACTCATTTAATCCCCTCTGTTATCAATAACTCTCTTTGCTTTTCCTTCAAAGCGTGCTAAAGATCCAGGCTCTAGCAGCTCTACTCCAGCGGCTACATTAAGTGAATTTTTCAGAGCATACTCAACGTTCTTTTTGAGTTTCATAATGTCTGATAGTTTATCACTAAATGCTGATGGCTTCAACTCAACTCTTATTGTCATTGTATCAAGAACGCCTTTTCTATCAATGACGATCTGGAAATGTTCTCCAAGTTCTGGTATGGTCATCAAAGTATACTCTATCTGAGATGGGAATACGTTGATTCCCCTGATTATGAGCATATCATCTACTCTTCCGCTTAGTCTTTCGATTCTAAGGTGATTTCTTCCGCATGGACAAGGCGAATCGTCATATGCTGTAATATCTCCAGTCCTGTATCTGATTATAGGCAATGCTTCTTTTTGAAGCATGGTGATAACCATTTCTCCTTTTTCTCCAGGACCTAAAGATTCTCCAGTTTCTGGATCAATAACCTCTACATATGCCAAGTCTCCCCAGATATGCATTCCATTCATCTCAGTGCATTCTGTAAACAGCGGCCCTGAAAGTTCTGAAGTTCCATAAATGTCGTATGCATTCACTCCAGTGCTGTCCTTTATTCTCTTACGCATTTTTTCACTCCAAGGCTCAGCACCAAGAACTGCTGTTCTTAATTTCGTATCTTTTTCTATCGATATGCCCATTTTTTCTGCAGTCTCGGCTATGTGCAGAAAATATGATGGGGTGCAACAGATTGCACTTACATTCAAATCTCTTATAAGCTCTACCTGACGTTCTGTATTTCCTGTTGAAGCTGGTACTACTGTAGCACCAATTCTCTCAGATCCATAATGCGCTCCAAGACCGCCTGTAAACAGTCCATACCCGTAACTTACCTGGACCGTGTCATGCCTTCCTAGACCTATTGAAGTCATGCCGCGGGCTACCGATTCTGCCCAGTTGTCAAGATCTCTCTGTGTATAACCTACAACTGTGGGTTTGCCGGTTGTACCAGATGATACATGATATCTAACCAGATCATCCTGACCCCCTACAAACAGTTTATTTGGATAATTGTCACGGAGATCTTTTTTGTACATGTACGGAAGCTTTTTGATATCTTCCAGTGAATTAATATCATCTGGATGTACATTTGCGTCTTTCATGCGTTTGTGATAAAACTCTGAAAAAGAATACAATCTATATACTTGAGTTTTTAATAGTTTGAATTGCAACTTACGTATCTCTTCAGGAGACATCTCTTCTACTCGAGGATTCCAATAACTCATAATTAAACCTCAATGGATACGTACTACCGAACATCGTGAACATATTTGATCGTTTTCCATCTTTTCAAATTTGATAATTAAATATAACAGTGTTTAGATAAACACTGTCTGTCTTGTGTATTCTCACCAATAATTACCTATGCAAGACTTTCCATATCAAATCCTATTTCAATTTTGTCTGTACACATAGCAACTGGTAGAATTACTACAAATTTAGAATATCCGAAATGATTCATGGTTATTTCCTCTTCAGCCCAGATGTGCCCTCCAAAACTTTCGAAAATTTTGCAGGCTAATGACAAATCTATATCCGGATCATCGGAGCATTCTACAAGCTCTCCATATTCATTATTCTTTGATTTTTCATCGCAAATTTCTATGCGGTGAAATTCTCTCCCGCGTTCACAGTAGTCTCTAATCTTAATTGTGATTTTTGCATGATCTGAGGATTCTGATACTTTTCTGATTATTGTCTTAAAAGCTTCTTTGAGGTGGATGTTGGCAGAAACTAAACGATGCTCAGTAACTTCACACAAAACTGTAGTTCCGTTTCGAAGAGATCTTTCACATTCGCAACCAGCGGAATCTATCAGGTAAGATATATCTATAAGCTCAGATGAGAAAAATCTATTCTCTATTAAATATGATTTGTATTCGTTCTCTACAGTCAAATCTATTTTTGAAATCAAATCTGAAAGATTGTCTGATGAATTAATGCACATTTCTTTTACTTTGTCTACAATCTGCTTCAAACAATCTTCAGCCTTATGTTTTCCTTCCACAGCATCCATTTCTGCGACTCTTTGGTGAGAGATGTCTTGAAATATTGAAATCGATCCAATAACTGATTCGGTTTCAATATCTCTAATTGGGCATGAAGATATACATAGTGTAGCCTTTTCGCCCCCTTTAGACGTTATATCTATACTGTCTCCCTCAACCGCTTCCCCATATTTCAGAGACCGCATCATCGCCCAGTCTCCTGTACTCAGTTTGATGCCATTGTCTGTCCACCTTGCTTTTAAAGAACTCATTGATTTTACATCGGCAGGTGAAAATCCCAACAGGCTCCTGAGTTTAGGATTATAATCGACAATTTTTCCATTATGATTAACAACCATAATTCCGATGGGTAATGATTTCTGAAAGTCCAACATAGTCTTATTCTGATTAAAAATAAAGATATTTCCATGACTCACTGGTACGAATGCATAATCTATGCAGCCACACCACGCTACAGTTCTGCCAGATCTGCATGGAGTAATATCAAAAGTTTCAGTTATGTCTCGGATACAATTACACTCCAGCTCCCATTTTTCTAAAAAATCTCTGGATGGTTGATTCATTAGCCTACATGAATTATTATCGTCAAAATATATGCAAGGTGTTGGCAGGTTCATTATGAATTCATGCATTGTATTTGATGTAAACATGCTTTATTTTTCTTCAATGAGGGAGTATTAAAAGGTAGCGTTTGATATCTAAATGCCTAGAGTTGATATTTTTAAGCGTATCTACCATCATTTTTGTGGAAAGTTTCAAAATCTTTAGTATGATGGTGTGTGTTGCGTGTCGGATATGTCTGCAAAAGAATGGTTAAAATCCAACGAGTTTAAAATCAACGCTGTGCTGTTGGTAGCTTCATTGTTAATCGCGATTATTGGTTTTGTTTTTAATATCGGGATGATCGCAGGACTAGGTGTCTTGGCCTGTATATTTTTTATAACCTATACAATCTATGGGTACGTAAGGGTAAATGGATTAGGGCCAGAATGAATATGACTGCCATAAAGAATACGCCGATAAAGCGGGTAGCCCGCTCTCAGGACAATCCGAATTTTATTAAGATGTACCATGGCAATCTTGAGATTATGGTACCTAGAAAGATATTTAAAAACGGTACATCTGAATTCAATGATGAAGAGATGGAAAAATTTCTTTCAATTATCAAATCCAGGTATCCATGGCTTTCTGTTTACGCCCTCGATGAAATAAAAAAAGGTGCAGTCGAGGCAATGAAAGATCATATTGAAAGGTCAAAAACCACCCCTCAACGAGCAAGGGATTATATGAACAGTGGTAAAAACCAGGAGGCTTTGAGAATTCTTGAAGAGTATCTCGTTGATAATGAAGATGATGCCGATGCCTGGTACGTAACTGCAGAAGTTCTCTTCAAACTCAAACGCCAAGAAGAAGGGTTCAAGGCTATGAATTATGCGAAGAGTCTGCCAAAAAAAGGTCATTGATAGCATCGATCACTTCTTTTACCGTAGCTCCCCACGGTACGATGACACAATTCCCGTCCAGCTTATGTCCATTTTTAATTTTACAGCATTTAACAATCCTTTTTTGATCGTCCTGCGGAGCTAATTTCCTAGGACACATCTCTATTCTTTCAATATCCTCATTATAAATTGAATGGTATATCTTTTCTGAGAGTTCACACCCTATGAGCGTGCATTTTTCATTAATCTCTGGTAGCTGGTCTAAATAATAGTCTTTTTTGTCAGATCGTATTCCCGAAGCTTTGCATGGAAATAGAACGGCATCATCATTGACTGCTTTGGCTAATATATTAACATCCAAATCTGAGTACTCCGCAACTATCGGAAGATCTATCATTCCAGAATCTAGAGCTGTTTTTACTAATGATGATAACTTTGAAGGATATGGTGGAACGACATCTAGCACATTCAGTCTCAAGGGTTTTCCCGGGGCTGTGAACGAAACATGGCCAAATTCTCCTTCAACAACTACTGTTTTATCTGGATAATGTTGAGAAATTTCAGCCATTGCCGGCTGGTTTATAACATTGATTTTTTCATCTTTTAGGTATACTGTATCTTCAGGCATGGAGATTATCATGTGTGAAATAATTGGTCGAAATAATTCTATTCCGTCTGCTTTAGTGATACTTAAAACTGCTGTATCATTTCCGTTACGCAGGACATAATATTCACATCTGGTGTATGCACATTTTCCTTTGATATTGTTGGAGATATTCTCTTCAGTCAGATCAAAAGAGACTTCTTTTACAGCTACGTCCTTGCAGTGCTCTGGAAGCATAACATCTCCAAAGGAAAGAATTGATATAATCCTTATGCAACCTAGCTTGCAGAATGAAAGTCTATGCTGTCAGGAAAGGCAGGCAGGTTGGTCTGTTTGAAACTTGGGATGAATGCAGAGAACAAGTCTCTGGTTTTTCAGGTGCTGAATATAAAAGTTTCCAGTCGTATGATGAAGCTGAACGATACCTCTCTTTCGATAACGAATGCAATTTCATTCAGTCAGACTTGGTAGCTTATGTTGATGGTAGTTATAATCCTGCATCAAGGGAGTTCTCATATGGGGTGGTAATTATACATCCAGATGGGAGTCTAAAAAAATTCTCTGAAAAGTCGAACGATCGATCATTAGCGGCTATGCGTAATGTAGCAGGAGAAATATCTGGTTCTATCAAAGCAATGGATTATGCCTTGGAAATTGGTGCTAACGCCCTCACAATATTCTATGATTATGAAGGTATTAAAAAATGGTGCACTGGTGAATGGAAAGCCAATAAAGAAGGTACAATAAACTATAAGCATTATTTTGATGCGATTAAGAACAAGATTGACATATCATTCGTGAAAGTTAAGAGCCATTCTGGTGATAAATTTAATGATATGGCTGATTCACTGGCGAAAGATATCCTATTTAATTGATTGGATGGTTTGAATCTATTGCATTCATTGTAACAAGCTTACAACTGCAAATGGTAATTGTATCTTATCTAGAGAACGATATGATTTTGTATAGTTGAACAGATGTTCAACCATAATCTATATAACAGTTGAACATATACTCAACTGTAATTTGTAAGAGGGAAAATATGACAAACGATGAATTTGCCTGTGATTGTGATGTGATCCATGCAGATGTTGTAAATTTGGTAAAAAAGCATATGCCAGATGATGAAGAGTTTACTGACTTGTCTGCTTTTTTTAAGATTTTAGGAGATTATACAAGAACTAAAATCTTGTGGGCTTTGGATAAAAACGAGATGTGTGTATGTGACTTGGCATCCCTTTTAAATATGACTAAGTCTGCGGTATCGCATCAACTGCGCTTATTGAGAATTGCAAATCTTGTCAAATCCAGGCGAGATGGAAAAGTGATATTTTACTCACTGGCAGATGATCATGTAAAAGCTATTTTTGAAACAGGTCATGAACACATAAGGGAAATGTGAAATTGGTGACTATTATGAAAAAATCATATTTATTAGACGGTTTAGATTGTGCAAATTGTGCTGCCAAGATGGAAAAAGCTATTAACGACTTAGAAGAAGTGAAAAATGCTACAGTTAATTTCATAACTGCAAAATTGACGATAGAAACAGATGAAAATCAGGATGAACTGCTTTTTAAGGTAGAGAAAATAATTAAGAAAATAGAGCCAGATGTTAAAATAAGAAAAGTTTGATGGGGGGCGTTTACTATAAAAAATCGTCTTCTGTATATTATACTAAGCGCAGTTATTTTGATTGCTGCAATCCTGACTTACAGCAATGTAGAATGGATTGGACTAGTATTGTTTGTAGTAAGTTACCTCGTAGCTGGTGGAGACGTTCTTTACAAGGCTGTTAGAAACATACTGCATGGAAGGGTATTTGATGAAAATCTCCTGATGACTATTGCAACTATTGGTGCCTTATGTATTGGAAAATATACCGAAGCTGTAGCAGTTATGCTTTTTTATCAAGTCGGGGAATTATTCCAAAGTTATGCCGTTGCGAAATCTAGAAAATCAATATCTGAATTGATGAATATCCGACCAGATCATGCAAATGTTAAACGTGGAGACACGATCTCAACGGTTGATCCTGATGAAGTTTTGATTGGAGAACTAATAGTTGTAAAAGTTGGTGAGAAGGTCCCGTTGGATGGGGAAGTAATCGATGGTACGTCTTATTTAGACACTTCTGCTCTTACTGGTGAATCTGTTCCAAGGGAAGTTTCGGCAGGCAGTGAAATTCTTAGTGGGTGCATCAACCTAAATGGATTACTGACTGTAAAAGTCACAAAAAATTTCGAAGAATCTACTGTAAGTAAGATTCTTGATCTTGTGGAGAATGCTAGCAGCAAAAAGTCAAAGTCAGAGAATTTTATTACAAAATTTGCAAGAATATATACGCCTATAGTCGTGGTAGTCGCATTACTTCTCGCAGTTGTTCCAACACTGGTGTTACCAGGTGCTATTTTTTCTGATTGGTTATATCGGGCGCTGACATTTTTAGTGGTTTCCTGTCCATGTGCATTAGTGATCTCTATACCGTTAAGTTTCTTTGGAGGATTAGGCGGAGCATCAAAGAAAGGTATTTTAATTAAAGGCAGTAACTATCTGGAAGCTCTTGCAAAAACAGAAATAATTGTTTTTGATAAAACGGGAACATTAACAGAAGGAGTCTTTGAGGTTCAGGATATTCGTTCTGTTGGTATCACAAGTGATAAGTTGCTCGAGCTTGCTACATACGCCGAGAATTATTCTACACATCCAATTTCAATGTCGCTAAAGAGATCATATGGGAAAGATATCGATCCTTCATGTGTAAAAAATGTGAAAGAAATCGCAGGTCATGGTGTCATAGCTAATGTGAATGACAATACTGTTGCAGTCGGAAATGGAAAATTGATGAATGAACTGGGAGTGTCTTATCTAGATGATGAGATAGTTGGCACTATATTACACGTGTCGGTCGATGGTACATATGCCGGCTATATCTCCATTTCAGATAAATTAAAGCCAGATGCATTTGAAGCAGTAACGAAATTGAAATCTAAGAATGTTAAAAAGGTTGTAATGCTGACAGGAGACTCTGATTTAGTTGGAACTAGAATCGCTAAAAAACTGAATATTGATGAAGTATACACAGACTTACTCCCCGCCGACAAGGTCGAAAAGGTAGAAGAGCTGATTAATCAGAAATCTGAAAAAGGCATTCTTACCTTTGTAGGAGATGGGATAAATGATGCACCAGTACTCGCAAGAGCTGATATTGGAGTTGCGATGGGAGGCATGGGTTCAGATGCGGCAATAGAAGCAGCAGATGTAGTCATAATGACTGATGAACCATCCAAAATCATCGATGCTATTGGTATCTCAAAAAGGACTCTGGGAATTGTTTATCAAAACATTGCTTTTGCATTAATTGTGAAAATTGTTGTACTCATACTTGCTGCATTTGGTATGGCAAATATGTGGGAAGCTATATTCGCAGATGTTGGAGTCTCGATCATCGCGATTCTCAATTCCTTTAGAGCACTATGGGTTGGAAACTCAGTAAATGCAGATCTCAGTAGTTCAATACCAAGCTCTGAAGGTACTGAAATAGCATAAACACGAGGATAAATAATCAGACTCAAAAACTCTTGAGCACGAATCATGGGGTTTTTGAGTACTTTTTTCAATTTTTTTCCATTCTTAAAGCGAACCTAAATATATGGGGAGCTAAATTAGCGTCCAAAGCCGGGATGACAGAGCGGCCATGTGGCGGACTGCAGAGATGCAGTTTGCATACACAGTTATCCGTACACCCGAGTTCAAATCTCGGTCCCGGCCCCATTTTTTGTGCATTTAGGCAAATCTACATATCATCGGGTGTGATGTCGTATTATGGACTGGAAGGCTGACGTATATACAGTTCTGGAGCGGGATCCGGCTCCACGATCCTTTGGAGAAGCACTTATGTTCAGCCAAGGCCTTCACGCCATTTTGATGCAGAGAATATCTCATAATCTGTATCTAAGGGGGCAATATAAAATTGCCAGGCTTATAAATTATTGGTCTCGGGTTCTCACCGGTGCTGACATACATCCAGGAGCAACGATTGGTAAAGGTTTTTTCATCGATCATGCAACAGGTGTTGTAATCGGAGAAACCACAATCATCAATGATAACGTTTCAATTTTTCAAGGTGTAACATTAGGTGGAGTTTCAACGTCTAAGAAAAAAAGGCACCCTACTATTGGAAATAACGTTACAATTGGAGCAAATGCATCTGTGCTTGGGGATATAACAATCGGGGACAATGTTAAAATCGGAGCCGGCTCAGTAGTGGTAAAAGATGTTCCTCCAAACACTACAGTGGTAGGGATTCCTGGGAGAGTTGTAAAACGGAATGGTGAAAGAGAAAAAGTTTTAGACCTCACTCATGAAAATCTTCCTGATCCTTTAATCGATACCATTGCAGATTTGGTGAATTCAATAAGCGCACTTGAGAAAAAAGTAGAGGAACTTGAGGAAAAACTAAAAAAGGACTAACCATTCCCATCATATGTGGAGTGAAAAAAGTGGCTCTCAAGATATTTAATACGCTGTCTAAGCAGGAAGAAGAGTTCGTACCGATTGAAGACAATAAAGTCAAAATGTATGTGTGCGGGGTCACTGTCTATGATGACATTCACATGGGTCATGCGAGATCCATCATTGTCTTTGATATGATCGCCAAGTATCTTAGATATCGCGGATATGATGTAACACACCTTACAAACTTCACGGATGTGGACGATAAGATCATCAATCGTGCTGCAGAGCTTGGAATTGATCCTCTGCAGCTATCTAGAAATTATATCGATAGGTATCTTGAAGATATAGACAGGCTTGGCGTGAGGAGAGCTGATGCATATCCAAAAGCATCTGAAAACATTGATCAAATCATCTGCATGATTGAGAAAATAATAGCTAACGGGTATGGGTATGTAGCAGATGATGGCAGCGTATACTTTTCAGTGGAAGCTGTATCAGATTATGGAAGACTTACTGGTCAAAAACTAGAAGACATGCAGGCAGGTGCAAGAATAGACGTTAATGAGTCTAAACGCAATCCATATGATTTTGCACTTTGGAAAGCTGCAAAGCCTGGAGAAATATCATGGACCAGCCCCTGGGGAGAAGGTCGGCCTGGTTGGCATATCGAATGCTCTGCTATGTGTACTGAATATCTGGGGGAAACGATTGACATTCATGGAGGCGGCAATGATCTGATATTTCCGCATCATGAAAATGAGATTCTGCAGTCCGAGGCTGCAAATAAAAAACCATTGGCTAATTATTGGATTCACAATGGGATGTTACAAGTGCAGGATGCAAAGATGTCTAAGTCTTTGAAGAATTTCTTCACGCTCAGAGATATAATGGAGAAGTATTCAAAAGAGGAAATCAGATTTTATGTTCTTTCTGCACATTATAGGGGACCACAGATATATTCTGAATCTGCTCTAGATGAAGCGGCAGCTAGTCTAAAAAGAATAACAAACGTAGTCAGAGAGCTGCGTGATTCTGCTGGAAAATTTGCAGGAACTGAAGATGCAGATGGAATAGCGGCTCACTTCCATGATAAATTTATTGAATCTATGGATCAGGATTTCAATTCGAGAGCTGCAATTTCAGAGCTTTTTGAACTTGTGAAAGAAACAAATAAACTCATATCTTCCAATGAGTTGAGTAATCAAGGTGCTGAAAATATACTGTCTGTATTGGAAGAAATGGATAGTGTATTTGGAATTCTTCCAGTATCTGCTTCAGAAAATGTTTCAGATGATCTAATTCAAATTCTTGTTGATGTTAGATCAGAACTTAGGAAACTGAAACAGTATGCTCTAGCTGATTCTATACGAGATCGATTAAAAGAATGTGGAATTGAATTACAGGATTCTGCGGAAGGCGTAAAATGGATTCATACATGAGGGCTATTAAAAAAGCAGAACTTTTGTCGGGAGGGCCCATTCACGTTTCTAAACACCTAACTCTGCCATTTCCGCTTTCAAAATCCACAGCTGGTCCTGGAGCAGGATCAGCTTCATTGGTGATTGAGTTCGAAGGTATTCGTGTAAAAAAGGCAGTTACATGGGATGATGAGGTTTTTAGCTTAAACGAGTCAGGTGGAAATTATTTTATAACAAAAAATGGAAAACCTTTTTTGGATAAAGTTTGTATAGGGCATACTCTGGCACATGCTCCAGAGCAGGCATTTTTTAATTTAGCTACCGAGTGTATTTACAATTGTAAGTTCTGTACATCCCCATCATTGAAAGAGCGGGGAGCCACAAAATCTCTGACTGATGAAAAGATCATTTCCATGATTATGCATTATTCTGAACATGATGACCTCAAGGCAGTTGCCCTTACCTCAGCGGTGATATCCACACCTCAAGACACGATAGATAGAATGTCAAAAATTGTAAAGGATATAAGGGAAAAACTTCCTTTAATGCCCATTGGCGTAGAGCCCTATGTAGAAAAACGACAGCAAATTGAGCAGCTTAAAGCTGCTGGTGCTGATGAAATAAAATTAAACATTGAAACGTATGATAAATCTATTTTTGAAAAAGTATGTGGGGAGCAAGACATAGATCAGATAATCGAAAATATAATCTCTGCAGTAGAAATCTTCGGCAGGGGAAAGGTAACTTCTAACATAATCTATGGAATGGGCGAGACTGATGAAAATGTACTTGCTGGATGTGAGTATTTAGCATCTTTAGGATGTGTCGCAACGCTTCGACCTCTGAGGCTTAATGATTTAAACAGACCACAAATGGAAGCAGCGCTCGGTCATTTAGAACCAGTAAATCCTGAAAGGATGGTAAAACTTGCACAGAAATATAAACAGATGCTTATCAAATATGACCTTACTACATTCTCTTTTAAAACAATGTGTCATGAATGTACATGCTGTGATATCGTGCCCTTCAGAGATATTTAGGCACGCCAAACTATATAATCGCATCCTACTATTCGGATATGATGATATCTGAGAATATCGAAGATTACCTCGCATGCATATATGATCTTTCGATAGATGGCGGAGTTGTTAAAACCAATCAGATAGCATCGAAGCTCAATATTTCTCCTGGCAGTGTTTCCGAGATGATTAAAAAACTTTCATCTCTTGGATATGTATCATATGAGCAGTATAGGGGAGTATCTCTTACTGATGAAGGATTAACTATTGCGAGGAGAGTTAAAAGAAGACACAGACTCTTAGAACGTTTTTTCGTAGATATTCTCGGAATGAAAACCGAAGAATCTCATGATGAGGCTATGAAACTTGAGCATACTGTATCTGATGAATCTGTAGAAAGAATCTCGAAAATTCTTAGAGATCCTGTAGTATGCCCAGATGGGAATCCAATACCCCCTCCGGACATTCCACAGCCAGATGTCAGTGGTTTATCTGTTCAACTAGATACGCTGAAACAAGGGGAAGCGGCATCAATAACACACATTGCAAGTGAAGATCTGGACAGGGTACGCAGATTAATTTCTATGGGTTTTGTTCCAGGTCATGACATACAGATTGATGAAAAGGTTCCAGTAGGTGGTCCATTACTTGTAAGGATCGATGGTAGGCGCATAGCGCTGGCTAAAGATATGGCATCTCTTGTATGGGTTAGGAGGGCTTAATTGAAGATCGCTCTTGTCGGTAACCCTAATGTAGGCAAGTCCGTATTATTTACAAGAATGACTGGTGTTGGCGTTATAGCCTCAAACTATGCCGGCACTACGGTTGAATTTGAAGAAGCTACCGTTATTTTCAATGGAAAGACTATCACTGTATTTGACCTCCCAGGAACCTACTCTTTTTCCGGTGTTACTGAAGATGAGCAAGTAGCAATCGAACTTCTAGAGCAGAAATCTCCAGATCGTGTAATCTCCGTAGTTGATGCTACAAGACTCAGTCAAAGTCTAGTATTAACTCTACAATTGATTGAGTTGGGATACGATGTAGTTTTAGCTTTGAACTTTATGGATCAGGCTAAAAAACGGTATACTATCGATGTGGAAATGCTGTCCTCAATCCTTAAGATTCCTGTTATTCCAATTACAGCCACCACTGGTGAAGGAACCGATCGTTTGATGAATGCCGTAGTCTCTGAAAAATCATATGTCTCAGATTATAAAATAAAATACGACGGGCACATCGAACAGTTTCTTGAAAAAAATTTTAAAGAAACCAGAACTGACGCTGGGTACCCTGAGAGAGGAGCAGCGATCAAGCTTCTTGAAGGAAACAGTCATTTCACAGACCAATTTTCAGATGAAACAAAGAAATTAGTGGAAGACTATAGAGTTGAATTTAAAGAACAGCATATGGAATCAATAGAAGTTCATATTGCCAGAGACCGGTATGGTGAATCCGGCAATATTGCTTCAAAAGTAATATCTGCCAACGTAACTCAGAAGAGAAATTTTAAAGATAAAATTTCAGATATAACTCTGAAACCGATTACTGGTATACCCATATTGATTATTGTACTCATTACAATCTTTGTTTCAGTAATTTATATTGGGGGAGTTTTAGAAGATTTTCTCGTTGGACTTTATGAATTGTATCTGGGGCCTCTTTTTGATCAATTAGCATTACTGATCGGTGGTGAGATTGGGGAAGCTATTTCGGAAGGAATATATCTTTCAATAGAAGCAATACTTGCCATCGTAATACCATTTATAGTTGTATTCTACCTGATATTGGGTGTCCTGGAAGATTCTGGATACCTTCCCAGGGTAGCAATGTTGCTTGATGGGATAATGGTAAAATTAGGTTTGCATGGGAGGGCCATTATCCCGATGATTGTCGGGACTGGTTGTAACGTACCAGCTATATTAGCGACTAGAACCTTAGAATCAAAACGGGAAAGATTAATCCTTTCAACCGTTATTGTAATGGCAGTTCCATGTTCAGCGCAGACAATAATTATAATTGGAACTGTAGGAACATACTCAGGTATATTTTGGGCCGCTTTGATATATTTAATTCTGCTTGGCATGATATTTATCTTAGGAAAGGTACTCCATAAGGTTCTGGATGATGAACCATGTGGTCTAACTATTGAGATACCAGATTTAACAATGCCTTCTGTGAAAAACGTTCTGTATAAAACGTGGGCAAGAACCAAGGACTTTATAACAATCGCCTTTCCATTGCTGTTAATTGGCAGTCTGGTTCTGGAATTTCTTATGGTTTATAATGTACTCGACGCTCTTGTAGATCCATTATCTCCATTTACTGTTGGATTCTTAGGGTTGCCAGCAATTATCATTATAGCACTGATTATGGGAGTTTTGCGAAAAGAGATGGCTCTACAGATCCTCTATGTGATATTTCCGATTACTGCAGGAATAGATCTTAGTCTTGCCTTATCTCCAGAACAAATGTTTGTGTTCGCATTGATAATGGCTACATATATGCCGTGTATTGCGGTTCTAGCTGTATTACTAAAAGAATTTGGTATGAAGAATGCAGTACTGATATGCATTTCATCAATATGTCTATCATTCTTGCTTGGTGGATTAGCTCACTTCTTATTTATTGTGTTTTGATATTTTTTATCGAGAATCATATCCAGTGTTTGTTTTATTGACGCCACTGCATTTTCTCTATTTTGTGGATATGATTTTATCTTCCCTTTGACTGATATGACATCTTCGCCATTATTCAGCATTGGATTTCCAAGATATGCCTCTTGTTTATCTAATCTCATGTAAAAAAATGATTCATCATCAACTCTAAGGTCAATTGTATCAATCAACTGTTTAATATCCTCTTCAGATAGTGAAATCAAAAAATCCTTTATATCTCTTGCATGGGTGATTTTAGTCTCAATTATTGTTATTGGATTTCCATGATATCCACAACTTTTGCTGCATGTAAGATCTTCAGATTTAGATACATTTATAACTGCTTTTTTAACACGGTCTTCGTTTTCTGTAGCGTGGGAAAATGCTCTAAATGAAATATTATCTATGTCCATAGTACGAACAACCGTCAATATTGTATAATGGTGCAAGGGAAGGGATTTGAACCCTCGGACCACTAAGGACAGGATCCTAAGTCCTGCGCCGTTGGCCAGGCTTGGCTACCCTTGCAGATGATATGGCAATGCGGAACTCATATATCAAAATGTTCTTAGGTGTGGCTGAAATCAATCTTCAATATTTGCATGGCTGATCCAGTGATGAAATTGCTTGCACTATGCACTATTTTATAAACATATAGCTTAGTGTTGGAATTAAATTAATATAAAAATAAATGTGTAGTCATCTGACTACACATAATATATTGTTTAGTTAGATTTTTTCATCTGGTAAGCACCAAGTAAGTTGATTAGACCAATGATTATCAGAAACGCTCCTATAATCATCATTACGATATTGGCGGCTAATCCAGGATAGACTATTATGACAATGCCTAATACTATTGCGATAATGGCGATAACCAGATTGTACAGTTTTTCTCCCTTTAGACTGTCTTTTGCTATTGGCCACATCTCATAGAGCTGGAACAGTCCGAATATGATTAAGAATGCAGCTAGAATATACATTAGTACATCTAAGAATGCAAATGATGCAATAATCATGATCAGACCGAGAACTACATATAAAATTCCTACAAGTAGATCATGCGTATCCTTAGATTTCTGGGAGAAAGCATTGAATAGGATTGATAATCCATTCAGTAATGCAAATATACCTAGGAGAATGATAATGACTTTTAATGTTCCTCCAGGATATACAAGTGCAATTATACCAATAACTACAGCTAATATTCCGAATATTAATCTTCCTTTGTAGTCATTAGCTACCATTTTATTCATAACATCCATTTTATCACCTCAAAAATCCTATATAGGATTTCTTAGTTTAACGGGGGATAGACCTAAAAATATTAATATTTTGACACATAAAATTCTATGAATCTATTCAAAAATTGAATGCTGGCGTATTAATCATTAACAATGTATTAAGTTTAACGATCAGAAAACACTGTTACCACTGTGAATATCAATCATCTTCAATGATTGTTAAATAATGATAAATCACGTTGATCGTAAATTCATCCACGATTACAATCAATCATGTTGTTATCGTTTATCAATCTTAAAACCTATATTTTTGGGCCGTTATCTCTATTTTTTACAATAGTAAGTTCCTTATCTATTCCTTTCAGTCGCTTGCGTTCATAAATATACCATCGGATAAGCGTTAATGCTAAATCGCCTCGACCGTCATATGACTCTTCAGTAACTATCTCATCAATTTCAGGTATCAAGTTTTTAGGTATTAGCAACTTAACTGGTACCTTTGGGGGAAGCTTTTTGGGCATTATTAGTTTATAACGTAATCCTTGACTTATAAACGTATACTGCCGCATGGTAACCTAAATGGACTGGACAATGGTGTAGGAAGGTCAAATGTTGTCCTATGCATTGCGAATTTCGCTCTCATCTTGTCTATAACAGTGCTCAATGTATTCCCCATACATACCTCCTATTTCTCATCACGGTATATTCTAATGTGTCCATACGCACTTGACAACGCATGTATGTTACCTAAAGATCGTGTGGTCTGTAGTACATATTCTGAATCTTGCTTATTTTTTTACAATATCTTTGAATGGTAATCATTAATCCATGATTTGAACAATTGTCATTAATGATAAATTCTAGCACTCTTTGTTCAGATCCTGAGAAATCGATGCATTTATGCCGTTCAGTGAACTGTTATTCATAGTAATTGTTATTTCCTTGTACACATTACACCGTCTGAACGTGAGCAGCTAAAGCTTTTGAGGGATGCGTATGGATGGGATTATTGAAATCAGAGTATTATATAGTGCTATTGCAAATTATTCAATGGTTTATAACAGGGTACCATTAATTAAGCGTATTGAGGTCAGAAACATCTCCTCAGAAAGTCTTGGAAACATCAAGTTAAACGTTTCATTCAAACAAAACACAGAGCAATCTGAACAATACGAATCTGAGTGGGAATCCAGCATAGGGTCGATTCCTGCAGGTCAGTATGTAAGTTTTGATAGAATACCCCTCAAAATCTCAAAAGAATTGTTTTTTTTGACTGAAAAAAATACAGACGCATCATTCATAATCACAGTTACCTCAAACACCACCGGCGAAGTTTTAGAAGAAAAAACTCTGGATCTCAAGATTCTTCCCAGAGATACCTGGATCGGATCAGACATTATGCCGGAGCTGCTGGCATCATTCGTAACACCAGGAAGGAATGCCGTCAGGCTGATAACCGAAGAGGCTTCAGCATATCAGTCCGGGCTGCCTGAAAAAGCAAAGGAATATGCAAGAGAGATTTATGAGAATATCCGGAAAAAGGGGCCTTTCACGATAACACAGATGAATCCAGCTGCCGGGTCAATCAATGCCATGGAAATGCTGAGCCGAAAACAGGGAACAGCTTTGGATTTATCAATCTTTTATGCTTCATGTCTGGAAAGAGCTGGCCTCAACCCAGTAATCATCCTCCTAGACAACCGCGTAATCACAGCCTGCTGGTTAGAGGATAAAACGTTTGCTGAATGTGTTGAAGACGATGTCTCTCTGATTACAAAACGTATGGCTGAAGGGGTTGAAGAGATAATTGCTGTTGATATTTCTATTTTAACAGACAATGGATCTTTCGAGCAGGCACAGGAGTCAGCAGAATATCACCTTGCTGAATCTTCTTTTGATATTTTCATAGATGTCATACGATGCAGAGGGAGCGGAATCTTTCCGATTCCCGAGAGACTCGGCGATGAGCAAAAATACACTCCAAGAAAAACTTCACCCTCGCAGCAGCTAGATCCTCCACCGGCTTCATATTCAAAGCAGCGCATGTGGGAAAATAAGCTTCTGGATCTGAGTCTGAGAAACGGTCTTATCAGCTATAGGCTGAGAAGGAACTCTATTCAGATAATGGCTGCAGACCTCAACTCCTTAGAAGCGGCTCTTGCCAGCGGAGAAGAGTTCCAGATACTTTCAAAACCATCGGACATTCTCACAAAGCAGCAGGACAATATTCATTTCCCTATTGATCTGGAATCGGTCAGAAACCTGACCGATATGGAGTATTCCAATCACAGGCTCCGTACTTATCTGAAAGAAGATGAGCTGAAAAAACAGATCGTTTATATTTACAGGACTACAAAAACAAATATGGAAGAAAATGGGGCAAACACCCTCTATCTGGCACTTGGTTTCCTCAAATGGTACGAAACCGACGTATCAGAAAAAGAACGCCGGGCCCCGATAGTGCTGGTTCCTGTAGAATTGGTCAGAAAATCAGCCGGCAAAGGGTATGTTCTCAGAATCCGTGACGAGGACTCTCTAGTAAACGTCACGCTGGTTGAGATGCTCAGGCAGAATTTTAACATAAATGTAACAGATGTCGACCCTCTACCTACTGCAGAGACTGGTATAGATATCAAGCAGGTGTTTGCCACATTCAGAAAAGCCGTTATTGACAAGCCGCGCTGGGAAGTGGAGAACATCTCAGTTCTTGGACAGTTCTCCTTCAATCAGTTCATCATGTGGAATGATATGCGGAATCGTTCCGAGGAACTGACCAATCACAAAGTTGTTGCAAGCCTGATTTCCGGCAAGATGGAGTGGGAGCAGCATGGAGAGTTTCAGTCTCCAGATACTTTAGATAATATGGTTCTTCCAAGTGACATGGCGGTTCCCATAAGCGCAGATTCCTCTCAGCTTTCGGCAATATATGCCTCTGGGAACGACCTGAGCTTCGTGCTTCATGGGCCTCCGGGAACTGGAAAGTCGCAGACGATCACAAACATCATAGCCAATGCCCTTTTCCAAGGAAAAACAGTTCTGTTTATTGCAGAAAAGATGGCGGCATTGTCTGTAGTGCAGCGCCGTTTGGAATCCATCGGGCTCGGCCCCTTCAGTCTGGAACTTCATTCTAATAAAACAAAAAAGCGGGATGCATTAAGCCAGTTGGATGAAGTTCTTAGCATTCCTAAGGCAATACACCCTGATGAGTATGCTGCGCGTGCTCAGAAACTCTTTGAACTCAGAAAAGAGCTGAATTCAGTCATAAGCGCAATTCATTCAAAAAGGTCTATTGGACTATCGCTATATGACGTCATTACTTTGTATGAGGCAACACGTTCGGAGGAGCACATACACTTCACACGTCAGCAGGTTGCGTCTCTGAATGCATCTACATATGACTCGTGGAACAGCGTAGTCAGGGACATAGCTACTGCCGGTGCAGCCTGCGGAAATGTTGCAGATCATCCTTTGAAAGAACTGGGTGCATGCGAATACAGTTATTCATTCCGGGATGAAGTCATTGAATTGTTGAATGAATATCTGAAAACTATTCAGGATCTCAAATCACCATGTGAAAGTATTCAACTGTCTAAATATGCAGACTACCAGACGCTTTATAATGTACTTAATAGAATAAATTCAAAACAAATATCTAAAGAGCTTCTTGCTTCATGCGATGATCCCTCTATCAGATCAAATTTGGACATCATTTATACATTATGCCGTAAAAGATCTGAGATTCATGATAAAATCTTGAGAATATTCTCTGAAGGTGTTTTTAAGCTGGATGCCTGTAGGCTTTTTGATAAGTGGAATGAGATCGATAGGAAGATGATCAGATTCGGTCAGAGAGATATAATAAAAGAACTGAAAGAATATGCCAGGACCTCGATAGATAAGGAGAAGGTGCCGGCATACCTGCAGCTGCTCTGCGATTACCGTTTAGCCGGAGAAAAGATGTGGGAAGTAGGTGCCGGATTTGATAAGCTATTCGGACCCATCTGGAATATAAACAATACAGACTGGAGATTGCTAAACAGCTTGTATGTAGAGTCAACTGAGATAAAATCTCTGGCTGCAGCTTTGGGCGCGGATATGTGGCAGCAGATTATAGACATTGACGAGCAGGCTGCCCAGGCGTACCTGAACTCATTCGAAAAAGTTTCCAAGCTTACATTTGATCTTACCGTAAAGTTGGCACTTGATGTTGAGGTGCTTGCTGGAGAATCATGTTTTGAAGATTCGACTAAAAAAGTATCAGTCTGGCTGGAGAATATTGAATCTCTTAGAGCATGGTCGCTGTTTGCTTCTCGCATAAAAGAGGCCAGATTGCTGGGTCTTTCAAATGTGGTAGAGGAGTACATGTCAGGTAGGATACAGTCTGATGAACTGATGCCTGCTTTCACAAAATCAATTTCTCGTGTTTATGCCGAGTATGTAATTGATACCGAACCATCTCTTTCATCATTTAACGGAGATATATTCGAGGATGAAATCAAGAAATATCATGAAGCTACAGAAGAGTTTGAAAGACTAACCAGGGAAGAACTAGTTGCAAAACTGTCTTCTAAACTTCCAGACATAACTGGTTCAGCAGCCTCTTCATCTGAATTAAGCATCTTAAGAAAAGCAATAAAAACCGGTGGAAGAGGGCTGTCTATAAGAAGACTGTTTGATCAGATCCCCAATCTGCTCAAGACGCTCTGCCCGTGTATGCTGATGAGCCCGATTTCCGTCGCTCAATACATTGATCCGAAGTTTCCGAAATTTGATCTTGTCATATTTGACGAGGCATCGCAGATGCAGACCTGCTATGCTGTAGGAGCAATAGCAAGAGGGAAGGAGTTCATCGTAGTGGGAGATCCTAAGCAGCTTCCTCCGACTTCATTCTTCACGATAAATACGGTTGATGAAGATAATATTGAAAAAGAAGACCTGGAAAGCATACTTGACGACTGCCTTGCACTTTCAATGCCTCAGGAACATCTGCTGTGGCATTATCGATCTAGGCATGAAAGCCTGATTGCCTTCAGCAATATGCAGTTTTATGATAATAAATTATTTACATTCCCGTCTCCGAACGACATAGTTTCAAAAGTCAGCCTGGTGCATGTGGACGGTTATTATGACCGCGGTAAGACTAAACAGAACAAAACTGAAGCGAAAGCTGTAGTTGATGAAATAATCAGACGGCTGGCAGATCCTGTTCTGCGCAATCAGAGTATAGGAGTTGTTGCTTTCAGCATAGCTCAGCAGAATCTAATTGACGACATGCTTTCAGATGCATTGGATAAAAATCCTGAATTGGATGCAATAAACAGCTCTGCAGAAGAACCAATATTTATTAAAAATCTTGAAAATGTTCAGGGAGATGAAAGAGATGTCATTCTGTTCTCGATCGGTTACGGGCCAGATAAAAGTGGTACTGTTCGTTTGAATTTCGGACCATTAAACCGCGAAGGCGGTTGGAGAAGATTAAATGTCGCGGTTTCAAGGGCAAGAATGGAAATGATAGTATTCTCAACACTCCGGCCAGATCAGATAGATATTACCAGAACAAACTCTGAAGGGATAATCAATCTCAAATCGTTCTTAGAATTTGCAAAGAATGGCAAGAACTGTCTTCCGCGCGATAAAAAGGATTGTGCAGGTGAAGGTATCGAAGACATCATTGCACATAAGATCGAAGAAATGGGCTACAAAACTAATGTAGACATAGGCAGTTCGGGGTATAGAATGGATATTGGTATAATAGACCCTGATAATGAAGACGAGTATGTTTTAGGAATAATGATTGATGGTAAAAATAAACAATCTCCTAGTACTGCAAGGGATAGAAACATTGTTCAGAACTCAGTACTGGAATCCCTGGGATGGAATCTTCATCATCTGTGGATAATGGACTGGTGGTACGATTCAGAAAAAGAACTGTCAAAGATAAAGGACGCTATTGAACTTGCAATAAAAAAGAATCGCGTGGCAGAAGAAGAGAAAGCAATAGATGAAAATAACCTGAGAGCCAATGCCCAAATAGTGCTGAATGTAGAAGTGCCGGATGATAAGGTATCTGAGACTGCAGAGGACTCAATACAACCAGAATACAATCCAGCAGACACGCAGAATATCGGAAATCCGGAAGATTTCATGACCGGGGACAGCAGAGAAAAGATCATTGAGCAGATGAAAGAAATAATCCGTCTGGAAGGTCCGATTTCATACAAGCTGCTTCAGAAAAAGACTCTCAGCTCCTGGGGAATTTACAGACCTATCGTTAAAGTAAACAAGTATTTTGAGAAATTATTTAATGATCTGAATCCAAAGCAGACAACCTTCAACGGAAAGATCTTTATCTGGAATGCAGACCAGGATCCAGAAACATATGAGGGATACAGAACTCCAACTGACAAAGAAAGAAGAGATATTGCAGACATTCCTCCAGAAGAGATAATTAATGCCATTAAAGAAGTCGTAAACAATCAGTTTGCATTATCGTCTTCAGACCTTGTACGGGAAGTAGGTAAACTGTTTGGATTCTCAAGGCTGGGCAACAACCTCAAGGCAATCATCGGCGAATGCATAGATCAGTCTGTAAAGGCTGGCCTCATAAAATCGGATGGTGACAGAGTTTCTGTGATCTGAAGGTGTCAAATGTATGATGTAAGAAAGATCCTTGAGGATCTAGCAGATGAGAAATTTAAAGATTTCTCATTAAAATTGATTCCAACCAACAGCAATATCTTGGGAGTTAAAATTCCTCAGCTTCGAACGATCACCAGGGAGATGCCAGAAGAAGATAAACGGCCGTATATTGATCATTACAACTGTGAATACTTGGAAGAATTAATAATAAAAGGACTGCTTATCGGCCAGTTAAATGGTGATATCCAGGAGATTCTTTCATATGTTGATGATTTTACCTCCTCTATTGACAACTGGTTAGTCTGTGACTGTTTCTGCAGTGGCCTGAAGGTAACCAAAAAGAATATGGAAACAGTATGGGAGTTCATTCAGCCTTATCTTTATTCTGATGATGAATTTAAAGTGAGGTTTGCTGTCGTAATGATGCTGGATCATTATATCTGTGAAGATTACATTGATCAGGTTATAGCAGCATTAGATTCAGTAAAACACGATGGATATTACGTAAAAATGGCTGTAGCCTGGGCAGTTTCAGTCTGTTTTGTAAAATTTTCAGATAAAACTATGAAATATCTAAAGTACAACAACCTTGATGACTGGACATATAATAAATCAATTCAGAAAATAATTGAGTCACGCAGAGTTGACGATATGACGAAAGACGGCCTTCGTAAAATGAGAAGGAAATGAGTTATGATAATTTCAGCATCCCGCAGAACTGATATCCCGGCATATTATTCAGAATGGTTTTTGAAAAGACTGAAAGCAGGATATGTTTTGATAAGAAATCCTGTGATGAGTTCGACAGTGTATAAAATAGAATTAAATCCTAAAATTGTCAACTGCATAGTATTCTGGACAAAAGATGCTGCAAATATCCTCGATAAACTGGATGAGATAACTTCACTGGGATATAAATACGTATTTCAATTCACGATAACCCCATACGGCAGCGATATCGAGAGAAATATAAGACCTAAAGAAGATATCATCAAGACATTCAGGCGTCTTAGTGACATGATCGGATGCGAACGTATAATCTGGCGTTATGATCCTATAATCTTCAATAATTTATTCACACCAGAGTATCATCTCAAGAATTTTGAAAATATGTGCAGTCAGCTTTCTGGATATACTAAAATTGTCAACATGAGTCTTGTCCAGTCATATCATAATAAAAACTTTGGATCTGAGATTTCCAGGCAGGATAAGGAAAGGTTCCTGAGGAACCTGAAAGAGACTGCTTTATCATACAGTATCGAACCAAGACTGTGCTGCTATCCTGAAGATCCGCAGATGTATGGAATTAAGAGAGCGAAATGCATAGACAAGGAGTATCTGGAAATGATCTGCGGATATAAACTCAAACTGCCTAGAGATAAGAATCAGAGGACTTTGTGCGAGTGCTGCGAGAGCATTGATGTTGGTATATACAACACCTGCATTCATGGATGCACTTACTGTTACGCTACCAGTAATCTCAGAGAGACTATTTACAATTATAAAAATCATCATCCGGAAAATGAGTTGCTTATAGGCAGCATATCAGAAGAAGATGAGGTAGTCTGCAAAAAGCTCGCATCTTCTAGAGACTATCAGATAGTATTGTTCTGAAGATAATTTCTTTGGTTACAGTTTTCTAAATTAATTGATAAATTCCCAATCGATTCTGTTTGTATTTTATGCGTATCAGCTCAACTTAATCGAAGAACTTTCCTTTGTAAAAATTCTCATTTCCAAGTTTTTTGGCTGTCAGCCTGAACATAACGCAGCCGTCTGGACACACAATGTCTTTGCTGTATCTGCTGCTACCACCGATATTCTCTAGATCTCCACCGCTTCTGACTGCTTCCATTATTGGAAACATAATCATCATCACTTTGGAGCAGATGCCCTGTCCATCACTATTTACAGGACACCCGTATGTGCAGGTATATTTGTCACCGACTTCCTCGCCGTTTCTGCAGTATCTTTCTGTATGATCGCCGCGGAGAAATCCGCTTACTTCAATTTCAAACTCATACTCTTCATTATACCATTTTTTCATGATGATCCTCCCAAAAAAAAGAAAACAATGTACATCATTTAATACCTGTTGTCAAAGATACGGTTTGACTTCTTTTCACTTCTGGGCAGGTCTCCTATGTACACTGCTTTAGGAACTACAGTCACACCAACTCTTTCTTTGAAGTGGTTCCGGACATTCATTTCGATATTTTCCCGCTTTGATTCATCACACTCAGTCTCGAAGAATATGGTCATTATGTCTTTGCCGTTTAGATGATCAATCATCACCTGATACTCGCTGCTGACTCCATCGACTTCTTTTAGAACCTCGTCGATCTGTCCAGGAAAGATATTGACGCCTTTTACTTTCACCATGTCATCAGTGCGACCTATCAGGATGTCTATGCGGGGATGACTGCATCCACATAAGCATTTTCCAGGAATGATTCTTGTTAAATCATGAGTTCTGTATCTGATAAGTGGGGCTCCTTCTTTTCTCAAGGTGGTGATTACCAGCTCTCCGATTTTTCCGTCCGGCAGGGCTTCGCCGGTTTCTGGATCAATTATCTCAAAATAAAGAAAATCATCCCAATAGTGAATTCCAGATGCATAGTCGCAGCTTATTCCGATCCCGGGTCCATATATTTCAGTAAGGCCATATATGTCATACAGTTTTACACCAAGTTCGCTGGCTATTCGGTTTCTCATCTTCTCTCCCCATCTTTCGGATCCGATGAGGGCTCTTTCAAGGTGAATCTTATCATTTAATCCTCTTCTGGTGATTTCCTCAGCCAGAAGAAGAGCATACGAAGAAGTGGCACACAGCACGGTGCTTTTCAGGTCAAGCATCATCTGTATCTGTTTATCTGTATTTCCGGGTCCCATCGGTATGACCATGGCACCATGTTTTTCGGCTCCAGCCTGAAATCCTATACCAGCAGTCCAGAGGCCGTATCCAGGAGTGATCTGCACTCTGTCTATGTTTGAAACACCTGCCAATTCATAGCATCTTTCAAACATCACAGCCCAGTCTTCAACGTCTTTGGCAGTGTATGGGATAATTATAGGAGTGCCGGTAGTTCCGGATGATGAGTGGATACGGACAATCTTCTCATCAGGCACTGCCTGCAGGCCTAATGGATACGCATCCCTGAGTTCCCATTTGTCTGTTAAAGGGAGAGTTTCAAAATCTTCCTTTGTGCATATTTTGTTTAAATCAATGTCTTTATATTTTTTGTTATAAAAAGGGCTTTTTTCCTTAATGGAATCCAAAACCTTTTTTATTGTACATAGTTGATCATCACTCATCATGTTAGGTCATCTAGGTATGTATTTCCTAGTAATTATACTAACGGTGCGCTTGCTCCAATTTTTAGTGCTTTGTTGTTGATATCTAAAAGTTTGGGGGGAATGCGGCGTTTAAGAGTGGACTGCATTTCCTCTATTGTGATTCCAAGGCATCCAGAATTGGCAGCTACACCTAGAAGGCAGACATTCAGCACCTTGGAGTTTCCGACTTCTGCACAGAGTTCATTGCCCTCCACCATCAGCGTCTTCTGGGAAGCGTTCTTCAGAAAATCCAGAATCTCATTGAGATGATAATTGTCTTCCAGAGATGAAGTCACCGGTTTGACTGGACTAACGCTTATTATCGCGACTCCATTTCTCTTTAGATATGGAAGGCAGCGGGCCGCTTCTGCAGGTTCAAAGCCGATAAGCACATCCGCATAGCCTTTAGGAACTAAAGGCGACATGGCAGGACCGGTTCGTATGTGGCTTACAACAGATCCTCCGCGCTGAGCCATGCCTATAGTCTCTGCACTTCTGACTTTTTCTCCTCTTTCCATTAAAGTGTCTGCGATAAGCTTTGACGCCAGAACGGTTCCCTGGCCACCGACTCCAGTGATGATGTAATTCATCAAGATTCCTCCTGCTGTGCAATAGCTTCTGAAGGACAGACCTGAGAGCATAGGTTACAGCCAACGCAGAGTGAAGAATCAATGTACACTTTTCCTTCAGAGTATACTATGGCCGGACATCCCAGTTCTTTGATGCATTTCCTACAGGCTGTGCATTTGTCTGTGATAATTAGATGCGGTTTGGGTTTTGAGATAGCAATGCAGGGAGCTTCGAAGATCACGGCAGATACACTCTCAAACTCAGCAGCTTCTCTGACTGCAGAGACGGCTTTCTCCAGATCCAGCGGGTTTGACTTAATTATCTTCTTTACGCCGATGGCTTTGAGAACGCCAGCAATGTCTATTTTCTCTGCTATTGCCCCTGTAGCTTTGACTCCTGTGCCGGGATGCGGCTGGTGTCCAGTCATAGCGGTAGTGGAATTATCCAGGATTATCACAACAATTTTTGTCTGGTTGTAAACAGCGTTTACTACCCCTGGTATCCCAGTGTGGAAAAATGTGGAATCGCCGACAAATGCAAAATTAATCGTCTGAGGGTTAGCACGCTGCAGCCCCTGCGCCATTGTTATTCCTGCACCCATGCAGAGGCACGTATCCACCATTTCTAAGGGTTTAGCGTTTCCGAGGGTGTAACAACCTATATCGCCAGAAAAGATGGCATCGAGACCCTTTGCAGCTTGTTTTACTGCATAGAATGATGCCCGGTGCGGACAGCCCGCACAGAGCACAGGAGGACGAATCGGAAGACCCGGCATAGAAAGCGGTTCTTCATCTTGGGGGATGTTCAGAAATATTGAGACTGCAGACTTCACAAGCTCTGCAGAATACTCTCCGGCGAAAGGCATATTGCCCGTCAGTTTGCCGAATATTTTGGTTTTAAGGTTGTGCTTTCCACAGATGTATGTAAGCTCCCTTTCTACGACTGGATCCAGCTCTTCGATCACCAGGACTTTCTCGAGGCCGTCTAAGAACTTTAAAGCGAGCTCTTCAGGGAACGGATATGCAGTGGCGACTTTCAAAACTCTGCAGGCCGTATTCAGCGAGTCTAAAGCTTCTTTTGAGTAAGCGTATCCTATGCCGGATGATGCAATCCCGACTGCATTATTTCCACTAATCCCATTAAATCTGTATGATGAAAAGTCTTTACCCATCTGCGAAATCTTTTTCTCCAGTACAATGTGGTTCTGATATGACAGCTTAGGAAAAATTGCCCATTTAGGATCTTTTATGAAACCTTCTGCCTCAATGCATTTTCTATCCTGTTTTAAGTCAATGGAAGAATAGCCATGGCAGATCCTGGTGGTAGGTCTGAAAATCACTGGAGTTTTGTATTTTTCAGAATACTCATATGCATCTTCAATCATCTCATACGCTTCGTCTGGAGTTGAAGGATCAAAAATGGGAAGTTTAGAGAAACTGGCGAAATGTCTGGTATCCTGTTCCGTCTGCGATGATATCGGGCCCGGATCATCCGCAACGACGATCACCATTCCGCCCTTTATGCCGATATATACAAGGCACATAACCGGATCAGAACAGGCATTTAGCCCCACCTGCTTCATGGTGACCAGAGTCCGCACTCCAGAATATGAGGCTCCGGCAGCCACTTCTATGGCTGCTTTCTCGTTAACGGACCATTCTACGTAAATGTCTCCAGGATTCTCTTTCACCACAGTTTCTAAAATTTCTGTAGAAGGCGTACCTGGATAACCGCATACACACTTTACTCCGGCATGGATTGCTCCCAGCGCTATGCACTCATTTCCCATTAGAAGCCGCTGCATATCTTTCGTCGGTTTATCGGGAGATTCAGTTAAAAGCCTATTGCACTTCCAATCACTATTTAAGATTAAAAACATGTGTGCAGGATGAGATTCAATGACTAAACCATCAATTGCCGTAAAAGGAATCGGCAGGATGTCAGTAAAACCTGACCAGATACAGTTAAATTTGGAATTAAAAGCAGAAAACAAAGACTACAGCTTGATGATGAATGAAGCCAATGCAAAGCTGGATAGTCTGACGGCTTCGCTGGTCTCTGCTGGATTCAGCGCAGATGATTTGAAAACCGGGGCTATTTCTATCGACGCTAAGTATGACTATGTCAGAAAAGATGACGGTGCGCAGATAAGAGAGTTCACGGGTTACGTATATAGTCAGACAATCAGCGTCAAATTCCCGATGAGTCTGGATCTACTCTCTGAGGCGGTCTCTTCAATCTCATGTAGCAGCGTTTCTCCTGAATTGTCTATAAGCTTCATGCTGGCTGACAGGGATTCCATAAGAGACGATCTTCTCAAACTGGCTGCTGAGGATGCTAGACACAAGGCAGAAGTGATCACCAAGGCTTCAGGAACCCTGCTGGGCAGCGTGAAAGAGATTTCATATGATATCGAAGGCTGTAAAATCCATGCTCCAGCAAACCGCATGGTGCTGAGAAGCTGCAGTTCTGAAGCCATGGCTGACATGACTCCAGAAGAAATTGTTGTTGAAGAATCTGTATTTTTTGTATGGAGTTTGAAGCAGCCTTCATAATCTCTTTTTCAAACACATCTCTGCAAAAGAAATCCTCTTCCTGAAATACGGCGATGAGTCGTTTTCGAGTTTATTCTGTTTTTCAGACAATTCATCGCCGATACCGGCTCCGGTGTGATTTGCAGCTGGAGTATCGGAAATTATCAGTCATCCATAGGCACCCTTTCTCTCAACTATATAATCTCAAGCGGTGCATGTGCTATATCTTATAAATTCTAGAACTCTTGTGTAAATAATTATAAAAATTAGTCGGATATGGAACTCATATCCAGACCAAGCTCTGTAAGTATCTCTGTTGAACTTTCATACACTTTGAGATACTCCTTTGTAGGAACGATTTTGCGGACGTTATAGCACTCTTGGAATGTTCTTCCTTGTGGTGCTGTGAGGTATTGCCTCTCATATTTTTTAACCAAACGGTTCAATATGTCGTTGACATCTTCAGGATCCATGCCGGCTGAGGCCGTAGCCACTTCACCCATCATTCTGGCTTCCATCCCGGTGGTGTAATCTTCAGATACTCCCTTTGCAGAAGCACAGCCTGAGACAAGCTCCCTGCCGCTGACAGTATCCAGCATCGCCTGGGCTGCAATTTCCAGAAGACACATTTCTGTACATGGTCCGGCAATTGGATAGTATTGGTTGGCGAGCAGCAGGTCAGTATATGAATCGAGTGTAGCTGCCACATGGCCTGCTATTTGTAGAGTTTCCCTTGATGTTGTGATGCCCCACCTTATGTGGATTGGCCCATCGAGATGATAACTGGCGTTCAGAAGCGTGAATGATGCGAGAGTCGTGGCAATGTCACAGATTGCTGTCTCTTCAACACCTCCAATGTAGCCTCCAAAGATCGGCATCTGCTCTACCATTATCACATTGCCGTTGTGAAGCCATCCTGAAATCATATTCAGCGATGAGTTGTCTATTTTAAGTTCATTCAGCTGAGATACTTCGTGGCTGTCGCATGGTCTTAATCCGCATGCATAATCTCCGGCGAGACGTCCCGCTGCGGACAGCGGTGTCTCAGGTCCCTATATGCTGATATAAGGTCTTCCGACTCTACTGCAAGCTTCTCTGACCGCTCTGATCTCAGCAAGGGTTGCTTTGACTTCGAAAGGTGTGTTTGTAGCTGCGGGAATTCCGTCAACGGTAGACATCACACCGCTGACGATCGTATCTACAATCGGTTCCTGGGCATAGCTTTGAATCATGGGAACGAAAATATCTTCAGATACGGTAGCTCCTGTCGGGCCTCCCTGTATTATCGGTTTTTTTCTGGATGCACTTCTTCTTGGCTCTAGAATTACGGCGTCTTTATTCTCGCCTAACTGGATGCGTTTCGGAGCGGCTCTGATTCCCGCCCTTATCTCTTCTTCGGTGACTATTATGGCCCGTCCGGTGTCTACGTTGAGAATGCCTACAGTTACGAGCATTTCGATTCCTGCGCGGAAGAGACGTTCCTTTAAGTCAGGATCAGTAGGAATGAATTTGTTGCCGAAATCTATCTCATACTTTTCCTTCAGCTCAACTGCTGTTACTGGTATTACATTATTGTCCCAAACATTTTCTGTAATTTTTGGACCTTTTTCAGATCTAAGAAACGCATCATAGACTGTTAAGGCCTTCTCAGCCACCAATATAATCAATCTCCTTTATTGAATTTTAACATCCTGTCCACACATTCTACTACTTCTGATCCGCAAGAGCAGTATTCGTCTCCACCTATGCTTTCAACCCATTTTCTGGTGCAACAGGCACCTCC
>ENA-OROK01000146-OROK01000146.1-human-gut-metagenome-genome-assembly--contig:-NODE-146-length-88292-cov-12.007378_pt1 | contig 88292 bp, 70 predicted proteins | sample MGYA00242127_ERZ509046 | MGnify/ENA primary metagenome ERZ509046 (study PRJEB26280, sample SAMEA2338728) | human gut metagenome | biome: human gut; feature: human-associated habitat; material: faeces... | reverse complement strand
GGTAGCCGCCCCCTTACGAAGCGCCCCTTGGAGCAATCCGAGGGGCGCTTTCTTTTTATCGGCATCGCCTGTGTCACGGTGCAGGCAACCGCCGAAGGACGGTTGTATAAATCACGGGAAATATTTTAGCAAGTTGAGTCAGCCGTCCCGCCATAGGTAGTGGCGTACCTTCGGCACGCGAGATTTGAAGGATGCGCAGAATCCCGGCACGCATCCGCTTCGCTCCGCGTACCGGGTTACGGAAAAGTGCCGTCGCTCCGCGACGATGCCGATGTGGCGATGGCATTTCTACAACCGCTCTTCGGCGGTAGTTGCGTGCTCCACTGGTGTCACGGGGTAGGCAAGCCAACCCCGTGCTAACATATTAAACCGCACTTCGGCGGTTTTCCCTCTGAGCATGCTGATTAGGCGTCGATGTGCGTATAGCGTGAGAGGCAGAAGTTGGAAATTTTTCCAGATTTGGCATAAAAAAACAGTGAACTATTTGATATTCGGAATAAAACGAGTACCTTTGCAGACCGATTATATCCAAAATTAGCGTTTTATTGTCTCACTGCGAATGCTTTTGGCCGAGCGGAGCAGGAGGCATAACTTGTGTAATTATTTAAAAATTAGAATTTTAAAAGTGGATACTTTAAGTTACAAAACAGTCTCAGCCAATGCTGAAACAGCACAGAAAGAATGGGTTGTGATTGACGCAACAGACCAGGTATTGGGTCGTCTTTGCGCGAAGGTTGCAAAAATTCTTCGCGGCAAATACAAACCAAACTACACACCTCATGCAGATTGTGGTGACAATGTTATTATTATCAACGCAGACAAGGTTGCCTTGACAGGAAAGAAGTGGACAGACCGCGTATATCTTTCTTACACAGGTTATCCAGGTGGTCAGCGAGAGTGCACTCCAGCCATCATGAAGTTGAAGGCAGAGAACAAACACATCAAGCCGGGAATGAACCCATTGTTCATCAAGGTTATGAAGGGTATGCTTCCAAAGAACCGTCTTGGACGTCGCTTGATCGAGAATATGCATGTGTACAACGGATCTGAGCATCCACATGCAGCACAGAATCCAAAAGTTATTGACATCAACAAGCTTAAATAATATTGAGGTAATATGGAACAGATTAATGCAGTAGGCCGTCGTAAGGCCGCTATCGCACGTGTATTCGTGAAAGAGGGAACAGGTGTGATTACAGTCAACAATCGCACATTGGCAGAGTATTTCCCAAATCCTATTCTTCAATTTATCGTTAAGCAGCCGTTGGCATTGCTTGATGTAGCAGAGAAATATGATTTGAAGGTTAACTTGGTAGGCGGTGGTTACAAGGGACAGGCAGAAGCCCTTCGTCTTGCAATTGCCCGCGCATTGGTGAAAATCAACGCAGAAGACAAGAGCGCATTGCGTCAGGCAGGTTTCGTAACCCGCGACCCACGTGCCGTAGAGCGTAAGAAACCAGGTCAGCCAAAGGCCCGCAAGAGATTCCAGTTCAGCAAGCGTTAATGTTTATATTGATCTGGAACAAAATACAGAGTTTAGTATCCAAACCGTCGGGACTTGTGCCGCATAGCTCGGAGCGCTACCCGGGGGTTGATTAAGTAGAAAGTAAACAAAAAAGAAAAAGAAAATGTCAACACCAAGTTTTGAACAATTATTAGAGGCAGGTTGCCATTTTGGCCACTTGAAACGTAAATGGAATCCTGCTATGGCTCCTTATATCTTTATGGAGCGCAATGGTATCCACATCATTGACTTATACAAGACAGCAGCAAAGCTCGACGAAGCCGCTGCCGCTCTCAAAAATATCGCTAAATCAGGAAGGAAGGTACTCTTTGTAGCAACAAAGAAGCAGGCAAAGCAGGTTGTAGCCGACAAGGCATCAGCAGTTAACATGCCTTATGTTATCGAGCGTTGGCCAGGTGGTATGTTGACCAACTTCCCGACTATCCGCAAGGCAGTCAAGAAGATGACCAACATCGACAAGATGACAAAGGACGGCACATTCGACAACTTGTCTAAGCGTGAGCGCCTTCAGATTACTCGCCAGCGTGCGAAATTGGAGAAGACACTCGGCAGCATCGCTGACTTGAACCGTCTTCCTTCAGCATTGTTTGTTGTAGACGTGTTGAAAGAGCACATCGCAGTAGCAGAGGCTAATCGTCTTGGTATTCCTGTATTTGCAATGGTTGACACCAACTCAAATCCTAACGACGTTGATTTCGTAATCCCTGCAAACGACGATGCATCTAAGTCAATCGAGCTCGTTCTCGACACAGTATGCGCTGCTATGGCAGAGGGTCTCGAAGAGCGTAAGGCAGAGAAGGTTGACGCACCGGCAGAGGGCGAAGAGAAAGACGCAGCTCCAAAGCGTGAGCGTCGTCGCGTGCGTAAAGCCGCTCCGGTAGAGAAGGTTGAAGTTGCCGCTCCAGCCAAAGAAGCAGAAGAGGCAGCAGAATAATCTTCTTCACCTTAATAATTGAAATTTAATAACTCGAAAAAATTTATATTAGATATGGCAGTTACTATGTCAGACATCAGCAAACTCCGTAAACTTACGGGTGCTGGTATGATGGATTGCAAGAAAGCGTTGGAAGAAACCAACTGCGATATGGATGCCGCTGTAGAGATCATTCGTAAGAAAGGTCAGGCTGTGGCAGCAAAGCGTGAAGACCGCGAGGCTTCTGAGGGTTGCGTTCTTTCTGCAGCAACTGCAGATTTCTGCGCTATTGTAGCTTTGAAGTGCGAGACCGACTTCGTTGCAAAGAACGAAGGTTTCGTAGCCTTGACAAAGGCTATTCTCGACGCTGCAGTCGCTGCGAAGGCTAAATCGCTCGACGAGGTTAAGGAGCTTGAGGTTAACGGCCGCAAGGTTGCCGACCTTATCGTAGAGGAGATTGGTAAGACTGGCGAAAAGATGGAATTGGGCGCTTATGAGTGTCTTGAGGGTGCTGGCACAACATGCTACGACCACCTTGGCAACAAGCTCTCTACCATCGCTACATTCACTAAGCCTGTAGAGCGTCAGGTTGGCCGCAACGTGGCAATGCAGATTGCTTCTATGAACCCGGTTTCTGTAAGCCGCAACGATGTGCCTAAGGAAATCGTAGAGAAGGAATTTGAGATTGCACGCGATAAGGCTCGTGAGGAAGGCAAGCCAGAGGCAATGCTTGACAAGATTGCAGAAGGCCGTCTTAACAAGTTCTACAAAGAGTCTTGCTTGCTCGAGCAGGAATTCATCATGGATCCGGCTCTCACTATTGAGAAATATCTCAAGGGCGTTGACGCTGACCTGACTGTTACAGCATTCAAGCGCGTGAACTTGAACGTGGACTAATCCAATAGGACATCAATAATAAAAAACTCCGGAACCGTGAGGTTGCCGGAGTTTTCTTGTTATAAGGCTTTTTATTTCTCAGACTGTGTATTAAAGGGGGCAGATGGCCGCGCTCGGCCTTTCGGCAATATCTCTTCTGTGTGTTTTTTCAGCTATGCCTGTGCGGCCTCTATGCGATGAGATGCGTTTCAGTCGCGGAAATAGATGGTTTGTGAGCCGTCGAGCGTCATTGAGAGGCGGTCGTTGCTCACGCTTACGTTTGTGAATGAGTCTTTCCCGTTGCTGTGGATGGCGTCGCGCAGGCTTGCCTCAAGAGTTTCCTTACTGAGTCCCGTAGACTCAAGATGGGTGACAAGAGCTTGTCTTACCGCGTCGATGTCGGTGATGTCGGGGTATTGGCTGAAGTCTATGGCTATGTCGTCCGGATCCATGTGGCCGGTGATTGAGTCGGCAGAGTATGTAAGGGTGACAGTGTTTCCGGCGATGGCGTATTTTCCGCTTATTTCGGCTCCGAAAGTTGCCGAGACGGGCAATGCTGCGGTTTCGTAGGGCATTGTTCCGGATATGCTCATCATCACACCCATCTCAAATGTTTTGTCGTTGTTGAAGATGATTTGTTGTCCGTAGCCGGCCATCATATAATCGTCGATTTGCTCTGCGCTGCCTTCGGTTGTCCATGACCCGATTATCGCTTTTTCGAGCGATGGTTGCTTCACGATTGCTTTTTGCTGTTTCTTTTCAGAAGAGCATGCCGATGCTATGAGGATTATGACTATTGAAATCAGAAATTTTGATGATGTGCGCATACTTGTCTTGATTTTTTTTGCAAAGTTAGTGCAAGCCGGGAGTAAAGAAAAGAACTTGCACCATTTTCTTTATTGTTTGGGTGGCTTGAGACGGGTAAAACGAAAAATTTGGCAATAAAAAAACCGGCTGCCTATAAAGCAAGTCGGTACCTAACTATTTAATAACTATGAGAAATCAAAAATAAGAAAAGGCAATTCAGCCCATCTTTTGAGAGATTAATGGTTTACTCCCGCTACGTATCCTTTGCGCTGCATAAGCAATGACGCATTTGGATGGAAACTGTGGGAAGGAGCCACTCTCACTGAATAATTTGTGTGGTTCATAATAAAGTCTCCTTTCTTCTTAATAATTATGGCCGCTCTCTCGCGCGCCTCTTAACCTAAAACAATCTTTCTTTTTTCTGATGCAAAGGTAATGCCATATTTTGTTCTGACCAAAGAAAAAGTGTTAAAAATATGTTTTAAAACATATTTTTCCAGCACCTTTCTATTTGCTGAGATAACATCTAACCTCTCCAATCGGTAGTTTGCCCTTCATCATCAGCGGTTTATGCGAAGAGTCGGTCGAAATCCAGGTGTGCATATCGTCTGACGATTTCTTCTTGCCGTCGGTTGTGAAAGAAAACGATACGTGGTAAGCCACGTGTTTCGACTTGTCGCGCAGTTCGATGGTTTCCGTGCCGACAAGCCGTATGCGCAGAGTTTCCTTCTTTTTGCCGGAGAACACAGTCGTTGTGTAAATGTGGTTTTTTACCATCGCTTTGTAGTCGAGCGCACGGATATAGAAGAAAATGCTCAGCATGTCGTAAGCCTGGCCGTTTGCCTGCAGCCGCACCACGTTGTTTGCTTTTCCCGGGCGTATGCGGGTGCATTCGGCGAGGCTTGTATTGCCGTTGTATGAATAGCGTACAATGTCGATTCCCGAGTGTTTGCCCTCATGCGATGCCTTCCGGTATACGATTGGTCGCATTCCCGAAGGTTGTATGGTGCAGCTCAGAGTGTCGCGCACGCGAAACACCTTGTCGGCCCACGAAATAGTGCGGGCTGATAGCGAAGCATCGTAGTTATGTCCGGATTTTTTTATCGACAGGGTCGCAGAGCCGGCATGTTTCCATATTAGCCCCCAGTGATACACAATGTCGTAGTGCAGCGTCTCGTTTGTCAAGGTGTATGAGTGGGCCGCAACAGCAGCCGACAGAGCCATCATCAGGGCCAGAGTCCTTATTGAGAGCAGTCGTTTCATCGTAACAGTAATTTCTATATATGACAATTCAACAGAAAATAAGTTTAACCCGAATGTCTGTTTGTGGGGCAGAACTTTTGTCTTTTTGTGGATAAAAAAAGATAAATGAGGGTGGAAATTTTGTTTATATATTATATATTTGTGAAAAAATTATAGAACCTAAAAACAAGCAAAGATGAAGAAAATAGTATTAATGCTGTTGTCGGTTGTGATGGTTGCATCGCTGGCAAGTTGCGGAGACAATGAAGAACCGACGCCAAAGTCAAACAATTATATGATGTTATATCGTGTGATTATGGCAAAAAACACATTCGACTATGGCAATCCGACGTTGAAGGTGCTGAATCCTGTCAAAAACACGACTGAGACAATTGTCCTGACCGAAGATATGGACAATCGCAACAACACGGTCTATTCGCTTGACTATGCGGTTGTGAAGGCTTCGATTGCATTGTCGCTGACCGACCCCAACGACCTGTTCGTCTATTACTATCCTGTGATGGACATAAAGAGAGAAATGAAATTTGAGGCAGAACTGAATCTCTACATCGACGATGCAAAGACATCGCTTATTGACCCTGTTAAAAAGGTGAAGGTCACGTCGCCTAATGTGGCGGCATCATTTATTGAAACAAGTGGAGCGCTTGTCGCAATAGCGCCGGTTTCGTTGTCGACAATGACAATGTCGGGAGAGCAGTCCGTTGAATACTACACAAAGCATCAGCAGACCAAAGCGTCGGGTGTTGTTACATGGTAAGTGAAGATTCTCGTTAAACAATGGTTGTCTGTCGGATGAAAAATGCTTAAATTTGTGGCGATAAGAACGCGCATATAGCGCAGGAAAATAAACTTAATCGCTTTTCTAAAAAGAAACTTTATGCTGAACGAAAAGAAACAGGAATTATTGGAGAAAATCAAATCGTGGATTCTGATTTTTGTTGGATGTACGGCAATGTGTGCCGGCTTCGTGTTTTTTATCAACCCTTACAATATCATCCCTGGCGGTGTTTATGGAGCCAGCATTGTGCTCCACAACATATTCCCGTCGGTGCAGGTGGGCACATTCGGCTATTGTTTTGAAATCCCGTTGATGCTCCTGTCCTTGCTCCTTCTCGGAGCGAAGCTGGGTATCCGTACAATTGTGGCATGCCTTGTGCAGCCGCTGATAATGAACGTGCTGTCGTGGATGGCTTATCCCGACCAGGCGTCGCTTGAAGCACTTGACCCAACGAGAATAGCCGGCGGACTTATCGATATGTCCGACCATCTGATGCTCGCCACGCTTATCGGCTCAACGCTTATCGGTATGGGATGCGGTATTGTGGTGCGCAACCAGGCAACAACCGGAGGAACCGACATCGTTGCGATGATACTTCAGAAATATGCGCATTTGAAATTCTCAACAGGCATCTTTATCGTCGACTCGTTTGTCGTGATGTTTGGTGTGATAGTTATCGGATTCGGAGTGGGAAGCGACAGCGCTGTCGTTTCTGAAAATCCGTCGCTTCTGTTGATGTTCTATTCGCTGATTGCCATCTTCGTGGCGTCGCGTGTGGTGGCGTTCACAATTACCGGTTCGAAGAACGACAAACTGTTGTTTATTATCAGTGACGAGAAACTCACCTCGCTCCACAAATATATCCTTGACGACCTTGACCGCTCCGGCACATGCATAAAGAGTTCGGGCCTCTACTCTAAGGGCGACAAGGAGATGCTTATGCTTGTGGTGAACTATAAGGAGGCCAACATCGTTAAATCGAAAATCAAGGAGGCCGACCCGCGGGCGTTTGTGATTGTCACCGACGCTTACGACACCTATGGCGAGGGATGGAAACCGCTGCCTGTGGCCGAGGAACTTCAGCCGGAGTAAGAGAACGCAATACAACATTCTGCAATCGGCACCGGAATGACGGTGCCCCCATAAAAACATATATAAGATTCTGATGATTGAAGATTTGAAAACAGCATTGTCGGAGCGCATACTTGTGCTTGACGGAGCGATGGGAACACAGATACAGCGCTACGGGTTGAAAGAAGAAGACTACCGTGGCGGCGTCTTTGCCGACCATCCGCAGAAACTGAAGGGGTGCAACGACGTGTTGTGCCTCACGCGTCCCGACGTCATCGCTGAGATCCACAGCGACTATCTTGACGCTGGAGCCGACATTATCGAGGCAAACTCGTTTAATGCAAATGCCGTGTCGATGGCCGACTACGGCCTGGCGTCCTATGTGAAAGAGATAAACCGTGCCGCAGCCGCCATAGCGCGCCGGGAGGCAGACAAACGCATAGCCGCAGGCCGCCAGTGCTGGGTGGCAGGCAGCGTTGGCCCCACGAGCAAAACATTGTCGATGAGTGCCGACGTGGAGAATCCCGCAGCCCGCGAGCTCGATTTCGACACGTTGCGCGAAGCCTATGTCGAGCAGATGTGCGCGTTGATAGAGGGCGGAGTGGATTTATTCATCTGTGAGACGATTTTCGACACTCTCAATGCCAAGGCAGCCATCTCTGCAGCCAAAGAGGCGATGCGTCTCGCTGGCAGAAGCGTGGAAATTGCGCTCTCAGCCACATTGTCGTCGACAGGCGGACGTATGCTTGCCGGGCAGACAATAGAAGCTTTTGTGGCAAGCACAGCCCATTCTGGTGCGGTGGCACTTGGCCTGAACTGCGGTTTCGGTGCGGAAAGTCTGGAGCCATACATAAAGCAAATGGCATCGCTCACCGATGCCGCCGTGATGCTTTATCCCAATGCCGGACTGCCCAACGCTATGGGAGAATACGACGAGACACCTGAAATAACAGCCTCACATCTGTCGAAAATGATGGATGCCGGCGTAATCAATATTGCTGGAGGATGCTGTGGCACTACGCCGGCGCATATCCGGGCCATAGCCGAAGCCGCACGTTCACACACACCGCGCAAGCCTGTTGTGAGGAAGCCGGAGATGCGCTTGTCTGGGCTTGATTTGAAAATAGTGTCGCCGGAGCAGAATTTCACCAACGTTGGCGAACGCTGCAATGTGGCAGGCAGCCGCAAGTTTCTGCGCCTAATCAACGAAAAAAACTATCAGGAAGCCGTTGATATAGCCTTGAAGCAGGTTGAGGCCGGTGCGCAGATTGTCGATGTCAACATGGACGATGCTATGCTCGACTCAAAGGCGGAGATGGTGCATTTTCTGCGTCTGCTCGCGGCGGAGCCCGATGTGGCGCGAGTGCCCGTGATGATTGACTCTTCGAAATGGGATGTCATCGAGGCAGGACTTAAATGTCTGCAAGGAAAGGGCATCGTCAATTCCATCAGTCTGAAAGAAGGAGAGGAGGTTTTTCTTGCCCATGCAAAGTTTATAAAAGAGATGGGTGCGGCAACGGTGGTGATGGCTTTTGACGAAGACGGTCAGGCCGACACGTTTGCCCGCCGCACGGAGATTTGCGCACGTGCGTATAAACTGCTTACGGAGAAAGTGGGTTTCCCGGCTGAAGACATAATCTTTGACCCTAACGTGCTGGCTGTGGCGACAGGCATCGACAGCCACGACCGCTATGCGCTCGACTTTATAGAAACCGTAGGTTGGATAAAGCAGCATCTGCCAGGAGCAAAAGTGAGTGGAGGAGTCAGCAATTTGTCGTTCTCCTTCCGGGGCAACAACTATCTGCGCGAGGCCATGCACTCGGTGTTTCTTTACCATGCCATAGCCAAAGGTATGGATATGGCGATTGTAAACGCCGCCGCGATGATTCCCTATGACGAGATTCCAGCCGATGTGCGGCAGACCATAGAGGATGCGCTGCTTTGTCGCCGTCCAGATGCGACCGAGCGTCTGCTCGAGGTGGCGGAACACTTGAAAAACGAGAAGGCCGGAGCCGTCAAGGTGGTGGAGGAAGACTATTCCAACCTTCCTGCCGATGAAGCGTTGAGCCGTATGCTTGTGAAAGGACGCATGGAAGGCATAGAGCCGATACTTGAGCGTTCGATGTCGGAGCATGGTTCGGCGATAGCCGTCATCGAACAGCCACTGATGGAAGGCATGAACCGCGTGGGCACGCTTTTTGGCGACGGCAAGATGTTTCTGCCGCAAGTGGTGAAGAGTGCGCGCGCCATGAAGCAGGCTGTGGCATGGCTTCAGCCATTCATCGAGCGCGAACAGTTGCAGTCGGGCCGCAAATCGGCTGGCAAGATTGTCATCGCCACGGTGAAAGGCGATGTGCACGACATCGGGAAAAACATTGTCGGGGTGGTGATGCGCTGCAACGGATATGAGGTGATAGATATGGGCGTGATGGTGCCGGCAGAGGAAATTATTGACACTGCCGTGCGCGAGCATGCCGACTATATAGGACTTAGCGGACTGATAACCCCATCGCTTGAAGAGATGTGCAACGTGGCGCGTCTGATGAATGAGCGAGGTTTGTCGATTCCGATTCTTGTAGGCGGAGCTACGGCTTCGGCGGTGCATACGGCGGTGAAGATTGCGCCGTGCTACGACCATATTGTGGCTTATACACGCGACGCCGCAGTGATGCCGTCGATAATGCAGGAGATTGCATCCGATCCGGCGGAAGCCGAACGGCGCATAAAGGCTGAGCAGGAAAGCCAGCGCAGCGCATATGCCGAATCGCAGAAACCGCTGCTCCCGCTTGAAGAGGCACGCCGCCGTGCGTTCATGCCCGACTGGGAGGCTTATGATATGCCGGTGCCGTCGGCTATTGGTGCAACCGATGTGGAGATAACGGTTGAGGAAGCCATAGAATATATCAATTGGCGTGCGTTTTTCCCTGTGTGGCAACTTGAAGCATCGTTTGCCGAACTTGCCGAAATCCATGGCTGCGACCATTGCCGTGCGCAGTGGCTTGCAGGGCAGAAGCAAGACCGCCGGAAGAAGGCCTCGGAGGCTATGCAACTGCTCAAGGAAGCTCAGGTGGCTCTTGCGCGTCTGGTGCGCGATGTCAACAACAGCATCCGCGCACGCGTTGTGCTGCTGCCTGCAAATTCTGCCGGCGACAACATCATATTCCATGCCGAAGGGGGCGATGTTGTGCTGCCGTTGTTGCGTCAGCAGAAGGATGGTGAGGAATGTCTGTCGCTGTCCGACTTCGTGAAGCCTTGCGGCACTGACTATGTGGGTGCTTTTGCCGTAACGGCAGGACGTGGAATTGAAGAAATAATATCAGGGTATCAACAGACCGACGACTTCAAGGCACTGCTCTACCAGTCGCTGTCCGACCGTCTGGCAGAGGCTGCCGCCGAACTGCTCCACGCCCGTGTGAGGCGCGAAGTGTGGGGATATGCTCCCGATGAGCAGATTGACCGCCAAAGAGCGTTGCGTGCCCAGTATCGAGGCATCCGTCCGGCTGCCGGCTATCCGTCGTTGCCCGACCAGTCGGCGATTTTTGCCATCGAAAAAATCGTTGGCTTCGCGAATGTAGGAATCGCTGTGACGCCAAATGGAGCTATGAGTCCGGCATCGAGCGTGAGCGGATTGATGATTGCGCATCCTGCGTCGCGCTATTTTATGATTGGCGCCATTGCGCCCGACCAACGCCGCGACTATGCCGCGCGGCGTGGCATAACAGAGGAGGAATTGAGCAAATGGCTTCCGAAATGATGATATTGCCCGAAGTGGCTGAGCTTCTTGAAGCGGAGGCTCGGCGCATAAACGCACCGGAATTTGTGGCTGCCGATCCGGTACAGTTTCCACGTCAGTTCTCAGCGTTGCCCGACATTGAGATAGCCGCGTTTTTGTCGGCAACCATCGCATGGGGCAACCGCAAGATGATTTGCAGCAACTGCAACAAAATGCTGCGGCTGATGGACTTTCAGCCATATCGCTATGTGATGGATTGCGGTTATGACGATCTTGGCGAACGGTTCAATATTCATCGCACATTCTTCAGCGATGATTTCGCATACTATCTGCGCGGTTTGCGGCGCATCTATGACCGCTATCCGTCGGTCGACGCATTTGCCGCAGCCAACGGGGTGGGCGACAGCCAGTATCCTTCGTGGGAACTTGTCGGATTGATGTCGCAGGAGTTTGCCGCAGCCAACGACGGGGCTGTCAACAGTCGTTGTCTCCCCACTGGACTTGACACCACAGCCCTTAAACGCATCAATATGGCGTTGCGATGGCTTGTGCGCCGCGACGGCATTGTGGATATGGGGGTGTGGTCAAGCATCAAACCGTCGCAACTGTTTATCCCGCTCGACGTGCATGTGGGCAACACGGCTCGCGCCCTCGGTCTGCTGCAGCGACGCGGCAACGACCGCAAAGCCGTGGAGCAACTGACGGCACTTTTGCGCACACTCCGTCCCGACGACCCCGTACTCTACGACTTCGCCCTCTTTGGCATAGGCGTGGGCAACCGCTACACCGGCGGAGGCGTGAAGATTATTTGAATCTGACTTGTAGATTCAGTTTGATGAAAAAGCGACCACCCTGTTCGTAAATCTTTCCGAAAAGGTGGCGACTTGTGCTTGGGGTGTCGAATTTGGTGTTGTAGAAAAGGTAGTTTTCCAAATCATTGCGGTCGAAAAAATGATAGCAAATAATGTCGCCGTCTTCCTTGATTACGATGTAGCCTCCATTGGCGTTGAACGTGCCATGCCACGGCTTCGAACATGTCATTCCGAGAGCGAAAGCGAGCAAGAATTGCTTGATTTTGTATTCATACATTGGCTGCGTGGTGTTCTGTGTCAATATCAATGGGTCGTCATTTGTTTCTTGACGGGTAATCTCTTCAAGTGATGACAGATTGGTGCTATAGTATAAGAGCAATTCATCGGCAAGGATTCGCTCCAATCCCAAGTCAAGGAGTGTCAGATTATTGTGGGTCTCCTTTCGGGCAGTGCCTATAAACGACAGTTTTGCCCCGATTTCTTCTAAGTAATTGAATTTTGCCCCGAACTTGCCTAACTTGTTGAATTCCGACATTTGAGAATGGTCGACATTGATTACTTGATAAATGAAGTTGGTGCTGTCTTTGTTGGCGTTTATCAAGGTCGAATTACCGCCTAATTTAGATTTGATGCTGTAGCCTAATTCTGGCTTTGAGCCAGTGTTGAGGTCGTGGATAACAATTCTTATGTCGGCCTTGTCGGTCGACTTGGCTTTGATTGTTTTGCAGTCAATCCGTTCAAGAAAATTGTGTATCTCAGGAATGTCAAATGTGCCGGTATGCGTTTTTATGACATTTAAAATGGAATGTGCCTTTGTTTGCATTTCTTCTTGGGAAACGTCGATGGTGCAATCGTTGGTTCTCGACACAAGGATTTCTTTTTTTTGCGGCATTTACAGTATATGCGGTACGGTCGATTTGGTCGTTTCTGAAAATTTTAAGAATTGGGAAAAAACGGTCATCCTGTCGATTCTGGCTGGCGTCTCCACAATACAGCCGTCCGTCGGCAAGCAATTTCAGAAGTGCGTATAGCTCACTCCATTCGCCACGGTTACCTCTTAGTTCCATAACGTTTGCTTTTGGTTGTGACTATGTGCTTGATAATCTCAGAAGCAGTGGCTTGTATTGCTGGAACGGCAACGGAGTTGCCGAATTGCTTATATGCCGACGCGTCGGCAACGCAGATTATAAAATTGTCGGGAAATCCTTGCAGCCGCGCCCATTCGCGCGGTGTCATGCGTCGGATTCCATCGCGGTTTACTTCGCCTTTGATTTTTGTTATCGGAGTAAAATTTGTCAGACGATTGTCGATGACGAGGTTTCGCTCCCGTCCCATACCGCCGACTACAATGGCGTTTGCCACCTGATTGTCAGCAATGATTTCATATCCAAATCCGTTTCCTTTGGCGGAATGGCGCTCTTTGTGAGCGATTAGGGTTTTGATGTACTGGGTTGACAAATAATACTTTACTGACACTTCTTTTTCTTCTTTTATGTCTGCGAATGTTTTGCTGTTGTCGGTTGGTTGAGGGTATGAGAAGCTATCGGTGCATTGGTCTTTTCTGAAGCCTACAATATAGACGCGTTCCCTATGTTGCGGCACTCCGAAATGCATTGCATTTACAATCTGGGGGTCGGGAACGTAATAGTCCAAATCATTCCGCAATACGTTGAGTATTGTTTCAATAGTGTGTCCTTTATCGTGGATTAACAGACCTTTTACGTTTTCCAGAAAAAAAGCTTTTGGGCGTTTCCTTCGTAGAATTTCGGCTACATCAAAAAACAAAGTGCCTCGGGTTTCCTCAAAACCGAGCCGTTTGCCAGCCAGCGAAAAGGCTTGACATGGAAATCCTGCGCACAAAATGTCGAAATCGTCGGGGATGAATGCCTTTGTTTCTTCTTTTGTGATGTCGCCGAATGGATATTCACCATAGTTGGCGAAATATGTACGCTTTGCTTGCTCGTCCCATTCTGAAGAGAAAACGCATTTGCCTCCGAGTCGTTGCATTGCCATTCGGAAGCCTCCAATTCCTGCGAATAGGTCGATAAACGTAAACTTAGGCTTTTCGGTTGGGAGAAACGGGACAGAAAAGAAATCGTTGAACAGAGAGTCTTGCAATGGTTCTGCTGCAATGTCGCTGTCAGCTGCGAGTGGGGGAAGATGGACTGATGCTGCTTTATCAAACGGTTTGCAGTGTATGCTTCCGTAATTATGAGCGTAATGCGACAGGATGGATAGTCTATCGTTCTTATTGTCAATCGGTTTCGTCATCTGTGAGGTTTCTTCGTTAGAAACATCACGGTGGCAATGAATGGAACTCGTTGATTGACAAAGATTATGGAATGTTTCTTTTGCCAATCGGAACCTTTTGACAAAGGATCAAGCACGTTCCCACACAAGCATCAGGGGCACGCCGCCTTAGCAATGGCGTGCCCCTGACGTTATTCGTGAATGGCTGTTGATGCGGTGCTAAAACTCGCGTTTAGAATACTTTAGTGTATGATGGAAGTCTATTCTTTATTATATGTATTTCGTTTGTGAAATACTTTTTTATCTGCGTATTTTGGCATAACTTTGTTGTCTAAAAAGTAATATTTCTAACGAAGAAACGGCACAAAGGATTTTATGTTGGCAGTAGCGGTCAGAACAGTTCGTTGTACCAACTGCTCAGGTCGTCACGTATTTGCTTGTAGTGGCGGCATATGAAATTGACCAATCTTGAGGAGTAGCGTTGGGAGATGAATTCGTTTGCTGTCAGATAGCCATAGAAATTGCCGCGCGAGTCGACAACTACCGGAGGCGTTGAGGCATACTCGTTCCATGGCGAGTAACTGCTGTACTCACTTCCGTAGGTCCCGTATTCATTCCATATCGACTCGCTGTCGTAGCAGTCGGCGTTCAGCTTTCCGAGAAACACATCATGGTCGCTGCCGCCATAGATGAGCAGCGTCTGTGCCTGGAGCGAAACTATGCACAGGAGCAACGTCAATGTTATAATCGTACGTTTCATTGCTTTATTATTTTACTTTCACCAATTTAAGACGCAGACTGTTGAGTACCACCGTCACCGAACTTACCGCCATTGCGGCGCTTGCCCACATAGGGTCGAGCATTATGCCGAACAGTCCGGCGGCAACCGGCAGCCCGATAATGTTGTAGATGAATGCCCAGAAAAGGTTCTGATGCACGATGCGCATCGTTTTCTTCGACAGACGCACAACGCGCGGCAGCATCTGCAGGTCAGAAGTCGGCAGGGTCACCATCGCTGTCTCAATTGCAATATCGGTTCCGTTGCCCATGGCTATCGACACATCGGCACGTGCCAACGCAGAGGAGTCGTTGATGCCGTCGCCTGCCATTGCCACGATGCGTCCGCGGTGTTGCATGTCGAGGATATATTTTTCCTTGTCGGCGGGCAGCATCTCGGCCTTGAAGCCCGTAGCACCCACTTCCTCAGCCACTCTTGCGGCAGAGGCGTTGTTGTCGCCAGTGAGCATATACACCCTCAGACCGAGCCGTTTCAGCGAGGCGATTGCCGGCGCGGAAGTTTCCTTGACCATATCGGCAAGCACAAACACTGCGAGCAGGCGGTTGCCACAGCCGAAATAGATAGTTGTGCCGCCGTGGGCGTTGGCTTTTATGTCGGAATTCTTAACGTTGCGTTCGTGTGCCATCAGCTCGCTTCCCACCCAGTAGAGCTGTCCGTTGTGGTGAGCTTCCACACCTTTTCCCACGATTGCTGCGAATTTGTCGGTATTGGAAGGCGTGATGCCGCGGTCTTCGAGCGAAGCCACAAGCACACCGGCAAGTGGATGTTCCGACTGCTTTTCGGCGGCGAGCATCACCCCGAGATCCTCGTCGGTGGCGTCGGCTGAAATCTTTGCGGAAACCACAATCGGTTTGCCTTCGGTTATGGTGCCGGTTTTGTCGAGCACGATGTCGGTAGCCTTGCAGATGCGTTCAAGGGCGGTTGCGTCTTTGATGAGAATGTGATGCTCGGCGGCTTTGCCGATACCCACGGTGATGGCTGTTGGCGTGGCGAGTCCGAGAGCGCACGGGCATGCGATTACAAGCACCGACACCGCGCAGATTACGGCTGTCGCCACACTTCCTCCTGCGATAATCCATCCTATAAGAGTGATTGCGGCAAAGGTGACCACCACATAGGTGAAATAACGGCTTATCACGTCGGCTACTCTTTGCACGGGAGCCTTGCTGCCCTGAGCGTCGCGCACGGAATCGACAATGCGTGCCAGCAGGGTGGTGTCGGCGTCGGCAGTGACGCAGACGGTGATGGCGCCGTTCTTGTTGATTGTTCCGGCAAACACCTTGTCGCCTTTATGTTTTGCCACCTGCATAGGTTCGCCTGTCAGCATACTCTCGTCAACATAGGTGTCGCCTTGACTCACCGTTCCGTCGACAGGGATTCTGCCGCCAGGCTTCACGAGGACGATGTCGCCGGCGTGGATGTCTTTGATGTCGACAAGGCGCGAGCCTCCGCAGTCGTCGAGCACGGTTGCGTTGGATGGTTGCAAGTCGATAAGCGAGCGGATGGCAGACGATGTGCTGTTTTTGGCCTTTTCCTCGAGCAGTCGCCCTGTCAGCACAAACGCCACAATCATCGTCGCGGAGTCGAAATATACGTGGTTTCCCATGCCGTGCTTGGCGGCAAAGTCGGGAAACGCTATCTGGAATATGCTGAACACCCATGCCGACGCTGTGCTTAGAGCAACGAGCGTGTCCATATTTGCCGAGCGTTGCTTGACCATCTGCCAAGCCCTTTCGTAGAATCGCCGTCCGCAGTAGGCGAGCGATACGGTTGCAATTATGGCTGTTGCCCATTGCCATGTGGCTTGTGTGCCGAGCGATGTCATCGAAATCGACATAACGGCTATGGCTGTTGCCCATGCCGCCGCAAGTCGAATGATGTGGTTTCGATACTTTTCGCGGCGCAATTCTTCCTCATCGACGTCGCCGTCGGTCACAAGACCGTAGCCGGCAGCCTCCACGGCGGCCTTTATTTGCTGTATGTTGATTATTCTTGGGTCGAAATGCACTGTCAATTCGTTGGCGGCGAAATTCACTTTCGCGATGCCGACGCCTTTCAGGGCCTGCACGGTGCGCTCCACATTGCTGGCGCAGACCACGCAACTCATATCGGTAACTTCAAATGTCTTCTTTACCATAATGCAAAATCTTTAGTGTAAAGTTACGTCTTTATGCGTATATTTGCAAAAAAATAGGCGTAGATTAATGATATTCTATTTCTCAGGAACTGGCAACAGCGAGTATGTGGCGCGCCGCATAGCCGCTGCGACAGGCGACGGGGTGTCTTCGATTGCGGAATGTGTGGCACGTCGCCGTTTTGATTTCGACGCCTCCAGGGAGCGTCGTGTAGGCTTTGTGTTTCCAGTGCATTTCTGGGGCTTGCCGGCGATTGTGGCGGAGTTTTTCGAAGCGTTGACACTTGCGGATGCGGGGCGTTGCTTTGTCTATACCGTCGCCACCTATGGCACGTCGACCGGACAGACTGGTTGGATGGCTCGCAAAGCGTTGCTGGATAAAGGTGTGGCTGTCGATGCTGGTCTGTCGGTGCGTATGGTGGACACGTGGACTCCTTTGTTCAATCTTACAGACAAGGAGAAGTGCCGCCGTCGCGAGGCGTCGGCCGAAAAGGAGATAGACGCAGCGATAGGCAGAATTGTGGCCTGCAAGGGCGGAAACGCAGAGGGGATGAGAGTACCGCATGTGATTGCTGGTGTTTATCATGCCACCTACGGTAGACAGCGGCAGACGCGGCATTTCCATTTGATGGCAGACCGTTGTGCCGGTTGCGGACTTTGTGCCGACCGATGCCCGTCGTCGGCGATAGAGATGCGCGATGGCAAGCCTGTGTGGGTCAAGTCGCAATGCACATTGTGTCTGCGCTGTTTGCACCATTGCCCGGGGTTTGCCATCCAGTATGGCAGACACACTGTGCGGCATGGGCAATATGTGAATCCTAATGAACGAAAAAGATAAAAATAAATAATGGCAAAAAAACGGAATCCGAGTTTTGAGATATTGAGGGTGGTGGCGATGTTTCTCATCGTCGTGTGGCATTTCCTGATGCACGGAGTGGGGCAGAAGCCCGACGGCATCACTTCCGACATCCCGTCGCTTTTCAACCTTTGTTCGATGGAGATGATAGGTTGCCTTGCGAAAGTGTCGACCAATTGCTATATCCTGATAACGGGTTATTTCATCATACATCAGACATCTCCAAAGTGGGAAAAGATACCGAAGACGTGGGCGCCGATAGCCTTTTATTCGGTGCTGTTGTTCTTCGTCTTCCTGCTTTGCTCAAATCTACGTCTTGGATGGGACGATTTCGGGAAGTCGCTTATGCCGATATATTTCAACCGCTATTGGTTTGGCACCCGCTATGTGGCGCTTGTGGCATTGGCTCCGTTCCTCGCCATCGTTGCGCAGGCGTTGACACGTCGGCAGTATCTTGTGATGCTCGGAGTGATGGCGGTAATCAATTTCGATTTCCTTCTCGGCGACCAGATGAGCGGCAACAATTCGCTGCTGTGGTTCGTATTCCTGTTTTATGTGGGTGGCTACATCAGACTGCATTTCAACCATGAAGGCGTAAACCATTTCGGCAAACTGTATTTCCTTGTGGCGATAGTGCTGGCTGCGATATTCCTTGTGAAAACGTTCGTGCACTACGGGGTATGGTCGTCGCCGATGATGGCTGACTATCACGACAACAACGGCATTCTTTTCATCGCTGCACTGATGCTGTTTCTCTGGACAGCGCGCTATAAGGCGCCCGACACGTGGCTGGTGCGCTTCCTGGTTCGCATAGCGCCGTTGACGTTTGGCGTGTATCTTATCCACGACAACATCTACGTGCGCCGCCTGTTGTGGCACGACTGGCTCGACGTGCATTCGTGGCTTCACTCTTGGGCGTTTGTGCCCATGCTTGTGGCGTCGACGGTGGGCATTTTCTTTGCCTGCATAGCCATCGATTCCGTGCGCGACCGTCTGTTCCGCCTGCTGCGTGTGAACGACCGTATCGACACACTTTTTGCAAAAATTAAGTCCAAAAACAACGCAATATGATTATCAACGAACGCGATTTACGCCACCAGTCGGTGGTTGAGGCGGCACACCGTATGATGACGGCTGCACGCACCGCTCCCAAGGCAAAGGGTGTGGACATCATTGAGATAGCACTTGTAGAGGCGCGCGAGGATTTGGAGAAGCTGGCGGAGGCAATGCGCCGACGCAGCGAGGAGACTGGCTTTAAATTCCTGCTTCGCGACGCAGACAATATTCTTCAGGGCGAGGCAGTGATACTTGTCGGCACGCGCCGTCACACGCAGGGCCTTAATTGCGGTTATTGCGGTTATTCAGCCTGTGGGCAGAATCCAGCGCAGAATCCGTGTGCCCTCAATTCCATCGATGTGGGCATCGCCATAGGCTCTGCCTGCTCTGTTGCCGCCGATCTCCGGATTGACACCCGTGTGCTGTTTTCTGCTGGTTGGGCGTCGGAAACGTTGCCGTGGCTTCCTGGATGCTCGCAGACCATAGCCATCGCACTCAGTGCCTCGTCGAAAAGTCCATACTTTGACCGTAAGCCGAAAGAACAAAAATAGACAATTGTGGATGATTGTGGGATAGTTTTTGCACTATCTTTGTAAAAGATATATAAACAATATAAAATTCTAATGTTATGAAGAATATAGAAGTAGGATACTGTGTTAGACGTGATGGCAATGTGATTTTGCAAGATGTTGCTTTGGTTAAAATTACAGACAGGCAGATTCCGGAAATTGCAAAATACATATTGAGCGATGTTGAATATCAGACGGGTGAGCTTGTCTGTGTCCCGAGCAAAATATATGACCGAATTACGTCGTCAGTGTATGAAGATGCTATCTCAAAGTTGGGCAAACGGAAAGATGCGCTTTATGGCGACGATGAGGTTGAGTTGGAGGAATTCTTGCCCGATTCTCTTTTGAAACTGTTGCCGGAGGAAGTTGTTGCCGTTCTGCCGTTTGAAAGCAATCTTGAAGATGAAGAGTCGGATGTGGAGGAAGAGAAATGTGTCAAGAAAGGGTGTGAATTGCCAGAACCAGACAATAGCAACACTCTGTATCTTGTGATTAAACAAGTGTACTTTGACCAGATAATCGCAGGTACAAAAACGGAAGAATATAGAGAGGTAAAAGACACTACCTACAAGAGGTACATCGAGACAGGAGATGACGGCAGCGTGATGTTTAGCGACGCGATTTCTGATGAAGAATTGTCGAAATATAGTGTGGTGGACGACCTGAATATCTACAACAATGGAGTCTGTCCATTGATTCCTAAGAACTGGTGTTATCTGAATCTTGCAGTCGGCTACAATAAAAAGCGTGACACGGCATTGGTGGAAGTTGTCGACATAACATTTGAGGCGGAAACTGACAAGTCTGGTAATGTCGTCCGCTTTGATTTTGATGAATCAGACAACGTGTGCTTCTCTCCAACGGGGAAACTATGCCTGTGGATTGCAGTGTTCCATTTAGGAAAAGTTGTAAAGAAGGAAATTGTTTCAAAATAAAAAGGTAATGCCTGCCGCGGAGTGTGAATGCAGGCGTCTAAATAAGCATAATAAAAGCCGCACCCTGAGGATGCGGCTTTTCTTATGAATTGTATTCTCGAGGATTACTTGCCTTCCTTAGCGAGTTTTTCCTTGAGGGCTGCGAGAGCAGAGATGTCGCCGAGAGTAGTTTTCTCGATAGGAGTGCTCATTACAGGAGCCTCTTCTGCAACTTTTGCTTTCTTAGCTGCTTTCTTAGCCTCAGCCTTTTCTGCACGAGCTTCATCTTCGAAGATGCGGCTGTGAGAGAGGATGATGCGCTTAGAGTCCTTGTTGAATTCGATAACCTTGAAGTTCAGCTTCTCGTCAACCTGAGCCTGAGTTCCGTCTTCCTTAACGAGGTGCTTAGGAGTAGCGAATCCTTCAACGCCGTAAGGCAATGCGATAACCGCACCCTTTTCGAGCATTTCAACGATAGTGCCCTCGTGGATGCTGCCTACAGTGAAGATGGTTTCGAATACGTCCCAAGGATTCTCTTCGAGCTGCTTGTGGCCGAGGCTCAAGCGGCGGTTGTCCTTGTCGATTTCGAGAACTTGAACGTCGATGTCGGCACCGATCTGAGTGAACTCGCTCGGGTGTTTGATTTTCTTAGTCCAAGAAAGGTCAGAGATGTGGATCAAGCCGTCAACACCCTCTTCCAACTCAACGAATACGCCGAAGTTAGTGAAGTTGCGCACTTTTGCAGTGTGCTTAGAGCCAACAGGATATTTCTCCTCGATGTTTGCCCACGGGTCAGCCTTGAGCTGCTTGATGCCGAGCGACATTTTGCGCTCTTTGCGGTCGAGTGTAAGAACTACTGCCTCTACCTCGTCGCCCACCTTCATGAAGTCCTGAGCCGAACGCAAGTGCTGTGACCAAGACATTTCAGAAACGTGGATAAGGCCTTCTACGCCCGGAGCGATTTCAACAAACGCGCCGTAGTCTGCCATAACGACAACTTTGCCTTTCACCTTGTCGCCAACCTTCAAGTTTGGATCCAAAGCGTCCCATGGATGTGGCTGGAGTTGCTTCAAGCCGAGGGCGATACGCTTCTTCTCGTCGTCGAAGTCGAGGATAACAACGTTGAGCTTCTCGTCCAATTTCACAACCTCGTTCGGGTCGTTTACGCGACCCCAAGAAAGGTCTGTGATGTGGATCAAGCCGTCTACGCCGCCAAGGTCGATGAATACACCGTAAGAAGTGATGTTCTTGACAGTTCCTTCCAATACTTGACCTTTTTCCAATTTGGCGATGATTTCTTTCTTCTGTTGCTCGAGCTCTGCCTCGATGAGGGCTTTGTGAGACACGACAACGTTTTTGAACTCTTGGTTGATTTTAACAACCTTGAATTCCATAGTCTTACCAACGAATACATCGTAGTCGCGGATTGGCTTGACGTCGATCTGAGAACCTGGCAAGAATGCCTCGATTCCGAATACGTCTACGATCATACCACCCTTTGTGCGGCACTTGATGTAACCCTTGATGATTTCGTTGTTCTCGAGAGCCTCGTTGACGCGGTCCCAGCTGCGTGCAGCGCGTGCTTTCTTGTGAGAGAGGATCAACTGACCCTTTTTGTCTTCCTGGTTTTCGATGAATACTTCAACCGTGTCACCAACTTTCAAATCAGGGTTGTAGCGGAATTCGCTCATAGGGATGATACCATCTGATTTGTAGCCGATGTTTACAACAGCCTCGCGTTTGTTCAACGCAATAACTGTACCTTCGATAACTTCCTTGTCTTTTACTGTGTTCAAGGACTCATCGTAGGTTTTCATCAACTCTTCGCGAGTTTTGCCTGTCTCGACCTGGCCGTGTTCGTACGAATCCCAATCGAAATCTGCAATAGGAGAATTTGTTAATTCGCTCATTTAAAAATAATTGTTAATAAAATAAGTTAATTTAGTAAGTTAGACATTATGTTAATAATAGTCGGCTGCAAAGGTACGCATAAATTTCTATATTACAATAACTTTGCTGCACTTTTTTAGCTAAATCAATCCGAAATGACGCAGGGCGTGGGCGATGCCGTCGCTGTCGACTGCGGTGGTGACAAAATCGGCTGCAGCCTGCACATCGGGGAGGGCGTTGCCCATAGCCACTCCGATGCCGGCATGGCGCAGCATAGGGGAGTCGTTGCCTCCGTCGCCGAATGCCATCGTCTCGCTGATGGCGATGCCGAAATGGGCTGCCATGGCTGCTATTCCGCTTGCTTTGTCGGCTTTGCACGATGTGATGTCGGTGAAAGTCGGATACCAGCGGGAGCCGTGGCTCGACGGTGCGCCGGCGAGCAGCTGGGGCTCTTGGCTTGCGGAGACAAACACGGTCATCTGCACTATGCCGTGCCGCAGCAGCGGCGTGATGTCGTTGCCCACGGGAATCGACGGAACGTTGAGCAGTTTCTGCAGTCCGTCGACAAGAGGAATGTCGGGGTTGCACAGCAGTATTCCGTCAATGCCCACCACAAGCGACATCGCACCCATGCGGTCTGCTTCCGCCTTGATCGACAGGGCGTCGGCCTCCGGGATGGGATTGCAAACGATGTTGTTGTCGCCGGCATAGCAGTATGCGCCGTTTGTCGTCACATAGCCGTCGATTAGATGGCTGATTGCCGACAGGTTGTTTATAAGTTGGCGCGGACGCCCGGTGGCGATAAACACTTTCAAGCCGTTGGCTTTGGCTTGCTCGAGGGCATCGACTGCCGATGCCGGAATCTCGTGGGTGTTGAAACTCACGAGTGTGCCGTCGATGTCGAAAAACAAGGCTTTTGTTGTCATTGCATAAGGTCCTCTTCGTCGTATTTCTGAAACAGGAAGTCGTTGTAAGGGAAACGCTTCATGTGGATTTCCTTTGCCATTTCGTATAGGCGCGACTTCAGTTCGTCGATGTTTATTCGTTCGCGTGCGGAGATGAATATGCAGTTGTCGTTCATCTTTGCCATCCACGTTTGTTTAAGCTCTTCCAGCGGAATATTCTCACGCAGGCGTGGGGTCAGGTCGTCGTCGTCCTTCTTGACATAGGTGAAGGCGTCCACCTTGTTGAACACCAGAATCATCGGCTTGTCTTTCGACTCGCATACCTCTTGCAGGGTGCGGTTGACCACTTCGATCTGTTCCTCAAACTGAGGGTGGGATATGTCGACCACGTGCACGAGTATGTCGGCGTCGCGCACCTCGTCGAGCGTCGATTTGAAGGAGTCGACAAGGTGGGTTGGCAGTTTGCGGATGAATCCGATAGTGTCGGTGAGCAGAAACGGAAGGTTGTCGATTATCACCTTGCGCACCGTTGTGTCGAGCGTGGCAAACAGCTTGTTCTCGGCAAATACGTCCGACTTGCTGAGCAGGTTCATAAGCGTTGACTTGCCCACGTTGGTGTAGCCCACGAGCGCGATGCGCGTCAGCTTGCCACGGTTTTTACGCTGTATCGATTTCTGCCGGTCGATGTTTTTGAGTTCCACTTTCAGACGCGATATTTTGTCGAGGATGATTCGTCGGTCGGTCTCTATCTGTGTCTCGCCCGGACCGCGCATGCCGATACCGCCCCGTTGGCGTTCGAGGTGTGTCCACATTCGCGTGAGCCGCGGCAGCAGATATTGGTATTGCGCCAGTTCCACCTGAGTGCGTGCGGTGGCAGTCTGCGCGCGCTTTGCGAAGATGTCGAGAATCAGGTTTGTGCGGTCGAGGATTTTCACCTTCAGCTCATTCTCGATGTTTTGCACCTGCTTTGATGTCAGGTCGTCGTCGAAGATGGCGAGGTCGATGGCGTTGTCCTCGATGTATTGTCTGATTTCCTCCAGTTTTCCCTTACCCACGAATGTGCGTGGGTTGGGGTTGTCGACGCGCTGCAGAAACCTTTTCTCCGACTTCGCGCCAGCCGTTTCGGCGAGAAAGGCGAGCTCTGCCAGATATTCGTTGGCTTTGGCCTCGTTTTGTGTCGGTGTGATGAGTCCGACAAGCACAGCGCGCTCGCCGATGTCTTCTGTTATTGTTTTCTCGTCAATCATATCTGTATCGTAAAGGTAAAAACAGGGGAGCCGCAAGTCGCGCTCCCCTGACACTCCCTAAAAAAACCTATTGGTTGCGAATCGCTTCGCTGTTATTTTTTCTCTACTTTGTTGTAACGCTCGTTGAGAATCTTTACAATGTCGTTGGTGATGTTGGGGATTCCGTTGACATAGTATGTGGCTTTCTTGTCGAGCACCACAGAGATGCCGTTCTTTTTTGCATATTCGCTGATGCACTTGTCGATAGAGTCGTTGAGCTGCTTCAGGCTGAGGTTGTTTTCGTTGACAAACTTGTTCTGAAGGTCGTTCATATGGCGTTCGGCATCGTAGCCCATCTGCTGGTATTTCTGCATGTCGGCCTTGTAGCTTTCTTCTGTAAGGTAGCCGTTGTTGCGTCCCTTCTGTTCGATTTCCGATTGGAAGCGCTGCAGTTCGGCGGCCTTTTGCTGGCGCACGTTCTCCAATTTGTTCTGTGCGCGTTGGTTTGCTTCAAAAATGTCTTTGGCAAAGTTGTATTTGGCGGCGAGAGAGTCGCTGTCGATATATGCCATTTTCACTGTTGCCGGGACGTTTGCCTGAGGTTGTACGGCGGATTTCTCCTCCTTAGTGCATTGGCAGAGCAACAACACTCCGAGCATCAACGCAGCAACATTAATCACGCGGGTAATTTTCATTTTGGTTTATATATTTTTTAATTTAAGTTTTTCATTTCTTCATGACGTGCGCACTCAATATTGTGCTTTCTCATCGCCGGATTGTCGTGGATGTGGCCTGATGGGAACTTTCCATTTTTCACGAAAAGCACTTTTACGCCCAAAAGGATAATACACAGCGCAATAACGCAAATTGAAAGCAATATTGTTGCCATTCCATCATAAATTTAGGTGCAAATATATGAAAAGGAGGTTAAATTTTGCGTCTCTCTCAATTTATTTTTATACCTTAGAGGGCGAAAAAAAAGATATTTAACAATATTTCAAAAATAAGAGCGTTTAATTTTAAATTATAAACAACTATGACCATTACTGACCTCGAGCCAAAATTAGTTTTTGGCATCTTCGACGAAATCACTAAGGTTCCGCGCCCATCAAAAAAGGAGGGCAAAATCCGCGAATTCCTTCTTGAATTTGCTAAACGACACAACATCGAAGCCAAGACCGACCCAATCGGCAACGTGGCTATGCGTGTGCCGGCAACGGCGGGTAAAGAAGGCGCTCCGACAGTTGTGCTTCAGGGACACATGGATATGGTGCCCAACCAAACCAAACCGGAAACTCATAATTTCGACACCGATCCGATTTTGACTGAAGTCGATGGCGAATGGCTTCATTCAAAAGGTTACAAGACTACGCTCGGTGCCGACAATGGTATCGGTGTGGCTATGGCGCTTGCCGCTTTGCTCGACAAGTCGTATGAGCACGGACCTATCGAGACTTTGTTTACTGTGGACGAGGAAACGGGTCTGACTGGCGCGAAAAATCTCGGCAAGGACATGATCACCGGCAACATTCTTATCAACCTTGACTCTGAGGACGAGGCTCAGATTTTCCTCGGTTGCGCCGGCGGTATCGACACTCTCGGACATTTCGACTATACCGACGCTCCTGCTCCTGCGGGATATCAGTTCTTCAAATTCTCGATTCTTAAATTCAAGGGCGGACACTCTGGCGCCGACATCCATTTGGGACGTGCGAACGCCAACAAGCAGCTTGCCCGCTTCCTCTTCAGCCTATATCGCGCATATGACGGTCAGGTGGCTGTCGCCGACATCAACGGCGGCGAGCTACGCAACGTTATCCCAGGCAACGCTTATGCCGTTATCGGTGTGCCTGCCGACAAGAAAGAAGACCTCCGCAAGCGCGTGAACGAGTTTGCTGCTGTGCTTGAAGAGGAGTTCAGCACTATCGAGGGCAACCAGGAAGTGGCACTTGAAACTGTCGACACTCCTGCAACGGTAATCGACGCCGACACAGCAAAGCGTGTCGTATGGTCTGTCAACTCTATCCCTAATGCGGTTCAGGCTATGAGCCACAGAATAGAGGGTATGGTCAACACTTCGACCAACACGGCGCTTATCCGCATGGACCGCGACAAGCATGTGATTACGGTGACCACTTCGCAGCGCAGCGAGGAGGAGAGCCGCAAATACGACATCGCCGGTCAGATTTACGCGCACTTCGATCTTAGTGGCGCGCGTGTGGAGCAAGGCGACGGATATCCAGGATGGACTCCTAACATGAATTCTGAAATCCTCAAGGTGGCTGTGAAGGCTTATGAGGATCTTTATGGAATCACTCCGCTCTGCACTTCTCTCCATGCCGGACTTGAGTGTGGAAACTTCCTGCTCAACAATCCGAAGCTTGACATGATTTCTTTCGGCCCGACATTGCGCGACGTGCACACTCCTAAGGAGTCGATGCACATCCCGGCTGTCGACAAATGCTGGAACCACTTGCGCCGCATCCTTGAGATGATGGCTGACGAGAAATAATAGCATCTGGTTGAACAATAACCCAATTACGGGTGTTTTATCTTGGTGACACGCTTGTCACGGCGGATAAAACACCCGTCTTTTTTTTATGTTCCAAACATTAATCAAACCGCGACTATGGAAAAATCGGTAATACTGATATCTCTTATTGTGGCATCGGCGATAGCGCTGATGGCTTGCCCGCGTCCTCAATCAACCGACAACGCCGCCATACCGTTGCCTGCCGACACTGTAGCAGCCGCGCCTGACTCTGTGGCGCCGTCGGCTGACAATGCTCGCTATGAGCGTCTGACGGATGAAGACTACAAGAAGGTGGCGGATGAGCTGGGTGTTGACATCGCCACGATGAAAGCCGTGGTGGAGATAGAGGCGGGAAAGTCGCACAAGGGATTCGTGTCGCCGGGAAAACCTTTGATAAACTTCGACCTCACGATGTTTAAGAGACAGCTGTCGCAAGCGGGAATCAAATATGGAAAATACACAAGCTATGTGTGCTTCAAGCCTGTAAACACTCGCAAATACGGGTCATACGGCAACGCGCAGTGGGCACGGCTCGAATCGGCGCGCACGATAAGCCGCGACGTGGCAAACAAGTCCGCGTTCTGGGGGATGTTTCAGATTGGCGGATTCAACTGGAAGAGTTGCGGATGCGCTACGGTGGATGAATTTGTCGAGCGGATGTCGCAGTCGGAGGCTGAGCAGCTTGAGCTGTTCGCGCAATTCTGCATCAACCGTGATTTGGTGAAATACCTGAAAAAAAAAGACTGGCACAATTTTGCCCGCCATTATAACGGCCCGAGCTACAAGAAGCGTGGCTATCACAACCGTCTGCGGGCAGCTCACGCCAAACATTCAAAATAAGCGCGGATTTTAGATGTGTATGCCGTATTCGTGCTTCAGCTCGTCCATCACGAATACGCTTTCTACCGACGCAAGATTCTCCACCGTGCCAAGCACATTGAGCACAAACTCCTGGTAGTATTTCATATCGGGGGCGTGGATTTTCAGCAGGTAGTCGAAGCTGCCGCTGATATTGTAGCATTCGGTAACTTCCGGTATGCCTTGCACAATCTTGGTGAATTCGGCGGCGATGTCGCGGTTCAGCTGCCGCATCTTGACGTTGCAGAACACCACAAAGCCTTGGTTGAGTTTGGCGGCATTGAGTACGGCGATGTATTTCTGGATATAGCCTCGGCTTTCCATTCGTTTCAACCGTTCAAACACAGGGGTCGACGACAGGTTGACCTGTTGCGCGAGTTCCTTGATTGTCAGGCGGGCATTGCCTTGCAGCGTGCGTAGAATCTGCAAGTCGACCTTGTCTAATTTTTCCGTTTTTTCGATAGGTTCCATAAAAAAAGTCTGCAATTTTTATTGACACTGCGAAGATAATAAAATCCAGTTGTTTTCACGTCTAAATGGCGGAGTTTATAGAATTATTTTCGCACGTTTGCGAACCTTTTGTGTTGTATATTGTTCCATACTAATGGAAATTAAAAAATGTTTTTATGAAAAAAGGATTTTTGACGCTGATTTTAGCAGGTTCACTTATGAGTGCCGGAGCAGAGAATGCACTTACGGGCACCAAATTTACCGACAATTGGTCGGTTGGTATCAACGCAGGTGTTACACAGCCTTTGGCTCACCCTTATTCTATTGGTGAAAACATTCGTCCGCAAGTGGGCGTGGAGCTTTATAAGCAATTCACGCCAGTGTTCAAGACCGGCGTGGAGTTCAATGCCGGAATAAACACAACGGGAATCTATGGCAACCGCGGTGTGCGCACTGCTTTCGACCATGCAAATCTCAATCTCCTTGGTGGCTTGAACCTTATGAACCTTTTCGGAGGCTATAAAGGCTCGCCTCGGGTGTTCGAGATAGAGGCTCTCGGAGGCATCGGTGTAGGCCACGTGTTTGGATGCAAGGACGCCGACGGCTCAATGGCTCACAAGAACTATATGACTTCGAAGTTTGGATTGAACCTCGGGTTCAACATTGGCAAGGCTAAACAATTCACGTTGGCTGTTAAGCCGGCGATTGTTTACAATATCGAGGGCCGTTCGCAAAGCAACAACGCAGTGGCTTTCAACTCAAACAAAGCCAACTTTGAATTGATGGCTGGCTTGGCCTACCATTTCAAAACAAGCAACGGAACGCATCATTTCACTTACGCGCGTCTTTACGATCAGAACGAAATAGATGGTCTTAACGACAAAATCAACAATCTTCGTGGTGAGCTCGATGGCAAAGACAACGATCTCAAGACTGCAAACAACAGAATCAACGATCTCAACAATGAAGTTGAACGCTTGAAAAACCGCAAGCCTAACGAGGTGCGCGTGGTGGAGACCGTAACCCAGCAGACTCGTTCGATGGAGTCGGTCGTTACATTCCGTCAGGGCAAATCGACTGTCGACAATGCCCAGCTGCCTAACGTGGAGCGTGTGGCAACTTATTTGAACAACCATAAGGACGCAACCGTAATCATCCGCGGATTCGCTTCGCCGGAAGGCAGCCAGGAAGTGAACGAGCGCATTGCGAAAGCTCGTGCAGAGGCTGTGAAAGACATCCTCGTAAAGCGCTACCGCATCAACGCAAGCCGCATCGACGCTCAGGGCAACGGCGTGGGCGACATGTTCTCTGAGCCGGATTGGAACCGCGTAAGCATCTGCACAATCGACGACAAAGAGAAATAATAATCAACTTGACATGACAGGAAGGACCGCGTCATTCCGACGCGGTCCTTTTTTGCAGGATTACCCGCCAAAAGTCCGACTGGTGTTGATTCTGAATCTTGCCACTTGAAACGTCGGTGAGGGAAAAAGAGGCTGCCTTATGACTATTTGTTGGTGGTTGGTACTCAAGGTGAAACGCGCTCTTTTTTCCGCTTGCCCGACTTTTTGATTGAAAAAAATCGGATAAAAATGATGTTTTTCAGAAAAAAGACGTAACTTTGCACTCGGTTTAAGGAAAGATGCCGGAGTGGTCGATCGGGACGGTCTCGAAAACCGTTGTACGGGTAACCGTACCGAGGGTTCGAATCCCTCTCTTTCCGCTAATAAGGGTGTAAGTCAGCAAGTTATGCGATTTACACCCTTTGTTGTACCCAAAAAGTTTCTCGGTATTTCTACAGACCTCCTTTTTTTACATTCCACCCGAGTTTTGCTACTGACCCTAAAAAAGCGACAGCGGCTTCCACCCGGAGCCGCTGTCGTGGTTATAGAAATGAAATAAAGATTCTTTTATTTGTTGATTTTCTGCCAGCTGTCTTTGAGCGTTATTGTGCGGTTGAACACAAGATGCTCCTTCGTAGAGTCCTTTTTGTCGGGCGTGAAGTAGCCGATGCGCTGGAACTGGAAGTGTGCCCCCGGCTCTGCGTTCTCTGCGAGGAACGGCTCTATCTTAGCGTGTTCCACAACTTTGATTGAGTCGGGATTGAGGAGCTCGTGGAAGTCACGGTCTTTAACCTCAGAGGCATTCTCCACGGCAAATAGACGGTCGTAAAGACGCACCTCGGCGTCGATGCAATGGCGTGCCGATACCCAGTGGAGCGTGCCTTTCACCTTGCGCATGCTTCCCGGCATACCGCTCTTCGACTCTGGGTCGTATTCGCAGTAGATTTCTTCGATACGTCCGTCGGCATCTTTCTTGCAGCCTGTGCATTTCACGATGTATGCACCTTTCAGACGCACTTCCTTGTCGGGAGTCATACGGAAGAATTTCTTGGGAGGATTCTCCATAAAGTCGTCGCGTTCGATGTAGATTTCGCGCGAGAACGGCATTGTGTGGGTGCCGCTTGTGGGGTCTTCCGGGTTGTTTTCCATCTCCATCTGTTCCACTTGGTCGTCAGGGTAGTTGGTGATTACAACCTTTACGGGGTCGATTACGGCGCATACGCGTGTCGCACGTTTGTTGAGGTCTTCGCGGATGCTGAACTCAAGCAGCGAGATGTCGTTGACAGCCTCGAATTTGGTGTATCCGATGCGGTTGATAAACGCTTTTATTGACTCAGGGGTGAATCCGCGGCGGCGCAGACCGGAAATTGTCGGCATGCGTGGGTCGTCCCATCCGTCAACGAGACCCTCTTTCACCAGTTGCAGCAGTTTGCGCTTTGACAATACGGTGTAGGTGAGGTTCAGACGGTTGAACTCAATCTGACGCGGGCAGTAGGTCTCGTCGGCAAGCTCCTTTACGAAATATTCGTAGAGCGGGCGGTGAGGCACAAACTCAAGCGTGCAGATGGAGTGGGTCACACCCTCGAAATAGTCAGACTGTCCGTGGGCGAAGTCGTACATAGGGTACACTTTCCACTTTTCGCCGGTGCGGTGGTGTGGATGCTTGATGATGCGGTACATAATCGGGTCGCGGAAATGCATGTTTGACGACGCCATGTCGATTTTTGCGCGGAGCACCATCGCGCCCTCCTCAAACTCGCCGGCGTTCATACGCTGGAAGAGGTCGAGGTTTTCCTCGATAGGACGGTCGCGGAACGGACTTGCCGTGCCTGGCTGTGTCGGAGTGCCTTTCTGCTCTGCAATCTGCTCTGCAGTTTGCTCGTCAACGTAGGCCTTGCCTTCTTTTATCATGCGGATTGCGAGGTCGTAGAGCTGTGGAAAATAGTCAGAAGCGTAGTATTCGCGGTTGCCCCAATCGTAGCCGAGCCATTTGATGTCCTCGCGTATGGAGTCTACATACTCCACGTCTTCCTTCACCGGGTTGGTGTCGTCGAAGCGCAGGTTGCAGGTGCCGCCGAATTTCTCTGCGACGCCGAAGTCCATACAGATAGCCTTGGCATGTCCGATGTGGAGATAACCGTTAGGTTCCGGTGGGAAACGCGTGTTCAGGCGTCCGCCGTTCTTACCGTTTTTCAAATCGTCGGCAACCATCTGCTCGACGAAGTTCAGTCCTGACTCTTTTTCTGGTGTCAGTTCTTTGTTCTCGATTTCTGACATAGGTGTATCTAACTTTTAATTTGTTTCTAATGATTAAAATACAAAGTTAATGCAAAAATGTGGAAAACAGGAAATAGTGTGAAAAAAATCCAAGTTGCGCAATAAAAAAACCGTCTTGGCTCACATGGGAGGCAAGACGGTTCTTTAAAAAATCAACCTAATATGTGATGTTTATTTCTCATACCAAGTGCAGTCGATAAATTCGAACGTGCCAGGGGCAGTCACTTTGTAGCGCACGGTGTGGTTGGTTGTGGCATTGTTGTAGACTGCGAAATTGATGGTGTAGACCACTTCGAGTCCGGCAACCGGCGCTGCGTCGGCGTGGAGCGTGGCGAGTGCGCCAGGAAGCACTTCCTTGCAGAAGCGGTCCATCATAAGCGTTTCGATTTGCTCGTCGGTCATTCCCTCGTAGCCGGCAGGATACTGCTCTTTCGCCTTTGCAGGGCGGAGGTCGACATTGCCTTGGTAAGCCGATGTTCCGCAGTAGTACTCGTTGTTGCCATATTTGGAGATGTAGAAGTTGCCGTCCTTCAAGCCTGTCGATCCGAGAGGCTTGTCGATGTGCTCATATACCCAGTCGACGCAAGCCTGATAGTACTTGGTGGAGATTTCCACACCCTTGCCGCCCGGCAGCGTGATTTCCACGTTCGGGTCATACATCCACTTGCCGTTGGTGCGCACAAATTGAGCAGACTCCTCGGTCACGCCGTTGGTCTTCTGCCACAATGAGCCGTTGAACGTATATTGGTCGCATACGAGCGACGTCTTGCTGCTTGCGTAGTATTTGTAAGCCACAAGTTTGGTGTCGCCGGCCTTGGCGTATGGGAAGTTGACCTTGAGATATGTAGGCAGATACTCGTCTGGTTTCTCAAGGTTGAAGTATTTCATGCCCATAGCCGTATAGTCGGCAGCCTGGAGCAGGTTGATCGACGTGTTGGCTTTCCAGTTGTTGCCGTCGAACGCATATACAGCCGATACGCTCTTTGATGTAACGGCAGTTGCGGCGCGCAATGCACGGCGCGATTTTGTTGCCTTTGCTTCAACAGCCGCTGTAGGCACGAAGTTGACATATTTGCCGCCGGAAATCGATGTGAAGTAACCGGTTACGGTGTATGTCTTATCGTTCTCGAAGAGGGCCTTCTGCTCGTCGGTGGCCTGATAGAGGCTTCCGATGGCGGTCTCTGCGCCGTCGATTGTGAAGTTGTAGAAGTTGCCAGAGATTGTAACCTTGCCGGTAAACTGGGCGAATACAGCCAGCTGGTTGTCGGTGATGCCGAGCAAAGCGTCGCAAGCCTTGCCGTCGAGCACTTTGGCGGAAGGATAGCTGTAGGCTTGGTTGCCTGTTACGGTAACTGCGGCTGTTGTGCCGGTAATCTGGAAGCCCTTGTTGTAGGCTGAAACCTCGCCGGTCACGTCAACCTGGTCGCCCACCTTGTAGGCTGTTGCGTCGAAACCGCTTGCATAGTAAACGAGGATAGAGCCTGAATTGTCGGTGAGGATGAATCCGCGGGCGCAGATTGCAGTCACCAAACCTTTCACTGTGACGTTGCTGCCTACGGCTACCGATCCGAGCGCGCTTGTCATCTCATAGCCAGGGGCAGGATCGTTGCCCGAGCCTCCGAATGAAGGCTCTGTTTCGGTCTGCTTGTAGTTTACGATAACCATATCGCCTTTCTTGGCGTCGCTGTATTCAACAGAGAGAATCGAAGGAATGTGTTTCTGTGCCGATACGATAGGCGAGAAAGCCTCGATGTAGTCCTCTTCGCTGCCCCAGGCATCCTGATAGTCGGTCTCGGTGACAGTGTATTCCGAAGCGGCGCCGAAATTGGTCACTTCTTCAGGCACGTTGCCAGCCACGCGGTATGTGATGTTGATCGACGATCCGTCGCTCAGCGTGAAATATGCGAAATCAGAATCGCTGAGGAAATTAGGAATGTAGTCGCGGGCAGTGATTTTGTCGGTGAAATAGTGCTGTGTTCCGACAGCCTTCAGCTCCTTGCTCAAAGTGTCGCCGGCCTGCTTGATGTTGGCGGAGTTTGCTGCAAGGTTGGTGTAGTCGGCATCGGTAAACGTGTAGGCAATCATCTGCTTGTTGGTGATGCCTTTGTCGCCGTCGAAGCCGTCCAGTTTATCGTTCCAGTCGTTGGGGTCGCAACTTGACAACGCCACGAGGCATGAAGCGATAAGAGCGGAATATAATAGTTTCGTTTTCATTGTCTTGAATAGTTAGATGTTTAGAAGTTTACTTTCAGACGAACAGAATATGTGCGGCCGAAAGAGTAGAACACACGGTAGACATTGTCCCATTCGCCGGCAGTTGTGATGTTGTTGTAGGCATCCATCACGTAGTAGTGGTTGAACAGGTTGTTGATGTTGCCGTTGAGTGTGGCGCGCACACCGGCAATCTTGAAACTGTAGCTTGCGCTGAAGTCAAACTGGTTGCCCCAAGGAATTCTCCATGGGTCGGCAACGTTGATTGTTGAGTTTGCAGAGTAGTTTGACGACGACACTTGATAGTCGCTGTAGTTGCGTCCGCTTGCCACCCAGTCCAGACCGAAACGGAAGCCGTCGAGCGGACGGATGTTGATGCCGATAGAACCGGTTGTCTGAGCTGAGCCGCCCACTTTCACGCCTTTCTGGTTGAGCACTGCCCATGCGTGGTCGTCAGCAAGTATGCCCGACGCAACGGTGCCGCGGAGGTCTTTCAAAGGCTCGCCGTTCTGGTTGTAGAAGTAGCCCTTTGCGTTGCTGTCCCAAACCCAGTCGCCCACAGAGAGCATACCTTCGAGTTCGAACCATTTTACTGGACGGTATGTGAAGTTCATCTCCACACCCATGTGGCGTGCGTCTACGCCCTGCATATTGAGAGAGTAGCGGTCGCCGGCGTGTTCGCCCGAAGTGATTTCGCCGCCGCGGGTCGATGTCTTGTCTTTCCAGTTTGTGTAGTAGGCGTTGGCTACGAAAGAGAATACCGGATTGTGGAATCCATAGCCGATTTCATAAGAGATTACCTTCTCGTTTACAGCGTCAGGGTTGATTGCGTTGCTCTTGGCCGATGTCAGGAACGCGCCGCCTGAGTAGAATGGAGCGCGGCTGATGTAGCCGAGGTTGAAGAACACGTTGTTGTAACGGTTGATGTTGTAGTTCGCACCGCCCTTGATTGTTCCGCCGAGGAAGTTGAGCTTTTCCGACTTCTCGTGTGCCTTGTCGTAGTTGAAGTGGTCCACACGCCAGTAGCCTGTGTTGCTAATTGAGCCGGCAAGCACGAAGTTGAATTTCTTGTTGAGAATGGAGTATTCCAACTGTCCGAACACGCCTTCCTGATGAGTGTGTCCAATCCAGTCGCGGTAGACGATGTCGCCTACACCGAGTTTCTCGTATTTCCAGTTAGGATCGGCTGCCGCTGCGTTGTTGGCTGCCGACACGCCGCTTCTGCTGGAGTCGTCCATATAGTACTCACCGTCGTAGAGGTCGACAATCTCGTTGTTGTGGCGGCCTACGTAGTAGCGCATGTCGAGACCGGCCGTAAGGGTGAGTTTTTTGGGGAGAAGCTCGTTTTTGTAAGTCGAAACGAGTCCGTACCATTCATGGGCGTTGTTGCTCTTTGCCATAACGAGGTTTGAACCTGTTGTGCTGTTGGCATTCATCTCCTGAATCTTGTCGTAGGCGAAAGTGCCGTCAGGATTGCGGAACAATGTGTTGAGCACACCGTTCGACGCGCCGTACCAAGACGAGTAGCTGAGGCTTGTGCCGTCTGCCAGCGTGCCGCGTCCTTGACCAGAGTAGCCGCCGCCACGTGCGATTGACAAGTAGGCTGCCGACGACAGTGATGACTTGTGGTCAATCTGCCAAGTGTGGTTGAGCGAAATCTGAGGTTTGTGGTATTGGTTTGTTGTAGAAGAGCGGCGCTGTCCGTTCTTGTCGTATCCGAATGTCGGATTGTAGCGGTACATCGACTTCTCGCCCATATAGTTCTGCACTTGCTGCCAGCCTTCGATTGTCAAACCGTCCTGCGAGCTGCGCTTGTTGTGGGTCTGAGGAGCGCCAAATGCGGTCAGCGACAATTGGTGGGCGTCGTTGATGCGTTTGGAGATGTTGATAAACCAGTTGTAGCTGTTGAAGTCTGTGCCCTGGATGTATCCGTCGCCTGCACGGTGGGAGAACAATGCGGTCACTGCCCATCCGTTTTTCATCAAGCCTGTCGAGAACGATACGCCTTCCTGGTGCAGTCCGTCGTTGCCCATACCGTACCATACGGAGCCGCCTTTCTTGGCATCGAGCGATTTGGTGATGATGTTGATTGTACCGCCGACTGAAGGAGTCGATACAATCGATGCGCCAAGACCGCGCTGTGTCTGCATTGATGATGTCACGTCGCTAAGGCCTGCCCAGTTGCTCCAATAAACACCGCCCCATTCCATGTCGTTGACGGGGACACCGTTGATCATGACTGCGACGTTGGCGGCTTGGAAACCGCGCATGTTGATTTTTGAGTCGCCATATCCGCCACCGTCTTTTGTGGCCCATACGCCTGGAGTGGTTTTCAGGACTTCCGGAAACTCTTGGTTGCCCAGTTTCATGTCGATGACACGGGCACTTACTTCCGAAATGGCAACTGGCGTCTCGCGTGTCTTGGCAATCGACTGCGTAACGACTACGTCGCGGAGCATCTGTGATGCTGCCTCGAGGCGAACCTCGCCCAAATTGCCTTGCGACTTTTTAAGCACTGTCTTGTAGCCGACATAGCGGATCTCAACGTCTTTGGAGCCTTGTGGCACTTCAATCTGGAAAAATCCGTCGATGTTGGTTACAGTTCCGATTTTTGTCCCGGGGATAGTGATGGTGGCACCGATTACAGGTTCGCCCTGCTCGTCAACCACGCGGCCACGGCAATTGCTATGTTCGGCAGCAAGAAGTTGCGCCGTCGATAGGAAGATTGCGGTAGCTAAGAGGAGTAGTCTCTTCATGCTGTAGGGATTTAGTTAATTTTAAAGAATAGAATATGTTAATTTTTCAATTTTTTAATTAATTGAACTGCCAATTCAAAACTTCGTGAAAACCACTATGCAAAATTAGACTTTTTGTGTAACGAATGCAAATTTAAGCCAATAAAAACTACGCGTTGTCACCAAGATGTTAAAATTCAAGGTGTGCAATGCCATGCAGGAGGATGCCGTCGTCTGAGACTCCTTCCGCCTGAACCGTAAATGCAGAGCCGCGCGGCAGCGAGGATTTAGGAATGGTTATTGTTGCATTGCCGTTGCATAGCCTGACATTCCCGTTCCAATAAAGGGTCATGCTCTTCGCATTCTCGGAAGAGTGAACATGCTCAGGCTTCTGATAGCCTAATGGCTTGAACCGTGACACTCGGTTCAATGTCATGCCGTCAAGAGATGAGGCTCCGTTTTTCAGCGTGATTGAGATTACTCCCGGGCCGCCTTTGGCTCCCCAGATGGCTGCGCTGCCGGTTTTGAACACGTCGATGCGTTCCACGTCCTGCATTTGTATGATGTCAAGGTCGTAGTCGCCATCAAGAATCACACCGTCGATTGCGATGGCGGCATGCGACTTGCCGTAGACTGAGATCTTGCTGCGCACATAAGCTGTGTCGCCTTTCATGTATATTCCTGGAATGCGTCTCAGCACTTCGTGGATGCATGTGGCGTCGATATATGCAAGTTGGTCTGCGGTCATGGAGAAGTCTGCCATGCCGGAGAACGTTCCGTTGTGCTTGTCACGTCGCGCGGCGGCTACGTCAACATTGTGGAGACGTATTGTCCTGCCGGATGCGATATCGTTGAAAACTGCCGCATCGCCGCATCGCCGCCCTGACTGCACGGCGATTGATGCGCTGTCTACGGGAGGATATGTCGTCTCGTCTATTCTGACGGCGGTCTTTTCGTATTGGTTGCCGACGGATGCGTTTACGGCAAAGGTCGTTCCGTCGGGGTAGTCAAGCCCAGAGATTGCGAAGTTGCCGTATTTGTCGGCTGTTGCGACAGCATACATGTCGGCATTCGGCGAGATGATGCTGACTTTTGCAAACGAAGCGTCTCTTGGATACGGTGCTGTAACGATAGCCTTGCCTGAAATCGTTTGTGAGACCTCGTGCTTTACTGGAGGCTGAGTGAACTGTCCTGCAAGAATGCTGTCAACGCAGTATCTGTCGCAAACGGAACGGTGCAGCAGCGAGTCGACCGCTGCCGCATTGTATCCGTTTGCGAAAAATCGGTCTGCGTCTGCAACTCCTCCGCGCACGTCTTGCGAGAGCAGTATCTGTGGGATGATAGACGGTGTCTTATTGTCGTGGCCTTTTGTTATGGCTACCGACATATGCGCTGAAATCTGTGATGGAAGGCATATATTGATGCGTATGCTGTCGGAAAACTCGGCATGAGCCGTGATTGTTGCTTTCACAGATTCTTTTCCGTAGGGAGAGAACACTGATTTTATGCCAAAAACTGCTCCGGCGCTGTCAATTGCAATAAATTGCGAAATGCCTTCGGGCAGCTCCTTTTTGGGGAAAACTATGGGCTCTCCTGGTTTGATCTGTCCGTCATAGCATACGCAACCTCTCGAAATTACGGCAAGTTTGACGGCTTTCGCGGCCGAGTTGTCAAGCATGATTTTAAAAGCTTGGCCGGTGTCGGTGCAGTGCAGAGGATTGGATTTTTCCCAAGCGTCGGCTGTTTGGATGTCAGTGACAGGAGCGGGGCTGCTTCCGATGCTGATAGGCGTAAGGCATTCGTAGCCGTGCAGTCCTGCAGAATAAAGGGTGTAGCATCGCAGGAAACACTGCTCTTCAGCCAAATCCTTTGGCGTGTCGAGATATCCGGCGTATGCGCCGTTGTGTCTGGCTATTTTGATCCTCTTTATTGTGAAGCCTTGCGTGTCAAGGAGCTCGGCGTATGCATACATGTCGGCATCCGTGGGAATCAGGCTGGTTGCGTCGACAGCATATATGCACAGCCAGATTCGTTCGCCTGGCATATAGCTTGTGCGGTCGGTGTGGATGAATAGCTTCTCCTGTGGATACAGTTGTCTCTGTTTGTTGAAAAGCATAGACACATTTGGGCATATTTGCTGTGGTCTTGACGTCATTGCCTCCGTCAGCATGATGACGATGAATAAAAAAAATCGTTTCATATTCTTGTGTTTTATTTCTTGTGTCTCAGTCGGCAATCTTGATGCTTATGGCTTTCAGTTGCTGCCAGCCGGCTTTGTCTGTGACACGGACCATAAAATGATAGTCTCCGTTGTCGATGTCGTAAGGAATTGGAATGTCGACTTTCGCCTCATACGACGTCGCCCCTGTAGGGATGGCAAAGTCTTGGTTGTAGATCCACGGATTAACAGGCGTTTTTATGGGGTCGAGCGGACAGTCGCCGGCGGATGTGGAATGCGAGTGGTGGTCGAAATTGTTGTGGATTTCGAGGTTGAAGTTGCCGAGCTCCATATTGTCGGTGAATGTGTAGCGGAAAGGAATTGTCTCTCCTTTGTGATACACCTCGCAGTTTATCGGGGAAGGAATGTCGCCATCAACGATTTGTGGCTTTTCAAGATCTTTTGCCGGATCGTCGTTGTTGCTGCATGAGCAGATTGCGATAGACGTCAATGTCGCGTATGCAAAATATAATATCCGTTTCATAATACGATTGCTTTTCTTGTAAAGGCTTGTCTGCCGACCAATTGCCGACAGCCAAGCCGTGGTGGTGTTATTTAGTTATCTGAATGCCTTCAACTTCCTCTGTGGTGGAATTGCCCTCGGCATCGGTTACAGTAAAGTGGAGATGGTACTCGCCTGCTGGTGCGTCGGCAGGAACGGCGAGATGTTCATGGAAATGGGCAGATGTCTCGCCGAGATATTTGCCTGTGTATTTGAATTCCTTCTCGTAGTCGGCGGCGGTATTGTGCAGTTTCACTTCTATTTCAGCGATTTTGTTTGGCGCGCTGATTTCCGCCTCAAGATGCATTTCTCTGCCGGCAACCGCAGTCTTGCTGTTGCCTTCGCCAGTTTCCGTTATTGTTATTTCTGGGGAGCCTTCCACCGGCGTCGTTATTTTTAAAGAAGATTTGAACACAGAGCTTTGTCCAGCCTTGTCGGTGACGGTGAACGTCAGCACATATTCACCGGCAGCAGTCTCGGAGGAAATGTCAATGTGCTCGTGGAAAATAGTGTTGCGCACACCGATGTATTTACCATCGGTCCATGACTTCGCGACCACAGTGGTTAAGCCGTCGGCTGATGTTACAGCAACGTCGATGCGGGCGATGAGCCCTTCGGCTTCAAGATTGCCTTCAAGATGCATGTCTTTGCCCGCCGTGGCGGTTTTGCTGTTTTCCTCGCCAACTTCGGCGAGAGTGGCTACGGGTTTGGAAACATTCGGCTCATCGTTGTTGTCGCACGATGTCGTAAATAGAGAAAAAACATTCAGTGTCAAAGCCACTGTAAGGAATAAACACTTTTTCATAGTTCCTAAGGTTTATATGTTAATAAATCACTTTTATTCCAGCAAAATAACTTCTTGGCAGAGACGGACCATAGACGTAGTCGGAGTCGCGGTTCCATCCTTTGTCGAAGTCTTTTTGGTAGGCGTTTGTTATGTTCTGTATGCCACCGTTTATCTGTAGAGTCAAGTCGTTGTATACAGGAATGTCGTATGAAAGCTTTACGTTCAGTGTGAAGAAATCTGGGGTGTCGACTGCTGTCGGAGTATCGACGCCCGATCCGGCGTTGTGTCCGACGAGCATGCTGCCCGTGTAGTTTCCTGTGACAGCCGCTGTGAAACGTTGCAGTGGGGTTGAGGTAAGCGTGAAATATCCGTAAGTGTTCGGAGTGCGCATCATTTTACGGTATTTCTGTTCCGGAACCTCATCGTTCCATGCAATGGCTTTGTCATATTTGCTTTGTTGGAGTGTTACGCCGGCCTGGAGCGAAATCCATCTTGACAGTGCAACCTTGCCCTCGATGTTTAGACCAAGCACCTTTGCGCCGTATGCGTTATAGCGTTCCTGCACAGTGTTGCCTTGGCTGTCGGGTTGGTCAAGTTGCCTGAGCGCAAACACGTTGTTCAAATCCGTGTAGAAACCTTCGACAAGCAGATTGACTTGTGCATTCTCAAACTTGTGATAAATGTCTGCAGACAAACTGAAACTGTTGGATCGTTCTTCTTTCAAATTGTCAGCAAGAACAGTGACCAGACGTTCACCACCGACAATGCCGATGTGCAAATCTTCGTCAAAGGCCTGTGGCGCACGGAATCCTCCGGCATAGCTTGCGCGCAGGTTGACATCCTCAGTCGGATTGAAGCGTATGTTGGCACGCGGACTGAAAATTATGCGGTCCACAAAATTGTGTTTGTCAAATCGGCCTCCGATTAGAAAACTCCAGCGTTTGTTTTTCCATTCATTCTGGAAAAACAAGCTTCCGATTCGGGCATTTTGCTGGAAGTCACGGTTGTAGCCGAGGATGATGTCTTTCAGTCCGTCATGATTGTATTCCGCACCAAGAGTCAGGTCTGATGGCATAAATATAAGTTTGTCGAAAGAATGCATATATTGTGCGCCGAGAATATAGGTGAGGCCATGTGTGGTGCCGTAGGCCTTCTGTGCGGCCTCAATATCATCAGGCGTGCCTTCGCCTATTCCTCCATAATAGCTTTTGCGGGCAGTTGACTGGAACGAGAAATATGCGTTTACGCGGTTTTCCCTGTTTGGCGAGAAATAATCATAACTTAATCCTCCGCCTTGAATGTTGTGCTCTGTTTGTTCGGCGATGTTGGCCTCATGGGCTATGTGGTCAAGCATGTTTCCGCCACGTCTGAACTCATGGATGCCATGATACTGCAACGTCAATTTGGAGTAGGGATTCAGCTTTAGAAAGGAGTTGAGTCCTAATGTCTGGTTGTGCAAGACGGGCAACTCGCTATATCCGTCGCCGTCATAATCAAACGGTTGACGGTAACGGTTCTGTCCATATATGTAGAATCCGGCTCTGTTGTTGTCTGTGACCAATGACAGATTGGCTGATGTGGTGTTGTCAAACGAGTTTTTTCCGCCGATGCTCATAAACGAGTGCCCCACTTCTGCAGAGTTCCGGGATGGCTCTTTGGTGATAATGTTGATGGTGCCTCCTATGGCTGATGCTCCGAATAAAGCAGAACCGCCGCCGCGCACCACCTCTACGCGCTCAATCATATTCGTCGGGATTTGTTCCAGACCATAAATGCCGTTCAAGGCGGAGAATACAGGGCGGGAGTCAATCAATATCTGAGAGTAGTGACCGTCAAGTCCGTTGATGCGTACTTGTGTGAAGCCGCAATTCTGACAGTCGTCCTCTGTCCTGACTCCTGGTTGGAAATTCAAACCTTGCGCAAGACATACTGACTGTGTCGCATCAAACAATTTGGGGCTTAATACGTTGACTAAATTCGGCGCAAGTTTGCGCTTGGTTTCGTTTCTGTTGGCTGATACTACAACATCGTCCAGTGCGATGTCATCTTGTTCGATGGCAAAATTCAGCTCTTTGGTGGAGTTGGCATCGATAGTTATGCTTTTTTGTGTGGTGCGGAAGCCTACGGATTTGACTTCTAAAGAAATAGTGCCTGTGGGAAGGTTCTTTAGAAAATAGTGCCCGGAGGTGTCGGTTGTAGTGCCTATGTTGGTTCCTTTCACGAATATTGTTATGTAAGGCAGGTGCTTCCCGCTTTGCTTGTCGATGACATGCCCATAGATATTGGCGTCAGAGCCATCTTGCTGCGGACTGCTGGCATCTGCCAGAAAGGGAATTAGCATAGCCAACAATGTGGCGACTGTGATTTTGATTTTAGTAGTCATAGTGTTTATGTTAATTGATAATTAATGATTCAGACTTGCAAGTATGAATAGTTGATGGTTATACGTGTATTATATCTCCCACGTTGCCATAAAGGAGAAGTTGCGGCCTGGCTCCGGCACATCGATAAGACGATAGTGACTCGTGTGGTCGTAATATCTATTGTTTAGCAGGTTGTCGCATCTGAGCGACAGCCGTAGTCGTGCACCGCCTATTTTCAGTGATTTCCCGACGGAAATGTTTATGAGTTGATGTCCTGGTGTCGGTTCCTCGGGAGGAACGATTTCGTTCTGTCGTCCGACAGCTACATATTCCACAGCTGCAAATCCGCCCTTGGCATCGTCTGCAGCAGGCAGGTCGTAGCGGAGTTGGACACGGACCGACCATGGAGTGGAGAATGGCAGGGAATAGCCTTTCTTATCGCCTGACAGCTGACGGGCATAGAGATATTCGCCGCCAGCGTTGATTTTGAAATGCTGGAGGATGAGGAATGAAAGTTCGGCCTCAAACCCACAGCGCGCCACGCGGCTTTGCTCATAGTTGTAGAGCTGCAGCCCTTCTTTATATTCGGATGTGGGACACAGGTAGATGTAGTTTGGAAAATAGTTGAAGAATGGTGTTACGGAAGCCTTGATGCCGTCATGGCTGTAGACGGCAGCTGCGTCGAGTTGGTATGACTCTTCCGGATTCAGATTGGCATTGCCTTTCTCATAGCGGAAAATGCTGTAGTTTACACCGTCTATGCCAAGCTCTTTAGCTATAGGCATTCTGAAGCTTTTCCCGATGTTGACTTTCAGAACAAGATTGCCTATATGGTTGTCGATGCCTGCTGACCATGTCACGCTGTTGAATGCTCTGTGCAGGTTGGCGGAACGTTCGGCATATATTGAGTCGCCGCTGGCTGTCGGTGTCTTGAACCAGTCGTGGTAGCTGTGAGTGTTTATGCTTCCGTAATCGAAGCGTATGCCGGTGCTGAGGATGATGTTGTCGTTGACGGCAAAATGGTCAGACAGAAATATGCCGAATTGCAACAGCTCAAAATCTGGCAGTACAAAGCTCCAGCCTCCACTGCGGTTGTGCTGATATTCTGCGTTGACTCCTCCTTTGAGAGAGTTTGTGCCGATTGTCTGCTTGACGTTGACCGCGGCTGAGACTGTGTTCTTGTCGAAACTGTGTTCAAGTGTGCCGTCGGGCTTGGGCATGTATCCGTGTGACACTGGCTCGGAGAGCTCGCGCTGGTGGTTGTTTTGCCAGCTGATGTTGCTTTCCGCCAAGCCTCCTTTCCAATGCCATTCGGTGTGGTTCGAGACAAACAGATGATTGACACTGTGCTGCGGCAGGTCGACGTCGCGGGCCGACCGGTCGTAGTCAATCTCAGACAAGCGTACCTCGAGGCCATGCGCGTTGGCGAAAAAACCACTTTTGGTGTTGACGCCGGAGATTCGAAGCCAGCTGCTCCATTTGTTTCCCGTGTGCCCAATTGTAAGACTGCCGTCGGTCTCGCGTCCTGACGTATTGCGCAGACGGCGATTGTGCAGTTTTATGTAGTATGAATAATACTGAATGCTGTCTACAGGAACACGCTGGTCGGCATAGTCGATGAAGGTGGCGTTGGCTTTATACCAGAAATTGTTCTTGCGTCCTGTCAATCTTACAGAGGTGCCGATGGCGTCATTGACGCTGCGGGCAAACAGGTTCGCGCTCCACTTGAATCTGTCTTGCGGCACGGCGGTGCTTGTCAGATTGATGACTCCTCCTATGGCGTCGGAGCCGTAAGACAGCGAGGCAGGACCTTTTATCACTTCCGCGTGGTCGATGTCATACTGGTCTATTTCCAGCCCATGGTCGTCGCCCCATTGCTGCCCCTCGTGTTTGATGCCGTTTTCTGCCACAACCACGCGGTTGAACCCGAGCCCGCGGATTGTTGGTTTGGACTCATTTGATCCTACTGACATGGCTTTGACGCCGGGTATCTTCTCGAGGCTTTGCATGAGCGAGCCGCTGAAATTAGTTTCTATAAATTGTTTGCCGACATATGTGGTGCTTAGTGCCGACCTCATTTGCATATCTTTACTATAGCCGTTTCCCTCCACGACGACATCCTTGAGCACAATTCCTGCTTTTGTCGGCTGCCGCAGACTGTCGGTGTCGGATTCCAATCCGTTTCCGAGACTGTGGCCTGACGCGCTGCCGGCTGTTGAAGCAAGGATGCAGTAGGGTAGGATAAAAATGGGAAGCGACTCAGTTAAAAACTTCCTGTTCATCCTAAAAATTAACGTATTAGTGGATTGTGCGATTTTTCATGTCCGAAATTATTTATTCGGATATGAAATGAAGAAAAACTTGAAATTAAGCTTGATATGCAAAAGGAGGCGCACGGAGAAATGCGCGCTTAGTCGTTGCTTCCAGGATTCCTGCGCAAGGGAGCGCAAGAATGAACGACAAGAGGATGGTTGTGAAATCAATATGAGGCTCTGCCTCTTCGACAAAAGGCGATAGGATGAATTGGCAAATCGGACAGTCGTTGTCGGCTGTGCCATTGTGCGAGTGGCATGTGCCCGACGTTTCGACAGTGGAAATGGCATCGGAGTCGTGAACGTGTGTGGCTTTCACGATTCCCATAGGCAGGAGCGACAACAGAAGCACCAGCGCTATTATAATCCTATTTCGTCTTAATGTTTTCATTTATGCCGCAAAGATAATGATTGTTTCTAAAATATGCAACATTGTTGCATATTTTAATTGTGTTAAATTTTGCTATTTGTGAAATTGTTGGTATTTTTGCATTTAAATTCAATTAAAAGAGTGTTGGAATGAATGCGACAGACATATTGAAAAGAAAGGGATTGAAGAAAAGTGCACAGCGAATCCGTGTGATCAACATTCTGAAAGACAAAGGAATGCCTATGGCTGAAGATGAGATAAAAGTGGCGATGGGCGAGATTTATGACCGTGTGACGTTTTATCGCACGATGCAGGCTCTTGAGAAAGCGGGAGTTGTTCACCGCATTTTAATAGACAACAATAAGTCGGAGTATGCCTTCAACGTTGAAGACGGACATCATTCGCATGTGCATTTTTTATGCACAAAGTGCGGTGCGGTTTCGTGTCTTAGAGATGTCATGGTTGCCGACTATCGTTTGCCGGAAGGCTATGTGCCTGCCGAGAGCGAAGTGCTGATAAAGGGGGTGTGTCCGTCGTGCAGCGCGGAGAAGAAGTAGTAAAGGTTGCTTTTTGTGCTTATTTTGAAATGAATCTAATAAAAATGCTTGTTTCGCAGATAAATCAAAGAAAAATTCTTAATTTTGAAACTCAAAATAAAACAAGGTGAAAATAGCGATTGTGAAATATAACGCCGGAAACGTGTTCTCTGTGGAGTGCGCGCTACGCCGTCTTGGCGTGGAGCCGGTGTTGACTGCCGACCCTGATGTGCTGCGCGCCGCCGACAAGGTGGTCTTTCCTGGTGTGGGAGAAGCGTCGTCGGCAATGACTTGTCTGCGTGGCGGCGGCCTTGACGGCGTGATACGCTCGTTGCGGCAGCCGGTGCTTGGTGTGTGTATCGGGCAGCAGCTGATGTGCCGCCATTCGGAGGAGGGCGACTGCGATTGCCTCGGCATCTTTGATGTCGACGTCAAGCGTTTTCAGCCTGCGCAGGGCTTCAAAATTCCGGAGATGGGTTGGAACACTATCGCGACTGTGCGCCAAAGCCGGTTGCTTGAAGGCATTGCCGACGGCAGCTATGTCTATTATGTGCATAGTTACTACGCTCCGGTTTGCGCCGACACGATAGCCGTCACTGAGTTTGCTGTGCCGTTTAGCGCGGCGATGCAGCGCGACAACTTCTATGCCACACAGTTTCATCCTGAGAAGAGTGGTGATGTCGGGTCGCGCATATTGCAAAATTTTTTGGAATTATGATGGAGATTATACCGGCAATAGATATTATCGAGGGCAAGTGCGTAAGGCTTACGCGCGGCGACTACGACACGAAGCGAGTCTATAACGAAGATCCACTTGAGGTGGCGCAGGCGATGGAGAGCGCCGGATGCCGACGGTTGCATCTGGTGGATCTTGACGGCGCGAAGGCAGCCCACATTGTGAACTATCGCACACTGGAGCGGCTGGCTTCGCGCACGTCGCTGACAATCGACTTCGGCGGCGGTCTGAAGTCTGACGACGACGCGCATGTGGCTTTCGAGTCGGGCGCGGCGATGATTACGGGCGGCAGTGTGGCGGTGAAAAGTCCGGAACTTTTCCGTGGCTGGATTGCCCGCTACGGTGCAGACCGCATTATTCTCGGTGCCGATGTGAAGAACAAGAAAATAGCCACCGTTGGATGGACGGAGGACAGCGGCATCGACTTGATGCCGTTTGTGCGTGGATATATGGAGCGCGACGGCGTGCGCAATGTCATCACGACCGACATTGCGTGCGACGGGATGCTTGAAGGCGCGGCTGTGGACCTGTATAAGGAGATACTCGAAGAATTGCCGGGTATAGTGCTTACGGCAAGTGGAGGCATAGGCTCGCTTGCCGACGTCGAGAGCCTTGACGCCGTAGGGGTGCCGTCGGTGATTGTTGGCAAGGCGATTTATGAAGGGCGTATATCGCTTAAGGATGTGGAACGGATTAACATGAACTGCAATGCTTGCTAAGAGAATCATGCCCTGTCTTGATGTGAAAGACGGCAAAACGGTAAAAGGTGTCTGCTTCGGCAATCTGCGCGATGCCGGCGATCCGGTGGAGCTCGGTCGGAGATACAGCGAGGAGGGGGCCGACGAACTGGTGTTTCTCGACATCACGGCATCGAGCCAGCGACGCAAAACGCTGGTCGACATGGTGAGCCGTGTGGCGCGCGAGGTGAATATTCCTTTCACTGTGGGCGGGGGAATAGGCAGCGTGGCTGATGTTGAGGCGTTGCTCAATGCCGGTGCCGACAAAATTTCCATCAACTCGTCGGCGTTGGCGCGTCCGGAGCTTATCGACGAGATTGCAGCCCGTTTCGGCAGCCAGGTGTGTGTCGTGGCCATCGACGCGCGCTGTGTCGACGGCGATTGGCAATGTTTCACTCACGGCGGCAGCCGTCCTGCCGGACGCGGATTGTTTGAGTGGGCTGCGGAGGCTGAACGCCGAGGCGCGGGAGAACTGTTGTTTACGAGTATGGACCACGACGGTGTGAAACAGGGGTTTGCCTGCGATGCTTTGGCGCGGCTGAGCACTGGCGCGGGAATTCCCGTGATTGCGAGCGGAGGCGGCGGACGGATGAAGCATTTTGCCGAAGTGTTTGAGCTTGGCAATGCCGATGCGGCACTGGCGGCGAGCGTGTTCCACTACAATGAGATAGGAATCGGAGAATTGAAAAAATATTTACAAGAACAGCATATCACAGTGAGATTATGAATTTGAATTTTGAAAAAATGGGCGGACTTGTTCCAGCAATCATACAGGATGCACGCACAAAGAATGTGCTGATGCTCGGTTTTATGAACAAGGAGGCGTTTGAGAAAACTCAGGCTACGGGCTTGGTGACATTTTACAGCCGCACACGCAATTGCTTGTGGACAAAAGGTGAGGAGAGCGGAAACACGTTGACTGTGGTGTCGATTGCCGACGACTGCGACAACGACACGCTGCTCATTAAAGCAATCCCGGCTGGTCCGGTGTGCCACACCGGCACGGCGACATGCTTCTGCGATTCAAACGACTATGGCGTTGAATTTTTCGACTATCTGCAGAAATTCATCCAGCGCCGTTATGCGGAGATGCCAGAGGGATCCTACACCACTTCGCTTTTCAAAAAAGGTGTGAACCGCATGGCTCAGAAAGTGGGAGAGGAGGCTGTGGAAACGGTCATCGATGCAACAAACGGAACCGACGACCGGTTGGTCTATGAGGCTTCCGACTTGATGTATCACCTTATCGTGCTGCTCACGTCGAAGGGGTTGTCGCTCGACGACCTGTCGCGCGAGTTGCAGAAACGTCACAAAGAATAAGAAACAATCAATATAAATCATGTCAGCAATCATTGATTATAAAAATGTGGAAGTGCTCCGTAAGGAGTTGCTCGTGTTGAAAAACGTGAACTTCCAGCTCGAGGAAGGTCAGTTCGTGTATCTGATAGGCCGTGTCGGAAGCGGTAAGAGCAGCTTGATGAAGACGATGTATGCCGAAGTGCCTATTGAAATGGGCGAGGCGAGAATCTTCGACTACGACCTGTCTGCCATCCGCCGCAAGGACGTGCCTATGCTGCGCCGGCAGATTGGTGTGGTGTTCCAGGATTTCCAGCTGTTGTCTGACCGCTCGGTCTACGACAACCTGTTGTTTGTGCTTAAGGCCACGGGTTGGAAGAACAAGACCGACATCGACGAGCGTATCAATGAGGTGCTGAGTGAGGTGGGGATGGAGCACAAATCCTATAAGATGCCGCACGAGCTGTCGGGTGGCGAGCAGCAGCGCATCGCCATTGCGCGCGCTCTGCTCAACCGTCCGAAACTGATTCTTGCCGATGAGCCTACGGGCAATCTTGACCAGGAAACGGGACATCAGATCATGTCGCTGCTGCACCGCATCTGTGCGGAGGGAACGGCTGTAATTATGGCAACCCACAACATCCAGCTCACGGAGGATTTCCCTGCGAGGGTTGTGAAATGCGAGGATAAGAACGTAATAGAACTTTAATAACGATTTGATATTCGATTGAAAGCGAAAGAATGAAGGTACTGAAATTTGGCGGAACTTCTGTCGGTTCGGCGGAGCGAATCAGAAAAGTTGCCGGAATTGTGACCGGCAAGGGGAAAAATATTGTGGTGCTGTCGGCAATGGCTGGCACTACCAACACTTTGGTTGAGATTTCTGATTACCTGTACAAGAAAAATGTAAATGGAGCGCACGACATAGTAAACGCTCTTGAACTGAAATATCTTGAGACCATCGGCAGCTTGTATGATAAAGAGTCGACAAAAACGGCTGCAACGGCTGCGATAAAGGAGCGTTTCGACTATCTGCGCTCGCTTGCCAAGGCGAATTTCACGGTCTTGGAGGAGAGGGAGATTCTCGCGCAGGGCGAAATGATGTCGACTGCGATGATGCATCTATATCTGCAGGAGCAGGGTGTGAAGTCGGTGTTGTTGCCGGCACTTGAGTATATGCGCACCGACAGCAATGGCGAGCCCGATACGGCATTTTTAAAGGCTCGCCTGTCGGAGATGCTCGACGAGCATCGGGATGCCGAAATATATATCACGCAGGGCTACATCTGCAAAAACGCTTATGGCGAGACAGACAACCTGCAGCGCGGCGGCAGCGACTATTCGGCGTCGCTCATTGGCGCTGCTGTCGGCGCGGAGGAGATTGAAATCTGGACCGACATTGACGGTATGCACAACAATGACCCGCGCTATGTTGAAAACACGCGTCCGGTGGAACGTCTGAATTTTGAGGAGGCTGCCGAGCTTGCTTATTTCGGTGCCAAGATTCTGCACCCCACATGTGTGCAGCCGGCGAAACTGAACAACATTCCCGTGCGTCTGCTCAGCACACTCGACCCGTCTGCCAAGGGCACGTTGATTGACAATATGGCGGCAGACCACACCATCAAGGCGGTGGCTGCGAAGGACGGCATCACTGCCATCCGTGTCAAGTCGAGCCGCATGCTGCTGGCTTACGGTTTCATGAGCAAGGTGTTTGAGATTTTTGAGGCGCATAAGACGCCGATAGACATGGTTACGGTGTCGGAAGTTGGTGTGTCGGTGACTGTCGACAATGAGCGGAACCTTGAGAGCATCATTGCGGAGCTGCGCAAATTCGGGACGGTGACCATCGACCACGATATGGTGATAATCTGTGTGGTGGGCGATCTTGAATGGCAAAACCGTGGCTTTGAGGCGAAGGCTTTGGCTGCTCTGAAGGACATCCCTGTGCGGATGATTTCCTATGGCGGCAGCAACTGCAACATCTCATTCCTTATCCGCAAGGAGGACAAGGTGGCGGCACTCGCTAAACTGAGTGAGGAATTGTTCAACAGACAATAGGATTGTGTTATGACTACATTTCCGATTGATGAATTTAAAAACATAGAGACTCCGTTCTATTACTATGACATGGAGTTGCTCCGGCTGACTCTCGACGAGGTGAAGAAGCAAGCCGGCGGAAGTAAGGTGCACTATGCTGTCAAGGCTAATGCCAATCCTCGCATCCTCGCCGCGGTGCGCGAGGCGGGATTGGGTGTGGACTGCGTGAGCGGTGGCGAGATAGAGGCGGCTCTGAATGCTGGATTCTCCGGCGGCGACATAATGTTTGCCGGGGTGGGCAAGACCGACCGCGAGATTGCGCTGGCACTTGACGCCAACATTCATTGTTTCAACGTTGAGTCGTTGCCTGAACTGCTCAACATCAACGAGATTGCCGGAAGCAAGCACATGATGGCGCACATTGCAGTGCGCATCAATCCCAACGTGGACGCCCATACACACCAGTATATCACAACAGGGTTGAGCGAAAACAAATTCGGCATCAATCTTGAGAATCTTGACGAGTTTGTCGAAACGGCGTTGTCGCTCGACAATATTGACCTTTGTGGTGTGCATTTCCATATAGGCTCGCAAATCACGGAGACTGGACCGTTCGTGCTGCTGTGCAGGAAGGTGGGTGAAATTCTTGACCGCATGAAGGCTCTTGGGGCTGAAATCACAATAGTGGATATGGGTGGCGGTTTCGGAATTGACTACGACGATCCCGACGGCAATCCGATTCCCGACTTCGAACACTATTTTGCTGTGTTCCGCGACAATCTGCAGCTTTCTCCCGACCAGGAATTGCATTTCGAGCCGGGACGGTCGATTGTGGGGCAGTGCGGCTCGCTGATTACGCGTGTGCTTTATGTGAAGGAAGGCACAGCCAAGAAATTCGCCATTGTCGATGCCGGTATGACCGACCTCATTCGTCCGGCGTTGTATCAGGCTCATCATAAGATTGAAAATATCTCATCCACATCAGCGGTCGACGATGTCTACGATGTCGTAGGGCCAATCTGCGAGTCGTCTGACAGCTTCGGCACCGATGAGCGGCTGCCGCTGGTGCAGCGCGGTGATTTCCTCGCTTTGCGTTCGGCTGGCGCTTACGGCGAGATTATGGCATCTACCTACAACTGCCGCCGCTTGCCGGGCAGTGTGTTTTCAACTGACTTATAAAACAAAATTACAATGAAATATTCGTATCGCACCGAAGGCACTTGCTGTCAGGCCTTCGACATTGAGACAGAAGACGGCAAAATCAAAGACGTGCAGTTCTATGGCGGCTGCAACGGAAATCTGCAGGGAATATGCTCGTTGATAAAAGGAATGCCGATAGGCGACGTGATTGGAAAACTGCAGGGCATACGTTGTGGCTCCAAGCCTACATCGTGTCCGGATCAGCTCAGCCGTGCCCTCTCGCTGATTGTGGAGAAGGAAGGAAACGGGGAAAAATAGCGGAAAAGAAACGCGAAACAGTAAAAAAAGCGATAGAAAACCAACTAACAGTTGGTTTTCTATCGCTTTTTTACCAATTAAAGGTTTATCGCTCTATCCGGGAGTCAAGACTCTGCCGCCCGAGGAAGAACGTGCGGGCGCGTATTGTCTTGGCATCGGTGGCAAACGGCTTGCTGTAGAGGGCTGATGTGGCTGTTGGCTCAGAGCCGTCGGTGGTGTAGCGGATTTCAGCCGTAGGATATTGACTGTTCATCACAACTTTTCCTTTCACCACTTTGATGCCCGGCTGCGCCACGTGGAAACAGAATCCTGCACGCTGCAGCGACGGCAGCTCAAAGTCGGACAGGGTGCGGTTGTATGCAGCCTTGGTCTGTCCGGAAAGCGGCTCTGTGTTCCAGCCTCTTTCCACAAGTCCGAATATCTTAGGCAGCAGATAGTATTCCACCATATCGAAATTCCGGATGGTTTCCGAGAACAGTTGTCCCTGGACACCGATAATGTTGGCTTTTGCCTCAGGTAGAAGCGGCAGTTTGCCGGCTTGCTTCTCCATGTCGAGCGGAAGCCCGTCGATGGTCTTTGTCGACGACATATAGATGTTGTACGGGCGAGCGTCCCAAGAGCGGAACTCGTCGACATATCCTCCCCAATACAGTCCCGGCTCTCCGGGATGGGCGTTGTAGCACAGGTCGAAATAGAAATTGCTCACGTTGCAGAGCACCACGGGATAGCCGTTGTTGGCAACGGAGTAGGGGATGGTGTCGCCGTTCCATTCAGCCACGGTGTTCCAGCAGTTGACGGCGGCGAAGTGTGGGCGCAGCTGCTTGTCGACGTTGTCGCTATGGCGCATTGCCGCTTCCTGCCATCCTCCGATTTTGTAGCCTTTCGCTGCAATCATATCGGCTATGCGGGTGATGAAGTATTCTTCAACTTCGTGAGTGGTTGTGAATCCTTTCTCTGCCATCAAACGCTGCACTGCGGGCGATTTCGCCCATGGGTTTTTAGGCACTTCGTCGCCGCCCATGTGGATGTATGGCAGCGGGACGCCTGCTTCACGATACATCAGGATAATCTCGTCAACAACTTTTTCCATCAGTCTGTATGTGCCTTCCATCGCCGGGTTGAGCACGTTGTCGTTGTATCCTTGTGCCGACTTGTATTCGTCATCGTCCCACACTTGGTAATACTTGGCTGCCTCCGGATCAGTGTTTCCCAGATTGCGGCGGCGTGCCTTCATCGCCACGATTGCTGCGCGGGCGTGTCCCGGAGATTCGATTTCTGGTATCACTTCCACACCGCGGGCGTAGGCATAGCGTAGAAATTCCACAAAATCGGCTTTTGGAATATATCCGTTTGATGTGGTCGACAAGTCGTTGGGGTTTCCGTTGCCGGCATACGATTGGAAGAGGAAGTCGGATTCTTTCTCGGTCATTCCGCGGCGGCTGCCCACATCGGTGAGTTCCGGCAGTCCCGGTATCTCGATGCGCCAGCCCTCGTCGTCGGTAAGATGGAATTGCAGACGGTTGATTTTGTAGATTGCCAAGCGGTCGATGAGGCGCTTCACGTCGGAGAGTTGCGAGTAGTCGCGCACCACGTCGAGCATCAGTCCGCGGTAGTGCAGGTCGGGCCAGTCGCAGATAGTGGCGCATGCCACTTCGGGAGAGCCGGCGTTGCGTTCAGCCAGGCGGGCGAGTGTCTTGACTCCGTTGAGCACGGCGTCTTTTGAAACGCCACGCACGGCGATGCCGTCGGCGGCAAGCGTAATTTCGTAATATTCATTGTTTGATCGTCCTGCTGTGTTGCGCGAGTCGGCGCCGCTCATCAACGACAGGCGTACTCCGATGGTTTTTTTGCCGGTGCCGGTGAGCGTTTGCGACGCGTATGCAGCCTCGCGCTCAAGGCCGTCGTCGGCATAGACACACATTGTCGACGACAAGTCGACCGTGCCGTTTTCCGTAGCCACAGATTTCAATGCGGGAAGAATGCTGAACGGTCCCGACTGGCTTTGAGTGGCTGGGTTTACCTCCTCATTGGTGGTATAGCGCAGTTCGCCGGTAGGGAAGCCGGGAATATGTCGGAAACTGTTCCATTCCAATGGTTTCACGTTGATGCGGAGCGGACGTGCCATGGAGTCGCCGGAGAAGGCGAAGTGCGCTCCGTCGGGCGCATAACTGACGCCGCGCACCTCACCGCGGGCGCGGAAGTCGAGCACTATGGAGTCGCCGGGAGCAAGGGAGAAACCCTTGTCGGGAGTCAGTTTATAGTACCCTTGGAACACACGGCTCATTTTTATGTGACCCTGCTTGTCGAGAGGCAACGAGTTGCCCGAAAAGGCATTGTAGTAGATTGCCCAATCGTCGGCGAGGGTCGTTCCACTTACGTTTTTGATTACAAAAGAATATGTATAGTCGCGGTTGCGGGAGTTGGTGCCGTCGAGTTGCCACGACAGCGTCACCGGACTTTCGTTGACCACTGCCGAAGCCGACAGCGAGAGCAGCAGCGCTGCGAGAGGTAAATGTCTCATAGTTGGTTTGTTTGTGATTATGTTTTATGCTAAATTTGCTTTGTCTCAATCTGGTCTGCAATGTTCTGGCAAGCATCGTCGAGCAGGTCGAGCACATTCTCGAAGCCTTCCGAGCCGCCGTAGTACGGATCGGGAATGCAGTCCCAATGGCGGTATTGTCTGAAAAATGATGCTATGCGTTTCACCTTGTCCATCTCTTCCGGAGAGTTGGCAAGCCGGCGCAGATGGTCGTAGTTGCTGTCGTCCATAGCGAGGATGAGGTCGAAGCGTTCGAAATCGTCGGAGCAAACTTGGCGGCTGCGATGTGTCAGGTTCAGCCCCCGGCGTGTGGCGTGCACGCGCATGCGCTGGTCGGGCAGGTCGCCGGAGTGGTATGACGATATTCCGGCAGAGTCGATGAATATGCGGTCGTTCAGTCCGCGCTCGTCTACGATACGCTCCATCACACCCTGTCCGGCAGGCGATCGGCAGATGTTGCCCAGGCACACAAAGAGTATTCTTATTTTCTCTTTGTTTTTCAGAGAGTTAATAGACTCTATATTTTTATGGTTTACATTGTGGTTTACCATTTTTATTTTCTTTTCGTTGAGGTTAGACACCTTATATAATAGTGCAAAGTTAATGAATTTAATCCGTATATCTCACATAGTTGACTGAAATGCATACAAGTATCAACAATTCTTTGTACCTTTGTAGGCAAATAATAAAAAACATCGCCTATGTAGCATAGTCAAACAAAGACATAAAGATAAAAAAGCGTTAGCTTGTATTCTTGTTTCTGAAAATCGCCAATTTAATGAAACACCAAGAGTAAAAGTTGATGCTCACGCCTATGGCGTGGGCTTTTACTCGTATATGGTGTTAAGGTGTTTGGCGATACCTCAGAAACGTAGACGAAGCAAAAAGTCCACGTTTTTTATTTGTCTATACCCCAAAATTGGACTTTATCAAGTAAGCAACAATTAAAATCACAATTAAAGACAATGAAAAAGTATCTATACGTCTTTATGTCTTGCATGTTGGCGGTTCTAATGGTGGGTTCGGAGGAAAAACTTCTAATTCTTCAAGCAAGGCAGCAACAGAAGACAGCCACATGGGGACAACTGAACAAGATAAATCCAAATGGATATATCAAGATAACAACGGAATGCAATCATACGGAATGCTTTCAGAAAATTACTATGTAATTGAAGGTCGCAAAATAGCATTATTTTATCAGTTTTTCTATTGGCCGAATTCTCCTTATGACGAACAAAAATATTCCGTATGCTTCACGTTTATAGACCAAACAAACGGAGTTGACGGAGCAAAAATTGCCCCATCATTTGATACGGTAAATAACAAAGAACTCTCTATAATATGGAATGGAGGAAACGGTGGAGCTCTGACTATGAGCAAACTTATGCCTACTAACATCGTCACATTCAATCCGTTATCCTACAAATTCCAAACCGTACTAAACCAAAAGAAAAGTTTTAAGGTAAATGTAGCAACAGCAAGTGGTCAAAGTTTGCAATATAATTTTGATATGTCGCAAAGAGGTGCGCTTAACATTTGACACTACATAAAATATATTAGACTATAAAATCGAATAAACGACTATCAAATGAAAAAGTATCTTTATTTCTTTGTGGCACTCTTTGCCACAATGTCATTCACTCTAACATCTTGCAGTGATGATGACGATGAGCCTAACGGAAACAATGGCTCAAAAAGTTCTTTCACAATCAACGGTACTGCCTTTGGCACTAATGATGATTGGGCTTGGGTTCAAAATATCGAAGCACAAGATGTAGCAACCTTTCAAGCGCAATTATCAACTTCAAAAGGGGAATATCCGTGGATTGAAATGACGATAGATACTAAGGCTGTAAGTGAGTCTTCTAAAGGTCAATCCTTGACAATTACAAATGCCAAAGTTAAATACTTTACGGCTCAATCATCAGCAACAATATACGATGAGGAAGAAGGAGGCTCTATACTCGTTCAAGATATAAACTCATCGGATGCAACTCTGAAATTCAACAATTACAAACTTTCAGAAGGTTCTAATACTCTTACACTCAACGGTGTATTAAAATTTGACTTTTAAGGTAATAGTCAAAAAAAATAAATGGGTGGCACTCTATCTGAATGCCATCCATTTATTTAATTTAAATACTAAATTCGGCTTTGACACGTTGAACGGTACTAACTGAGACATCGCATAGTTTAGCGGTTTTGCGGATGCTGATACCTTGTTTCAACAATTTAATCACTTGCTTGTATTCCTCGGCTTTTTCTTCTCGTGATTTGGTAGTGCCTTCTTTTCTTCCGAGTTTGCCACCCTTTTCAATATAGAGTTGGCGACCACTATTCAGACGGAATTTAATGTTTTCTCTTTCAAGTTGAGCGCATGTTGAAAGGGTTGCTATCATTATAGGCGCAAACATAGAAGGCTTACCTTCCTCATCTAAAAGTGTGAATTGCTCCTTTTGCATATAGAGGTTAATTCCATCGTCAACTAACATCTTTACGGTTTCTAACACTTCAAAAGCATTTCTTCCGAGACGTGAAAGTTCTGACACTAAAAGCATATCAACCTTATTGGATTTAGCATATTCAAGAGCCTCAACAAAAATCGGACGCTCGATATTCTTCTTTGCCCCACTGATTTTTTCTTCAAATGTCTTAACCACTTCCATACCTTTATATTCGGCATATTTTGTAAGGTCGGCAATCTGACGCTCGGTATTTTGTCGGTCGGTAGTTGAGGAAACTCTTGCATATATAATTGCTTTCATTGTCTTGAGATTTTAGTGTTATACCTTCTTTGTTCCTATGATGCAAAGGTAATAATAATATTTGTTGTATGCAAACTATTCTTTGATTATTTTGAATACATTATTTTGTATTCTACAAAAGCGATTATAGAATTATTTGAATACACTTTCTAAAGAATACATTTTTGAGAAACAAAATGCTTACCACTCCGATTATGTCAGATGCTTTTAAGTATGCAAATTCAGAAATTAAGCACCCAACGCCTTAATAATCAACTTATAAAAGAAATATCATAGGCAAAACACTACTAAAACCATTATCCCTAACGCATGGATATGCTACTCAATAGGTATCAGTCGCCAATATTCGGTTAATGCTTTGCTAATTTTCCGCTTTGTATCTTCTGAATGATGCTTGCCGTGCATAGGGTTCTTGCTACCTAGCTTTGCTAACCTCATCTTAAATTTGGTCGCTTCTGATAATTTTCTTCTGATTCTTTTACTCATAACTTTGAACTTTATTGGATTTGTAGTATATTTATATATCAATAAATATCATTGTAAATTAAATATGGGCAAAAAAGAATATCTTTATCAAGTGTCTATTGATGCTCTTGAGATAACATATACAACAACTGACGAAATGAAAGAGTATTTATCGTCAGATGATTCAACGTATTATTTCGGAGAAAAGAAAGAAATTATCCTAAAAAGGTCAGATTCACGTTATTATAAAAATGAGTTCATAATATGGTGTAAGGATTGGAATGAAAGTAAAGGACATTTCAAGCGGATAGTCGGATATATGCGTTTCGGCTCGTTTAATAAAAATCGTCAGAATGTTTATATCACCTATGAGAATGAGGCTCTTTATTCTTGGTTGGTGTCGGCTCGCTACTATATGGAGGAAGCCTTGAACTTGGAATTTTTGCAGATTTCAAAATTTGATATTGCTGTAGATTTTAACTTCAATGTAGAAAAACACCTTATACGACAATATAAAGACGATTCGTATGACCTTATCGTTAATGGTCGTTTGGCTGATAATAAAGCGGTGTATGGTGTTGGTTTTTTATCTTGGTGGAATCCTCGGCATCGGATTTTTGCCAACCCCCAAATGCTTGTCAAAAACGATAAAAGCACCTTGACAATGAAAACCTACAACAAGAAAAAGGAAATAGAGCAAGAAAGTGGGAAATACTATATTCAGGAAAAAACTGGATTCAACACGATTATGTATAGGGTTGAAATAACGTGCAAAAACCACAAATTATTAAAGAAAACTCTTGATGCTCTTGAAATAAGCGATGAGTTTCTTTATGTTCACTTGGATGATGAAAATGTATTGCTCACCGTGTTTTCGCACTTGCTTGATAGGGTAATACACCTACGAAAAAACAGAAAACCTATAAATATACTTGATGAGGCTCTTAAAGGCTTGTAAACTTACTATATAAGTTTAAGAAAAGCGTATTTTGGGGCTATTGGTTAATAGACCAAAAATACAAAATTTTTATTTTTTATTACAGCCTTCGGATGGTTCGTAAAAGGTCAATTTAAAATCAATCTATCTGAGACAGAGGATACCTTGAGGCGAGTTAATTAAGTTAATGTTCTTCTCGCCACTTTAAATAAGCCTCGTATCGTTCTAACCCCTCGGTATCGCCTTTTGCCTTTAACGCTTCTCTAATTTCGTCTTGACGCTTTTCTTCTTCCTTGTTAGCGAGTTCCTTAAATAGAGATTGTCCTACAATAAGAGATTTATTATTAGCCTCAACAATATTCTGTGTGTCAAATTCTTTTAAATAGGTTTGAATTTCATTTGGATTACGTCCCATATTCTGAGCGATAAGACCGATAGGTACATTAGCGTGATATAACTGACTTGCATAGCTATGTCTTGCCGAGTAGAATGTAATCGGTGGCATACCTAACCGCTTGGCAATACGTTTTAGATTAACATTAACTAAATAATTCATATACGTCATGCGGCAAAATTTCACTTCTGCCGAATCGTTCTGATGGTCAAAAATTGGAAATAAATACCGCTCCATATCATAATCATCTAATTGGTCGTAATCGTCAAAATAACTACCAAACGGATTGAGGTACGGCATCAAATTAGCGGCTTCGACCACGATCCGTGTGTGGTGGTGTGTCTTGGTTCGATATGTGCTGATGTCGTAATGTAAAATTGTGCGTTTATGCTTTTCGGCATAATCAACACCGTAGATGGCTGAATCTCGCTGATATTTTTCGTTGTCAATAACCTCAACTAAATGTAAATCTTTTAACTTCAGATTGGCAATATCTATCAAAGCAAGTCCTTGAAAAAGGTAGGACGTAAGATATAAAGCTAATGCAAATTGCTCGGAATTTATTGGAGTTAATTTATTTTGCCCCCTTAATTTGAATTTCTGATTAACCCAATATTGCTTTTCGGAATGTTCGTTATATACTTCGTTATCTTCAATCCCTAAACGACCATAACGGAGGTAATAATACCTCATCAACTTGGTAATCTCGTCAATAGTTAAGGCTCGTTTCCGTGTTTGAGTATTTAACTTTTTACTAAATGTAAAATTTGAAAAGGGGGTATCTTTAATGTAGTCTTGCCTCTTGGCATAGTTGAAAAGAGCCTTGAAGCAGTCAAAAAATTTCCGAATGGAATTATCTGAGTAGTGGCATCGGAGGTGTTCTTCAAATTCGGATAACCAACTTGGGGTTATTTCAAATAGTTCTAAATCAATATTATTGGTGTATTTTTTGATGCGGTTAAGTAGTGTGCGATATCCAACTGCATTATTATGACTTTGTTTTTCGTCTTTGAAAAAAGTAATACGTTCTTCAAAAAGAGAATATAATGTTATTTGAGTCGGTGCGGATTTTGAGAGATGTTTTATAATGGTGGTAGCTGTATAATCGTCTTTGCCTTCTAACGATAAAACATAATCGTTAGCCTTTGTCATTTCACGGGTAATGATGGTGTTGAGGCTACTGGCACGACTACCTTTTACCTTGTTCTTATCTTTACTCCATTCAGATGGTTTACAGGATATTCCGATACTTTTATATGTGCGCTTACCATTATAGCATACCCTCAACATTATGGGATGCTCACCGTTGGCAAGCGTTTTACTTGTGTAGAGTATTGGGGTAATCGTTGGCAAATTACGTTTCATATCCGTGCAAATGGTTTACAGCGTGGTTTACATTATTTGAAATAAAACCTACAATTTAGTTTACATTGCAAAGATACAAAATAATCCTAATATATTGAATATTAGGATTACACAATTTGTTAAAATTTTTCTATTCGTTGCCCAAACACACGAAAAGAATCTTGTATTTTTTATTGTCTTCCATAATTGTCATTGCTTTTAATGAGTGTCAATCCACCATGAGGTGGCGGTTTTTGCCGATGCAAAACTGTGTGTGCTGGGGTCGCTTACAGAAACTCCGCAGCAGCGGTCAAGCTTGATTCTGCCGGCTGAGTTTGTGTAGTAGTACGGAGTATGCACTTCGTAAACCACCGTTTTCGACAGCTGTTTCTTGAATTCGTCGAGCAATACAGCGTCGTTGCCGATAAGGCGTTCGGCATAGTCGCCGAGATCCACAAACACTGCCGGTCTGAAATAGTCGAGCCTCTGAATCGATGAAACCTCAGAATCGTCGATGGTGTGGGTGATGTTTATGCGCTTCATCAGAGCTGCGAGATTGTCCATCTCGTGGCAGTCAACCACCGACAGTGTGCCGTAAGGCATACGATAAGAGGAGTAGAAATCATAGAATCCATCGCATAATGCCTTTAGGTCAGGCGTGCCGAGCAGGTGCTGCCCGATGCTGGCATACGGCAGTCCGGCAGCCATCATCTCGCAAGGCGACGCCACGACATAGTCGGTTAGGTGGCGCAAGTCGTAGATAGCCTCGATTGACGCCATGTAGCAGTCGTCAAACAAGATATAGTCGAAATGGAGTCCCGACATTTTTATGCCCTCGGCAAAGTCGGTTATGTCGATTTGCCAGTCCGTTTGAGTGCCGCCGAAGAAACGCGTGGGAAAACCAGCGTCGTCGCCGGCGGAAACTGTCAGCAACCGTTGCTGTTTCCCTTTTGAGGCGAAAGCCGATTTGGGCAGCCATCCATATCCATGGCATCCCACGGACAAGGCATAGTGGGACGAAGGCGACAACGACTTCACTTCGGCAAGCATTGATGCCAGTCCGGCTGGAGTGGTTATGTCCGGGCGGTTGCCTGTTGAATATTTTTTGAGAAGGCGTCGCGATGTGGAGCCTTTCGAAGGGATGATTTCAAAAAGAGTAGCCTCGCTTTCCGATGTTGCGAAATAGACAAGCACACGTTCGCTGTAAAGACCGTTGCGGGCAATCACACTTTCCATGTCGTCGATATTTTTCGATAGATATTCTGTGAGGTCGCCAGTCCAGGGCATAAACATAAGAAGCGTTTTGTTGACGGCGGTAGGCTTTTGTTCGGGTGAATCTTCGCAAGCCTGCATCCCTGTTGCCAGAATGCAGACCAACCCAATGATTAATGTTTTTATAAATGCTCTCATATGTAATGCAAAGATAGTGCAAGGTGAGAGAAAAACATTCAAACTTGTTTGAAAATGTTTTTCCGAACCGCCGCCTGACTTATTAGGTTGTAGATTTTGCTTGTGGCTGTCGGATTGATGCGAATATTTCGCTTTTGACAGCATATTGCTTGGATTTGTGGCAAAAGTATAGATAATTTGAGAAAATATAGCAAAATGAAATAAAAAATTAAATTTTGCTGAAAATATTTTGGAGATAAGAATATTCTGCTTACCTTTGTGGCATCAAAAACAGCAATTGACTTGCAAAATGAGCAAATTGAACTTCACAAAGATGCATGGCGCAGGCAACGACTACATATATATTGACTGTATGAAGTCGTGTCCGGCAGACTTGCCGGCTCTGTCCAGAAGGCTGAGCGACCGCCATACGGGAGTGGGTGCCGACGGGATGGTGCTGATAATGCCGTCGGAGATATCCGATTTCCGTATGCGCATGTTCAATGCTGATGGATCGGAAGGCTTGATGTGTGGCAATGCCGCACGCTGCGTCGGAAAATACGTCTTTGAGAAGGGGCTTACCGACAAGAAACGAATTGCGCTTGAAACGCCGTCGGGCGTGAGGACGCTATGTTTGCATTTTGATGGGACGGCAGTCGACCGCGTCACGGTTGATATGGGTTGCCCGGTTCTGGAACCCTCGCGCATCCCGGTGCATTCCTCTTGTGCGGAGGATATTGAGATTGCAACAAGTTTTGGGGCAACAGCCCTTACCGCCGTGTCGATGGGAAATCCTCACGGCGTTGTTTTTTGCAAATTGGCTGATGTCAATGTTGAGGGATTGGGAAAAGAGTTGGAGACCAACGCTGTGTTTCCCGACCGTGCCAACATCGAATTTGTTGAGGTCGCAGCCCCCGACAGCCTTCTGATGCGCGTGTGGGAACGTGGCAGCGGCGAGACGCAGGCTTGCGGCAGCGGCGCTTGTGCCGCAGTGGTTGCCGGCGTGCTGACAGGGCGCTGTGCGCGGCATTGCAGTGTCAGCCTTCCTGGAGGATGTCTCGACGTGGAATGGCGCGAGGCTGACAACAAAGTGTATCTCACCGGACCGGCACAGTTCGTGTTTGAAGGAACGGTGGATGTGTGAAAATAGGAAAACGGTAAAAAAGATAACTATTCAAAAAAATTGTTATGTCAACATTAAGATTTAAAGTGGTAGAAGAGGCCTACGGACGCAAAGCGGTGCCGGTGGCTATCCCGAGCGAACGTCCGAATGAATACTATGGCAAGTATGTATTCAACCGTGCGCAGATGTATAAATATCTTGACAAGGACACCTATGATGCTCTCGTTTATGCCATCGACAATAAGGAGCCGTTGAGTCGCCGCCTCGCCGACCGCGTGGCTGCCGGCATGAAGCAGTGGGCTATGGATAATGGCGCGCGCCATTACTCACATTGGTTCCATCCGCTGACCGACGGAACAGCCGAGAAGCATGACGGATTTATCGAGCATGACGGCAAAGGTGGTGTGGTCGAGGAATTTTCTGGCAAATTGCTCGTGCAGCAGGAACCTGATGCGTCAAGTTTCCCGAACGGCGGAATCCGCAACACGTTCGAGGCTCGCGGATATTCGGCATGGGACATTTCTTCTCCTGCTTTCATCATTGACCATACATTGTGTATCCCTACGATTTTCATCTCATACACAGGAGAGTCGCTCGACTACAAAACACCGCTTCTGCGTGCGCTCAACAGCGTGGACAAGGCTGGTGCGGCGGTAGCGCGATATTTTGATGAAAACGTAAAGCATGTTATCTCTTACCTCGGCTGGGAGCAGGAATATTTCTTGGTCGACAAGGCGCTTTATGCCGCACGTCCCGACTTGGTGATGACCGGACGCACGCTGATGGGTCACGAAAGTGCTAAAAACCAGCAGCTTGAGGACCATTATTTCGGATCGATTCCATCGCGTGTGGAGGCTTTCATGCTCGACCTTGAGATTGAATGCCACAAACTTGGCATCCCTGCAAAGACCCGCCACAACGAGGTGGCTCCAAACCAGTTTGAACTTGCCCCGGTTTATGAGGAGACCAATCTTGCCAACGACCACAACCTGTTGCTGATGTCATTGATGACAGAGGTGGCTCATCGTCATAACTTTGAGGTGCTGCTCCACGAGAAGCCTTTTGCGGGCGTCAACGGCTCTGGAAAGCACAACAACTGGAGCCTTGGCACCGACACTGGCGCAATGCTGTTCAGCCCTGGAAAAACGCCGAAGGACAATCTCCAGTTTATCACATTCCTTGCCAATGTAATGGCGGCAGTGCAGCGTCACAATGGCTTGCTGAAGGCTTCCATTGCTTCTGCAACCAATGAGCACCGTCTGGGTGCCAACGAGGCGCCGCCTGCAATCATCTCAATGTTTCTCGGCGCACAGATTACAGACGTTATAGACCGTCTGCTTGACACCGATGTGGACGACGACATAGCATTCTCTGCAAAAGAGGGTATGAAGCTGAAAAACGTGTCGCAGATTCCGGAACTGCTTGTCGACAATACCGACCGCAACCGTACGTCGCCATTCGCATTTACAGGCAACCGTTTTGAATTCCGCGCACTGGGCTCTTCTGCCAACTGCGCTTCGGCGATGATTGCCCTCAATGCTGCTGTGGCTGACCAGCTGACAAAATTCAAGGAGGCTGTCGACGCACGCATCGCTGCCGGCGAAATCAAGGAGCGCGCCATCCTTGAGGAGGCAAAGAAACTGTTCCGCGAGAACAAGGCAATACATTTCGACGGCAACGGCTACAGCGACGAGTGGAAAGAGGAGGCAGCGCGCCGCGGTCTTGATTGCGAGGCAAGCGTGCCGCGCATCTTCGACGCTTATCTGAAGCCGGAAAGTGTGGAGATGTTCAAGAAAACGGGTGTGTTTACCGATGTTGAACTCGAGGCACGCAACGAGGTGAAGTGGGAGATGTATACAAAGAAACTTCAGATTGAGGCTCGTGTGCTCGGCGATTTGGCAATCAATCATATAATTCCTGTAGCAACACGCTATCAGTCGCTGTTGCTCGACAATGTGATGAAAATCAAGTCGATATTCGACGGCGACGATTCAGGATTGGCTGAGCAGGAGAAGGAAACCATCAGGAAGATTGCAAAACACATGTATGTAATCAAAGACGAGGTGACAAAGATGGTGAATGCGCGCAAGGATGCCAACAAGGTGGAGAACGAGCGCGAGAAGGCTATCCTCTACCATGACACGGTGAAGCCGTGTATGGACGTCATCCGCTACCATATCGACAAGCTCGAACTGATGGTTGACAACGAGATGTGGCCTTTGCCAAAATATAGAGAACTTTTGTTTATTCGCTAAAAGTCTGAATGGAACAAATTAAGCATGAATGTGGTGTGGCAATGGTAAGGCTTCTGAAGCCTCTTCGCCACTACTACGAAAAATATGGTGCATACACTTACGGGCTCAACAAGCTCTATCTGTTGATGGAGAAGCAGCACAACCGCGGTCAGGAGGCTGCGGGTGTGGGCTGTGTCAAACTCAATGTGGAGCCCGGAAGTGAATACATCAATCGTGAGCGTGCCCTTGGTTCTGGTGCAATCCAGGAGATTTTCGACAAGGTGAACCGTGAGATTGATGCGGCTATGCACTGTGAGGAGTCGATTGAGAATGTCCCGTATATAGGTGAGCTATATATGGGGCATTTACGTTACAGCACGACGGGTAAGTCGGGGATGAGCTATGTGCATCCGTTCTTGCGCCGCAACAATTGGCGCTCGCGCAACTTGCTGTTGTGCGGCAACTTCAATATGACCAACGTTGACCAGATTTTCAACACGGTGGTGAGCCAGGGACAGCATCCGCGCATATATTCCGACACGTTTATAATCCTTGAGCAACTCGGCCATGCGCTCGACATGGAGCACGACAGGTTGTATCGTGAATATCGCGACAAGGCTGCCGACGGAAACGGGCTTGCGCGACTCATTGAGGACAATATCAATGTGGACAACATCCTTCGCGACCAGGCGCGCCTGTGGGACGGCGGTTTTGTGATTTGCGGCATGACGGGCTCTGGCGATATGTTTGCCTTGCGCGACAGCAAAGGCATACGTCCGGCTTTCTATTATCACGATGATGAGATTGTGGTGGTGGCTTCGGAGCGTCCGGTGATTCAGACGGTGCTGAATGTTGGGGCCGACGATGTAAAGGAACTGACGCCGGGTTCGGCTTTGATTGTGGGCAAGAACGGCAGTATTTCTGTCGACGACATTCTCGGAGAGGGTGAGAACCGGAGGTGCTCGTTTGAACGGATCTATTTCTCGCGCGGTAGCGACAAGGATATCTATAAAGAGCGCAAGGCATTGGGTGAAAACGTGGTGCCCGACCTGCTTGAGGCGGTGGGACACGACCTCGACAATACGGTATTTTCGTTTATTCCAAACACTGCCGAGGTGGCGTTCTACGGCATGATGGAGGGCTTGGAGGCTCGCCTCGCAAAGCAGAAGGCTGATGCTATAAAGGCGCTCGATGCGTCGGCTGCCGACTACGATCGGCGGTTGGCTGAAATTCTTAACAAGCGTCTGCGTCAGGAGAAGGTGGCGATAAAGGATATTAAACTGCGCACGTTTATTGCTGAGGGCGCTTCGCGCAACGACCTTGCGGCACACGTCTATGATGTGACTTACGGTGTGGTGCGCGAAACGGACAATCTGGTGGTTATCGACGACAGCATTGTGCGCGGCACTACGTTGAAGCAGTCAATTATTCGTATGCTCGACCGTCTGAACCCGAAAAAAATTGTTGTGGTGTCGTCGTCGCCGCAGGTGCGCTATCCCGACTGCTATGGCATCGACATGTCGCGTATGGGCGAGTTCATCGCTTTCAAAGCGGCAATTGAGCTGCTGAAAGACAGGGGGATGCAGAGTGTAATCGACGAGACTTATGCCGAATGTCTGCGACAGCTGGAATTGCCTATGGATGAGATGGAGAATGCGGTGAAACGCATCTATGCGCCGTTTACCGACCGTGAGATTTCTCGAAAAATGGCGGAGATGCTCACTCCTGCCGGTACTCGCGCCGAGGTGGAGATTGTCTATCAGTCAATCGACGGTCTGCACCGAGCCATCACGTCGTGTCCGGGCGACTGGTATTTCTCGGGCGACTATCCTACTCCTGGTGGAAACCGCCTTGTCGACCAGGCTTTTGTAAACTATTACGAGGGTAACGCCGACAAGCGTTGATATAATAAATCTTGAATTGATGCGTTAAAGTCATTGGGAGCATACGCTCTCAATGACTTTTATTTACATAATGGATATGAATAAAATAGGACTTATATTGGGAGGCGTGGCTGTGGCTGTGAATGCTGCTGCCGAACTTCCGCAACTGACTTATCCTGTGGCTGAGCGTCAGGATGTGGTCGATGATTATTTCGGCACGAAGGTGGCCGATCCATACCGGTGGCTTGAAAACGACACATCGGCGCAGACGGCTGCCTGGGTGGCTGCCCAGCGCGAACTGACCGACAAGTATCTCGAGGCGTTGCCTTATCGCAAACAGATTGCCGGCGAGCTGCGCAATTTGCTCGATATGGAGCAGATTGGCGCTCCGACAAAGAAAAAAGGCAAGTATTATTATTTCTACAACAGCGGATTGCAGAATCAGTCGGTGCTCTATGTGGCTGACAAGCCGGGTGAGCGCGGACGGGTGTTGCTCGACCCCAACACGCTTTCTTCGGAGGGCACGGTGGCGTTGCTTGGCATCGAGTTTTCGGAAGACGGAAAGTATATGCTTTATGCCGTCTCGCGCAACGGCTCTGACTGGGAGGAGATCTTCGTGCGCGACCTTGCTACGGGTAAGGACTTGCCCGACCATATCAAATGGGTGAAAGCCTCGATTACGTCGTGGTATAAAGACGGTTTCTTCTATAGCGCATACGATGCTCCTGCCGACGGCAAGGAGTATTCTAACGCAAACGAGAATCAGAAAGTATACTATCATAAACTTGGCACGGAACAGAGCGACGACCAACTCGTGTTCAGCGATGAGCGCTATCCGCAACGTTTCTTCATGGCTCAGCCCGACGAGGATTCCGATTTGCTGTTTCTCTATGTCGAGGCGGCTGGAAACGGACAGGGGCTTTATGTGAAAAGCCTGAAGAAGCAGGATGCTGAATTTACCTGCATCAACGACCAGTTTGATTACAGTTGCGGCGTTGTGGGCGTGGTGAAAAACAAGATATACATGATGACCAATCTTGGCGCGCCGAAGGGTCGCCTGGTGGTTGCCGATGTGAAAAATCCGGGCTCGGCAAATTGGAAAACGGTGCTTCCCGAAACTTCCGATGTGCTGTCGAGCGTGCAGATTGTCAACGGCAAGCTTGTGGCTGTCTACGACAAAGATGCGTCAAACCATGCTTATGTCTACAACCTCGACGGCAAGTTGCTCCATGAGGTGGCGTTGCCGGCGGTGGGAACGGTGTCGTTCAATGGCTCGGCAAAGAGCAAGGATGTCTATTACACATTCTCTTCGTTTGTCTATCCGCCGACGGTCTACAGCTATGATATCGACAAGAATGTCTCGACGGTCTACAGCCAGCCGAAGGTGAATTTCAAACCGGAGGACTATGTGACCGAACAGGTGTTTTTCTCAAGCAAGGACGGAACGAAGGTGCCGATGACGCTCACCTACAAGAAGGGGCTGAAGCGCGACGGCAGCAATCCTTTGTGGATTTACGGCTACGGCGGCTTCAACATCACGTTGTATCCGTCTTACAAGGCGCGCCGCATGTTTATGCTTGAAAACGGGTTTGTCTATGCACAGGTCAACTTGCGTGGCGGAAACGAATATGGCGAGGATTGGCATGTGGCTGGCACGAAGATGCAGAAGCAGAACGTGTTTGACGATTTTATCGCCGCTGCCGAATGGTGTGTCGACAATGGCTACACGAGCAAGGACCGCATCGTGGCAGAGGGCGGCTCTAACGGCGGACTCCTTGTCGGTGCGTGTGTCAACCAGCGTCCCGACCTGTATCGCGTGGCGTTCCCAATGGTGGGCGTGATGGACATGTTGCGCTATCACAAGTTTACAATCGGTTGGAACTGGGCGCACGACTACGGCACAAGTGCCGACAGCAAGGAGATGTTTGAATATCTGAAGGCTTACTCGCCGTTGCACAACATCAAGAACGACGGGACGCGCTATCCGGCGATTATGGTGACTACTGCCGATCACGACGACCGTGTGGTGCCGGCTCACTCGTTTAAATATGCCGCTATGCTTCAGGCAAGCGACACGGGCGACCAGCCCAAGCTGATACGGATTGAGAGCAATGCGGGGCACGGTGGCGGTATGCCTACGGAGAAGGTGATTGCTGAATATGCCGATGTCTATGCGTTTGCAATGCATATTCTTGGACTTAAACCTGTGGTTGAGGAATAAGTGATGAAGAAACAAATACTGACAATGGGACTGGCGGCTGTGGCTTCTGTGGCTTCGGCTGTCAGTCCTGCTTTTACGACGGCGGCGGAGCGGGTCGACTCGCTGATGCGCTGCCTTTTCCACGATGGCGAGCCGGGGGCGGCTGTCGTGGTGGCGAAAAACGATGATGTGATTGTCGACAGCGGATATGGCGTGGCCGACATTGTGACGGGCGATCGGATTGACGGCAACACGATGTTTAACATTGCGTCGATTTCAAAGCAGTTTACGGTGGCTGGCGTGTTGTCGCTTGCCGACCGCGGGTTGTTGCGTGCCGACAATGCGGTGGCTGATTTCTTGCCTTATGAAAGTGGCCAGTGGCGTAAAATCCGGCTGTCGCATCTGATGAGCCATTCGTCGGGGGTGATTGACGCGCGTCCGCGCACCGACCGCCAATGGATGCTCCATGCCACCGATAAGGAGAGCGTGGCTTATATGGACACGTTGCGGCAGTTCCGCTTTGAGCCGGGTGAGGCTTACGAATACATCAACCCTACGTTTCAAGTGCTTGAATGCGTGATTGAAAAGGTGTCGGGACTGGCGTTCGACGACTATCAGCAGCGTTATGTCTTTGACCGTGCCGGTCTGCGCCACACCACTTATTTCGAGCCGCAGAAGCGGATTCCGCGGATGGCGCATGCCTATCAGACTGGGACTGGCGGCGGTGAGCAGGATTTCGCCGGCAAGGAGGTGTATCTGGGTCGCACTGTCGTTGAGGGGTCGCCGTGGAAGGAGTGCGACTATGGCGAGGAGACGTTTTTCGCCACCAAAGCCGATGGCGGAATATACTCGTCAACCCATGAGATGCTGCAGTGGATGCGGGCGTTGGAGCGGGGCGAGGTGATAAGCCAGGAGGCTTTGGCTCTGGCTTATGCTCCCCACACGCTGGTGAGCGGGAGCCGGTGGAGCGACTATCAGAACCGCCCGAATACGTGGTATGGCTACGGATTCTTCATCGACCGCACTCCGGGGGAGCCTGTGAAGATTTATCACACTGGCGACAACGGCGGTTTTCAGAACTATGCCGCCTCGTTTCCGTCGTGTGGTGTGAAAGTGATTGTTTTTGCCAACCGCAATGACTTCGACCGCTGGACGCTTGTGCGCCAGATTGACCGCATCCTTCGGGAGGAAGACGTGCTGGAATAGGCGTCGATGGCCTATTCCGCGCCTATCTGCCGGAGCATCTCGGCTGTTGTGGCGTGGCGGCGGCCATTGAGGTCGCTGAGAAAGCGGTTTTCGCTGTCGGGAGGCATCTGCCGGGCATTGTCGAAACGGTCGGGACTGGTGATGTGGGTGACAACCACGCGCTGCACGTGCGACCGTGGGCAGCTGCCGATGCTGTATCCCAGGTTGCGGTTGTCATTGCCGGGGCCGTTGCTGCTCCAATAGCGGATGTCGCCGTTTGGCTCATATCCGAGAAACACTACGCTGTGGCCGCGTTCCTGGTCGTCGCCTGCCACGTTGTTGCATCCTATCACCGCACCGCTGTCGCTTCCCGACGGATTGCGGTTCCAGAACAGCTTCATGAAGTCGCCCGGCGTCGCTTTGTCCCAGACGCTGTCGGCTGCCCATTCCTCGTCGGAGAGGTAGCGTTCGTTGTCGCTCTCGCGGTTGCGTTCGGAATATGCTCCGCGAAATGCGGCGATGCTGTTGCCGGCGCCAAGTTCGTGGACAAGCACTCCCAGCCCTGGGCCGTTGGCATTGGCACGTCCCCAGAATCCGAATCCGTCGTCCTCCGTGGCGAGCGGACGCATGTTCTCCCAAGCCTCGCGCGAGATGTTGTTGTCGGTGTCCCACATCAACAGGGCTTTTATCAGCACGGCATAGGTGGCGCTGGAGCAGAACGACGGTTGGGCGAGGGCGGGCGTGAACGACGGCCGGTTGTCGGCACTGTCCATCTGGAATGCCTCGTTGAGCGCTTGTATTGTCGTTTTTGAGAAATCGGCGTTCGGGCGGCCTCCGGTATAGTATCCGCCGCGTTCGGGAAACGAGTCGACAGCGGCGAGCACGCATTCATTCCAGTCGGTTGCCGATGCGCGCAGTCCCGATATGCATATCGCGGCAATGGCGATGGCTGTGGCAAATATCCTCATAGCGGTAGTTCTTTTTTTTGACGTTCAAAGGTATGCTTTTTCGGTGAAATTACAAAAAAAGAATCTTCTCCGTGCGTGGCAAAGGATTGCCTATCGGTGGACTGCATTTGGAAGAGGAAAATCAATGATATTAACCCAATGTTTCTTCATTCCAATATTCATGTAGGTTCTCTTTTATGCATGTCATCACAGCCGAGAAATCTATTTGCTCTTTCCATCGTATTTTTTTCAAGAATGCTTTCCACCAAATATTGCGTGTGGCATCTGTTGCAAACTTGTCAGTGAAGAGATTGAGATTTTCTCGGTATGATGTGTTTCTGTTTTGAGAACTGTTACTTTAAACGACAAAGTTAAGATAAAAAACTCACAAATACAAAGGGTTTCCCGAACGAAATCTGCACAATTTGCCAAGCACTTGTCATAGGGGCTAACCACCTGTCAGCCACGCTCTTTATTGCTAACACATTGCTTTACACCAACGAAAACATCACTCTCGACCATAGCAAAAACACGCATTTGCCATCACGCATCCACTCCTTGACTATTCGGCCAAAACCGCATGCAATTAAGCCCTGATTTTTCTATTATATGCTGTAAATCAGCACTTTCTGTCTATGTCTCACCCGTCGGTTTCTAACTAAGAAACGGCACAGCCGTGTGCTTCTCGGTATTCACTGAGGGTTTTCTCTGACAAAAAATGTTTTTATTGGGTGCTTCTCTGGGGGCAGTAGCGCATCTTCGAAGCGCGTAGCGGCGCGAGTCTCCCGTCTGCTTGATATGATGTCGGTGATGGCCTGAGCGTCAGCGGCGATGCTCCGCAACGCATAGAGCCGATGCGAGCAACCCCCGACGCTGTCGGGGGTTAACTGAATACGTGACCGCTTCCGCGGTCATCCGCCCAGTTTGGCGCGGTGCAGCTGGGTGTGCGATCTATGATGCGGAGCTGTCGATGATGGGTGCGGATGCTGCGGAGATGTGATGGGAGAGAGAGCAGGGATGTTGTAATGGAAGTCCGCAATGCGGACTCGCTTTCAGTTAACCCCGGACCGCGTCCAGGGCTTGGATGAAGTAGCGGTCTGCACCGCGACGCGGTGCCGCTGGCGACAACGAGGTGATGGTCTGAGCGTCATCGGCGATGCTCCGCAACGCATAGAGCCGACGCGAGCAACCCCCGACGCTGTCGGGGGTTAACTGAATATGTGACCGCTTCCGTGGTCATCCGCCCAGCTTGGTGCGGTGTCGCTGGTGTGCAAAAAAAAACAGCCGCCACGAGCGAATCGTGACGGCTGTTATGCAGTTATATCCTTGCTTATTTCTTGGCAGGAGTTGTTGCAGGAGTTGTTGCAGGAGTTGCCGGAGCGTCCTTGAGGTTGAGTTTCGCCTTAACCAAAGGAGTCACATCGTTGGCAGTCGGGTTTTTGTAGATCACCTGAGAGTCCTCGAGGATGTATGTGTAACCGTTCTCGTCGCCAACGGCTTTGATGGCAGTGTTGATTTTCTCATAGATAGGAGCCATGAGTTTCTGCTGCTGCTGTTGGATATCCTGGTTTGCAACCTGCTCGAAAGTCTGGATTTTCTGACCGAGTTCGTTCAGTTCCTGCTCGCGGCGCTGTTTGATATTCTCAGGAGTGCTTGCGTCTTTAGACAAAGCCTGGTATTCCTGAAGCTTTTTGTTGAATTCATCTTGGAGGGATTTGTATTCAGTTTGATATCTCTTGTTGACTTCTTCAAGCGAAGCCTGTGCTGTTTTGAGTTCAGGCATCAGTGTGAATACTTCCTGAGTGTCGACAGTTCCGATTTTCACCTCAGCGAAGAGGCACATTGGGGCAGCCACCATGACTGCGAGTAATAATTTTTTTAGCATTTGTATTTAATGTTTGATTTGTTAATTCATTTTTGCTGATGCAAAAGTAGTAAATTATTTTGAATAACCTAACTTTGCGAGCACATCATTGCTCACGTCGATGCGTGGAGAAGCGAAAATGATGCCAGCCGACGACGCGCGGTCGAAAATCGCCTGGTAGCCCTTCTCTTCCGAGAGCTTTTTGATGGCTTCATAGATGTCGTTCTGGATTGGCTCCATCAGCGACTGGCGTTTTTTGTAGAGTTCACCCTGCGGGCCGAAGTACTTTGCCTGCAGTTCGGCGGCTTCTTTTTCTTTAGCCACCACTTCCTCTTCTTTCTTTTTCTTTTGCTCGTCGGTCAGAAACACCATGTCGCTCTGGTAGTTCTTGTAGAGCGTCTCGGCTTCTTTCGACTTAGCCTCTACTTCTTTCTGCCAGCGCAGCGACACCTGGTTGAGCTGCTCGTTGGCCATCTCGTATTGCGGGATGTTTTTGAGGATGTATTCCATGTCTACGAGCGCATATTTCTGCGCGTGTGCGGCAATTGAGAATATCGCTACGATTGCTGCTGTGATAAAAAATCGTTTCATAGTCGTTTTGGTTTTTGTGTATGTTTTGTATGACAATGAAATTTGCTGTGGGTTTATTCGTGAAAGGATATTTACGCCTTTTTTAGAATTCTTGACCGAGGATGAAGTGGAAGTGGCTTCCGCCTTTCTCGCCAAACACCTTGTCGAAACCGTATGCCCAGTCGATACCCATCATACCGATCATCGGCAGATAGATGCGCACACCGGCTCCGGCGGAACGCTTGAGGTTGAACGGCGACACGTCCTTCACGTCGGTCCATGCGTTTCCGCCTTCAAGGAAGGCGAGACCGTAGATTGTGGTGCTTGGCTGCAGCATGAACGGGAAGTGGAGTTCGGCGGTGAAACGCGTGTAAGCGTAGCCGTCGCCCGAGCGCCATGGGGTGAACACACCGTTGTCATATCCGCGGAGGGCGATTGTCTCCTGCGCGTAGCCGTATGATCCCGACATGCCGTCGCCTCCGACGTAGAATGTTTCAAACGGCGATTTCAGATATTTGTTGTAGCTGCCGAGCAAACCGATTTCGGCGCGTGTCATCAACACGAGAGTCCATTTGCTGTTGGGGTCGGACAGCGGAGTGTAGGTGCGGGCCTTGAATTTGAGTTTCCAGTATTCAATCCATTTATACATCTCCTGTGTCGCAGCGGTTGCTTTCGCAGTCTGGTTTGCGGTGGACATTGCGTTGGTTCCGATGCCGCTGTCTTTGTAGAGCTGTTCCCAGTTCTTGTTGCGGAACAACGATACCGGCGGCGTGATGTTCAGGTCGAGCGAGAAGTTGGATCCAGTACGTGTGTAGATAGGGTTGTCGATACTGTTGCGCGCCAGCGACAAGCCGAGCACGAATGCGTTCGATGTGCCGTTGCGCATATAGTAGAGGTAGTCCCAGTTTTTCAGCTTATACCAGTTGAAGCCCAGCGAGGCTGTGAATGTGAAGTAGTTGTCGGGCCAGTTCAGACGCTTTCCGAATCCCACCGTGATACCTGCCATCTGGAGGTATTTGTCGGGGTCGTATGCGTTCTGATATTGCTGCTGGTAGTAGTCGCTGTAGCTTGAGCCGTAGTAGCTTCCGTACATGCTGCTTGTGCCGAAACCGTATGGTCTGGCGTAGCTGTTGCGATCGTAGAAGTTTGAGTTGACACCTGTCTGACGTGAGTAGTAGCCCGAAACGGAGAGCGAGTTCGGTCGCTTTCCGCCGAACCACGGGTCGAGGAACGACAGGCTGTATGCCTGATAGTATTTCGCATTGGTTTGTGCGCTGATTGTGAACGTCTGACCTTCGCCCTGCGGAATGATGCCTTTGTAGGAGCTTGGCTTGAGCAGGTTCTTTATTGAGAAGTTGGTGAATTTGAGCGACACCTTGCCGATGATACCCGTCTGTCCCCAACCTGCCGAAAGCTCGATTTGGTCGTTGTTTTTCGACTGCAGGTTGAAAATCAGGTCAACCGTACCGTTGTCGGGGTTAGGCTCCGGCTTGATGTCCATGTTCTCCGGGTCGAAGTGTCCGGTCTGGGCAATTTCGCGGGCGGAGCGCATAAGGTCTTCCTTAGAGAAGAGTTCGCCCGGGCGCACATGCAGCTCGCGGCGTATCACCTTCTCATACAGGCGGTCGTTGCCGTTGATTACTATGTTGTTGATGCGAGCCTGCGGACCCTCGATCACCCTCATCTCGAGCGCAACGCTGTCGCCCTCGATTTTCGACTCGATAGGCACGAGCTGGAAGAAGAGGTATCCGTTGTTCATATACAGGTTGGCAACGGCGTCGTCGTCCTCAAGGGTGCGCTTGTTGAGCAGTTTCTGGTTGTACACATCGCCGGCTTTCATTCCGAGGATTGCGTCGAGAGTCGACGACGGGTAGATGGTGTTGCCCGCCCATGAAATGTTGGAGATATAGTATTTCTGACCCTCCTCGATGTCAATATGCACGTCGACAAGGTTGTCTTTGTAAGCCGTCACGCTGTCGCTCAGGATTTTGGCGTCGCGGTAGCCAAGCTCGTTGTATTTCTGGATGATGAGTCCGAGGTCGGTTTCGTAGTCCTTTTCCACGAATTTTTTCTGGCGGAAAAGATTCAAGAGTTTCGACTTCTCGTTGGTTTTCTTCATTGTGCGTTGGATTTTGTTGTCCGACAGCACGTCATTGCCGTTGATATATATTTTGTGGACTTTCACCTTTTCGTTTTTGTCGATGTTGATGTCCACAATCATCTCGTTCTCCTTGCTGAGGTCGGGCGACTGCGTGATGTCGACATCCACGTTTCCGAAGCCTTTCTGCTTGAAGTAGGCAGAAATGATTTCTTTTGCGCGTTGCACGATGTTCTGCGTGATTTGGTTGCCCGGATTCAGGTTAAGCCGTTGCTGCAGCTCCTCGCGCTCGTTTTTCTTCACGCCGTTGTAGTTGATTTGCGAGATGCGCGGTTGCTGGCGCAGGTCGAACAACAGCCAAGCCTTGTCGCCGCACACTTTTTCTACTTTTATCTGGATTTTAGAGAACAGACCCTGTCGCCAGAATCGCTTTGCGGCGCTTGTGATGGCGTCGCCTGGGATTTCCACAACGTCGCCCACCGACAGACCGGAGTATCCTATGACGATATAGTCCTCATAGTTCTGGAGTCCGCTGACCCGGATTCCCGCGATTTCATATTTTTTCGGCATTCCGGTGAAAAACATCGGAGGATTGTAGATTGTGTCTGTAGGCTCCGTGGCTTTGACCTCAGGAATCATCACAGTGGCCAACAGCGCCAAGGCTATAAGGAGTTTGGATCTCATATCTTTGAAAAGTAGTTTCATCTATATCGTAGTATAATCTATTTTTGTTCGTTCACTTGTTCGCTTGTCTTTCCGAATCGCCGTTCGCGGCTCTGGTAGCGCAGGATTGCATCGCAGAAGTCCTCTTTCGTATAGTCGGGCCAGAATGTGTCGGTGAAAATCAGCTCGGAGTATGCAATCTGCCACAGCAGGTAGTTGCTCACACGGCAGTCGCCGCCGGTGCGTATCATCAGGTCGGGGTCGGGGATGCCTGCCGTTGCCAGATGGCTGCTTATTGTAGCCTCGTCGATGCTGTCGGCGTCAATCTTGCCTTCTGCCGCCTCTGCCGCAATGCGCTTCACGGCGTCGGTGATTTCCCACCGCGACGAGTAGCTGATGGCGAGCACCATCCACATTCCCGTGCAGCTGGCTGTCGTTTCCTCACACCGGCGCAGCCGGTCGAGAGCATAGTCGGGCACGGTTTTCGTGTCGCCGATAATCTTCAGGCGCACGTTGTTGCGCACGAGGTCGGGAGTTTCCCGCTCGATTGCAATCGAAATAAGGTGCATCAGCGCGTCTACTTCCTCTTGCGGACGGTTCCAGTTCTCGGTAGAGAACGTGTAGAGCGTGAGGTATTTCACACCCAGGTCGGACGCTATTTCCGTGATGCGGCGCACGGCGTTTACCCCCTCCACATGTCCCATCGACCTGTCGAGGCCGCGCGTTTTTGCCCAACGCCCGTTGCCGTCCATGATTACGGCCACGTGTGCAGGCAGCGGCTTTTGCCCTATTTCTTGTATTTTGCTTTCTAACGACATTCTGTAAAATCATTTATTTGACATAGTGGCAAATCTTGCAGATTTCTCCGAACTCATACGAGATGCTGAGCATCAGAGTGGGACACCAGTCATTGTTTTTTAAAACACCGCTCTCCACGCCGTACAGGTCTTTCAGCCCGTCCACGCCGTCGCCGAGCATCATCCTTGCCCGCATCTCGAGGGCGAGGTTGAGGCGTCGGTTGATTTTATATTTTGCGCCGAAACTGATAGGTATGTTCGGCACGAAATTCTTGCTTGTCGAGTAAGTAGCCCCCAGTCCCAACGACAGGTATGGGGATATGCGCTTCAGCTTCCGGTAGTCGTCGTTCATTCCGAAGTTCAGAAAGTTGAATTCGAAAGCCACGCCGAGGTCGAAATACGTGTGGCTGAACTCATAATGCGCGTTGTCGGGAAACTTGTTGGCGAAATCGTCGGAGTTTCCGCTGATGCTTGCCACCGTAAAGTCGGCTTTCACGGCGAAGCGCTTGTTGATGAGGTATCTGAACAGTGCGTTCCCGGCAAAACCGGGATGCTTGAGCACGTTGCTTTGGTTCACGTCGCCAAGATAGCCGCTGATGCCGCCTCCGATACCTGCCTCATAGCGGTATTCCTGGGCTGTCACCGAAACGGAAATGAGCAACGCTGCCAGCAGCGTTGCTATCCGTAGCGTGTATGTCTTGACGATGTTCATTCTAAACTATCGGTTTGAATGTCAGACGGTTCACAACGCCTTTCCAGATGCTGTTCTGCACCATGCCGTTGTTGCCGTATCCGCCGAACACATAAATATATGGGCAGTCCCAATTTGTCACGGGTTTGGCTGCACGTGTCGCTGCCGGACTGTCGACGGTGAGCCACACCGGCAGATGCCGCGGGCTGATTGCCTGCCATACCGATGCCGCACGCGTTTCTGCCTCAAGAGTGCTTGTCGACACGAACGCCTGCGCTCCGTAGAAGTCGGGCATATAGTCGGGCAGTTGCAGCAGGTCGTCGCCGAGCTTCCAGTCCAGACCATTGTTGTATGAGATGTATACCTTCTTGCTGATCACGCCGTTTGCCGTGCGTCCGCCGATGGCGAGCAGCACGGGATATTTGTCGTAGTCGCCGTGTTCGGTGCGTTGGAAATAGTAGTAAGGCACGAGGGTGATGCCTGTAAGCTTCGGCAGCTGTCTGTTGCTTGTCGAAGCCCAGTTCTTGCCGTCGTATCCCCAAGTGGCTCCGGTGTAGTTTCCGTCGGCCATCTCGCCGCCAACCATGAAGAGCATCTCCGACGTTCCCCAGTCGCTGTTGTATTTAAACGCCTGTGAGAATCCTTTTACAGGAAATTCCTTAGGTGCGGCGGTTTTTGTCTCAGTGCCGTTGTCGGTCAGAGCGACGGTGAAATATCCGGATTCGCTTGCTGCAACAGCGAGAAGCGTGTCGCCGTAGCCGGCAATCAGCGATGAGTATTTGTTGCCGGTGGCGGTCCAGTTGATGCCGCCGTCGGTCGATTTGTGCAGATTTTCGTTGGCATCGAGCACAAACAGCGCCTTGTCGGTAGCCGTGAGGCTGTTTACGTCGGGCTTGAAGGTGAATGCCACGGTTTGCTTGTTCCAGTTGTTTGTGGCGATGTCGGTTGTCGACGACATCGTGTAATTTCCGTTTTCAGCCACGAGGCAGTATGTGGTGCCGCCGCATGCCACGGCTTTTGCCGTTTCGGGGTCGGTAAGCGCGCCCGGCAGGTTGCGTCGCGACATCTTGTTCCAATAAAGCGAGTCGCTCTCCAGATTGTGCACGTTCACTTGCAGCAGATACTGCTTTGTCGAAATGCCGTCGGCGGCTTTCACAGTCAGCGTTACGCGTCCGGTGAAGTCGATGCTGTCGGTTGCCGATGCGTTGTAGGTGTAGGTGGTGTCCTTCATCGTTGTGGCTCCGGAGATGGAGATTTCGCCCACCGATGTGCTTGAAGCCAGCGAGATGCTCGCCACGAGGCGTGTGATGTCGGTGCCTTTCGGCAGCGAGTCGGGATTGTATATCAAACGACGGTTCACGTCGATGGTGAAAGGAATCGAGTCGAGCAACGTCATTACAGAGTCGTTCTTCTGCAGTCTGAAGTTAGAAACCAGAGTGTTGGCAGAAACGACTGTTGGCTCATTGTCGCCGTTGCCTGATGAATTGCATGATGCCGAAACAATCAGCGTCAACGCTGTCAGGATGGCATATATAGGAATTAATTTTCTCATCTATGTAACTTTATTTAAAGTGCAAATTTATAACTATTTTGTCAATGACTGTATAGAAAATGTGTTAAACAGTCAAACAAAACCAAAAAACTTATCGTATAATGTTGAATATTAAACGATTCTCGATGCGTTGCACTTTCATGCGCCCTTGGGGCATAGGGGCTGATTCAACTCCGTGGCCGAAAATTGCGTCGGAGCGTTCCACTCTCGATTCGTCCCAGATGCCGCTGTCGAGAAACGCGCGGTGGAGCGACGGTCCGCCTTCAACGAGCAGCGACGTGACACCGCGGCGGTAGAGGTCGGCGAGTGTGTCGGCAATCGACTCCGGCAGACACGCCTCTTCCACGCCCTCTCCGGCGTTTGGCAGTGTGTGTCCGCTTGAAGAGTAGAGGAGGGTGCGGTTGCCGTCACTGAAAATCTGTCGGTCGGCGAGGTCGGAGCAGCTGTTGTGGCTCATCACCACGCGCAGCGGTTTCCGTCCTGTCCACAGGCGAGGCAGCAGCGACGGGTTGTCGCGGCGCACGGTGTTGGCTCCCACCATTATGGCGTCATATCCGGTGCGCTCGCGGTGCATTAGCGTCATTGTCGTTGGCGATGAAATCACGGCTTTTTCCCGGCTGCCGTCGCTGTCAACGAAACGGTCGGCCGACTCCGCCCATTTCAGCGTCACGTAAGGGCGGTGGTGGGTGTGGGCGGTCATGAATTTGCGGTTGATCCATTGGCATTGGCGTTCAAGCACTCCGGTGGTCACATCCACTCCGGCTTCGCGCAGCATTTTGATGCCGCGTCCGCTCACTTCCTTGAACGGGTCGAGGCAGCCCACCACGACGCGGGGAATGCCGGTGTCGATGATTAGTTTGCTGCAAGGCGGAGTCTTTCCGTAGTGAGAGCAAGGCTCAAGCGTGACGTAGATGGTGCTTTGCCGCAGCAGCCGTCTGTCGGCCTCGGCGACAGAGGCGATTGCGTTGACCTCGGCGTGCGCGTGACCCCATTGGCGGTGGAAACCTTCGCCGATGATGCGTCCGTCAGCCACCACCACGGCGCCCACCATCGGGTTGGGCGACACGCGTCCGAATCCGTTTTTTGCCAGCTGAAGCGCGCGGCTCATATATGTTTCGTCAATATTCATAAGAATTTAATACCTTTGTACAAGTGAAAAAATCGATTGTAGACATGCACGACCAAGTTTTAAGTCAGACTATAGCAAATATTCGCCATCGCCTTTCCGACAAATATGCGAAAGGGGAGATCGACGCCTTTGTCAGAATCATATTCCGTCAACTGATGCGCTACGAGCCTGTCGACATTTTGCTCCACAAAGATAGTGTTTTGTCGGGGTTTATCGTTGGAAAAATTGATAAAGTAGTGGATGAACTGCTGAAAAATCGACCAATTCAGTATATTTTCGGACAAACGTATTTCTGCGGACATACATTTAAGGTGGATGAGTCAACGCTTATCCCGCGTCCGGAAACCGAGGAACTCGTTGACTGGATTGTTGATGACAACAAGAAAACCGACCTGCGGGTGCTTGACTGCGGCACTGGAAGCGGATGCATAGCCGTGTCGCTTGCGCTGGCATTGAAGTTTGCCGTGGTCGACGCCATCGACATCTCCGACGGCGCGCTAAGCGTGGCGCGTTCCAATGCCGAGGCGCTGAAGGCTGATGTGGCGTTTGCAAAGCGCGACATCCTTACGCTCTCGGGCGATGCGTGCCGCTACGACATCATTGTGAGCAATCCGCCGTATATCGCCGACTCCGAGAGAAAGGCGATGGAGCCTAATGTGCTCGACTATGAGCCTGCCACGGCGTTGTTTGTGCCTGATGCCGACCCGTTGCGCTTCTATCGCGCCATTGCCCGCTACGGACTTGGGGCTTTGCGGCAGAACGGACGGCTGTATTTTGAAATCAACAGCCGTTTTTCGGCAGAGATGCGTCAGATGCTTGAAGCGATGGGATATGTCGATGTGGAGGTGCGTCCCGACATCAGCCGTCGCCCGCGTTTTGTGCGTGCCGTGAAAGGAGGCGACCGATGGTGAAGCGTCAGCTGACCTACGAGTCGGCTCTCGCCAGGGCTGCGTCGCTCTGCTCGCGTGGCGAGCATGCTGAGGCGGAGATGCGTCGCAAACTGCGTCAGTGGGGCGCGGAGACGGGCGATGCCGACAGGGTGGTGGAATGGCTTGTCGACAACGGGTTTATCGACAACAGCCGCTATGCCCATGCGTTTGTCTACGACAAGTCGCGCTTCGACCTTTGGGGACGGGTGAAGATACGCCACCAGTTGCGGCTCAACGGTGTGGCTGGTGATGTGGTTGAGGAGGCGATGGCTGAAATCGATGAGGATGAGTATGTAGCGAATTTACGCACGCTGCTTGCGGCGAAAAGTCGCACGCTGACGGTTGCCGACCCTTACAAGCGCAAGGCGTCGCTGATGCGCTATGGCGCGTCGCGAGGCTACGAGCCGTCGCTTGTGCTGAAGGTGATGGCTGGGATTGTCGACGGTGCTGAAGATTTTTGTGACGATGGGATTGAAGAGGCTGATTGACAGTGTTGCCGAGGTGTTTTACCCTCGGTTGTGTCCTGTGTGCGGAGAGAGACTGGTCGCCAGCGAGCGGTCGGTGTGTCTGTCATGTCTGGCGGTGATGCCGCGTGTGGAGATTGCTCAGGGTGGCTGTCCGGAGGTGGAGCGTATGCTGCTCGGCAGTAGGCTTGTGGAGCGTGCGGTGTCGATGTTTGAGTATCATCGCGCCAGCCCTTACGCTGAGATTCTAAAAGATGCCAAATACCGCAACAGTCCGCGGATTGTCTACGACATGGCGCGCTTGTTTGCATGCGAGCTGCTGTCTGGCGGATTTTTCGACGGCGTGGACATGGTTGTGCCTGTGCCGCTCTACAGCAGCAAGCTTGCACGCCGTGGCTACAATCAAAGTGCGTATATAGCATCGGGGGTTGCGGCGGCTACGGGCATACGGATGGTGGAGGCGCTTGCTGCCGTAAAGCGTCACTCCACGCAGACTCATCGAAGCGTTGCCGACCGCCATGCCAATGTGGCAGGGGTGTTTGTGGCGAAGCCGGAGGTGTGGGAAAAGCATGTGCTGCTTGTCGACGATGTGATAACAACGGGATCTACGGTGATTGCTTGCTGCGATGCGCTGCAGGTTGCCGGTGCTGCCTCGGCGCGTGTGCTGTCGCTTGGCTTTGCCGGCGGAATGTAGAGGTCGTTTCAAAATATAGGCTGCGGCTTGCACGGTTTTTCGCTCGCCTTGCACTATCTTTTGATAAGATAGGCTGCGGCTCGGAAATGCAAAATTTCAAGCAAACTTGATTTTGTTTTTCGCTCGCCTTGCACTATCTTTGCAGTCGATAAAAAGAAAATAATTAACTAAACGATAAGAATATGAAGAAATTTTACGCATTGTTATTGATGGTTTTTGCCGTGGCTATGGGCGTGTCGGCACAAACTTACTACAACGGTAAATTGGACGTTGAAATGGTGGGCGAGAAGATTGCCGACGGTATGGATGCTCGTGTGTCTTTGTCGGAGTCGGCTGATGGCACTTATGTGTTTAAGTTGCCTGATTTCCGCATCACAATCAATGAAACGGAACTGCCTTGTGGCGACATCGTGGTTGAGGGCGTGACACGCAAGGATGGTAAGTTGTCAGGTTCGGTCAACGACTTGAGCCTCGCGATGGGGCAGATTCACGCAAAGGTCGACTTGGTGGGCACTGAGACAGCCGAAGGTGCTATGGACTTGGCAATCACCGTTGGTTGGTATACTGATTATCCAGATGATTTGAGTGCTACAATGCCTATCAACGTTACTTTCAAGGGTCAGAAATACGACAGCGTCGTTACAGAATATCCTGGTAAATTGGACGTTGAAATGGTGGGCGAGAAGATTGTCAGCGGTCAGGATGCGAAAGTTTATCTCCAGACAATCGACGAGGGCGTTTATATGTTCAAACTGCCTGATTTCCGCATCACAATCAATGAAACGGAGCTGCCATGTGGCGACATCGTGATTGAGGGCGTGACTCGCACTGCCAACGCTACTGGTTTTGATCTCGCAGGTTCGGTCAACGACCTTAGCCTTGCCGGAGGCGAAATCCACGCAAAGGTTGACTTGGTGGGCACTGAGACTGCCGAGGGAGCTATGGCCTTGGCTATCACCGTTGGCTGGTATACTGATTATCCAGATGATTTGAGTGCTACAATGCCTATCAACGTTACTTTCAAGGGTCAGTGTGACGCTGGCGTGAATGTGGTTGAGGCAAGCGGAGCGGCAGTGCGTGGCGCAGAGGGCGCAATCGCTGTTGATGGCTTCGCAGGCCGTGTTAACGTCTACACTGTCGACGGCCGCTTGGCAGCGTCGGCACAGGTTGACGGCGAGGCAACCATCTCTGTGGCAGCCGGACTCTATGTGGTTCGTGCAGGCGAGAAAGCAGTGAAAGTAGTAGTGAAGTAAAAATCATTACAACATATTGATAATAGTGCACCCCGGCGGATTCCCGTTGGGGTGCGTTGTTTCTACTATGCCGTAGTAGCGCATCTGCGACGCGCCAGCCATCACGCACTCCGTCGCCGACACGGCATCATGCAGACGGTAGATTCGCGCCAGCGTCGCCTATGTTGTAGACGTGCACCACGGAGTGTGGTGGTGACGCGTATTGGAAAGAAGTGAGGGAGGAAGTCCGCAAAGCGGACACGTTTTCAGTTAATCCCGGACTGCGTCCGGGGCTGGGAGGCTGGAGGGGTATGCACCGCAGCGCAGCGCGGTGCCGCTGAGTGATGGGCGACATCGCTGCAAGGCGCATCAGCAATTGGTTTTGGGACAGACGCCGCTGTCGGACAGAGAAATAATTGTCGTAAAATAGTGTTGGTTAGCATAAAAGTTGTTACCTTTACACCGAATTTTCAATATTTGAGGAGCGTTAATGCGCATCTTTGCACGCTGAAATTCACGGGATTGCCGATAGAGGTGCATGCAGGAGTGAATAGGATAAGGATGCGTTGCGAATGAGTATATTTGCATAATTGCTCGCGAGGACAACAACAAAATAGAACGTTGAATTGTTTTAATCTCTGAGTGTTAAAAAATAGAATATAAACTAAAAACTGAAAATATGAAAAAATCATTTTTATTGAGCGGCGCTTTGCTCTTGAGCATCTCGGCTTTTACGGCTAATGCGCAGCAGATACCGGTTTCAAATTTAGATTTTACAAGTTGGAAGGGGACTTGTGGAACGTCTACGTGGACCTCGACAATGTATCCAAAAGGTGGCGATTTTACGCGACCTGGAGATGAGCCATCTGAATGGAATGGGTCGAGTGTTACTTCGTTTAATCAGAAGATGAAGACAATTTCAAAGGATGGGACATCGGTAAAAATAGAGAATGATGAAATTAATCTTTCTTTTTTTGGAGTACATCAGGTAATTCCTGGATATTTGACATTGGGAACTCCTTGGGTTTTTGTAGGGGGAACTGGCATTAAGGATGCTAATTCTTATGCACCATACGGAGATGGAGGAAGTTATGGAGGATTGTCATTTAACTATAAGCCTGATGCCATAAAGGTTAAGTATAAAAAAACAAACAGCGGAGAGACTTCCCATATAATTGCGTATTTATGGTCTGGGGAATTTGTCTCAAAAGTTCCAACATCGTATGACAAAAATGGGAATAAATACACTTATGGCCGAGAATTGAGCAATGTCGATAGGGTTGTGTTGGGGCGGCAAACGGATAATGTAACCAAGAAAGGAACACTTATAGCGAGTGTTGACTATAGCATTGCTGCGGAAACAACTGATTGGAAAGATGAAGTAATAGAGTTGAAATATCAAGATGGCGTAGATAAAACAACTAAAGTAGAAAATGTAAATATAGTATTTGCGGCATCGGATTATTGGACAAGAGCCAATCTAAAAGGAAAAACAAGTTTGACAATAGATAATACATCGTTCGTTTACTACTCAACATTGACATCGTTAAAGGCAGGAAACAAGACAATAGCATTGCAGGATGGTGTTTATAATTATAATGTAGCAGGCAAGATGCCGACAGTGAAAGAGGTTGTTGCAACTTGCAAGAGCCAGTTTGCCGACGCGGCAGTGGCTGTAGATGCCGCCAACTATAAAGTCACCGTTACTGTAACCAACCAGGGCGGTAAGGATGTTGACGGCGCAACACAGCATGTCTACACATTGCAGTACACCGCACCGGTGGTTAAGCAGTATGTTGGTATCTTGAATGTTGAAATGGAGGGTGAGGATGTAATCGCTAATGCCACACAAGAAGTGACAATCAGCTATTATAATGATAACACCTGCGACTTCTCTTTGCCTAATTTTATGTTTGCGGGAACTAATATAGGCAATATCGAAATACCGAATGTGAAGGTGTCTGAGGACGCTGCCGGCACTAAGACATTTACCGACGGTGAGGTTGAAGCAATGCAACTTGCAGAAGGTGGCATCGTGGCTCACGTGGTGCTCAACGGTGGTACAATTACAGCTGCCGGTGTAATCAATATGCCGATTACCGTTGGATGGATGCCCGGGTATCCAGAAGATAAGGAAGAGATGCCTATCAACGTGCTTTTCTCAAGTGACAAAAAAGTGGAAGTGACAGAGGCTGGCTACTACTATGTGGTTAAGGGCGACGACTACCAGCATCCATTGGTTGAGCATCAGACAACGGTGCTGAAGTCTGCCAAATGCGGAGATATGGACGGATTTACTTATACCCTCTCTCTTGATGGCGTGAATGCCGGTGGTATCAACTTTGGCGATCTGGCGGTTGCCGGACTCGACAATACGGATGAGCAGTATCGCGGAACAGACGCTTCGGTGGCTCTTGGCAATGGCAAGACAGCATCAGTAACTGTTGACGGAGGTAAGAATGCGACGACTGGCAAGTATGAGGTGAAATTCGCCACTACTGTCGACGGACAACTTTACAACATCGTGTTTACCACCGATGACTCTTCTTCATCAGTCAACGACGTTGAGGCAAGTGGCGCAGCAGTGCGTGGCGCAGAGGGCGCAATCGTTGTAGAAGGCTTTGCAGGCCGCGTGAACGTCTACACAGTCGACGGCCGCTTGGCAGCGTCGGCACAGATTGACGGCGAGGCAACCATCACTGTGGCAGCCGGACTCTACGTGGTTCGTGCAGGCGAAAAAGCAGTGAAAGTGGTTGTGAAGTAACATTATCACAACATATAATAACAGCGCACCCCGACGGAATCCGTCGGGGTGCGTTGCGTTGGATAAGGTGGAAAAGTGCTATTTTCTGTGTCTTTAAACAAAAAAGATGTATACGATATGAAAATTATTGGATCAGGTGTTGATGCGCGTTCAAAATGTAGTACTTTTGCGTGTACAAACCATCAATAAAACATATATGAAAAAAAGTTTATTCACTTTGGCGGTTTCCATGTGCGCCCTGTCGATGACGGCGACTGAAACACCCAAGACAACCCAAACACCCCCAGTTCCACAAACATTCACCATTGACGGAAAAGACTACTCCTACAATTTGATTACAAGCAAGCAGGTAGGGCCTGGTGTGGTCTACAACCGTATCCGCATTGCCGACTTCCCGTTGAACATCAACTACATGACAGTAGATTTGACAAACCCCTACAACCGTATCGAAACCCAGCAGGCAAACGAACGTGTAGGATCGACAGAGAAACTCGTTGATGCCTACGCGCGTATGCAGAAAGCCGGAAAGAAGCCAATCGGCGCTCAAAACGGCAACTTCTGGTGTGTGTCGGGAGCCGGACTCAATTCACAGTTTGCTCTCGGCACATTGATGAATGGAGGTATGCGCAACGGTCAGATTGTCAACGAGACCAACTGCCATAACGACATCTGGAATGAAGATCCGTCGCGCACAGGCGTGGTAGGTCTGGGATACGACAAAGACCTGCACATCGAGTCGATGTCGTGGAAAGGCTACATCTCGTCGCCACGCTTTGGCGCCGACCAGAAGCCGGAGTTCTATCTCGTCAACAAATTCTGCCGTTCAAACGGAGAAATGGTGCTCTACAACTCATTCTACGGCACTGCAAAGGAATTCCAGACAATCGAATATGTCAACGGTGCATGGACCACTGTCGACAACAAGACATGCGAGGTCTACCTCAAACTGAAAGACGGTCAGAAATGGACGTCGAACGGCGACATCGTGACGACAGTAGGGGCGGTGCGCACCAACACCACCGCCGGCACACTCGGCGACTACGACATCTGCATCGCAGGCTCTGGCTCTTACAAGACAATTCTCGAGCAGCTGCAGGTGGGCGACGAGGTGACGGTCAACTATGCATGGTACTCCACCGCAACAAATCAGCCTTACACTCTTGAGCAGGTGATCGGCGGCAACTCTATGGTGATGGTTGGCGGCGAACAGACCGTGCGCAACCAGGATGACTCCTACAACTCAAAAGTCTACAGCCGCTCGGCATACGGAAAGAGCCAGGACGGCAAGACTCTGTATATGT
>ENA-OROK01000144-OROK01000144.1-human-gut-metagenome-genome-assembly--contig:-NODE-144-length-89002-cov-4.336549_pt1 | contig 89002 bp, 73 predicted proteins | sample MGYA00242127_ERZ509046 | MGnify/ENA primary metagenome ERZ509046 (study PRJEB26280, sample SAMEA2338728) | human gut metagenome | biome: human gut; feature: human-associated habitat; material: faeces... | reverse complement strand
CGGTGAGTCTGCCGTATCCCTTAATCGCTGCCATAAATGCAACGCAGACAAAGCCGAGTGCAACGCCGAACGATGTCAAAAAGTTAATCAGCTTTCGTGAATGAACCGTTGTAACGGCGCATCTTATCGAAGCGATAAGGCTCTTTGCCGAGCCGTCGTGCACCACATATGCAGGGGATTTTTCAACGCTCATTTCTGAATACTTGTCGTAAACTCTGGCGGCAGGATAGTCCATTACCCTGATAAATCCCTTCGGCACTGCAAAAAGTTCCGACAGGCTCTCTTCGTTAATGTATGGGTCGTTACTTCTAACGATTAGGGTTATGCCTGATTTTTCTATCTTTTTGAGTTCTCTTTTCAGTTCGGGAGATGCACTGTAAGACACGATGAACATCGCCATAATTTTTCCGTTTACGGCGAGATAGAGCGCTTTTCTGTTCTTTCTTGTATACTTTTTTTCAAAACTTTCTTTAGGCACATCAACGCCGTGATTAATTAAAAGATTGCGGTTTCCGACTAATACTTTTCGTTTATATACCCATGCAGAGGTGCCCATTTTGTCCTCGTAAATGACATTTTCAACCTTTGGCAGAATTGACTGCTTTCCGATTATAACATTGTCGAAAACGTGTTTTAACGGACCGTTTGTCTGAATGATAACGGCGGCGGCATATATTATTGCGTCGTCAACTTTTGCCTTGTGAAATACCTTTATGCCGTGCAAATCACAGCCCTGACTGCCGAAAAAGTCTCCCGCTTCCATAACGAGAGCGTTTGCGTTCGATGCCATATCCGCTCCGTTAAAGCCGCAAACCCTTGCATCGTATTTGTCGAGTTGAGCGGAAATGTCTGTCAAAATTATGTTCATTTGATACAGTAACGCAATAGGCGTCGTAATGCAAAGAGCGGCAATTCCTACATTTATACCTGTTGCACTGCTTTCGCTTACTCCGATAATCACGCCGATGACGGCACTCAATACCCAAAATACAGGAGAAAGCACCTTTGCAAGCCTGTCGGACGGTTCGGTTTTGCAACTTATTTCCATAAAGTTAGTAGGGAAATCCGTCTTAACCCCGGTTTTTATTACCGGTTCATCCTCGTCTAAAATACCTCTGCCGATTATTTCGCAGTCTACCGCATTGGCTATGTTTTCAAGGCAGTATTTGTCTTTTTGGTTTATGATAAAATCGAAATTGTCTATAATTCTTATGATGATTTGTCTCTTGCCCATTTGTGAAATCAGCAGTCCGAGAGCCGCAAATGAGCCGAAAAAGTGCCCGTTATCAAGCCATAAATCGTCAGAGCACAAAAATCCGACGCTTTGTATAAGTATAGCAATGCTTGCAACAGCCACGCCTAAGTCGCAGTTAAACCCTTTTTTGAAATTAAAGGCGTGCATAAAAATGTTGTAGTTCATCACCATTGTGATTATCAGCAGGGAAAGACCTGCCGACAAAAAAGCGTTCGACGATGATAAAAACTGCGGCAGAGCGTCCTTTTCGTTAAGGAGAGTAAGTATGAACATCAGTATTCCGAAAAACAGGGTGGAAATAATTTGTACCGTTGCTCTTGATTTTTTGGACATAAGGCTTGCAAGAATGCTTGCTTGCTGACCCTCGTAGTTGTAATCGCTTTTACTGTACTGCTCGTCACCGAGTTCGCTGTCTGTTTTGTCCGGCCCGAAAAGGCGAAATTTATCCACTTTTTCTTTTCGCTGTTCGATAAGTATTTTTTCGGCAACTTCTTCATCAATGGTTGGAACCTCCTCCACCTTGTCGTCAAAGCCGTCGAAACTCATTTGGATTCCTATATCTTCACTAAACTCGCTTTGATTTGCATTGTCATCGCTGTCACCGTCGAGATACTTGCCTAAATTTTCTCTTGCAATAATCGTGGGTACCTCTTGGAATTCGTTGCCGTCATATTCATTGTTACTGCTTAAAACAACAGGCTTTGTCTTTTCGTCAGGAAAAAGATTGCTCCCAAATGAACTCTTTTTGTCCGATACGATTTTCATATCGTCATCGGTTTCTCTGTTGCCCTCGTTTGCTGTTTTTACGGCATTTTTGATGGAAGGCATCATTTTTGTTTTATCTTTTTTTGCAAAGGAGAGGCGAACAGCCTGAGTCTTTTCCGTGTTTTCGGTGCTTTGCTTTTTTTGCGGCTCATAGGACTTTATGTCCTCTTCTTCTGTGCTGAGCTGCTCGACCTTTTTCATAACGGCTTTGCTGTCAACAACTACCTCTTTTATTGCGCTTTGCGTTTTTTCGTTAAGGCTTTTTTGCGCCTGCTCAAGCTGTTTTTCAGCTTCGGCTTTTATCCTTTCGGCACGCTCGATTATTTCGTCAATAGATAAATGATTGTCGCTCATCTTTTCTCACTCGATTAATCTTTCAGTCTTTGTTTTGTTATTTCGTACATTAAAACTCCCGCCGCAACCGATGCGTTTAGGCTGTTTACCTTGCCCATCATAGGCAGACTTACGGTTACATCACATTTTTCTTTAATGAGTCTGCCGACTCCGTTGCCCTCGCTTCCGACAACGAGACAACAGCCGCCTGAAAAGTCCGTTTTGTCCCACCTTTGACCGTCCATATCTGCGGCATAAATCCATATGTTTTTCTTTTTTAATTCGTCTATTGTGTTCGCAAGATTTGTCACCCTTGCAACCTTCATATATTCCAGTGCACCGCAACTCGTTTTAGCAACTATATAGTTCAGTCCCACATTTCTGCGTTTTGGTATAATGATTCCGTGTGCACCGCACGCTTCCGCCGTACGGATAATCGCACCGAGGTTATGGCTGTCCTCTATCTCGTCACACATTATGATAAACGGAGCCTCACCCTTGTCTTCGGCATAGGCTAAAATATCGTCAACCGTGCTGTATTCGTGCGCAGGAATATTAGCGACAACGCCCTGATGATTTCCGCCCGGAGCGAGAAAGTCGAGTTTTTTTCTGTCAACATTTTTTACTACTATTTTTTTCTCTTTGCAAAGAGCCAAAATTCTGTTAATCGAGCCCTCACGCTCGCCTTTTGCGATGAGTACATTTTCTACCTCTTTGCCGCTTTTGAGCAGTTCGGTTACAGCGTTTCGTCCTATAACAAGACTGTCGTTTGTTCTGCTGTCTTTAGTCTTTTCCTCTTTCATATTTTCACCTGCCGTATATAATTAGATATATTATAACATTAAATACTGTCATATACAATAAAAAAGTTCATCCCAAATTAATGAGATGAACTTAATTTATTTTTTCTTTGTGTTAATCTGCTTTTTGCCGATGTTTATTATCTTAACGATGCTGGGGGAGAGAATGAGATTTGTTGCCATTTCAAATAGGAAATTGGTTCCGACAAATGCAGTAATCATAAATACGAATGCGTTTGTTCCTGCGGCATTTTCCAAAATCCAGTCATAAAAGAATAATCTGCATCCGATAAGGAATATTCCCGTGTTTACAAGCGGACAAATAATTGCGGCGCAAATAACGCCTAGGTATTTATTCTTCTTTGAGAGAAGTTTGTAAACTCCTCCTGCCGCAACGCCTGCGAGTATGCCCTTGAGCATAACGGTAAGAATGGTTCCGATTACGCTCATATTTAAGAAGAGCGCCGTGTCGGGCTGTAATAAAACAACTACTGCAAATACTGCGCCGAGCCATGCACCTGCTCCGATTCCGTAAAGTGCCGCACCGACTACTATCGGAATGAGTACGAGTGAAATGCTGACAACGCCGAATTTGATGAAACTGCCGAGCAGTTGCAATACGATTACAATGGCTGTAAACAGACCCAGCCCTATAATCTTCTGTGTCTTTGTGCTTTTCATATTAAATTTTCCTTTCTGCTACTGTTCCGAGCCTCCCGCCACACAAAAAGCAGTCAACCGAGGATTTATATTTTCCTCATGGATACAATGCAAGGGTATTATATACTATATAACAAATGAATGCAATACCTAAAATGCCGCCGAAATTATACAAAAACGCCTCTCCCAAAAGTTGGCGCACTTCATAAGGAATAAAAGCTTAAACCAATTACTTCTTTATGAAGTGTGTACCAAAGGAGAGGCAAATATTTTACAGCATTTCTCTTGCGGCTTTTACCTGTTTTAATACATTTTCCGGACATGGCGAGCCGTCGGCTTTTCTGTCTTTTACGCATTTTTCAAGGTTGATTGCCTTGTAAACTTCGTCGTCGAATAAATCACAGACAGCCTTGTACTCCTCAAGCGGAAGCGTCTCGAGCGTTAAGCCCTTGTCTATGCACAGCGCAACCAATTCACCCGTGCATTTGTAGGCGTCCCTGAAAGGTAATCCTTTACCAACCAGATAGTCTGCACAGTCCGTGGCATTGATAAAGCCTTTTGCCGCAGCGTGGCGCATATTTTCTTTAAGTACCGTCATCGTCTCAATCATCGGAGTGAAAGCGTTGAGACACATTTTAACGGTGTCGAATGCGTCAAAAATCGCCTCTTTGTCCTCTTGCATATCTTTGTTGTACGCAAGTGCAATGCCTTTCATAACGGTTAACAGCGTTGTCAAATCTCCGAAAACCCTGCCGCTCTTTCCTCTTACAAGTTCGGCAATGTCGGGATTCTTCTTCTGCGGCATAATGCTCGAACCGGTAGAAAATGCGTCGTCGAGTTCAACAAATTTGAACTCCCAACTGCACCACATAATTATCTCTTCGCTGAAACGTGAAAGGTGAACCATTACGAGCGATAAAGCAGAAGCCAGCTCAATGCAAAAATCTCTGTCTGATACGCCGTCGAGTGAGTTTGAAGTGATTCCGTCAAAACCGAGTAGGTCGGCAACTTTTTTTCTGTCGATAGGGTAGGTCGTTCCTGCGAGTGCACCCGAGCCGAGCGGACAGATGTTCATTCTCTTTTTTGCGTCCTCAATTCTGCCGACGTCACGCAAAAGCATTGATGCGTAAGCCATAAGATGGTGACCGAAAGTAATCGGCTGTGCTCTTTGTAAATGAGTGTAGCCGGGCATAATCGTGTCGCAGTGCTCCTCTGCCTTGTCGCATAAAACGCACACCAATTTTTTCAACTTTTTAATTACTTCGTCGGCTTCGTCTCTTAGAGTGAGCCTGATATCGAGCGCAACCTGGTCGTTCCTGCTTCTTGCGGTGTGGAGCCTTTTTCCCGTCTGACCCAGCCTTGCGGTCAATTCGCCCTCAACAAATGTGTGTATGTCCTCGGCGGTCATATCTATTTCCAACTTGCCTGATTTTATGTCGCTTAAAATTTCTTCCAAGCCGCCGACGATTTTTTCGCTCTCGCTCTTGTCTATGATTCCTGATGCACCCAGCATTGTTGCGTGTGCGATTGAGCCTTTTATGTCCTGCTCGTACATTCTGCTGTCAAAGGTGATAGAAGAATTGAAGTCGTTCGTTTCCTTTGCAAGTTCCTTTTTGAACCTGCCTTTCCAAAGCTGTGCCATACGCTACCTCATATACTGAAAATTAGGGCGAACAACGGTTCGCCCTTAATGATGTTACTATATAGATTATAATATATTTTCCTTATTAGTCAATATCTCTTTTTTGGTCGAGAAGTGCCTTGACTTTTGTTGAAAGACCGAAGAGGTTGATGAATCCTGCGGCATCTTTCTGGTTGTATGCACCGCCGTCATCGCCGAACGATGCAACGTTCTCGTCATAAAGAGTATACGGTGAAGTGATACCTGCGTTGATTACATTGCCCTTGTAAAGTTTAACCTTTACATCGCCGGTAACTGTCTTTTGTGTCTCGTCAACGAAAGCCGCAAGTGCTTCACGAAGCGGAGTAAACCATTGACCGTTGTATACAAGTTCGCCGTACTTCTGAGCGATAAGTTTCTTGTAGTGCTGAGTCTCTTTGTCAAGTGTGATGGTCTCAAGCATCTCATGTGACTTGTAGAGAATTTCGCCGCCCGGAGTCTCATAAACGCCACGGCTCTTCATACCTACGAGTCTGTTTTCAACTATGTCAAGCAAACCGATTCCGTTTTCGCCGCCGAGTTTGTTAAGAGTCTCAACGATTTCAAGAGCTTTCATCTTCTTGTCGTCGATAGCGGTAGGAACGCCCTTTTCAAAATGGATTGTAACATATGTCGGCTTGTCCGGAGCATTCTCGGGAGAAACGCCCAACTCAAGAAAACCGTTCTTGTTGTACTGTGGCTCGTTTGCCGGATCCTCAAGGTCAAGTCCCTCGTGGCTGAGGTGCCATACATTTTTGTCCTTTGAGTAGTTTGTCTCACGGTTAATTTTAAGCGGAATGTTGTGAGCCTCTGCATACTCGATTTCCTGTTCACGGGATACGATGTCCCACTCTCTCCACGGAGCGATAATCTCCATCTCGGGAGCGAATGCCTTTAATGTAAGCTCAAAACGAACCTGGTCGTTGCCCTTGCCGGTGCAACCGTGGCAGATTGCGTCTGCGCCCTCTTTCTTTGCAACCTCAGCCAGTGCCTTTGCTATGCAAGGTCTTGCGTGAGATGTGCCGAGAAGGTAGTTTTCGTATTCTGCGCCTGCTTTAAGACAGGGGAAAATGTAATCTTCAACATATTCGTCCTTCAGGTCGAGTACATAAAGTTTTGATGCGCCTGTTTTGAGAGCCTTTTCCTCGAGTCCGTCGAGTTCCGTTCCCTGTCCTACATCACCGCTTACTGCGATAACTTCGCAGTTGTTGTAGTTTTCTTTGAGCCAGGGAATAATGATTGATGTGTCAAGTCCGCCGCTGTATGCGAGAACAACTTTTTTAATGTCTTTCTTATCCATAATGGTATCTCCTTTGCCGCTGTGTTGCGGCTGCTTGTATTTTCTGTTTCCTATTATAACACCATTATTTCCTTTTTCAACCCTTTTTGTAAAATTTTGCATAAAAATACAAATAAAATATGCAAATATCACCCTCTTATGTGTATATTCACAATAAATTATGTATATTCTTGCAAAATGATGTATATTTGCCTCTGCCGCCACGAAATTGGTATTATAGATAGTAATTAATATATATTATGTATCATATATATTATTACATTGACTCCCTTATCAATGGAGGCTGTGAGATGCAAGGGAAACGCTTAGACATAATTTTACAAATTGCCAAAAGTGTAAAGTTTCAATTATGAATGAATTGTAAAGTTTTTATTTATATTTATAAAATTAAAAAATACTGTTGCTTTTTATTCGGTACTATGCTATTATATATGCGATACATAAAGCATGGCGGATGCTGTATCCGTGTGTGCGACTTTAAGGAGGTAATCGGCATGAAAAAAATGTACTCTCAACCGGAAATCGAAATCAGAAAATATGCTGTATCTTCAAACGGAGTAACCACTTCCAACCCGTCTACTAACGAAAAAAACGACCTTAACAGAGATGACGGCAACGGCGATTATTTCGAGTAAGAAAAGCACGAAAGTGTAAATATTGCTTTATCGGAGACTGCTTTTTGCGGTCTCTTTTTTTATGGTAAATTTTGTGTGATTTGTGCATAATATATAATAAAGTGCACGCCGATATGTTCAAAATGTTAAATTAAATGTTGTAACCGTTTTTTTACTTGATTAATTAATATATATATGATAATATGTTAATGAATAATGAACAATAGTAGGGTGGAATAGTAGCAGTCCGCCCTCTGTGTCAATCTTAAAAGGAGGTTTTTCTTTTATGAAAAAAACATTCAAAAAGTTCGTCGCATGCTTGCTGACGGTTTTGATGGTAGCCACTGCGTTGCCTCTTTCCGTGTTCGCATCCGATGAATCAACCACTACCTTACCGGTTACGACAGGTATTGCAGTATGTAATAATGCAAAGAATACTCGTGTCGAAAGCGACGGTTCATTTAATATCGTAAATGACGGTAGTGACACAAACTTTTCTATCGGCTTTTGGAAATACGATATTTCCGCTCTTAAGGCTGTTGGAGCTACCGTAACATCGGCTAATGTAAATGTCAATGTTAAAACTGTAGGCGATGACTGTACCGGTCTTTCGTTCTACTATGGTACGAACTCCGCTTCCGATGCCATCACTTCGGGCGCATCTCTGCCTGATTCGATTAAGGGTACTAACGATAAGCACCTTGATCAGGCTAAGGAATATTTCGGCTTGCAGAACAGTCTTATCAAAACTGTCGAGAAGGCTGATGTAAAGGTAGGTACATATACCATAGACATCGCCGCTGCCATTAACGCTTCTATCGCAGCAGGCTTGAATTACTGTACTCTTATGGTAACTCAAAAGACTTTCGGCGGCAGAGACGGAAACAACGGTTGGTCCGATACTCATATCGCAAATGATGCTACTCCGATTAAGGTTAGTTATACTGTTGCTTCGGGTATGTCGGGCGTGCAGGCTGTTACATCATCTATGGTAGGTCTCATCCAGCAAAACAAAAACGGTAACCGTCTTGAGAGTTCAAGAATGAATATCGTAAACGATAATCAGGACGATAACTTCACCGTAGGTTTTTGGAAGTTCGATATCACTTCTCTTAAGAAGATGGGTGCCGAAGTTACACAGGCTAAGATGAATATAGCTGTAAAAGCTAAGGACGAAAAATGTCAGGGTCTTTCGTTCTATGTTGCTTCTCAGGGCACATCAACCCTCAAGGACGGCGATAACCAGGTTGCTGCTATTTACGGCCACGGTGACGGTACTCACCAGGCTCAGGCTGTCCAGTACTTTGGTTTGGGTACTCCGTTTGCTACAGTAACCGCAGACCAGATTACAGCAGGCTCAAATATCTCGGTTGATATTGCTTCGGCTATCAATAATGCTATTGCTGTTTCTAATGGTGCTAACGCTTCATCAACCGATAAACTTGAATTAACTGTTATGGTTATGCAGTCTTCGGCTGATACAACAGACCAATGGACAGATACATGGCTTAGCAACGGTTCTGTTACGGCAAACTGTGCTTATACCATTAATGTGGATGATATCGGTTCGGGTGTTGCCGCTTTGCAGAAAGCTATCGGTATCTATGAAACAAAGATGTCTAACCTTTCCAATGCAAACCAAGGAATGTATACTAATATGCTTCCTGCTTATAACGCATATGTAAAGGCTTGTGCCGCTCTCGAGGCTTCCGAGTACGGTAATAATGCCGACGCAACGGCAGATTTCGATACTCTCGCTCAGGATTTGCTTGCAAAGACTCTCAAGATGACAGAGTGGGTAGATAACGTTACAGGTAAGTACCAGTCCAAGGTTCCGTCATTCCAGAACACGGATGCGGCTACCATGACATCTAAGTATAAAACATTCTATAATAACATTATATATACCGAGTCTTGTCTCGGCGGAAACAGCGAATATAATGATGACAGCAATCCTTCGGGTCTTGCAGGTGAATTTGATACCGCTGAGAACTTCAGAGTTCAGCTTTACTATCCGAACACAATTCTTCTTTACGACGGTTCGGAAACCGGCACAAGAATGCCTGTTATGTTAATGGGTAAGAATAATGACACAAGCGGCGGCGCGTTTAAATCTACACAAAGATTTATCTTCAGATGCTATCCTACCACCGACGGTGCCGCTAAATTTAATGAAGGTGCTGAATTCGTAGGTAACGACGGTGCTTTCCTTTCACTTTCAAAGAAACTTAACGATTCTCAGTATGCATGGAAGGGTGCAGAAGCCTCAAAGAACCTTAACTTTGACAGTGCTCGTAGCGACTCATACAGAATCGGTGCTTCTTCCGACGAAAAATTTACAAGTTATAAATTCAATAATACACTTTGGAATGGATCAAGAAGAGGTTGCTGGTGTCCTTATGCAACCGGCTTTATGGTAGATAATACCGGATTTGAATACCAAATCGGCCAGCAGTATAAGGGTGGCGACGGCATCGGTATTATGGAAGTTGCTACTAAGTGGGCATACTACGGCAGCGGCGATTCTTCAAAGAGTGACAGTTGTAACGATACCGTAAGAGGCTACATGGGCAGTGATAAGTTAAAGCATCACATCTATGTTGTAAACTATAAGGCTATCGTTGATGCAACTAAGAATGCCGATACCCGTCAGAGACTCGCTAATGTTTCAAACTACAAAGAGGGCGGCCTCAGCGGCGTAATTTCCGCTCTTTCAAAGGCTACTTCTTTCGACGTTAACTCGGTAACTATCGACAATATCAGCGCAAAGAATAAGGAAATCACGAAATTCATCGACGACGCAAAGGCTGCACCTACCGCAGATGTTGATATGAATTCTTATGCAAAACTTCAGTCAGAAATCCTCACTTCTAAGAAGATTTATGTCAGAGGCAATGCAGATAATAAGAACTATACGGCAGAATCATGGACTGTTTTTGAAACAGCTTATAATAACGCTGTAAATACCGTATCCGGCTTCTATAACAAGACTGCCGATACATACGGTATCGTAACAAAAGACGCAAATACACTTTATACAACTCTTGAGCAGGCAAGAAAGGCTCTTGTTCTCAATAAGACTGTAGTTGATACAACCGTATTGCAGTATGCTATCGATAACGCAGATGCAATCCTTGATAATATGAACTATTTCGTAGACTCTACGATTGACGAGCCCGGACTTACAAAGCTCATTTCCGACGCTAAGATTGCTATTTGGGGTAAGGAGAGCGACTACGGCTTCGACCCGAGCAAGATAGACGATTCAGAGGTAAATAGAGCAAAAGTTGACGATTATCTTAATAAAATCGTTGCCGAGGTAAATAAGGCAGTGATTGACGTCACCGCCGTAGTTCCCGAGTATAACTACAACATTAATACCGCTATCGAGGCAGGTAAGGGTTACGAGTCTACTAAGGACCAGTACGGTAACTATAACGTGCTTGCTTCCGCTGTAACTACGGCAGAACAGTACCGTGATGCTATTCCTACAATTAATGCTAGAATCGAGAATCAGGTTTCTGTTGCAATTAAGAATTACATCAGTATCGTAAACGCTATCGGTGACGCTATCGCAGCACTTCGTCCTTCGTTCAGAATTATTGAGACAGGTACTATGGCTCAGAGCGGTACGGTAATTACTACCCGCTTTACTGCAGCCCGTAGCGACCAGTACAGTTATCAATGGACGCATCCGACAGACAGAATTTACTTCATCACTGACTCAAAAGAGTACAACGCAGCAATCAATACTTCCTGGACTGCATACAATGCTCAGACAGGTGATAATTTTGAGACCATCCTCGACTCAATCAACGTTAAAGGAGACACCACTACAGAGTCCGGCGAACTTACCTCAGGCTACACAACCGGTTGGGGTTGGCCGAGCGAGTTCTCGATGACACAGTCACAGATTAACCTCCTTAAAGGTAACTTGGGTCTTGTTGTACCCGGTATGACCGTTACTTGGAATAACTTTAAGGTAACAAAGCGTTCGGGTGCACAGGGTCTCGGTATTGACGCCGCAGGCAATGTTGTTCCTAATGAAAATATGGATACCGACTTTACGAGCGTACTCGCAGTAACCGAAGGCTTGAACAGAAGACCGGGCGGTATCATGGCAAAGAGCGGAGAAACCGTATTCAATAACACCGTAAACTTTAACATTCCGAGCACGGCGGATAAGGCACTTATCGCAGAAAATAAACCGTCTGCAATTTCGGCAAGACTTGATTCTAACAGCCTCGGCTTAAATATGGGTCTTGTATTCCTGTGGAGATATACAGGAACAGTGTTTAACAACTGGACCGGTTATTCATATGCAAGAAATATGTATGACCTCGATATAGGTTTCGTAAATGTATCCACATTGTTCAGACTTATCGACCAGTTCGAAGATCCCGCTTTCTTGGCAACTGCCAATAATTACACAACCAAATCTTGGAACAATCTTCTTGCAGCCGTAGCAAACGGTAAGGGCGATATGGACTACGGTAATATGACCTATGAACAAATCGTTGCCGAATGTGATACAAGATACAACAACATTCTTGCAGCCAAAAGGAACCTTACGCCTCCCGCATCAAATGCAAAACTTAAGGAAATCTACAATAAGGCTAAAGACGTATATGATAACAAGAGGGCAACCGTAAAGCCGTCCTGCTGGGATAGCTTTGCATTGGCTTACGAGTATGCCGCAGCTAAGTACAATAACGAGTACAGCGACACTAATGTTCGTAACTATGACGAAAGCGAGCAGGATGCTATCGACGCTGTTACAAAGAAACTCGAAGATGCTTACAACGCACTTATTTATGTTGCTGATTTCACACCTGTTGATAACGCAGTAAAAGAACTTGCAGCAAGCGTTGACAGCTACAAGTACACGGCAGAATCCATCAGAAGTCTTCAGAAAGCACTTGACGGCCTTACTTATTACTCAAAGACTAAGGAAGAAAGAGCTACTTACTACACCGACCAAATGGACCTTAACGGCGAAGAAAACAATTTAGGTCAAAAACTTAATATCTCTCAGGGTATTAACAAAGAAGCATTGACAACAATTCCTAATCTCAAGAATCTTCTTGTTGAGGCTAAAGTAGACCCAACTGCTCTTGAGGGAGCAAAGGCAGACGCCAAAGCAAAGAAGAATGACCCTGACGCATACGATCAGGCTAAGATTGACGAGGCTCTTAATAAGCTGAACGCTTATGAAAAGGTAACTCTTGCAACCGAAAGTATTTACGGTGCAAAGTACACCTCTCAGGACGCACTTGACGCAGATGTTCAGAAGGCTCTTGAGGGTATCAGCCTTAAGATTTACACCATTAATATTAACGGTGCAAAGTACGGCGAGTTTGAGTACGGACAGGAAATTACCGTTCCGTCGAATGACGGCAAAGTTGACTGGTACTATGAGTCAACTTCACCGACATCATCAACAGCAAAGAAATATATGACAACCGATGATGCTATTACCTTTGTTGTTAAGGGCAACACAAACCTTACCACAAAGAAAGCATCTAATACCCAGACATATAAGGTAACTTATGTAAACGGTATTAACTCAATTCCTTATGCAGTTGATTATGTACCGGCAGGTTCAAGCATTACCGTAGGTACTCAGTATGACACAACAAATGCTTATACAGTACCTCAGGTTGCATACTATGATTTCACTAATTACACTGTAAACGGCAATGTTGTAGCGTCGGGCGAACCTCTTACAATTAACGCAAATACTGTAATTACTGCAAACTATAACGCTCCTAACCCTGAGGCAGGCGAGTATCAGGTAACTGTACTTAACCTTTCAATGTTTGGTGGTCGTCATAAGAATGACCCGACTATTACAGGTCTTCATTATAACGATGAGCTTTCCTTCACAAAGGGTGCTGCAGAGGGCGAAGGCTATTACGGCAAGAACCTCTATTACGATAAGACTTGCTATGCTACAGGTTCTCCTGTAACCGAAAACGTAGAGAAGTTAAATGCCGGCAGACTTAACACAGCCACAAATCAAAGAGAAGATGTATATGCTTGGCTCGAAATCAATCCGACCGACCTTAACGCTTGGTTGACTGCATGGAAGGGCAACAAGTTCTGGAGCACAACAAGTACTTACAACTGGACTAAGGGCGTTGAATACTTTAAGCAGGCTAATGCTAAGGTTGTTGCTTACGGAACCGATTATACCTTCAGAGTAAGTAAGCCTAACACCGTACTTCTTGCGGTAACTAAAACCGAGTATACAAAGCTTCAGGAAGATACTTTTACAGGCTTCTACAACAAGGAAAACAAGTTCGACGAGAACGGTGCAAGCGTAACCACTCAGGACAGACTTGTAATTTCCAACGGTAAGTTCTCTATGGTATCAACATTTGCACTTCCCGAAGGCGCAAGAATGGTTGAAACCGGTATTCTTTACTCGGCTACAACAGGTTCTAAGACAATGTTTGACGGCGCATATACTTTAGGCAATGTAAGCCCCGCAAATAATCTTATCAGAATTAAGTCAACCGCACATACTGTAGGTAATCAGTATGTATGCTCGCTTACTCACACATCACTTAAGGGTAAGAAGGTTAGCGAAGTTCCGATGAAGTGGGTTGCTTATATGGTTTACGAGAAGGACGGTAAGAAGATAACCAAATATTCCGAACCGACCGAACCGTCAAATCTTGACGATACTCTCTAATAGGAGGTATTGGCATGAAGAAAAACTATACCGAACCTATGATTCAAATAAGAAAGTACGCTTTCTTAAATTCAAGTATTACAACCTCTGATCCGTCTACTAACGAAAAAAATGACCTTAACAAAGACGATTCAAAGGGCGACTACTTTGAATAATTAAACATTTATAAGGCTATGGGAATTTCTCATAGCCTTATTTTTTGTAAATAATGTTAAAAGATTATTACATTATGCCGTAAAATTTGACATTCTAAAAACATTAATATATTATTAAACTGTATATTTATATAAAAACAAATCGGAGAATAAGATGAAAGTACTAATTTGCGGCTTAGGTCTTATCGGCGCCAGCCTGGCAAAGACCTTAAAGAAAAATACGACACATACTGTTTTGGGATGGAACAGAACTCCGTCCGTTACCGAGAAAGCACTCAGGGACGGCGTTATCGACCGAACGGGAGATATTGACGAACTTATGAGCGATGCGGATATTACATTTGTTAATTTCTATCCCGATGCGATTGTGCCTTTTATTTTGGAGCACAAAAACTCATTCAAAAAAGACAGCATTGTTACCGACTCCTGCGGTATCAAAACAAAAATTTGCAAAGAATTAGAGCACGAAAAACTTAATTTTTACTATGTCGGCGCTCACCCTATGGCAGGCCGTGAGGTCGGCGGCTATGATAACAGCCAGGACACACTTTTTGACAAAGCAAGTTTTATCGTTACCCCTTATGAGAATACTCCGAGAAACAAGGTTGACGCATTGGTCGGTTTGGCGCAGGATATGAAGTTTGCAAGAACGGTTGTAACAACTCCGGAACACCACGACGAGATGATAGCATTTACCTCACAGATTGCCCATGTACTTGCTTGTTCTTATGTACTCTCCCCGCTTGCACCTATGCACCCGGGTTATTCGGCAGGTTCGTACCGTGATGTATCACGAGTGGCGAGGATAAATGCCGAGATGTGGTCGGACCTTTTTATTGATAATAAGGATGCATTGGTCAGAGAGGTGGACGATTTAGTTTCTAATCTGATGAAGTTTAAGTACAATATCATAAACGAGGACAGACAGGCACTTTGCGATTTGATGAATAAGGCTAACAGCATTAAGGAAGAAATCGGCTGATGAAAAAATTAACTGTGAATGTCGGCAAGGGGTATGATATTCTTATTGAAAAGGGAATTATTAATCATACCGTCGATTATATAAAAAATGTTACTAAAGCAAAAAAAATATGTCTTATAAGCGACACCAATGTATTTCCGCTTTACGGCGAGGCTGTTAAGAACAGTCTTTTGGGCGGCGGTTATGAGGTATATGATTACATATACAAGGCAGGCGAGGAGTCAAAAACTACCGCAACCGTAATTTCTATGGTTGAGTTTATGGCAGAAAACGAGTTTACGAGAAGCGATTTGGTTGTTGCTCTCGGCGGCGGAGTTTGCGGAGATATGGCAGGATTCGCTTCTGCGATTTATCTCAGAGGCATTGATTTTGTGCAGATTCCGACTTCGTTGCTTGCTCAGGTTGATTCGTCTGTCGGCGGAAAAACAGCTGTCGATTTGCTGCAGGGGAAAAATCTTTGCGGAGCGTTCCATCAGCCTGTTTTGGTCTTGATTGACACGGATACGCTCACTACGCTCACTCCTCATTTTTATTCCGACGGAATGGCAGAGGCGATAAAGACCGGCTGTATTAAAAGTGAGAGTTTGTTTGAACTGATAGAAAATAACGATTCAAGAGAAATTATTGATGAGATAGTTTACCGATGCGTCTGCATAAAAGCGGGCGTTGTTGAGCGTGATGAAAAGGAGCACGGCGAAAGAGCGCTTCTTAATTTCGGACACACACCGGGTCACGCCATAGAAAAGCTCCATAATTTTACCACGGTGTCACACGGTGAGGCTGTGGGTATCGGTATGGTGATTATGGCGAAGGCGGGCGAGCAAAACGGCTTAACCCCCGTCGGCACTGCCGAGAGAATTGTTGATGTCTTGAAAAAGTTTTCGCTTAAAACAGAGGACGACAACAGCCTCGATGATATAATTTCGGCAATGAACGCCGACAAAAAACGCACAGGAAGTTCTATAAAGTTTATTTTACTTCACTCAATCGGCGATGCGTTTATTAATGAAATAAGTTATGGGGATATACCGATGTTTTTCGGATTGGAATAATGAGTAAAGTAAAAATTGAAAACTCAATATTGGACGGAACGGTTAATCTCCCGCCGTCAAAATCTGCGGCTCACAGAGCCTTAATTTGCTCTTTTCTTTCCGGGGCGGGAACAGTGTCGCCTATGATTGAGTCAAAGGATATGCAGGCTACTCTCTCCGCTCTGGCAGCACTGAAAAATGATGAAGGTATAATTAATTGTATAGAATCGGGTTCAACGCTTCGTTTTATGATTCCGACAGCCGCCGCTCTGGGCAAAAGCGTTACTTTTATCGGCGAGGGAAAACTTCCCGAAAGACCCATAGGCGAGTATTTAAGGTTACTGCCCGAACATAATGTGAAATGTGTTACCGACGGTACTTTGCCGCTTACAATTGAGGGACAGCTAAAAAGCGGCCGTTTTGAAATTGCGGGCGATATTTCGTCTCAATATATTACGGGGCTTCTTCTTGCACTGCCGATTTTGGACGGTGACAGTGAGATTGTTTTAACCACTCCGCTCCAGTCAAAACCGTATGTTGATATGACGGTTAGGATTATGTCCGATTACGGCGTAGAAGTAACAAAAACCGAAAACGGTTATTATATTAAAGGCTCTCAAAAATATATCGCAAGGAACTACAATGTTGAGGGAGACTGGTCGCAGGCGGCTTTTTTTGCCGTTGCAGGCGCTCTTTTCGGCAGGGTAAGAATAACGGGCGTTGACTTTGACTCAACTCAGGGAGATAAGAAAATTGTCGATATTATAGAACAATTCGGTGCAAAAGTTGAGCGTGGAAAAAACGAATTTACCGTTTATAAAAGTAAACTTCACGGTATTGAAACAGACGCAACCGACATACCCGATATGGTGCCCGCTCTTGCGGTTGCCGGCGCATATGCCGAGGGTACGACCGTGATTAAGGGTGCCGAGAGACTCAGGCTCAAGGAGTCGGACAGAATAGAGAGCATAACATATAATCTGAAAAAATTGGGTGCAGACATTACTCCGACGCCCGATGGAATGATTATAAAGCACAGTAATCTTATCGGCGCAGAATTAAAGGGATATAACGATCATAGAATTGTAATGGCGATGACCGTTGCCGCAACAGGAGCAAAAGGCGAAAGCGTAATAGATGACGCCGAAAGCATTAATAAATCGTATCCCACATTTTTTGAGGACTATAATAATTTGGGAGGTAAGGCAAATGTCATCGGTGATCGGCGATAAAATAAAACTCAGCATTTTCGGCGAGAGTCACGGCGAGACTATCGGCTGCGTTATTGACGGATTGCCTGCCGGAATAAAAATAGATATGAATGCCGTATATAAGGATATGCAAAGAAGGGCTCCGGGTAAGGACAAAACAGCCACACCGAGGCTTGAAAAGGATATTCCGCATATTCTTTCGGGTATGCTTGATAATGTTACAACGGGCGCACCGCTTGCCATGGTGATAGAAAATACAAATACAAAAAGCGGCGATTATTCAAATTTAATGACCGTGCCACGCCCCGGTCACAGCGATTATCCGGCTTATGTAAAATACGGCGGAAATAATGATATACGTGGCGGCGGACATTTCAGCGGCAGACTTACCGCACCTCTTGTATTTGCAGGCTCGGTTGCAAAGCAGATTTTATCCCAAATGGGAGTTACAATAGGCGCACATATAAAGCAAATCGGAAGTGTGTGTGACGCCGTTTCTGATTTGAATAAAACAGATAAGTCTTTGCTTGACACTCTTTCGTCATCAACATTCAGCTTGATAGATGAAACCAAGGAGCAGGCTATGCGTGACGAGATAGAAAAGGCAAGACTCAGCCTCGACAGCGTCGGCGGAATAATCGAATGTTTCGCAGTCGGCTTGCCTGTGGGTCTCGGCGGCAATATGTTTGATACGGTTGAGGGTAAACTCGCTTCGATTTTATTCGGCGTGCCGGCAGTAAAAGGCGTTGAGTTCGGCATCGGCTTCGGATTTGCGGAGAAGAGAGCGTCCGAGGTTAACGACCAGTATGAAATTAAAAACGGCAGGGTTGCAACTCTTTCAAACAATAACGGTGGCGTTTTGGGCGGTATGACTGACGGCGCACCGTTATCTGTCAGTGTTGCTATTAAGCCTACGCCTTCTATTGCAAAGAAACAGAAAAGCGTTAATTTGCAGACTATGGAAAATGCAGAACTCGAAATTCACGGCAGGCACGACCCGTGCATAGTCGTAAGAGCGGTGCCTGTTATTGAGTGCGCCGTTGCACTCGGACTTTTAGATTTAATGATGTAAAAAGGAAACATTTACTTAATGGATTTATCACAACTTAGAAATGAAATTGATGAAATAGATGACGAACTCGTCCCTCTTTTGCTCAAAAGAATGGACGTTTCACGCCGTGTGGCAGAGTATAAGGTGGCTAATAACATTCCTGTTTTGAACGAAAAAAGAGAGCAGGAAGTGCTTGACCTTGTAGCAGAGCAGTGCGGCGAGCAGGGAGAGATGATGAAGACGGTTTTCTCATCTGTTATGGACGCCTCCCGTGCACTTCAGCATAAAATTATCGGCGGCGGAAAAGCACTCAGAAACAGTGTTAATAACGCCAAGGGCGGCAAAAAACTGACGGCAAACGGCGAACCTATTGCATGTCAGGGAGTTGACGGAGCGTACAGCTCAAAGGCATCTAAGGCACTATTTTACGATTCACCTATTATTTTTTATAAGCAGTTTGAGGATGTCTTTGAGGCAGTAAATCAGAATAAGGCAAAGTACGGAATTATCCCGGTGGAGAATTCAACCGCAGGTTCCGTGCATGAGTCTTATGACCTTATTATGAAATACAGATTTTATGTCGTAGGTGCGTATGACCTTAAGGTTGAGCACTGCCTTTGTGCAAAGGACGGCGTGAAATTTGAGGATATTGAGGATGTTTATTCCCATCCGCAGGCTCTGTCACAGTGTAATATTTTTCTTAAAAATTTTGATTTTACGGGCATTAACTTTACAAATACTGCCGCTGCTGCAAAATTTGTGAGCGAGAGCGACAGAAAAAATATTGCGGCTATATGCAGCGAGAGTGCGGCTAAAAAATACGGACTTAGAATAATTCGCAGAGGCATACAGAATGTAAGCAATAATACTACCAGATTTATAGTTATTTCCAAAGAACTCGTCATTGATGACGATGCGGATAAGATTTCGCTCATTTTCTCGGCACCGCACCGTACCGGCTCGCTTTACAGAGTTCTCGGTAGGTTCTCAATGACAGGACTTAACCTTACAAAATTGGAATCGAGACCCGTGGCGAACGGAAAATTCGACTACTATTTTTATGTCGATATTATGGGTTCTGTTCGTGATGAGGCAACCCTCGATTTATTGTGTGCTTTGTCGGATGAATTGCCCGAATTTACCTTTCTCGGCAATTATTTTGAGCAATCCTAACAAAATATCAGTATTGGTTTGATTATATGAAACAGACAAAACGATATAGAATGGGCCTTGCCTCCACTGTAATTCTGGCGGTTACGATAGGGCTTCTCGTATTGCTCGGTATAGCACTTTATAACCATACCCTGCTTGAGACGAGATTTGATACCTTGATTCGTTGGTTTAGAAAAATAGATGAGGCGGTCGCAAGGCTCGATACCACCTTTGAGATAGTACTGTGCATTTTTGCACTTTATATCGCAAAATGTCAACTCCCGATACCGCTTTCGTTTTTGTGCGTAATATCGGGTATGGTATTTCCGCTCGGTCAGGCGCTTGCGCTCAATGCACTGTTCATCTTCTTGTATTTTGCGGAAAAATATGTTGAGGGAATTTTCCTCGGCGGCGGTTGGACGGGTATGATTTTGAACATAAAAAAGTTGCGCTTTGTCCGTGACTGGATTCATTTTAAGGGCAACGGAAATCCGTATGTCCTTGCCGTGACGAGGCTTGTGCCGTTTATTCCGATAGGAATGGTATCGAAGTATTACGGCTCTATGAGGTACGATTTTGTGTACTATTCGTTTTTGAGTATGTTGGGTTTTGCACCCAGACTCTTTGTTTATACAAAACTCGGCACCTCGTGGACAAATCCGTTCTCCGTAACATTCATTACTCTTTTGATGGTGATTGTTGGATTTACGGGATTTTCTACTATGATATTTAATATCTTTTACGGAATGAGAATGCGCCAAATGACGCAGACGCTTCTCATTTACAGTGAAAAGAATAAGTATAAAATTGTTTTATAAAAAAGGGGTTACTATGAAAGTAAAAGAAATGATTTGCGCAATTTCTGCGGGAAAATTTGATGAAAATTTGAAAAAGGTTTATGTGCTCGACTCCGCTGTCCTTAAGCAAAGAGACAGGTATGTCGAATTGCTTGATACTTTCGGTGAGCTGTTCGGCTTTGACAGAGATGTAAACATAGTTTCCGCTCCGGGCAGAACAGAGGTCTGCGGAAACCATACCGACCATAATAACGGTAAGGTACTTGCCGCTTCAATTAATTTGGATGCGATTGCGGTCGTTGCAAAGAATGACGATAATATCATCAGGGTTAAGTCTCAGGGTCACAGAATGAATTTGGTTGACCTTGATGACCTTACTCCGGATGAAAATAAATTCGGCGATTCTACTGCTCTCGTTCAGGGCGTTGCGGCAGGCGTTAAGGAACTCGGCTTTGAGGTTAAAGGCTTTGATGCGTGCACAACCAGTGACGTTATGGGCGGTTCGGGACTCAGTTCCTCGGCGGCTTTCGAGGTGCTTTTGGGCTCGATTCTTTCTTATGTATATAATGACGGAAAAATAAGCAGCGTTGATATTGCAAAGATTTCACAGACGGCTGAAAATAAGTTTTTCGGCAAACCCTGCGGTCTCCTTGACCAGATGGCTTCTTCGGTCGGTACATTCGTTACCATCGACTTTAAGTCGGTCAAAGAACCTGTTGTCAAAAAAGTTGACTTCGACTTTTCGCAGTCGGGATATTCTCTTTGCATAGTTGACACTCACGGTAATCATTCCGATTTAACGGACGATTACGCCGCTGTAAGAGGCGAGATGGAGTCTGTTGCCAAGGCTATGGGCAAGTCTGTTTTGAGAGAGATTTCGTATGAGGATTTCTTCTGTGCAATTCCGGAACTTACCGGTAAAGTAAATGACAGAGCCATTCTGCGTGCTATACATTTCTTTAATGAAAACAAGAGGGTGGATAAGGCTGTGCAATGCCTTGAAAGCAACGATTTCGAGGGATTTAAGCAGGTTATTATCGAGTCGGGCAGATCTTCTTATATGCTTAATCAAAATGTATATTCACCTAAAAATCCGACAGAACAAAAGCTTTCTCTTGCTCTTGCAATCAGTGAGGAAATACTGAAGGGTAAGGGTGCGTGGAGAGTCCACGGCGGAGGATTTGCCGGTACTATTCAAGCATTTGTTCCTAATGATATTCTCGATACCTATAAGACAAAAATCGAAGCCGTATTCGGTGAGGGCAGTTGTTATGTTCTTATTATTCGTCCTGTCGGCGGAACGTTGGTAATCTGATTTAGCATAAGCGGGAGGAATATTATGAAATACGTTTTTATAGTTAATCCTATTGCGGGAAATGATAACAAGGAAAAAATTTTTTACCGAATAAAATCTACATTTCGCCGTCTTGACGACGAGATGATTATTGAGGAGACTCATGCACCCGGCGAGGCTAAGAAAATTGCAGCCGATTATAGCGCAAAATACGGCGAAAATTGTGTAATCGTGTCGTGCGGCGGTGACGGTACAGTTCATGAGATTGCAAACGGAATTGCAGGAACAGATACACCTATGATGGTCATTCCGCTCGGAATGGGCAATGATTTTGCAAAAAAAATTTATGCCACAAAAAAGATAAATGTAGAAAATGTAATAAAGTCATTCGGCTTTTATAACGGCAAAATTAAGTATGATATTATGCCTATCGACCTTATTGACTACAACGGCGAAAAATGCATAAATGTTATGTCATACGGTCTTGATACGCTCGTTGAAACCATCGGCAGAAAGATGGCGAAAAAAGCGCCGTTTCTCGGTCATAATGCCTATAATGTGGCTGTTGTTCCGGTGTTGATGAAGCCGCTTCATTATGATATTTCTTATGAACTTAACTGCTGTGATAAAGAGACCGGCGAGGATTTTGTAGTTAAAGAAAGGCATAAAGATTATGCTCTTATGGCTATATGCAACGCCAGCTGGTACGGAGGAGGATTCTGTCCTGCACCGCACAGTGTGCTTGACGACGGACTTTTGGATGTATGCTTGATAGACGGTCTGTCTCTTGTTGAGGCTTTACCTCTTATTAAAAAATACTCAAACGGTACTCTTGACGAAACCACATCACCGCTTTGCCATAACTACTACATAAAATCCGGTAAGATTTATTCCGAAAACGGCAGAAAACTTCCCGGTAACTGCGACGGTGAAAACTTCGATTACTACGAGGTTAATTTCAAGGTTGAGCCTAAATCGCTTAAACTTTGTATTATTAAAGACTGATTTATAAAGCAAAAGACCTTACGGACTCTTCAACAGTTCGTAAGGTCTTTTTATGCCTTGTTTCTATTTTTCAAATACGGGATACATTCTGCGATAAAGGGAATTGATATGTTTGAAATAATCGCTGTCAATGCTGTCAACGGTTTCTCTCGTTGTACGAAATCTCCAGTTCTTTTCGGGTACTCCGGGAATGTTCATTCTTGCGTCTGAGCCGAAACCGCACATATCCTGAAACGCAATGATTGCAATGTTTGACGCACTCTGCCAAACTGTCTCGATTACCGCCCTGCATGAGCGGCTCTTGTATCCGCCCTCACCCCAGTTGTCGCCGTAAAAACGGCAGTAATCAAGCGCAAATTTGCGTTCCTCTTCGCTTGCTTCCCACAGCCAGCCGAGAATTGTATTGTTGTCGTGAGTGCCGACATAATTTATGCTGTTTTTTTCTGCATTGTGCGGCATATGAGAGGAGTCGGAGTTTGGGTCAAAGCCGAACTGAACCACCTTCATTCCGGGAAATCCCGTGTCGCTTAGCAATTTTATTACATCTTCTCCGAAAGTTCCCAAATCCTCTGCGATAATCGGAACATCATTTCCGAATTTTTCAAACACGGCGTTAAAAAAGTCCATTTTCGGTCCGTCAATCCATTCGCCGACTTTTGCCGTTTTGCTCTCGGCGGGCACTGCCCAATATGATGCAAACGCTCTGAAATGGTCTATTCTGACCGTGTCGTAAACTTTGAGATTATGAGCGAGTCTGGAGAGCCACCACGAGTAGCCGCTTTTTTTCATCTTGTCCCAGTCGTAAATCGGATTGCCCCAAAGTTGACCGTCTTTGCTGAAATAATCGGGCGGAACTCCCGCAACTTTTTTTGCTTTCAGAGTGGTCTCGTCGATTAAAAACATAGAAGTTTCTGCCCAGACATCAACGCTGTCCATTGCCACATAAATAGGCATATCTCCTATCACGGCGATGCCTCTTTTGTTCGCATATTTCTTTATTTCGTACCATTGAGAGTAAAAGATATATTGTACGAATTTCCAAAATGCCGCCCTGTTTTCAAAAGAATAAATATCCTTTATGCACTCAAAATATTTTGCGTGCTTTTCGCTCCATTGCCACCACGGCTTGAAACTTTCTTCTTCCTTTACAGCCATAAAAACGGCGTAATCCGTAAGCCACGAATTCTCCAGTTCAAATTCTTTTATCTTTTTTGCGAGTTCGTCGTCAATATTCAAAAAGGCTGTTTTCAGCGTTTCAAGGCGTTGCTTCTTTGCAAATTCATAGTCTGCGGTATAGGGTGTACCGCTGTAAATGTTATTCTCCGAATCTTCTTTTGAGATGAGTCCCATAGAATAAAGTTTTTCGGGGTCGATGTAAATGTAATCTCCCGCAAAAGCAGACTCACTGCAATACGGCGAATTGGCAGAGTCGATGGGATTAAACGGCAAAACCTGCCAGTAGGTAAATCCCATATCTGCAATTTTATCTATAAAGTGTTTTGTCTCATCACCGAAAACGCCCACCGCATAACTTGACGGAATGCTGCTTATGTGCATAAGCACGCCTGCGCCTCGCTTGTCTAACATTAGTTTCACCTCTGAATAATAATTCTAACCGATACAACTAATCATACCATTATTTTGTATCAAAATCAATGACTGCCGTGTCTTATTATTATATAATATTTTATTAATTTAATATTGAATATAGAGAAGTACTCTGTTATAATAGTCTATATTATGGATTATTGTGGGTAGGTGTACTATGGCAGTAGAAATTAAAAAGGTTTCTAAAGAAGAACTTGACACTCAAAGAGGCTTTGTTTCAAAGGTAAGCAGTCTTATGAAAAGCCGCTATGAGGACAAGCCGCTTGCCTGTGTTGTAACCTACGGATGTCAGCAGAATGTTGCCGACAGCGAGCACATTAAGGGTATGCTCGAGGAAATGGGATATGCCTTTACCGATGATCGAATGAGGGCTAAACTTGTTATTTTTAACACTTGTGCCGTCAGGGAACACGCTGAGGACAGAGTTTTCGGAAATGTAGGCGCACTGAAAAAATATAAACTTCAAAATCCCGATGTGATTATCGCTCTGTGCGGCTGTATGATGCAGCAAAAGCATATCGCAGATAAGATTAAAAAGAGTTTTCCTTTTGTCGATTTGGTGTTCGGAACGCATGTGGTCCATAAATTGCCCGAGTTGCTTTATAAAGCACTCACCGGAAAGAGAAGAGTATTTGAACTTCCTGATATGGACGGAGTAATCGCCGAAGGCATTCCCGTTAAAAGGGATAACGACCGCAAGGCTTGGATTCCGATTATGTACGGTTGTAATAATTTTTGCTCTTACTGTATAGTGCCGTATGTAAGAGGCAGAGAGAGAAGCCGTGAAGTCGACGATGTCGTTGCCGAATTCAAGTGCCTTGTAAAAGAAGGATATAAGGAGATTACTCTCCTGGGTCAAAATGTAAATTCCTACGGCAAGGACTTAAACCCGAGGGTAAGTTTTTCAAAACTGCTCAGAATACTCAATGACCTTGACGGAGATTTCAGAATCAGGTTTATGACCTCCCACCCAAAGGATTGCACAAAGGAACTTATTGAAACGATGGCTGAGTGCGACAAGGTGGCTACTCATCTTCATCTTCCGTTTCAAAGCGGAAACGACAGAGTGCTCAAGGCTATGAACCGCTCCTACACAAGAGAAAAATATCTCTCGCTCATTAATTACGCAAAGGAACTTATGGGTGACGAACTCTCCATTACGAGCGATATTATCGTCGGATTCCCGGGCGAAACCTACGAGGAGTTTTTGGATACTGTATCACTTGCAAAGGAAATTAAAGCAACGAGCCTTTTCACCTTTATCTATTCGCCTCGACCCGGTACACCGGCGGCAGAGATGGATGACCCCGTGCCGTATGAGGAAAAGTCAAAGTGGATGAGAGAACTTTTGAAGGTTCAGGAGGAAATATCCGCCGAGCAAATGGCACTGCATAAGGGTAAGACCTTTAAGTGTTTTGTTTATGCAAAGGGCAAGCAGGGAGATAATTATCTTGCCGCAAGAACAGACGGCAATTTGATTATAGAATTTGAGGGAGACGAAGGGCTCATCGGCTCCTTCCAAAAAATAAAGGTAACAGAGCCGCTCACCTATGTTATGTTGGGTGAATTAGAAAGGAATGACATATGAGTTTAGAATCAGCACTCAGAGAACTCGGAAAAGAAATTCAGGCAGACCCGAGATTCGAAGCACTTCAAAAGGCAGCTAAGGTAAATGACGCTGACGAAAATCTTCAATCACAGATGCAGGAAATGCAACTTATTACTCTTAAATATCAGCAGGAGGCTGAAAAGGGCGAGGAGGCTTCTCAGGAGAGAATCGCCGAACTTCAGCAGGAATATCAGGACCTTTACACTAAAGTTATGGACGGCGAGAATATGAAAAATTATTCTGCCGCAGCAGCAGAGATGGAGCAGATGGCTCAGTACATCAGCCAGATGATCGGTCTTTTCTTTGACGGTCAGGACCCGGCTACTTGCGAAATCCCCGCTTCGGACTGCACACATGACTGCTGCACTTGCGGAGGCTGCCACTGATTAATTTGATTTAACTAAAAATCACAAGCACAAAATTTTTTAAGGACGGTGAACAAAATGGCAAAGGAGCAAAAGCTGTCTCCCATGATGGCACAATATTTTGAAATTAAATCACAGTATCCGGGAACTATTTTGTTCTTCCGTCTGGGTGATTTTTACGAGATGTTTTTTGACGATGCAAAGATTGCGTCAAAGGTGCTTGACCTCGTATTGACCGGTAAGGACTGCGGTCAGGGCGAAAGAGCGCCGATGTGCGGAGTTCCGTTTCATTCTGCCGATAATTATATAGCAAAACTTGTGTCTTACGGCTACAAGGTTGCAATATGCGAGCAGCTTGAAGACCCTGCGCTGACCAAAAAACTCGTTAAAAGAGATGTCGTAAGAATCATAACGCCCGGTACGGTTATCGAAAACAATATTCTCGATGATGGGGTTAATAATTATCTTTGTGCGATTTGCAGCAGGGATAACGAAGTCGGCGTTTGTTTTGCCGATGTATCGACGGGCGAATTTCATATTACGAGTATGCCTTTGTCCGACGCAGAGGAGAAACTCAATAACCAACTTTCAACCTATTCGCCTAAAGAGATTTTGGCAAACCACAGCGTCGAATTGCTTGACGGTGTTATAAAGTTTGCAAAGTCAAGGCTTGATGTCGATATTCAGTATATCGAGGACGAAAACTTTGATTTTGACAATTCGACAAATTTGATTTTGCAGACGATGAACAAGGATGAAATAGATTCTCTCGGACTCGGAAGAAGCAAGGCAGGCGTTTGCGCTCTCGGCGCAGTTATTCTCTATCTCAGAGAAAACAGAAAAACCGACGAACTCGAAACTCCGTCGCAGGTTGAATACTACGAAGAAAGCGAGTTTATGAATCTTGATATAAGTGCAAGGAGAAATCTTGAACTTACTCGCTCTATGATGACGGGGGATAAGAGACATTCGCTTTTGTGGGTTATTGATAATACAAAGACCGCTATGGGAAAGCGTACGCTTCGCTCGTGGCTTGAGAGACCGCTCGTAAATGTTTCGCAGATAACAAAGAGGCAGAACGCAGTTGCCGAACTTGTTGACGATAATATGCTCAGAGACGACATAAAGGAATTGCTCACGGGCATTAACGATATAGAGAGACTTATGAGCCGCATTGCTTACGGTACCGCAAACGCAAAGGAACTTCGTTCGCTGTACGCAACGCTTGATAATCTCCCGGCGCTTAAAGAGAGACTGTCGGGCACCTCGTCGGCACTGCTTAGGAGCGTTTACTCCGGTATTGACGAACTTCGGGACGTTCACGATTTAATAGACCGGGCGATAGTTAAGGAACCGCCGTTTTCCGTTCGTGAGGGCGGACTTATCGCAGAGGGATATAACGAAGAAGTAGACAGCCTTAATGATATTCTTCACCACGGCTCGAGCGTGCTCGGTTCAATCGAGGCGAGAGAAAAGGAAGCAACCGGAATTCCGAAACTGAAGGTTGCGTATAATAAAGTTTTCGGCTATTTCATTGAGGTAACGAATGCGTATAAGGATATGGTTCCCGATACTTACATTCGTAAGCAGACCTTGACAAACTGCGAGAGATATATTACGCAGGAGCTTAAAGAACTTGAGGGCAAGGTGCTCGGTGCAAAAGACAGATGCGTTGCACTCGAATACGAGGTGTTCTGCGAGGTTCGCAGTCAAATCGGAGCACAGGTCGAGAGAATACAGCGTACCGCAAAGGCACTTGCCGTTCTTGATGTGCTGACCTCACTTGCTCAGATTGCATATAAAAATAATTACTGCTGTCCACAGATTACGACGGACGGTACACTTGAAATAAAGGACGGACGGCATCCGGTTGTTGAGGCACTTCTCGAGGACGCACCGTTTGTTCCGAACGATACTTTCCTTGACTGTAAGGATAACAAGTGCTCGATTATCACCGGACCGAATATGGCAGGTAAGTCTACATATATGAGGCAGACCGCATTGATTGTGCTGATGGCTCAAATAGGCTCGTTTGTTCCGGCAAAAAGCGCAAGGGTTTCGGTTTGTGATGCAATCTTTACCCGTGTGGGTGCGTCCGATGATCTCGCAACAGGACAGTCTACCTTTATGGTCGAGATGAACGAGGTTTCGTCAATACTTAAAAATGCTACCGACAAATCGCTCATTATTCTTGATGAAATCGGACGAGGTACTTCCACCTTTGACGGAATGAGCATTGCCAGAGCGGTTTTGGAATATGTGGTTAAAAAAATCGGAGCGAAAACCCTTTTTGCCACTCACTACCACGAACTCACCGCTATGGAGGGTATGCTCAGCGGAGTAAATAACTATTCCGTTGCCGTAAAGAAAAGGGGAGACGATATTACATTTCTTCGCCGAATCGTTCACGGCGGCGCAGACCAAAGTTTCGGTATCGAGGTTGCTAAACTTGCAGGCGTTCCGTCTGCCGTTACAAAGAGAGCAAAGGCGATATTAAAAGAACTTGAGGCCAACAAAATAGAAATTGACTTTAAGGCTGAGGATGCTGTCGACGAAGAGGACGAGGACGACATTCAGTTCAATTTTAAGACGAAGTCCACGGACGAATTGTTTGAACTTATAAAGGCTATTGACATAAATACATTAACTCCGATAGAAGCAATGCAAACGCTTTATGACCTAAAGAAAAAGGTTGAGGAGATTACGGATTAATTTTTAGGGAGGTGACCGTCTTGCCGAAAATAAATGTATTGCCAAAGGAAGTATATCAACTTATCGCAGCAGGCGAGGTGGTTGAACGCCCGTCCTCCGTTGTTAAGGAAATGATAGAAAATTCCATTGACGCCGGAGCAAAAAATATTACCGTTGAGATTAAACACGGCGGTACTACTTATATCAGAATAACGGATGACGGCTGCGGCATTGCACGAAGCGAGGTAAAAAAGGTCTTTGTGTCGCACGCAACCTCAAAGATAGAAACAGGAAATGATTTGGAACATATAGGAACTCTCGGTTTTAGAGGAGAGGCTATGGCTTCCATTTCAGCCGTTGCAAGGGTTCAGCTTCTTACGAAGAGTGCAGACGAGGAGGTCGGCACCTGTTATGAAATCGCAGGTTCACAGGAAATCTCCTTGAAGGACGCAGGCTGTCCGAACGGTACAACCATAGCGGTGTCCGATATTTTTTATAACACTCCGGCAAGAATGAAATTCCTAAAAAAGGATGTCACCGAGGGCAACGCAGTTGCAAGCGTGGTGGAAAAAATCGCTTTGAGTCACCCCGAAATTTCTTTTAGATTTATCAGGGATTCAAAGCAGACGCTCATCACCTCGGGGAACGGAAATCTCAAGGACACGATTTACAGCGTGCTCGGCAGAGAATTCACTTCTTCTCTTATTCCGGTCGATTACGATATTAATAATATGCACGTTTCGGGTTTTGTCACAAAACCTGCCCTCTCGAGAAAAAGCAGGGCAATGCAGTATTTCTTTATCAATTCCCGATATGTAAAATCACAGACTGCTATGGCGGCTTTGGAGCAGGCTTACCGTAATTCGATTATGGTCGGCAAGTTTCCGGGTTGTGTGCTGAATATCGAATGTAACCCGTCTTTTGTCGATGTGAATGTTCACCCGGCAAAGATTGAGGTGAGATTCGTAAACGAACGACCCGTATTTGAACTTGTTTACTACGGAGTTAAATCGGCTATTGAAACGCTCGATACTCCCGTAGAGGCTAAGTTTAAGACTAAGACTCAGCCTATGCAGACAACGGTAAACGGTAAACTTGATTTCTTTACTCCGAAGCCCGAGGCAACGCAGATTAAATTTAGGCAGGAGAGTGCGGATGATTTTTGGCGTGTTGCCGCTCCGTCACATACTCCCGATAAGGCGGAATGTGCAGACGATAAGTTAAGCGCTATTCCAGAGAGTAATTATAAAATCAGTCTCAGCGAACTTGAAAAGGAAAACAATTTGGGTTCTGCCGAGCCGATGCAAAAATTTACTTCTCCCGCTTCGCAGATTATAAAAGAAGAAAAGGCGGAGCCGGACGATGATTCTTCGGCACAGAGAGAGCCGCTTACGAATAAAGAACCGACTGAGGAGATTAATTTTCGATTGATTGGCGAGGCATTTAAGACATATATCATCATTGAGATGGACGGCGCCATGTATATGATAGACAAGCACGCCGCACATGAGAGAATGAATTTTGAACAGTTAAAGGCTTCGTCTCAAGTATCGTCGCAGGTACTTTTGTCTCCCGTTGCCGTCAGACTTTCGGGCGATGAATATAATGCGGTTGTTAATAATTTGGAACTTTATGCAAAATGCGGTTTTGATGTTGAGGACTTCGGTTCGTCTACGGTGCTCGTAAGGGAGTGCCCGTCGATATTGGACGGCGAGGATGTAAAGGGACTTATCGAGGAAACTGCTTCTAAACTTCTTGACGGCAAGACGGATATTACACCCGATAAAGCAGACTGGATTTTTCATTCCGCTTCTTGTAGAGCGGCGGTAAAGGCAGGGGACAAGACATCACCTTACGAGATGGAACTGTTCGTTAAAAAACTGCTGTCAAACCCGAATATAAGATATTGTCCTCACGGCAGACCTGTTATGATTAAAATAACCAAGTATGATATAGAAAAACAGTTTGGCAGGATTCAGTGATGAGTAAGACGAAAATAATCTGTATAGTAGGTCCTACGGCTTCGGGCAAGACGGCACTTTCCGTTGAACTTGCAAAGGCGATAGACGGTGAGATAATATCGGCTGATTCCATGCAGGTGTATAAAGATATGCCGATTGCAACGGCGGTCGCAACCAAAGAAGAAAAACAGGGCATTCCTCATCATTTGACAGAATTTCTTGACGCCGATACGGCATACAGCGTTGCCGATTTTGTAAAGGACGCCGCAGAGAAAATAAAGGATATTACTTCTCGGGGCAGGGTTCCGATTGTTGTCGGCGGAACAGGACTTTTTGTTGACAGTTTGGCAAACGGCGTTACCTTCGGCGAGGTCGGAGTAATGCAGGAGATTAGGGACAGACTTCAAACGCTTGATAATGAAATGCTCTATAATCGCCTCAAAACGCTTGACCCTCAGGCGGCAGAAGAAATACACCCCAATAACAGAAAAAGAGTTATCCGTGCTTTGGAACTTTGTCTTGCAGGCACTACGAAAACTCAGCAGAATAAAGAATCGCTTACCGCCTTGTCTCCGTATGAAGCACTTTATATCGGCGTTTCGTATGTGAACAGACAGAAACTTTATGACAGAATTAATAAAAGAGTTGATTTGATGCTCGAAAACGGACTGGAGACGGAAGCGAGAAATATGCTCTCAAAGGTTGGCGTAACCTCTAAACAGGCTATCGGACATAAGGAACTTTTGCCGTATATAAACGGTGAAATATCTTATGACGAGGCGGTGGAAAATCTTAAAAGAGCGACCAGGAGATATGCTAAGCGACAGCTTACATGGTTTAGACGAAACGATGAAATTAATTGGCTTTATGCCGATAAAATGACAAATGACGAATTGATAAACGAGGCTGTGTCTATGTCCCGTAAATTTCTTTTGGGTTGATTGTTTATGAAAAAGCAAAGCGAAAAATTAAATAAAAGTAATGCGGCAATAATTGCGGTAATACTTGTTATTGCTTTGGTTATCGGCTATGAGTTTTATACCGTAACGCATATCGAATTAAAAACGCAGACGGCTGTTGTTTCGACTGTTTATGAAAAAATCAATGCCGACGCTCTTATCGTAAGAAATGAAAAAACGATTCAAAACGCTGACAGCGGCGTTACCGTTGCGTGCTTTAACGACGGAGATAAGGCGAAAGTCGGAGCAAATATCGGTATGGTGTTTTCGAGTAACGAAAAAGCCTCCGATTATGCAAAGTATTTGGATTATCACACTCAACTTTCGTATTACGAGGGCTTGCAGTCTCAAACTATCGGGCAGTCTTCCGATTTGCAAACCGCAAATAAGGATATAGAGCAAAAGGTTATTTCTTACAGTGACGCTTTGTCAAACGGCAGTTATACCGAGGCAGAGCAGGAACTTAACAGTTCACTCGTAAAAAAAGAACTCGTTATCGGAGAAGAAGTTGATTTGCAGAGCCATATTTCTCAACTCACAACCGAGGCGGCAAAATATGAGGACTCCGCTCCCGACAGTTATATCACTACCGATTCTTCAGGCGTGTATTATAATTACACCGACGGCTACGAATCTTTGGTTGATTACGATAAGGCGACGGATACCACCGTTGATGAGTTTAACGAATATATGAGCCAAATTAAGTCCGAAGAAAAATCCGACAACGCCTCAAATTTGGGTAAGTTGGTTACGGGCTACGATTGGTACATTCAGGCGCTTGTTCCCAGTGATAAGGTGCAGAATATTAAAAACGGCTCAACCGTTGAGGTCGCTTTGAGCGATAATCATAATTTAGTTCTCAAAGCCACTGTGGTGACGGGCGCAGAACCGAGTCCGGAGGACGAGCAAACCTTGCTTGTTTTAAGTTGCAATGTGATGAACGATGATGTGGCAAGGCTCAGAAAAACAGAAATAGAAATAAGAACCGATACCTACGAGGGCATTAAGGTGCCCAATCAGGCACTTCATATAGTTGACGGCAAGAAGGGCGTTTATGTTCTTATAGCAAGCCAGGTTAAATTCCGTGAGGCAGAGGTTATATATAATACCGATGATTACGCCTTGGTAAAATATGATACGGAAAATGAAGATGCTATCCATCTTTATGATAAGATAATTACTCAGGGAAAGGATCTTGAAAATGGAAAAGTTTATACTTGATGAGGCAAGAGTTCAAAGAACCGTAGATAATTACAGGCGAATAAAAAACGATGTTGCCGAAACCGCAATCAAAGCGGGCAGGAGCGAAAACGATGTACGCCTTATGTGCGTTACAAAGACAGTAGAGCCGGAATATATCAATCCCGTTCTTGATTTGGGTGCGAATCTCATCGGCGAAAATAAGGTGCAGGAGTATTGCTCAAAACTTGAAACGCTGCATCTTGACGGCGTGGAAAAGCATATTATAGGACATTTGCAGACTAATAAGGTAAAATACATTGCAGGCAGAGTGGATATGATTGAATCTGTCGATTCCGTAAAACTTGCAAAGGAAATACAAAAGCAGTTTTCAAAGGCAGACTGTGTTGCGAATATTCTCATTGAGGTCAATATCGGAAATGAGGAATCAAAGAGCGGTTGCGATATGTCGGAACTTGATGAGCTGATATACGAGCTTGCCGAGATGCAAAACATTAAAATTAAGGGACTCATGACAATACCGCCGATTTGCGATGAAAACGAAGTCAGAAAATATTTTGCAAAGATGCACGATAAGTTTCTCTCCCTTAAGGAAAAAAATATTGATAATGTAAATATGGATATTCTCTCTATGGGAATGAGCGCCGATTACGAGCAAGCTGTTCTCGAGGGTTCAAATATTGTAAGAGTCGGCTCTGCTATATTCGGAGCAAGGCATTACAACTGATTGAAAGGATAATGAAAAGATGGGATTTTTTGATAAGATAAAGGACATAATGACGGACGATACCGACGATTTCGACGAATACTACGACAATTCGGAAAGTTTCGTTAAGCCGCCTCGCAGGAGAGAAAGAGAGGAAAGGGAAACCGTCCCCGAGCGTGAGGAGAGAACGGAGCATTCCTCCAGAAGACAAAAGAGCGATAAGGTAGTAAATATTCATACAACGGCACAGCTTCAGGTTGTACTTGTAAAGCCGGAGGGCTTTGAAGAGGCTGCCGCTATTGCCGATAATCTTAATGAAAGACGAACCGTTGTGCTTAATCTTGAAAGCGCAAACCGTGAGATAGCAAGGAGACTTCTCGATTTTCTGTCGGGTGTTGCTTACGCAAATAACGGACAGATTAAGCGTGTTGCCAACTCTACATATATTATCACTCCGTATAATGTTGACGTTATGGGTGATCTTATTGACGAACTTGAAAACAACGGAATGTTTACAAAATAAAGCAGGAGGATATGCATTATTATGATTAGTTCTAAGGAGCTTAGACAAAAGGATTTGGAAATCACTCAAAACGGCTATAATATTGCCGAGGTTGACGCATTGATGGCGGAAAGTGCGGCTACAATCGATGCCTACGAAAAGCAAAGCGGCGATCTCTATCATAAGCTTGAGGTGCTTGCCGGCAAGATAGAGGAGTACAGACAGGAGGAGGACGCTATTAAAACTGCTCTTGTTACCGCTCAAAAGATGGCTGACAAGATTACAAAGGAGTCAAACGAAACGGCGTCGCTTCTTATTTCAAAGAGCGAGGAGACTGCTAAGGATACGGTCGCAAATGCAAAAGCAGAGTCGGATAAAATAATCAGCAGCGCAAGAGAGTATTCAACAAATCTCATTGCCGAGAAAACTCAGCAGGCAGAGGAAATTACAAATAAGGCGCAGGATAAGGCTAACGAGGTAATCGCATCCGCAAAGGTTGTCGCTCAAGATATTTTGGATCAGGCTAAGCAGATAAGCGACGATTTGATTGCAAAGTCAAAGGCAGAAAAGGAAGCATACGAAATTCTTTCAAACACAATTAAAAATGACGCTAAGGAATTTATCGAAAAGGTTAAGAGCCTTTATAATAACGAACTTGACGCATTGAACAGTGCAAAACTCGATAAAGAAAACGACGATACCGATGCAGAGGAAAAGAGTATTGCCGAGATAGACAGCGAGGTTTCGGGCTTGGTTGATGAGATTGAAGAGTTCACTTCTTCTATTCCGCAGCCGATTTCATCAGAAGAAAGCGGTGATGACACCGAGGATGCCGAGGCAGAAGAAGCAGAGGATTTGCAAGAAGTGATTGCGGCAGATGATGCAGAGGACTCCGAAGAAGAAACCGAGTACGAGCGTGAAGAAGATAATAAAGAGCCTGCTTTCGACCTTAACGAAATCGAGTACGAGGAAATTACGGACGATGACGATGAGGACGATATTACCGAAGATGACGAAAAGCCGGTAATAGAAGAAGATGAGCCTGCCGACCCGATGGAAGCAGTCGAGGCTTTTTCTCAAAACCAGATTACGCCGATTAAATCCGATTCACCTATTCCGGAAATCAGCGAGGACGCCGATATGGAAGACGATGATGATTTGTTTGACAATTCGGGCGAACTTCCTTTCGAGGCTTACTTTAATGTAAATCAGCAGGACGTACATAATGATAAGAGCCAAACCATTTCTCTTATCCCGCCTGAGGGTGATGAGGACGACGAGCCTCAGCCTAAGTTCAAGGGCATATTCAAAAAGAAAAAATAATATAACAAACATATAAGGAGCATAAATTAATGGACTATAATAAGACACTTAATTTACCAAAGACAGACTTTCCGATGAGAGCATCACTCCCGCAAAGAGAGCCTGAATTCCTCAAAAAGTGGAATGAAAACGACCAGTATAAGAAACTTATGGATTATAACGAGGGCAAACCGCTTTTCGTTCTCCATGACGGACCTCCGTATGCAAACGGCGATATTCATATCGGTCACGCACTTAATAAGACATTAAAGGACTTTATCGTAAGATATAAAAATATGACAGGCTTTAAGTCTCCGTTCGTACCCGGTTGGGACACTCACGGTTTGCCGACTGAACTTGCCGCTCGTAAGAAAGCAGGCATTACCGCAGAGTCAAACATTTCCGACTTGGAACTTCGTAAGATTTGTCGTGATACAGCTCTCGGTTATGTTAATTTGCAGAGAGAAAGCTTTAAGAGAATGGGTATCATTGCGGAATGGGATAACCCGTATATCACTTTGAAAAAGGAATTCGAGCAGGAGCAGATTAAGGTCTTTGCTAATATGGCGTCTAAGGGCTATATTTATAAGGGTTTGAAGCCGGTATATTGGTGCTCGGATTGTAATACCGCTCTTGCAGAGGCAGAGATTGAATATGCAGAGGACCCGTGCCATTCTATCTATGTTAAGTTTAAGGTAACCGAGGATTTCGGTAAACTTACCGCTCTCGGTGCCGAACTCGATAAAACATATTTTGTTATTTGGACAACAACTACCTGGACTCTTCCTGCTAATGTTGCTATCTGCGTAGGCCCTAATTATGAGTACAGCCTTCTTAAGGCTAACGGTGAGTACTATGTAATGGCTACCGACCTTGCACCTGCTGCAATGGCTGACGCAGGTATTACGGATTATGAGACTGTCGGAATTATTCGTGGCGATGAACTCGAATATATGAAGACGGCTCACCCGTTCATCGACAGAACGTCACTTGTTATCGTGGGTGACCATGTAACTCTCGAAAGCGGTACCGGCTGTGTTCATACCGCTCCGGGTCACGGTGTTGATGACTTTATTGTTTGTAAGAAATATCCCGAAATTCCTATTGTTGTTCCTGTTGATAATAAAGGCGTGCTTACCGAGGAGGCAGGTCAGTTCGCAGGACTCACAACGGAAGAAGCGAATAAACCTATCGCAGAATATCTTGATAAAATCGGCGCTCTCTTTGCATTAAAGAAGATTAAGCACCAGTATCCTCACTGCTGGAGATGTCATAAGCCGGTTATTTTCCGTGCAACTTCTCAGTGGTTCTGCTCGGTAGATGACTTTAAGGATGCAGCTGTTAAGGCTGCCGAGGATGTTAAATGGTATCCCGAGTGGGGTAAGGACAGATTGCAGTCAATGGTACTTGAGCGTGCCGATTGGTGTATTTCCCGTCAGAGAAAATGGGGCGTTCCGATTCCTGTTGTATATTGTAAGGATTGCGGAAAAGAAATTATTGATGACGGCGTTATGCAGAAGGTTTCCGATATATTCGGCAAGGAAGGTTCAGACGCTTGGTATGCACACGATGCTGAATATTTCCTTCCTGAAGGCTTTAAGTGTCCTCATTGCGGCAAGTCAAACGGCTTTGAAAAGGAAAGCGACATTATGGATGTATGGTTTGATTCCGGTTCATCTCATGCCGCTGTATGTAGAAAAAGACCGTATCTTAAATGGCCTGCCGATGTATATCTTGAGGGTGCGGACCAGTACAGAGGCTGGTTCCAGTCATCGCTTCTTACTTCTGTTGCGGCAGGTGACGGTGCTCCTTATAAGCAGATTATTACTCACGGCTGGACAGTTGACGGTGAGGGCAGAAAGATGTCTAAATCGCTCGGCAACGGTATTGCTCCGCAGGAAATTATCAGTAAGTACGGCGCAGATATTCTTCGTCTTTGGGTTGCTTCTGCCGATTATCACGCAGATATCCGTATCAGCCCGGAGATTTTGAAGCAGATTTCCGATAACTATCGTAAACTCAGAAATACGGCAAGATATTGTCTCGGTAATCTCTACGATTTTGACCCCGATAAGGATATGGTTTCAAACGACGAATTTGAAGAACTTGACAAGTACGCTCTTATGAAACTTGATGAGGTTATTGCGATTGCAAGAAAGGGCTATGATGAGTACGAATATCATACTACCGCCCATGCTCTGCATAACTTCTGTGTTGTTGATATGTCAAACTTCTACTTTGATGTTCTTAAAGACAGACTCTATACCACTGCTCCCGATTCAAAGAGCAGAAGAGCGGCTCAGACGGTATTGTATAAGGTTCTTGATGCTCTTACACTTATTCTTACTCCTATTCTTGCATTTACATGTGACGAGATTTGGACAGCGATGAAGCACGATAAGTCAAGAAATCCCGAGGGCCCGCTCTTTAACAGTATTCCGACTGCGGATTATATCGAGACTGATGAAGCATTTATCGCAAAGTGGGACAGAATTCACGAGATAAGAACCGATGTTCAAAAGGCTCTTGAACTTGCAAGAAACGAAAAGGTTATCGGTAAGCCGCTTGAGGCTAAGGTTACTCTTTATGCAGATGGCGAACTTGCAGACTTCCTTAAATCCGAACTTAAGTCACTTCCGGAAATTTTCATCACTTCCGCTGTTGAAATTGCAGACGGCGAAGGAGAATTCAAGGGTGATGTTAAGGGTCTTAGCATTACCGTTAATAAGGCAGACGGCGAAAAGTGCGAACGTTGCTGGAAGTTTTCCGACACCGTCGGTCAGGACAGTGAGCATCCTACTCTTTGTGCACATTGTGCCGAAACCATGAAACAACTGTAAAATATTTATTTTTTCGGGGACGCCGTTCTCGGCGTTCCCGAGTGTTTTATAATTTTAATTGTTTGGAATTTTTACTATGAAGCATACAAAAAAGCATATTTCCTGTGCGATTATGATTGTTTTGATAATCGCATTTGACCAAATAACAAAATACCTTGCTTCATCCGTTTTGAAAGACGGGAGTATAGCAAAATTCATTCCGGGACTTGTTCAATTTCGATATGCCGAAAATACCGGTATGGCTTTTTCTATGCTAAGCGGTGCAAGATGGATATTCATCGCCGTTACCGTTGCGGCGTGTGTGCTAGTGGCTTATTATATGTTTTCAAATCGCTGTAAGAGTCTGTGGCTTTATTGGAGCCTCGGCGTTATTCTTTCAGGCGGTATAGGCAATTTGATAGACAGAGTCCGCTTCGGCTATGTCGTTGATTTCATAGAGCCTACCTTTGTTAATTTTGCGGTCTTTAATATAGCGGATTGCGCTGTTACATGCGGCGCCGTGTCGCTGATTGCTTATCTTGTTTTTGATATGATAAGGGACTCCAAACAGTCAAAGGAGAAGAAAAATGGCTGAAACCTTTTGCTTTTCCTGCGATAGTGATGCAGTAAGAATAGATAAATTCTTAGTTGATAATCTTGACGATGTGTCACGCAGTGCCATTCAGAAAATCATTGATGAGAGCGGAGTTACGGTTAATTCCAAAATTGTATCAAAAAACTATAAATGTAAATCGGGCGATGAGATTGTCGTAACCGTTCCCGATGCAAAACCGCTTGAGGCAAAGGCAGAGAATATTCCGCTTGATATAGTATATGAGGATAATTATTTGCTTGTGGTGAATAAGCCTAAGGGTATGGTTGTTCATCCTGCAAACGGTAATCCTGACGGAACGCTTGTAAATGCTTTGCTTTATCACTGCAAAGGAAATTTAAGCGGCATTAACGGAGTTATTCGACCGGGCATTGTCCATAGGATAGATAAGGACACTTCCGGGCTTTTAGTGGTCGCAAAGACGGACAAGGCACACACAGGACTCGCCGAACAGATTAAGGAGCACAGCTTTACCAGAGCATACGAAACGGTGGTTTACGGCAATATAAAAGATGACGAATTTACCGTTAATCAACCCATAGGCAGAGACCAAAAGGACAGAAAGAAAATGGCTGTCACGCTGAAAAACAGTAAAAACGCAGTCACTCATTTTAAGGTGCTTAAGCGTTACGGAGAATTTACTCATTTAAGGTGTACGCTTGAAACCGGCAGAACTCATCAGATTAGAGTTCATGCAGCGTATATAGGTCACCCGGTAGCGGGAGATGCGGTGTACGGGCCGAAAAAGGTCATTACCCGATTGAACGGACAGTGTTTGCACGCTAAGCAGATAGGCTTTGTTCATCCGATTACCGGTGAATATCTTGAATTTGAGAGCGAACTGCCGGAATATTTTAAGGCTTTTTTGAGATACCTTGACGACAAATAGGAGAAATATGGATAAAACATTTGAAAATTGGCTTGTAGTGTCTGACATTGACGGAACGCTGAATAATAAATTTCGCCGCCTGCCTAAAAAAAATTACGATGCAATTAAAAAATTTACCGATTTGGGCGGTAATTTTACTCTCGCTTCGGGCAGATTGCAGTCAAGTCTTGAGAGAAATTATAATCGCATAACTGCAAATCAGCCTGCCATTGTACTCAACGGCGCAGGCATTTATGATTATAATAAGCGTGAGATGATGTGGCGCAGTTGTATCGGCGAAAATGGCAGAGAATTCGTAAGATATATCAGTCAGGAATTTGACGAGATTTTTAAGAGCGTAGATATCGGCGTTTATTTCGACGATTATGTTTATATAGTCAAGAGCGGTCTTATGTCAAAGTTCACCATGCATTTCGACAAAGCCGAGCACGAATATGTCAATTCGATAGATGATATTCCCGATTACGGCTGGATGAAGGTAATATTTTGGTCAAATCCCATTACGCTTGAAAAGTTGCATAAAGTTATTTCAACTTTTGAAAATCCCGACGCTAATTTTATGTCGTCGTCAATTTTTACCCTTGAAATGCTGCAAAAGGATACCCATAAGGGAGTAGGCATTATGAAACTTGCGGATATGTTAGGCATTGAAAAATCTCATGTAGCCGCCATCGGTGATTACTATAACGATTGGGATATGCTTCAAACCGTGGGACTTCCTGCGTGTGCGGGTCAGGCTCCGTCGTCGATACATAAAATATGCAAATATGAGGCTTGTCATTGTAATAAGGGTTGCGTTGCCGATTTGCTTGAGTATATAATGAGCGGCAAAGCCGACGAGGATATAATAAAAGGTAAGATTTAATCTGAATAAAGCAAAAAGAGTTCCGATTTTGTATCGAAACTCTTTTTTAATATTGTGATTTTATTGCGTTTTGTTTTAATTAAACATTAATTTCAACATCAACGCCGAGCAATTCCTTGTTTTCGTCAAGAATAGGCTTTATTACTTCGTTTAAGAAATCAGCTGTTTGCTCAGGTGCTCTGCCGACGAAATTCTCGGGCTTAAGTATAGCCAAAATTTCTTCTTTGGTAGTCATAAATGCAGAGTCGTTTGCAATTCTGTCTACAAGGTCGTTCTTTCCGCCCTCTACTTTAACTACTGCACCGGCAGCCATGGAGTGCTGACGGATTTTTTCGTGAAGTTCCTGTCTGTCTCCGCCTTTCTTTACGGCGTCCATCATAATGTTTTCCGTAGCCATAAACGGGAGCTCGCTCATAAGCCTTGATTCGATTACCTTCGGATAAACAACCAAGCCGCTTGTTACATTGATATATAAATCGAGAATGCCGTCGATAGCAAGAAACGCTTCGGCAACGCTGACTCTCTTGTTTGCACTGTCGTCAAGCGTTCTTTCAAACCATTGTGCCGAGGCTGTCCATGCAGGGTTGAGCGCATCAATCATAACATATCTTGAAAGAGACGCAATTCTCTCGCTTCTCATCGGATTGCGCTTGTAAGCCATGGCAGAAGAGCCGATTTGCTTTTTCTCAAACGGTTCTTCGATTTCTTTAAGATTTTGAAGAAGCCTCAAATCGTTTGAAAATTTGCAACAACTTTGAGCAATGAGCGCAAGACAGTTGCAAACGATGGTGTCGAGTTTTCTTGCATAGGTTTGTCCGCTTACAGGGAAGCAGGACTTAAAGCCCATTTTCTCTGCAATTTTTCTGTCGAGTTCCTTGCACTTTTCGTGGTCGCCGTCAAACAATTCAAGGAAACTTGCCTGTGTGCCGGTTGTACCCTTTGAACCGAGGAGCATAAGCGTGTCGAGCACATGGTCAACCTCGTTGAGGTCCATAACCAAATCCATAAGCCAGAGAGATGCTCTCTTGCCTACCGTGGTCGGCTGTGCAGGCTGAAAATGTGTGAATCCGAGGCAAGGCATATCCTTGTACTCGTCTGCAAATTTTGCAACGCTTGCGATAGCATTAACCAGTTTTTTCTTTACTAGTCGGAGTGCCTCACGCATTGTGATTACATCGGTGTTGTCACCTACATAGCATGAAGTTGCACCGAGGTGAATAATGCCCTTTGCTTTTGGGCATTGCTCACCGTATGCGTGAACGTGGCTCATTACGTCGTGACGAAATTGCTTTTCATATGCTTCTGCAACCTCGTAGTTTATATCCTCTGCGTGAGCCTTCAGTTCGTCTATTTGCTCCTGTGTTACATTAAGTCCGAGTTCGTGCTCTGCCTCTGCAAGTGCAATCCATAACTTTCTCCATGTCTTAAACTTGAAATCGGGAGAATAAATATATTGCATTTCCTTGCTGGCATAGCGAGCGTTGAACGGTGAGTTATAGGTGTTATAAGCCATCAGTTAAGTCCTACTCTTTTCATCATTTCTTCGTATGCTTCTTCTACGCCGCCGAGGTCACGACGGAATCTGTCCTTGTCGAGTTTTTCGTGAGTCTTGATATCCCAGAAACGACAGGTGTCGGGGCTGATTTCGTCAGCAAGAACAATGGTTCCGTCGGCAGTTTTGCCGAATTCGAGTTTGAAATCGATAAGTTCAACGCCGATAGAAGCGAAATATTCTTTGAGCACATCGTTTACCTTGAATGCAAGTTCCTTGATTCTCTCAACTTCTTCTCTTGTTGCAAAGCCGCAGGAAACAGCGTGGTAGCCGTTGATAAGCGGATCGCCGAGTTCGTCGTCTTTGTATGAAAATTCGATAGACGGACAAACAAAATCCATACCCTCTTCAAGACCTAATCTCTTGCAGATAGAGCCTGCCGCTCTGTTACGAATAATAACCTCAAGAGGTACGATAGTAACCTTTTTTACTGCTGTTTCTCTGTCTGAAAGTTCTTTTACAAAGTGTGTCGGAACGCCGTGCTTTTCAAGGAGTTGCATAAGATAATTGCTCATCTTGTTGTTTACAACGCCCTTGCCTGCGATAGTACCTTTTTTGATACCGTTGAAAGCAGTTGCATCGTCTTTGTAGTCAACGATTACGATGTTTTCATCATCAGTTGCCCATACCTTTTTAGCCTTGCCTTCATAAAGTTGTTTTGTCTTTGTCATTAGTTAATCCTCCCGATTATATTTTTACTTTTTATAAACTGATTTGATTCTCTCAACTGCCTCAACAGTCTTGTCTGCGTTGCCGAATGCGGTCAGTCTGAAATAGCCCTCACCTGCGGGGCCGAAGCCTGAACCCGGTGTGCCGACAACTTGGCATTTTTCGAGAAGTTCGTCAAAGAATTCCCAGCTTGTGTAGCCGGCGGGAACTCTGAGCCAAATGTAAGGAGAGTTTACGCCGCCGTAGCACTCAAAGCCTGCGTCTTTAAGACCCTCGTAGATAACCTTTGCATTCTTTTGATAGTAAGCAAGAGTTTCTTTAATCTGTTTCTTTCCCTCTTCTGAGTAAACGGCTTCTGCCGCTCTCTGAGTTATGTAGGATACGCCGTTGAATTTTGTTGCCTGGCGTCTTGCCCAAAGAGGATTGAGAGATGTACCCTCAAATACAAGTTCCTTAGGAACTACTGTGTAGCCGCATCTCATACCGGTAAAGCCTGCTGTTTTTGAAAATGAACGGAGTTCGATTGCACACTTCTTTGCGCCCTCGATTTCGTAAATTGACTTTGGAATATCCTTATCAACTACAAAACTTTCGTAAGCCGAGTCAAAGAGAATAAGCGATTTGTGCTCAAGCGCATAGTCTACCCATTTCTTGAGTTGCTCCTTTGTTGCAACCATACCTGTCGGGTTGTTGGGGAAGCAGAGATAAATTACATCGGGAACCTCGCTAGGAAGGTCGGGTGTAAAGTTGTTTTCTGCGGTGCACGGCATATAGATGATATTGTCCCAAAGATTGTTTTCATCTTTGTTTCCGCTTCTGCCTGCCATTACATTTGTATCGATATATACGGGATAAACAGGGTCGCAAATAGCAACTTTGTTGTCTATGGAAAAGATATCTCCGATATTACCGCAGTCGCTTTTAGCACCGTCGGAAAGGAAAATCTCGTCTAAATCAATATCTATACCCCTGTCGGTATAATCGTTCTTTCTGATAGCCTCAAGAATAAAATCATATCCGTATTCGGGCGGATAGCCTCTAAATGTCTCCTCGTTTGCCATCTCGTCAACCGCTTTGTGCATAGCGTCAATTACGGCAGGAACAAGCGGCTTTGTAACATCGCCGATTGAAAGGCGAATTACATCTGCCTCGGGATGAGCAGCCTGATATTCTCTTTGCTTTTTTGCAACGGTAGAGAAAAGATAGCTTGACTCAATCTTGAGGAAATTGTCATTAATCTTCATAATATTTTATACCTCCAATAAATTACATATATTATAAGCCGTTCGGCTTTATAATTCAACCTCACCGGTGAATGAGTATTCGGCGGGACCCGTCATAATAACGCTGTCGTTTTCGTCACCGCTCCATTTTATCTTCAAATCGCCGCCTCTGAGATGAACGGTGATTTCCTCGTTTTTGTCAATAAGACCGTTAATTATACCTGCAACTACTGTGGCACAGGTTCCTGTTCCGCAGGCGAGAGTTTCTCCCGCACCTCTTTCAAAAACACGCATTTCGATTGTTCTTCTGTCAATCACTTTTGCAAATTCCGCATTTACTCTGTCGGGGAAAATCTCGGTGTCGCTCTCTGCGATTTTTCCGTATTTTTCCAAGTCAAAGTCGATCGGGTGCTCGTTGATAAACATTACGGCATGAGGATTTCCCATAGATACGCAGGTCATATTAAATTCTCTGTTTGCCAGCGTGATTTTTTCGTTAATGCACTTTTCGCTGTTACATACCACGGGAATGTCCTTTGATTTGAGCACCGGCTTTCCCATATCGACGGTTGCACCGGTAGCAACTCCGTTCTCTTCGGTTACGGTAATGTGCTTAATTGCTCCCATTGACTCGACGGTAAACTGTTTTGAATTTACATACTTTTGGTCATAAAGATACTTTGCAACGCATCTTATGCCGTTGCCGCACATTGCGCCTCTTGAACCGTCTGCGTTATACATAACCATTTCGTAGTCGGCGTTTGTGCCTTTTTTGATGATGATTAGCCCGTCGCCGCCTATACCGAAATGTCTGTCGGAGAGTTTGATTGCCGCTTCGCTTTCGTTTGGTATGGTTTCTTTCATACCGTCAACATAGATGTAGTCGTTTCCGGCTCCGTGCATTTTAATGAATTTCATAGTATCACCTGTCAGTCAAATCGCTCGAGTATTTCTTTTGCTATATCCGCCATCTTTTTGGAATTTTTCATACTTTGGCTTTGCAGGTATTTGTGCGCCTGCATCTCCGTCATATGGCGTGTGTTCATAATTATCGTCTTTGCTTTGGAGATAATCTGTCTGTCGTCACCGTCTCTGTTTGTAAAAGAAGTTTCTGTGGCAACGAGAGTATGAGCCGTTTTCAAAAAGTCCTCTCTGTCGAGCGGCAGGGGGAGAGTGATGAGGTTGCCCATATAGTCCTCACTGCCGTTTGGCGAAAGTGCTATTACATCAAAGCCAGACGGCAGTCTTTCTGCCATGGCTGCGGCACTCATATCACTCAGTACGGCGGCGGTTATAATAACACCGCTTCTTAAATCTGCGGCGATTCCCAAAACGCTCGCTCCGGTAGCGCATATATGCGAAACATATAAGCCGTCATTTTCGAGGACGTTACGAAGGTGCATTGCCGAATTCTTTTTTGGATAAGCAACTATAATGCTCTTCATAAAGTATCTCCGTTTATTAAAATGATTTTATAATCCTATATATAAGTATAAATATTAAAAATCATATTTAATTATAACATATAGGCATTTATGCTGGCAATAGGAAATGTCGCACATTTTCTATAAAATTTGTGCTTTCTTGTTTGCTCTTTTTGTGAAATATTATTTTTTGACATTTTTTACAACAAAGTGCACATATTTTCTATATTTCTGCAAAAAAGCTTGTAACAAACTAACCAAATACCTCTTGAAAAAACATAATAAAGGTGGTATCATTATTTTATAGTATGGGGTCATTGGGCGTAAATTGTCCGACGATCTGTGTAAACACTGTAAAAAAGGAGATTTTTATGGCGAAAATCAAGGAAGAATATCAGCTTCCCGTATATCTTTTCCATAACGGAACGAATTATAAAGCATATAAGTTTTTCGGCAATCATAAGATTAATAAGGACAAGTTTGCGTTCAGAGTCTGGGCACCCAACGCAACGGCTGTTTCGGTTGTCGGTGACTTTAATTCGTGGGATAATGACGCAAATAAATGTAAACTTGTCGCACCGGGAATTTGGGAGGCAACAGTTAAGGACGTAAATATTTACGATTGCTATAAGTACGCCGTTACTTCGCCGACCGGAGTTGTTCATCTGAAAGCTGACCCGTATGCCGTTCATCAGGAAACAAGACCCGGAACCGGTTCAAAGGTTTATGAACTTCATAATTACTCCTGGGGTGATGAGGCTTGGCAGAAAAAGAAAGAAAATCAAAATATTTTGGCTCAGCCGATTAATATTTACGAGGTACATTTCGGTTCGTGGAAAAGACACGATGACGGTAATTTTCTTACATACCGTGAAATGGCAGAGCAACTTGTACCTTATGTAAAGGATATGGGATACACTCATATCGAGATGCTTCCTATTATGGAATATCCTTATGACGGTTCGTGGGGTTATCAGGTTACCGGATATTTTGCCGCAACCTCACGCTACGGACTGCCCGAGGATTTAATGTATTTTGTTGATTGCTGTCATAAGGCAGGCATAGGCGTTATACTTGACTGGGTTCCCGCTCATTTTCCGAAGGACGCTTTCGGACTTTATGAATTCGACGGCACTTGCTGTTATGAGTACAGCGATATGAAAAAAGGCGAACATAAGGAATGGGGAACGAGAGTGTTCGATTATGCCAAAAATGAGGTCAAATCGTTTCTTATTTCTTCTGCCGAATATTGGATTGACGAGTTCCATTTTGACGGAATTCGTGTGGACGCCGTTGCTTCCATGCTCTATCTTGATTATTGCAGAAAGGACGGCGAGTGGACTCCTAATAAAAACGGAGGAAGAGAAAATCTTGAGGCTGTTGAGTTTTTCAAGCAACTTAATTCTACCATTCTTTCAAATCACCCCGGCAGTATGATGATTGCCGAGGAAAGCACTGCTTGGCCTATGATTACCATGCCGCCCGATAAGGGAGGACTCGGCTTTAACTTTAAGTGGAATATGGGCTGGATGAATGATATGCTTCGTTATACCTCCATGGACCCACTTTTCAGAAAAGGTAATCATAATTGCATTACTTTCAGCTTTTTCTATGCTTTCAGCGAAAACTTTATTTTGCCGATTTCGCACGATGAGGTTGTTCACGGAAAGGCAAGTTTGCTTAATAAAATGCCGGGCGAATATGATATGAAATTCGACGGAATGAGGCTGTTCCTTGCGTATATGATGGCTCATCCCGGAAAAAAACTCCTCTTTATGGGCAGTGAGTTCGGTCAGTTTATCGAGTGGAATTATAAGCAGGGGCTCGATTGGCTCTTGCTTGACTACGATAAGCACAGACAACTTCAGGGCTTTACCCGTGAACTGAATAATTTTTATAACGAACACAGCGAACTGTGGGAAATCGATTACAGCTGGGAGGGTTTTCAGTGGATTTCGTCAGAGGATAACTGCAACAGCGTAATTGCTTTCAGAAGAATTAACTCAAAGGGCGAAGAAATAATCGCAGTGTTTAACTGGACGCCTAATAATTTCAGTTCCTATAAAATCGGCGTTCCCGAAAAGGGAACATATAAGGTACTTCTTGACACATCTCTTGCAAAGTACGGCGGAGATAAAAGCAGAAAAGATAACGCTTACAAAACAAAGGCACAACCCATTCACGGCTATGAGCAGAATATAGATTTGAAACTGCATGGTCTTTCGGCGCTCTTTTTGCAAAAAGTTAAAGCACCTGCAAAATCGGTAAAAAAGGCAAAAACACTTGATGAACCGACAAAGAAAGTAACGGAAAAATCAAAGCATGAGAAGGCGGCAAAGACTGCCTCAAAGGCTAAAAAATAAATCGGAGGAAAACTAATATGTCAAAAACAGAAGTTGTTGCAATGCTCCTTGCGGGAGGTCAGGGCAGTCGTTTGGGCGTTCTGACAAAGAGTATAGCAAAACCGGCAGTTCCTTACGGCGGCAATTATCGTATTATCGACTTTCCGCTTTCAAACTGCGTAAACAGCGGTATTTATACCGTCGGCGTACTTACTCAGTACCAGCCGCTTGTGCTTAACGACTATCTCGGAAACGGTCATCCATGGGATTTGGACAGACTTAACGGCGGCGTTCATGTTCTGTCACCTTATGAGGCAATAGGCGGAGCAGAGTGGTATAAGGGTACCGCAAATGCTATTTATCAAAATATCGCATTTATAGAAAAATATGACCCTAAGTATGTTGTTGTTCTTTCAGGCGACCATATTTATAAGATGAATTATGCAAATATGATTGATTTCCACAAAAAGAATAACGCCGATTGTACCATAGCGGTTCTCGAAGTACCGTGGGAGGAGGCATCACGCTTCGGCATTCTTGCGACGGATGAAAACGAGCAGATTTACGAATTTGCGGAAAAGCCGAAAGAGCCAAAGTCAAATAAGGCTTCTATGGGCGTTTATGTTTTCTCTTGGGATAAGTTAAAAAAGTATTTGATTGAGGACGAGGCTGACCCGAATTCAGCTAATGACTTCGGCAAAAACATTATTCCGAATATGCTTAATGACGGACAGAGAATGTTTGCTTATCCGTTTAAGGGTTATTGGAAGGATGTAGGTACTATTGATTCGCTGTGGGAGGCAAATCTCGATATTATCAATCCTAATGTTGACCTCGATTTGAGCGATAAATCGTGGAGAATTTACAGCAGAACTCCCGATGCTCCGCCGCATTACATAGGCGAAAACGCAACGGTAGAAAATTCATCTATCAGCGAGGGTTGCGACATAGACGGCTTGGTTGATTACTCCGTTGTTTCTTCCGATGTTACCGTAGAGGAGGGCGCAGAGGTTCGCTTCTCCGTTATTATGCCGGGCGCAGTAATTAAGAAAGGCGCAAAGGTTTACTATTCGATTATTGCCGAAAATGCCGTTATCGAGGAAGACGCTCAGGTGGGCGAAATCCCCGAAAATATGGAAAACTCGGCTGATTGGGGCGTTGCTGTTGTAGGCTCCGGCGCCACCATTACAAAAAACAAAAAAATTCCCGCTAAGGAAATGATTGCTTCGGGAGAGGAGGTATAATTATGAACGGAAAAAATGTTCTCGGAATGATTTTTGCAAATATTCATGAGGAAGCGCTTGATACGCTTACCAATAAAAGAACGATGGGCTCCGTGCCTTTCTGTTCAAGATACCGCCTTATTGACTTTCCTCTTTCAAATATGGTGGAAAGCTCAATCGCAAAGGTAGGCGTCGTAACAAACGCTAACTTTAATTCACTTATGGACCATGTGGGCACGGGTAAGCCGTGGGATTTGTCACGCAAAACCGACGGACTCTATCTTCTGCCTCCGTACGCAATGAACAGCGTTACCATGTGGGGCAACAGAATTGACGCAATTTACGGAAATCTCGGCTTTCTTAATAATTCCAATCAAGAATATGTCTTGATGAGCGATTGCTATAATGTAATGAATATTGACTTTGGTGCTCTGTTTGATTTTCACGAGAGCCACGATGCAGATATTACGGTTGTCGGCGTTAAGTCAACCGTTCCCACAAATATTAAGAATGTGCTTATCTTTGACGAGGTGGACGAAAACGGCAGAGTTTCTCAGGCTTCTATTGATTCTGCCGAGAGCGAGGCTTTTTATTCCACAAATATCGTGCTGATTAAAAAGACTTTGCTCGAAGCGCTTATTTCGGACTCTCACTCAAAGAATGAGGTTTCTTTCCAGCGTAATGTTTTGCTTGAAAGCATTAAGACTAAGAATGTCTATGCCTTTGACGCAACAGATTGCTTTGTGGGAACTATTGACAGTATTCAGAGTTATTATGATATTTCAATGAGTCTGCTTAACAGAGAAAACAAGAATAAACTTTTCTGCCCCGACAGACCCGTTTATACCAAAGAGAGAGACGATATGCCTACTCTTTACGGTATGGATGCAAAGATTAAAAACTCGCTTGTTGCAGACGGCTGTGAGATTAACGGTATTGTTGAAAACTGTATCCTCTTTAAGGGTGCTAAGGTTAAAAAAGGTGCCGTGGTTAAGAATTCAATTCTTATGCAGGACACCGTTGTCGGCGAAAATTCAAAGATTAATTATATTATCGCAGATAAAAATTGTATAATTAAAGACGATGTAGAACTTTCGGGTGCTGCAAATTATCCCGTAAGTCTCGCAAAGAATACAAGGATTTAGGAGGAGAAGAAATGAAAGTTTTGTATGTCGCTTCCGAGGCTTTGCCGTTTATGGCTTCGGGCGGCTTGGGAGATGTTGCAGGCTCGCTGCCTGTTGCTCTTCGCAAGCGTCTTATCGGATGCAGGGTTGTTATGCCCCTTTACGATTCCATTAAGCAGGAATATAAGGACCAGATGAAATTTATCACCTCTATTTCCGTTCCTGTTTCATGGAGAAGGCAGTATTGCGGAATATTTGAGGCAAAATATAACGGCGTAATTTATTACTTCCTTGATAATCAGTATTACTTTAAGCGTGACGGAATCTACGGCCACTATGACGATGCAGAGAGATTTGCTTTCTTTGCAAGAGCAGTGCTTGAGATTATTCCTCATATTGATTGGAAACCGGATATTATCCATTGCAACGATTGGCAGTCGGCTCTTACTCCGCTTTACTATTCCTGCTATTATGCAAATCAGATGGGTTACGAGAATATAAAAACCGTTTTCACGATTCATAATATTCAGTATCAGGGCAAGTACGGCGACGAGTTGCTTAACGATGTTTTGGGTATCGCACCTGAATATAATAATTTGATTATGTACGACGGACTTGTTAACTTTATGAAAGCGGGTATCGAGTGTGCGAATAAGGTTACTACCGTTTCGCCTACCTACGCTAAGGAAATTCTTGACCCGTGGTACTCCTACGGACTTGACCCGATTCTTAATCAGCGCAGCTGGAAACTTTGCGGTATATTAAACGGTATTGATACCGATAATTATAATCCTGCAACAGATAAGGCTATTGCTCAAAATTATGATGAGTCCGATTATAAAAAAGGCAAGGCGGCATGCAAAAAAGCACTTCAGGAGCAGATGGGTATGGCTGTTCGTGACGATGTGCCGCTTATCGGTATCGTTTCTCGCCTTGTAGGACATAAAGGACTCGACCTGATTAAAGAGGTTATGGAAAAGAGCCTTTGGGAGAGAGATGTTCAGTATGTAGTTCTCGGCTCGGGCGAATGGCAGTATGAGACCTTCTTCAGAGAACTTCATAATAAGTATCCCGATAAGGTCGGCGTTACCATTGGCTTTGTTCCTGATTTGGCACGCAAGATTTATGCAGGTGCTGATTTATTCCTTATGCCGAGTAAGAGCGAGCCTTGTGGTCTTTCTCAAATGGTTGCGTTGCGTTACGGAACGCTTCCGATTGTTCGTGAGACGGGTGGCCTAAAGGACAGCATAACCGACTGCGGTGACGGCGAGGGTAACGGCTTTACCTTTAAGACTTATAACGCATACGATATGCTTGGTGCTATCTATCGTGGCGTTGAGGCATATAATGATAAACAAGGCTGGCAGGTGCTTGTTAAGCGTGCGCTTGAGTGCGATATGTCTTGGGGCAAATCTGCAAACGAATATATCAGAATGTATAAATCGTTGCTTAAAGACTGAATTTAATATGTAGATAAAACAAAAATCGGCGAAGAGCGTTTGACTCTCCGTCGATTTTCTGTTTTTGAAAGGAGTTAATTAAATCTATGAAATCTTTTATTTAACATCAATCCGCCAAAGGTAAATACCGTGCCCAATATGATTTGAGGAATGGTGTTGCTTGTGATTTGTTCTGCCTCAAACGGTGTAAGATTCATATACAGTATAAAGTTGTTCGGGTTGTTGCTGAACAAAAACGCAATAATCGTATATATTATCAGCGTCATCAGCGAAAGGGAAGTTGACTTTGTTAAGAACACAAGTAAATATGTTGCTCCGAAATAAAGAAAGCAAATTCCTATCAGTCTTATCAACTCTAAAAGCATAGCATGCGTAAAGTATATGTAAATGCCGAAATGAACTGCTACCGTCAGAAAAAACAGTACAAACGGAATTAAAAAGTCAAGGAGTTTTATTTTGTTATTCCCGATATACAGTAACTCGTTGCCCTTGCCCTCGACATTCTCTTTGAGTATAAACAATCCCCACATTATTGACGAAACAGGTATAATCAGCATACCCAGCATTATTATGTATGACAGGTATTCGTCAGGATGTTTTCTCGATAACATATAGCTTGCCAAAGGCAAAAACAAATGCACAAAGATTAACGGGGCAATGAGCAAAAGCCTTAATGACTTCAGTTCAAAGCCGATTCTCTTACAAAGAGCTTTCAAGGTTGTGTATCGCATAAATGTATGCGTCCTCAACGGTCGGTTTAGGCTGTGCGCAGTCCAGTTTGGTGTTTGACAGTATGCGGGAATAATTCAAACCGTCATTCAAGAAATTCTTTTCTAAGTGATAGCCTGTCTTTACATTGACAAGTTCATCTTCGGGAATAATGTAAACTTTGTCCTTAGCCATATCTGCAATTTTCTGAGTATCATCGTTCATCAGGATTTTTCCCGACTTCATTATGATGATTTTGTTGCAGAGAGTTTCTACATCCTCAACGATATGGGTGGAAATCAGCACCGTCTTGTTTTTTGAAAATTGTGATATTGATGTTTTCAGTCTCAATCTTTCCTCGGGGTCAAGCCCAACCGTCGGCTCGTCTAAAATGATGATTTTCGGGTTTCCCATAAATGCCTGTGCAAGTCCCAAACGCCTTACCATACCGCCCGAAAGGTCGGAGCATTTTTTGTCTGTTTCATCGGATAGGTTTACTATTTTCAACACTCTTTCAATGTCCTGTTCAATAGCGTCCTTTTCTATGCCTTTCAGAGCGGCGAACATTTCAAGCACTTCTTTTACGGTGAGTTCCTTAAAGAGGCCGAAGTTTTGGGGCAAATATCCGATTGATGCATAGTATTCTTTGCATACGGTTGCGTCGGTGCCGTTATATGTTATTTCGCCCTTTTTGATGGGATAAAGTCCTGTTATTTTTCTTATGAGGGTTGTTTTTCCCGAGCCGTTTGGTCCGAGAAGTCCGTATATGCCCTCATCTAATTCCATACTTATGTTGTTAAGTACCGACTTTTTGCCAAAACTTTTTGATACATTTTTTATCTCTAACATCAGTATTGCCTCCTTTATTAATAAGGTGTGGTAAAGTCATCAATGTTGTCTTCGCCGACGTTTCTTGCAATGTCTAAAGCACTTTCGCACCCTGATGTCTGCATTGCGTTTCTGAACTTTGAGTTGAATGATTCATCATCCTTGTACTGAATTATTTTCTTTGCAAGGACTACGTTCAGGTCGTCGCTGTCGTCCGGTAATGTGCTTGGGTCCTGTTGAGTGAGCTTGTATAATTCGCTGTCCTTGTCGTAATATTTTAGGAATGCAAAGTAGTAATCATTCTTGATTTTCGGGTCGCCCTTCTCTTTAAAAAATTCTTCTTGGGTATCATCGTATATTGTCGAAATGTTCGTGGTTAAGACTTGATCGGAGGCTGTAAAAATACGGTCGTCGGCGGAACTTCCGAGGCTGCTTGCCAATATTACAGTCTTGCCTTTGTACTTAGGCTTTGCGTCTATCAGCATTTTCAGCTGAGTTTCATAATCCTCAACGCCGCCAATATCCAACGGATTTTCATAGTACGGATATATCATACGAATGCCGTCTGCGTTAATTTCCTTGTAGAAACCGCTTACTAATGTCAAACTGTCCGATGTACCCTCAAAGGTGTTCTTTCCCGTGCTTTCAAGATTTGAAAACATCTTTTTGCCGCAGTCAACCTTTACGCTCATAGGTACGCTCTTGCTTAACTTCGTGCGTATGCTTCCCTGGTCTGCAACGGAATATACATATCTGAAACCGTTAATCGGATAGTATGCAAAGCCGCCGAGTAAATTACTGCTTTGCGAATTGCTGTAAAATACCTGACTGAAACCCTTGTACTTGAAGTTGAATGACTCGGTCGGTGCATCTGTGTGTATTGTTATGTAGTCACCGTCTCTGTCATATTTCAATTTCTCGCCGTTTGAGTTTGAAACGCTTTTTAATTTGTAGCCGTAGTATAGGGTGAAATGGTATTCCGTCAGATTCGGATTGTCAACCTTAACGGTGACATCTCCGCTAAGCAAATTTTTGATTTTGAAATTCATATCGTAGCCCGTGATTTCAAAATTCGGCTCTTCGTTCTTTTGGATTACAAAGTTTTCCGGGTCTTGGAATACATAATGTTCGGCGTCGGAACCGAGGGAATTGGTGTCGAGTGAAATTGAAGAGTAGGGCATAAGAGTGCCTGCACCCGATAGTACAAATACGATAAGGCATATAGTTGCCGCTATTTGCTTTGCTCGCTTTATTCTGAATGAAAATACCGTAAACATTGCGATAATCGCAAATAAACTTATCCAAAATACGATTATGCTCAGCGATTTGATATTTGCGTTTATGCCGGAGGCAGCGGTCTCATATGATGTGTTTTGGAAAATTTCAAATATTCTCCACAGCGGATATATGCTCTCGTCGGATTTGTTGTATATCTCTCCGGTTAAACGGCTTGTCATCGGGGAAAAGACAAATGAACTGATTATTAAAAGGAGGTATGCCGCAGCCGTCTTTTTTATCGTCGAGCATAAAAGACCGATCAGTATGGCTATAATATTCGCTAAGAAGAAATATAAAATTGATATTTTTGCGCTGTATAAAAAGTAAGCACCGTCTGCGTTAGGGTCCTTGAAGGAAAAAATTATCGACAATAAAAATGAGACAGCGCAGGTAATTAATGCAAGGGTGAGCATAACAGAAAATTGATTAAGAATAAATCCGTTCTTGCCCGTAGCCGTTACGCTCGCACATTCCAAAAATTCGTTTTTTCTCGCCTGTGAAAAATAGTAGTGCGATGTAAATAAAAACATTATGAATATTATTGCGGCGAATTTTAGATTCACTTCGGTAAAACCGGCAGCTCTTATGGTTTTTACATCACTCAGTACAAAAAGTCGCCCGGGAACCATAGTATCAAAGAACATTTTATATAAGCTCGACAAGAACATAGAGGCATTTACGACAATGTATATGATTATACAGAACTTTGACCGTACGAACTCCAAAAAGTTCAGCTTAAATGTTTTCATTGTTTTTTCTCCTTGAATTTTGTATTTTTGTTGAATTTTTTGTTATTTTGCACAAAAATATTTCACTTATATATTATCATATTGTTTAAGTTTTGTAAATAAAAACTTTTATTTTGTAATTAAAGTCTTGCGGCCTCCCTTAAAAAAGGGAGGCGCAGACTGTATAAATTACTTTTCAAGGGAAGCGTCAATTTTTAGCACAGCATCGCAGGTCGGATTACCACATCCAGCCTATACCTCTGCCGCCTTTATTAATATGATTGCACCTTAATTCAAGTCTCCAATATGTATCGCTTGCTCTGGTGTTACTTACAGTTTGACCATATTTGTCGCCTTTAACAAGTCTAATGGAATTATCTGCAACCCACTCTTTTGTTGTAGAGTTATAAAATGTAAGGTCAAAATATACATAGCGATTATTGCTTGAAAGGTTTTTGCCCTCATGGTACATGTTAGGACCCATCTTGCTGGGAGAGTATGTAAAGCTTTGGTCAGGGTATAACTCGACTTCTTTTACAGGAACATCGGGATATGCATATGCGGTGAATACCGACAATGCACATGTTGAAATGATTGTTGCCACGATGAGTAAAACGGTCGTTAGTTTTTTAGATTTTGATTTCATGTTTTATCTCCTTTTTCATTAATGTTTTTTGATGTGTTTTTATTTAACGAATCCCCTGAAAAGTTAAATGGTGAAGTTTTTGAAAATCAGTTGTGAAATTGCACTTAGTATTTGTATGCAACAACTTGTTCGCTTCCGGCAGTATAGGTGACCTTTAGCCTGTAGGTGCAGAGCGCATTGATGTTTCTTGACTCTGACATAGACAGCCTTGTTCCTGTTTTACTGCTTGTCCAAGTTTTAACGGTTTCATAGCCGTTAGACTTTTTCTTTTGCAGTTCCATTACTATTTTTAGATTTTTTGGACTTTTTGTGCTTAAGCTTGCAAAACACTTCGCCTTAACGCCTGTAATATCTAATTGAGCATAGTTTTTATCTATACTGGAATAACAGGGTGAAATGTTGCTGTCTTCGGTATCGGCGTAAGCTATTGTTGCAGTACTGAACAAAGTTAGTACTATTAGCAGAATTGAAAATAGTATTCTACTGCTTTTCGCTTTATTCATACTGTCACCTCCTTCATTACTCTATATCCCTAAAAGAGTACGTTTTGTGACAAAAAAATAAGAAAAACCAAAAATTTGGTTTTTCTTACAAAAAATTACTGTATACCTTGTGCAATTTTTACAAGTTCTTCTTTGCTTATATTGCCGCATACAATATAAACGTATTCACTGTTATTAAATAATAATCCTCCAATATTAATTTCAGGTTGATAATAAACGGCATCCAAACTTCCTATTTTTATTTTTTCACTACCGTACTTTTCGGTGTTGATAGAGGTGGTGCCGCCTAATTGAAGTTTTTTGACATAAAAAAATTCGTCGTTTTTTTCATATCTATACATAAACATATAATCGCTCTCATCAATTTCTGTTTTTTCAAAGTCTTTAGGTATGTAATTGATTGTGAGGGATTTAACTTTTTTCGTTTTCTTTTTTTGAGCAAGAACTTCATATTCCGAATGGTCGGAATATTTATTAAATGAATATTTTTCAAAGGCAGGCTTTGCTGTTACAAAAACGCTAATTGCAAGAGACATTATAATCGCCGCAATGAGTATGAATTTAAGCGTTTTCTTTGACAGCTTCGGCTTGTATTTGATTAAATTGTCGCTGAGCAGGGGCTTCATTTTTTCGTTATGTTCCTTGCTGAATGTATGCTCGGGTATTTCTTTTTCAAAAGTATCTACCCATCTTTCGCACGAAAGCAAGCAAGCGGTTTCTAAATTATTCATCTTATTGTTCCTCTTATATTACATCCGTGTTACTCTGACTGAGGCTGTCCTTTAATTTCTTTTTTGCCCTTTGTATTCTCTTTCTTACATAGGTATCGTTTACACCGTAAATGTCTGCGATTTCAACGCTCTTGTAGCCGTATACATATTTTAGATACAAAAGAATTTTGTCCTGCTCGCACAGAATTTTATCAATCATAACCGAAATTTCAACGCTGTCAAATTCGTTGAAAGCGTCACCGTCGAAGTCATTTTCGATTTCTTGATTAAATTCTGCGGTGCTTTCGTTTATTGATTTGTTGTATATATTTATTGCAAATCCCGACACTATTGTGCTCAGATAGCACTTCGTCCTTTTGGAGTCTACTTCTCCTATTCTGTCGAAATGCTTTGCCGTATAGAAAAATGTATCCTGCACACATTCCTCGGCGTCCTCTATACAGTTTGTCTTTTTTATTGCTATCCAATACATCAGATTTTTATATGTATCATACAGGTAGGTGAATTTTTCCCTATCCTCCTGAGTGTCAAGCAAGGTTAAAAACATATTCAGCATAACGCTTCTCCTAAAACCGAACCCTGATTATTTTGTCAAGGCATGGTAATATTTTTGCAGATTTTTATTACTTTGTCAATACTGTTATGAGAGTGGCTTTTTTTACTTGAAAAAAAGTGGAATATGGTATATAATGTTTACTCGGTATTATAATTATAAACATATATAATAGATTTACGGAGATTTATATGCTGGAATTTGAAGAACTTAATCAGAGATTAATGCAGTCCGAGAAACCTATTGAAAATCTTAAAGAGGCGCTTGATATCGATAACCTTGTTAAAGAGGTTTCCGAACTTGAAAAGCAGAGCAGTGCTCCGGATTTTTGGGACGATATGCAACAGAGCCAAAAGACTATGCAAAAAATCGGTTCTCTAAAGGCAAAGATTGCTTCATACGAAAGCCTTAAAGGTGATTTTGAGGACGCACAGGTTATGATTGAACTGGCTGACGAAGAAAACGACGAAAGTTTAATCGAAGATTGCACAAAGTCGGTTGACGATATTGAGAAAAAAATTGAATCGCTTACTCTTTCCACCTTACTAAACGGTGAGTTCGATGACAATAATGCAATTTTGACATTTCATGCCGGAGCAGGCGGAACAGAGGCTCAGGACTGGGCAGAGATGCTTTTCAGAATGTATAACCGCTGGGGCGAGAGAAAAGGCTACAAGGTTTCTACCCTTGATTATCTTGAGGGTGATGTTGCCGGAATTAAGAGCGCTACTATTTTGGTAGAGGGCGAAAACGCTTACGGTTATTTACACGGCGAAATGGGTATTCACAGACTTGTTCGTGTATCTCCGTTTGACTCGTCGGGTCGCCGTCATACATCGTTTGCATCTGTTGAGGTTATGCCGGAAATTGACGATGATGTTGATGTCGAAATTCGTGAAGAGGATATTAAGATGGATGTTTATCGTGCCTCGGGTGCAGGCGGACAAAAGGTAAATAAAACCTCGTCTGCCGTTCGTCTTACCCATATTCCTACGGGCATCGTTGTTTCGTGTCAGATAGAGCGTTCTCAGCACCAAAACAGAGAAGTCGCTATGCGTATGCTTAAATCAAAACTTGTGGAAATCAAGGAGAGAGAAAATCTCGAAAAAATTGAGGATATTAAGGGCGACCAAAAGGAAATCGCATGGGGCAGTCAGATTCGCTCCTATGTATTTATGCCGTACACAATGGTTAAGGACCACAGAACAAATTATGAAATGGGCAACATAACTGCTGTTATGGACGGAGATTTGGACGGATTCATTAACGCTTACCTTAAAATGAAAAGCCTTGAATCAAACAAAAACTAAAATTTAACATTAGTATTTTTCCTCCCGAGACAGAAAATAGTCTTGGGAGGTTTTGTTATGAAAAAAATAAAAATACTGATTCCTTTTTTGGTGCTAGTCTGTCTGTTTTGCGGCTGTAAGGCAGAGATAAAGACCAATGAAAATAATACAATCGGTAATCAAAACGAGAGCACTTCCGAGACCGTGGAGAATACCGCACCCACCGCTCAGGCTGTGGCAGGCATAAGCGATTTGAGCACGGAAAAGGTTGTGTGGGGACCGGGAAATATAAAGGACCATAAGCAGCCTGCCGATCCCGTTAAACTTCAGGAGAGGTTCAGATCATTTAATGCAAATTGGCTTTTGCCGGACGAAAAAAGCATATGTCTCACCTTTGACGAAGGATATGAAAACGGCTATACTCCGCAGATTTTGGATGTATTAAAAGAGAAAAATGTTCAGGCGATTTTCTTTGTTACCTATGATTTTGCAAAGGATAACCCCGACCTTATCCGCCGAATGATTGACGAGGGTCATATAGTGGGCAATCACTCCTATCGTCACTATACTATGGATGAGGTCAGCGACGAGGTGGCAAGGGAAGAGGTAACTTATCTTCATGATTATATGGAAAAGGAATACGGTTATACTATGAGTTATTTTCGCTTTCCGAAAGGTGAGTTCTCCGAGCGTGCATTGGGTATAGTAAATGATTTGGGGTATAAATCCGTGTTTTGGAGTTTCGCTTATGCCGATTGGGATGTAGATAAACAGCCGGATGAAACAAAGGCATTTACAGATATATGTGAATCTACACACCCGGGTGAGATAATTCTGCTTCATGCGGTAAGCAAAACGAATGCCGATATTCTCGGTAAGGTTATTGACGATATTGTGCAGCAGGGTTATACTTTTACGGTTGGATTATAAGAAAAAACGGATTTTTCGATACACTTGTGTCGGAAAATCCGTTTATTAATTTTACACAAAAAATCATTGATATTGATTGTTTAATATGTTATAATTTTACAGAAACCGTGCACTGCAAATACAGCGTTTCATAAAGGGGTAACGATGAAAATATCAGGCGAAAAAATAAAGGGCACAATATCGTCCGTAAAGGAGCATTGGAGTAAACCTCCGCAGGGCAGATATGTTCCGTATAAAGAAATTCTTGCATACAGCGTAGGCGGTATAGGCGTAAAATCGGTTATTTTCACTATTTATTACATCGGACTTTCTGCAACAAGTTTGCTTGCAGGCTCTGCGCTTGGCTTAAAAAACGGTGACCTTGTTAAACTGAATATTATCGCGACGGTTATCGGCTTGTTTTTAGGTCCTTTGAGAGGATACATAATCGATAACACAAGAAGCAGTAAGGGCAAATTCCGACCGTATCTTCTTTATACGGGTATTCCGTCGGGTGTTTTGATTACGATTTTTGCTTTTTTACCGTTTGAGACCATGTCTTATAATCAAAGACTTTGGGCTTTATTCGTTACATATATGCTTCTTCAACTTTGCTATCCGTTTTACGACCAGGCTTACGCAACGCTGGTTCAGGTAATGAGTCCCAACTCAACGGAACGTGCGGATATTATCACCGTTTCTACTTTTATTTATTCGCTTTCGCCGAGTATAATGGGTTTTGTAGTTCCTATTATCGCAGGTTATACGGGCGGTCTTGAACATATCGGTGCATACAGAGTTATTATGCCTATTTTCGGTATCGGCGGTGCGTTGATAGGAATTCTCAGCTATACGGGTACCAAAGAGAGGATTATCGTATCAAAGGACTATACTCCGAAAGTGCCGTTTTTTAAGGGAATTGCGGCAGGAATTGCAAATAAATATCAGTGGGCACGCTCGCTTACCTCTTGGTTTATTTTGCTTACGGCAGGTGCAGGTAATATCACAACATGGTATTTTTATTACGGAATTAAAGACGCTCTTAATCTTACCACCGAGCAGCAGGGTGTTATGAACGGTACGCTTATGACGGTGTTCGGCGCCGCCGCTACTCCGGCTATGCTTCTTGCGCCGTTTCTTATTCGTAAAATCGGAAAGAGAAATTACTACATTATGTATATGGTCGCAAATATCTTTTGTTTGGTAGGAATGTATTTCTGTATTGAACATATTTGGGTGCTTTATGTATTTGTTTGGCTCAGAGGTTTCTTTAATACCTTTACTCTTATTGCCGACGGTGCGATGAATGCCGATGTTTTGGACTATCAGCAGTACAAAACGGGTGAAAGATTAGAGGGACTTATGGGACAGTTTGTGGGTATTATAGGTACGTTTATTTCTATGGGCGTAACTTATCTGCTTCAAACTGTTGTTATGCAGAACTACTTTGGTTTGAGCGATAATTATGACGATTTGTATAAACTCTCATTCCGTGAGCCTCTTTCAAAGGGTATGATTATGATTGCTCTTGTCGGTTATGTGCTTGCGCTTATTCCGTTTATTACTATGTATACTCTTACGGAAGAACAACACGATTCGCATATTAAGGTGCTCAAAATCCGTGCCGCACTTGAGGATTATGCTACCGATTCGCTTTCGGACGGTGAACTTGAGGAGGCAAAGAAAATTTACGCCGACTCGCTTGAAAGCTTTGAAAAAAGCAAGGCGGAATATGTAAATGCAACGGGTAAAGAACGTAAAAAACTGAGGAGCAAAATTAAGGCTCTTGAAATAGTTGCCGATGAAAAAGAACGCTTTAATCAACCGAAGATGGCGGCAAAGGTTAAAAAAGCAGAGGAGCTTCTCTCGCACAGCGTTGAGGAACTTTACGGTATAAGTGAGCCTACCATGGACAAATATAACGAGGCTAACGCATTGCCCGAGGATACAAAAGAACAGGCACAGCTTAAATCGGCAAGGCTTAAAGAAGCGTCAAAGGAACTTGATTTGTTTCATAAAAAGGCTTACGATTATATTCAGGCTCGCAAACTCATGAAGCAGGTTGAGTATTATTCCCATTGGGACGAGATGTTTGAATCCGAGCCGGAAATTATCGAGACGGTTGAGGCATAAAACTACAAATTTACAGACGATGCGTTTTACTTTCAACAGCAAATTTGTATCGTCTGTTTTTATTTTTGTATTATTTGACAAAATTATTAATTTTTCAAATATCTTGTTGAGATTATTGTATTTATATTATATAATAAATAATTACATATGAGATTTTAATGAAAGCGGGAATTATTTATGCTTTTTTCCAGAGATATAGGTATTGATTTGGGTACATCAAATACTAAAGTTGCCGACAAAAAGGGACATATTATTATCAATGAGCCGTCCGTTGTCGCTGTTGACGTTAAGTCAAAACGAGTGCTTGCAACGGGTAACGAGGCTAAAAATATGATAGGCAGAACCCCCGGCTCGATAGTAGCCGTTCGCCCAATGCGTGACGGTGTTATTGCCGACTTTGATATGACTGCCGATATGCTCCACGATTTTATGTATCGTTCATCTACAAAGAACATTTTTACAAAGACCAGAGTTGTTATCAGTGTTCCGTCGGATGTTACCGAAGTTGAACGCAGAGCCGTTGAGGACGCCGTTCGCTCGGCGGGTGCTCAGGAGGTTGAACTTATCGAATCGTCAATGGCGGCGGCTTTGGGTGTCGGACTTCCTGTTTATGAGGCAACAGGCTCGATGATTATAGACATCGGCGGCGGTACCTGTGATGTTGCGGTGCTGTCTCTCGGCGGAATTGCCTGCTGTAACAGCATAAAAGTCGGCGGCGAGGCTATGGACGAGGCCATTGTTTCTTATATGAGAAAGAATCATAATCTCCTTATCGGCGAGAGAACCGCCGAGGATATTAAACTTAAACTCGGTTCGGCGGCGGAATATGACGGCGAGGCGGCGATGGAAGTAAGAGGCAGAAACCTTGCAGACGGTCTTCCCGGCAGCGTGGAGATTACTTCGGCTGATGTGAGATATGTTTTGCAGGAGCCCGTGAGCCAGATTATCGCAGTTATTAAGGAAACTTTGGAGGTTACTCTTCCGGAGCTTGCGTCCGATATTATCGACAGAGGTATTTACCTTACCGGCGGTGCGAGCCAACTCAGAGGTTTGCCGAAACTTATTGAAGAAGAAATAGGCATACCTGTTATTGTTCCCGAAAATTTCAACGACTGCGTAGCATTGGGAACATCTGTTAAATTAAGAAGAGCAAAATAATTCAGTTTTGGTTAAGTGGTGTCTTTATGAAAAGTATTTTTAAGAGCAGACCCTTTAAGCTGGTTGCGGCTATTGTGGGATTTTTGCTTTTGGGTGCGCTGATTGCGGCGGCTAACGGACATGGCGAATCGGCTCAGTCCACGGTTGTCGGCACCGTCTTTACCCCCTGCCACTATGTTGCACAGAAGATTGCGAACGGAGTGGATAAAATTGCGGGAAATGTAAAAGGCGACGCTCAGTACGAAAAGGAAATCTCCGATTTGCAAAATCAAGTCGGCGAGTTGCAATCCGAACTTGTGGATTACGAAAATTTGAAAAAGCAAAACGAACTTTATAAGGAATTTCTCGGACTTAAAGAGGAAAATAAGGATTTTGAGTTTGTCGAGGCTTCGGTTATTGGCAGAGACAGTGCGGATATATATAAGTCGTTTACGATTTCCAAGGGCTCTGCAAACGGAGTCAAAAAGGGTGACGCTGTGCTTTACGGAAAATATCTTGTCGGCGTGATAGACAAAGTTTATCCTACATACAGCGTGGTGCAAACCGTTTTGGATTCTCGTTTTAATGTTTCGGCTTACGAACTTATTTCGGGTGAAATATCCTATGTTACGGGTACTCCCGCTCTTGCCGCCGAGAATAAATGTAAGATGGCTAATTTGGATTCGTCTACTGCCATTACATACGAGGCTATCATCTGCACGGCGGGTGTCGGCGGAAATATGCCAAAAGGCTTGATTATCGGAACGGTTGACGAAATAGACGATGAGTCCACCGACATATCGTCTTATGCCGTAATTAAACCCGGTGTTGATGCGGATAATATCAATACCTGCTTTGTACTTACGGATTTTTAGTATTTACTGTTGAGTGATTTTATGGAACTGACTAAGAAAGAAAAGACAACTAAATATTTGATATATTGTGCCGTAATTGTTGTGCTCTCTCTTATTCAGAATGTTTGCGCTTCATGGTTTGAAATAAACGGAGCAAGATGTTTCTTTTTGATACCGGGTGCGGTTTTGCTCACTTTGGGTGAGGATGAAAAGGCGGCGGCTTTGCTCGGACTTTTCGCAGGTGTGCTGTGGGACAGCGTGGCGGCTGAAAATACGGCTTTTAATGCGGTATTCTTTACGGTATTTTGTTATGCCGCTTCGCTTTTGCTGTCACATATCTTGCGTGAAACATTTTGGGTGCGTGTGGTGATAGCGGCATTTGCGTGTATGCTTTATACTTTCCTTTATTGGCTTTTCTTTGTCGGAGCAAAAAAGTCGGGCGGTACGCAGGCACTGTTTTCGTTTTATTTTCCGTCGTTTATTTATTCTGCCGTTGTGGGAATAATTTTGGATTTTATCTTTACTCCGCTGAAAAGAAAATTAAATAAGGAGTAATTATTGTTTTAATTTTGCAGAAAGGAGAGTCGCTTTGGGTAAGAGATATAAAAGTGCAAGAACGATTATCGCTGTTGTTTTGGTCGTTGCCGTGATGTTCGGCTTCGGTGTGGATTTATATAATATTCAAGTGAAGAATAACGATTACTATATTGCTCAAAGCAGTGCGGTAAAGACTTATACCGTGCCCATAGAGGCGGCTCGTGGAGATATAGTTGACAGAAACGGCAATGTTCTCGTTACAAACAGAAAGGGTAACAGTATTGTTTTGAACGCTGCATATTATCCTTCTGCAAAGGATAATGATGAGAGAAACGAGATTATTGTCCGTCTTATCGAATTGTTTAATAAAAACGGCGAGGAGTACGTTCATAACCTTCCTCTTAAATTTAATTCTTCGGGCGAGGTCGTTTTCTTTGACAAAAGCGACGATGAGAAATACGAGACCGATATTAAAAATATGAAAGGCAAGGATATGCTCAATGTTCAGGCGTATGCCACTGCAAGGAATTGCTTTGACGCAATGGTGGAAAAATACGGCCTTGAATCCTATGACGAAAAGACTGCGCTTGAAATAGGCAATATCAGATATGAACTCACCCGACTTTTATTTTCCGTATCAAATCCTGTGACGATAGCCGATGACGTTTCGGACGAAACCGTCGCCGAGATTAAGGAAAATAATTCGCTCTATCCCGGTGCGGATGTCAGCGTAGTTGCATACAGAACATACACAGATTCATCTCTTGCCGCTCATATTATAGGCACTGTGCGAAAGATAAACGGTGACGAGTATAAAAAACTTAAAGACAGCGGCTACGGAATTAACGATGACATAGGTGAGTCGGGAATTGAGGCGGCTTGCGAGAGCGAACTCAGAGGTACAAGCGGCGAGATGACCGTTACCATTGATGCTGAGGGCAATGTTACCCAAACCGTCACGAAGGAGCCGGTTCAGGGTGATACGATAGTTCTTACCATAGACAAGGATATGCAGAAGATTGCCGAGGATAATCTTAGGGAAATCTGTCTTAAAACTTCGTCGGAGGCTACGGGTGCGGTCGTTGTAGAGGATATTCATGACGGAAGCATTCTTGCGGCGGCTAACTATCCGACCTATGACTTGAATGATTATTACGATGACTACGATTCGCTCAGTAAGAACAGCAAGAAACCGCTTTATAACAGGTTTGCAATGAGTGCATATGCTCCGGGTTCAACCTTTAAGCCTCTTATGTCGGTTGCGGCGTTGGAGGAGGGCTATATCACACCCGAGACAAGATTTACATGCAGTGCCTCGTACAGAGTGGGTGAGATGACATTCGGTTGTCTTGACGCTCACGGAAGTATTAATGTTCAGCAGGCACTTGAGCACTCGTGTAATGTTTTCTACTATAACTGCGCAAGTCTTATGGGCATTGATGTAATGAATCAGTACGGCAGACTTTTTGGTTTGGGACAGAAAACAGGAGTAGAAATTCCGGAGGCAAGCGGTATATTGGCAGGACCGGAATACAGAAAGAAATTTGATATGACATGGAATCCCGGTGATACTGTTCAGGCGGCTATTGGACAGTCGGAAAACCTTGTCACTCCGCTTCAGTTGGCAAACTACTGTGCCACCGTTGCAAATAACGGCACGAGGTATAAAACTCATTTTGTAAAGTCTACCATATCAAAATCAACGGGTGCCGTTACCGATAGTAATATCACCGTGGAAGAAAAAACAGGCATTAGCGACGCAACCTTTGAAACCGTTAAGGGCGGTATGAGAAGGGTAGGTATAAATCTTTTCCAAAATCAACTTCAGGTAAAAACACCTGTTGCATGTAAGACGGGTACATCTCAGGTATATGTAAACGGTGTTAAGAAAAATAACGGCTTTCTTATCTCCTTTGCACCGTATGATAATCCCGAAATCAGCGTTGCCTCCGCTATCGAAACGGCGGGCACCGGTTCGTCCACGGCGCAGATTACCGGAGCGGTCATAGATTATTACTATACCCAAAACAATCTTGAGGAAAAGGCGCAGACGGACGAAACACTTTTGGAATAATCAATGCAAACACGGCATTTGATATAAAAAATAACTTGTTATATTAAATAAATTATGCTATTATAATAATGGAATTATAATTTTAGAAGAGGGAGCAACCGTTTTATGAATATAGCACTTATAGCACATGACGCAAAAAAAGAACTTTTAGTACAGTTTTGTATTGCTTATTGCGGAATTATCAGCAGACACGATGTGTGTGCGACAGGTACTACCGGTAAGCTGATTAAGGAAGCAACGGGTTTGGATATTAACTGCTTTTTGAGCGGTTCGCAGGGCGGCGGTCAGCAGATTGCCAGCAGAATTGCCTGCAACGAGATTGATTTGCTCATCTTTTTCAGAGATCCCCTTAATCCAAAGCCGCACGAGCCTAACGATAACGATTTGCTCAGACTTTGTGATGTGCATAATATTCCGTTCGCTACTAATATTGCAACGGCAGAGGCGTTAATCAGGGGCGTTGAAAGAGGCGACTTTGAGTGGCGTGAAATCGTAAACCCGAGATATAATAAAAAAGATTAAACGGTACCTTGAGGTGGGGGCAATGCTCTCACCTCAGTGCTTGTATATAGGAGGAAATTATGGCTTTAATTACAAAGGCGATTAAAGGCACCAAGGATGTGTTGCCTAACGAGTCTTATAAAAATCAATATATTGAGGCTACCTGCCTCGGTGTTGCCGAAAATTTCGGATATAAGGAAATGCGTACGCCTGTTTTTGAGCATACGGAACTTTTTCAAAGAGGTGTAGGCGATACTACCGATGTCGTGCAAAAGGAGATGTATACCTTTGATGATAAGGGCGGTCGCTCGATTACCCTTCGTCCCGAGGGCACGGCAGGTGCGGCAAGAGCGTTTCTTGAAAACGGTCTTTCAAACGAGGCACTGCCGCAAAAAATATGCTATCTCACATCTTGTTACAGATATGAAAAGCCGCAGGCGGGCAGACTCCGTGAGTTTCATCAGTTCGGAATTGAATGTTTCGGAGCAACCTCACCGCTTGCAGACGCAGAAATGATAAGTCTTGCAAAACAGATTTTTGATGAACTCGGCGTAAAGGATTTGCATCTTGAACTTAATTCTATCGGCTGTCCCGAGTGCAGAGCGGAATATCATAAGGCACTTAAAGAGTATTTCTCACAGTATAAGGACAAACTTTGCGACACCTGTAACGACAGACTCGAACGCAATCCTATGCGTATTCTTGATTGCAAAAGTCCTGTGTGCAGTGAAATAGCAAAGGGTGCACCTGTTGTACTTGATTATCTTTGCGATGAGTGCAGAGAGCATTTTCAAAAGGTTAAGTCTTATCTTGACGCTGCAAATATAGAATACATAGTTAATCCTCAAATTGTAAGAGGACTTGATTATTACACTAAGACGGTGTTTGAATTCGTTTCCGACGCTATCGGCTCTCAGGGTACTGTATGCGGCGGCGGTCGCTATGACGGACTTTTGGAGGAACTCGGCGGACAGCATACTCCGTCGCTTGGTTTCGCTATGGGACTTGAAAGATTGCAACTTGTTATGGAAGCACAGGGATGTAATTTCCCCGAGCCGTCAAGACCTGATTTGTTTATCGTTGCTATGGGCGAAAAGGCAACGCTTAAAGCTGTCGAAATTGCAAAGGATATGCGTGACGAGGGCTTCTCGGTTGTCTATGACCTCAACGGTCGCTCACTCAGGGCACAGATGAAATATGCGGACAAACTCGGCGCCAAGTTCAATGTTGTTATCGGCGATAACGAGGTAGAAAATAAAGTCGTTTCTCTTAAGGATATGGCAACGGGTGAGTCGAGCGAGATTAATCTTGACACCTTTGTAAACGGCTTTTATTCCGTAAGTATGGAAAGTCAGCTCAAGGATTTGGAAATTAACGGCGAGGCTTTTGATTTTAATTCTCTTTTTTCCGGAGGACAGATGGATGAATAATTCAATTAAGGGTATGAAACGTACAGATTATTGTGCAAGATTTAATATGGAAAATGTCGGACAGACCGTAACTGTTTTCGGCTGGGTACAGCGCCAAAGAGATTTGGGTAACCTTATCTTTATTGACCTCAGAGACAGAACGGGCATTATTCAGCTTTCGTTTAACGATAAGACCGACAGAGATGTTTTTGCTCTCGCACAGTCTGCAAGGAGCGAATATGTTGTTGCCGCAACAGGTGTTGTTGCCGAGAGAGAAAGCAAGAATAAGGATATTCCGACAGGCGACATTGAGGTTATCGTAAGCGATTTTCGTATTGTATCAAAGGCTAAAACACCACCGTTTGAGATTGAAAAGAGCGAAAAGGTCGGAGATGAAATCACTCTTAAATACAGATACCTTAATCTTCGTAACGAAAAACTCACTAAGAATATTCTCATGCGCCACGAGATTGCAAAAATTGCAAGAGAGTATTTTTACGCTAACGATTTTATCGAAATTGAAACTCCGATGATGATTAAGTCTACTCCCGAGGGTGCAAGAGACTATGTTGTTCCGTCGAGAATCCATAACGGTAAGTTTTATGCGTTGCCACAGTCTCCTCAGATTTATAAGCAACTTACCATGATTGCGGGCTTTGACAGATATATTCAGCTTGCCCGTTGCTTTAGAGATGAGGATTTGCGTGCAGACAGACAGCCTGAGTTTACTCAGATTGACCTTGAAATGAGTTTTGTTGACTGCGACGATATTATGAATATGGCAGAGGGATTTATATCAAAGTTGATGAAAAAAACCATCAATGTTGATGTTCCCGAGCATTTGCCCCGCATGACTTTTGCCGACGCTATGAATAAGTACGGTTCGGATAAGCCTGATACTCGTTTTGATATGCTTATTCAGGATATTTCCGATTGGGCTGATAATACCGATTTTGTTGTGTTTAAGAGCGCAATAGCAGACGGCGGCTCGGTTAAGGCAATCGTTGCAAAGAACGCCGCTTCTGTTTATACTCGTAAAAAAATTGATAAACTTACAGCATCGGCAAAGGGAATCGGTGCAAAGGGTCTTGCCTATGTTCGCTGGGCAGATGCAGAGCCGAATTGCTCTTTTTCTAAGTTCCTCAAAGACGGCGAACTTGATGAACTCCTCAGCACACTCGGTGCTCAGCAGGGCGATGTTGTTTTCATCGTAAGTGATAAGACCGGAAAGGCTCTCACCGTTATGGGCGCACTTCGCCTTATGGTTGCTAAGGAACTTGACATTATCCCCGAGGGTAAGTGGAACTTCCTTTGGATTACCGAAATGCCGTTCTTTGAGATGGATGAGGAAACAGGCGAGTGGGTTGCCGCTCATCATCCGTTTACAATGCCTATGGAGGAGAGTATTCAGTATCTTGATACTGATAAATCAAAGGTTAAGGCTCAGGCGTTCGACCTTGTGCTTAACGGTACCGAACTTTCGTCAGGTTCTATGAGAATTACCGATACAGAACTTCAGACTAAGATGTTTGAACTTCTCGGAATGGAGCAGGAGGAAATAGATGCTAAGTTTGGCTTCCTTGTTGACGCTTATCAGTATGCCGCACCGCCTCACGGTGGTATGGGTATCGGACTTGACAGACTTGCTATGCTTATCTGCGGAGCCGATTCGTTGCGTGATGTTGTGGCATTTCCTAAGGTTCAAAACGCCAGCGAACTTATGAGCGGCGCACCGTCTTATATTGATGATGTTCAGCTTTGCGAACTTGGTATTGATATAAAGGAAACAGAAAAAGATGCAGAATAATTATAATTTCTTTGCTATGGTCAATAGAATGAAGTATATTGACCGCTGGGCACTTATGCCTAATGCCAATAAGGAAAATATTGCAGAGCATAGCCATAGCGTTGCTGTTATTGCCCACGCCCTTGCACTTATCGGTAATAGGGAATTCGGCAAAAATTATAATCCCGAGCGTGCCGCCCTGCTTGCTCTTTATCATGATACAACCGAGGTTATAACAGGCGATATGCCCACTCCGGTTAAGTATTATAATGACGAGATTAAAAGCGTTTATAAGGATATTGAGGAAACGGCAGGCGATAGACTGTTAAAAATGCTGCCCGATGATTATAAACAGGACTATGTACCCCTTTTTCATAAAAGTGATGAGGATAAGCAACTGTGGAAACTCGTTAAGGCTGCCGATAAAATCAGCGCACTTGTAAAGTGTATCGAGGAAAATCGTATGGGTAATAGGGAATTTGACATCGCTCTTAAATCACAGGAGCAAAAAATTGCCGATATAGATATGCCCGAGGTTAAGTTCTTTTCCGAGCATTTCCTAAAGGCATATTACCTCACTCTTGATGAACACACAAAGTAAATATTTTTGCGATATATTTATATTAGCATTTAACACAACAAAAGCAGCATCGGGGTAGCGATGCTGCTTTCGTTGTTTGGAAAGGAGTTTTTACTATTTACGCTAATTCGAAGCTAATGCTTTTGAGTTCATAGCCGGTATCAGCAATAGTTTTTTTGAGTAGTTCATCGTCGAGCCTATGCTCGCTGATGATAACGGTTGTACCGTTTATATATGAAGACTTCACTTTCTTGACCTTAAAGGCTTTTCTGACAGCCTCGTTGATGTGACTTTCGCACATAGTGCACATCATACCGTCAATTTTTAGTGTTGTCTTTACAAGCTGTTTAGTGCCTGCGCAGGAAGAGTGGCAGGATGAACAGTTGCCTGTGCATCCGCCGCCATTCTTCTTTTGCTTAATTAAGCTCTTAATGATAAGCCCGATTATTAATATTAAAATGGCAATTATTATTATATTTAAGAGATTCTCTTGAATAAAGCTTATCATAAAATCACTTCCTAATTAATAAATTAATTATCTTACGGAAAGTTTATTGTTGTCGTACTTGTTCTTTCTGAACAGCATATAAAGGATAGCTGCGATAGCAAGAAGAGCAACAATGAAACCGAATATATTTCCGTTTCCTGCGAACATTGAGCCTACCTGATTAATGATAAGTGCGATTACATAAGCAAATCCGCACTGGTAGCCTACGGCAAACCATGTCCACTTTGCGTTGTTCATCTCTCTCTTCATAGCACCGATAGCCGCAAAGCAAGGAGCACAGAGGAGGTTGAATACGAGGAACGAATAGCCTGTTACGCCTGTAAATACGCTGCCGATTGTATCGTAAACGCTTCCGTCTCCGCCGCCGTAGAGAATACCCATGGTACCTACGATGTTTTCCTTAGCAACGAGACCTGTTACAGAAGCAACAACAGCCTGCCAGTTGCCCCAGCCGAGCGGTTTGAATATCCAAGCGATTGCACCGCCGATTGCCGCAAGAATCGAAGAACCGATTTCGTCCTCACCGAGCATTCTGAACTGTCCGTCAACAACGCCGAAGTATGTTGTGAACCATACAAAGATGGTTGAAAGAGTGATGATTGTACCTGCTTTTTTGATGAATGACCAGCCACGCTCCCATGTCGAACGAAGTACGTTTCCGACTGTCGGAAGGTGATATGCGGGAAGTTCCATAACGAACGGAGCAGGGTCGCCCGAGAACATCTTGGTCTTTTTAAGCATAATGCCCGAGATGATGATTGCCGCCATACCGATGAAGTATGCAGAGGTTGAAACTACAGCCGAACCGCCGAAGATAGCGCCCGCAATCATTGCAATGAAAGGAATCTTTGCACTGCACGGAATGAATGTAGTTGTCATAATCGTCATTCGTCTGTCTCGCTCGTTTTCAATTGTACGGGAAGCCATGATACCGGGAACGCCGCATCCTGTACCGATAAGCATAGGAATGAAGGACTTACCCGAAAGGCCGAATTTTCTGAAAATACGGTCAAGCACGAATGCAATTCTTGCCATATAGCCGCAACCCTCAAGGAATGCAAGCATAAGGAAGAGAACAAGCATCTGAGGAACGAAACCGAGTACAGCACCGAGACCGGCTACAATACCGTCGAGCACAAGACCCGAAAGCCACTCGGGTGAGTTAGCCTTTTCGAAGAGTTCACCGAGAAGAACGGGGATACTCTTAACCCAAACGCCGTATGTGCTCGTATCCGGAGCACCGAAGTCCTCTTTGTATGATGTGTTTTCGTATTGGTCAACAGCATTGATGAGGTCTGCCTTTGTTGTGTTCGGATGCTCTGTTGTTTCAAGAGTTTCCTCATCTTCTGTTTCGTATGTAACGGAAGCGTTGTCCGGAGTAGCGTTAACAAGTTCGTTTAGTGCCGATACTGCACCCTCCTGTGTGTACTCCTCGTTTTCAAGGTCGATAGCGTCAGCCATATCCTCTGTTCCGTATTGGTCGATAAATGCCTGAAGAATTTGGTCGCTGTCACCGTACTCTTCGGCAGCCTGCTCATAAGCTGCTGTACCGTTTCCGAAGAGGTGGAAGCCGTCACCGAATACGCCGTCATTTACCCAGTCTGTTGCCGGTGCACCTACCGCAACCATGGCAATATAGTAAACGAGGAACATAATTACTGCGAAAATCGGCAGACCCAAAAATCTGTTTGTAACAACTTTATCGATTTTATCCGAGGTTGAAAGTTTGCCTTTATTCTTCTTAGTATATACGCTCTTTATGATAGATGCAATATATAAATATCTTTCGTTTGTGATAATTGATTCTGCGTCATCGTCAAGTTCTGTTTCGGCGGCTTCAATATCCTTTTTGATATGAGCGAGAACATCGCTGGAAATTTTAAGTTGCTCGAGAACCTTGTCGTCGCCTTCAAAAATCTTGATAGCATACCAACGCTGTTGATTTTCGGGCATATCGTGGAGAACAGCCTCCTCGATATGAGCAAGTGCGTGCTCAACTACGCCGCTGAACTTATGCTGTGGAATTGTCGGAGCCTTACTTGCAGCATTAACCGCAATGTCTGCCGCTTCCTTTATACCTGTGCCTTTAAGTGCGGAAATCTCAACAACGGGGCATGCAAGCTGTCTGGAAAGTTCCTGAGTGTTGATTTTGTCGCCGTTCTTCTTTACGACATCAATCATATTTACCGCTACAACAACCGGAATACCGAGCTCAACAAGTTGTGTTGTGAGGTAAAGGTTTCTCTCAAGGTTTGTACCGTCTATGATATTAAGCACTGCATCCGGATGCTCGCCGATAAGGTAATTTCTTGCAACTACCTCCTCAAGTGTGTAAGGCGAAAGTGAATAAATACCCGGAAGGTCGGTGATTATTACATCGTCATGTTTTTTTAATTTACCTTCTTTTTTTTCAACCGTTACGCCAGGCCAGTTGCCGACATATTGGTTAGAGCCTGTCAAGGCATTGAACAGGGTAGTTTTGCCGCAGTTTGGATTTCCGGCAAGAGCAATTTTGATACCCATATTGCTTCTCCTTTCAATTAGACAAATATATTAAATATTTAATTATTCAACTTCGATAAGTTCTGCGTCTGCTTTTCTGATGGAAAGTTCGTAGCCCCTTACGGTTATCTCCAAAGGATCACCCAGGGGAGCAACTTTGCGTATATTGACCTCAACACCCTTTGTGATACCCATATCCATAATTCTTCTTTTCAGTGCGCCGTCGCCGTGAATTTTTTTTATAATCGCACTTTGACCGACTTTGACTTCTTTAAGCGTTTTCATATATTTCCTCCTAAAATTAAATAACTGTTGTTATACAAAAATTTTCATAGCCATTGATGCACCTATTGCAACTCTGGATTCTTTAACATTCACTATCAGATTTCCGTTTGATTCGGTAATAACTTTAACTGTTGAACCGACAACAAATCCTAAATCCGCCAAATGTTTTTTTGTAATTTCGTTGCCTGCTATTCTTTGGATGGTTAAATCCTCATTGGCAGGCGCCAATTTTAACGGCATCATTTTTTGCCTCCTGATACAGTTCTTTTGTCATAAAACGGTTAGCATTTGCTAACATATTGTCTTTAAAATAGGTTAGCTCTCGCTAACCTCATTTGCTTATTAATGGTTAGCTCTCGCTAACCATTACGTATGATACAATATTTTTCTCTTATTGTCAATAGTTTTTTGCACTTTTTTTGCCTGAATGTTGACAATTTGAGTTAAAACCTATATAGTTATTTTATACCGATATCAAATTATTAAAGGTGAAATTATGAAATGTAAAAACTGTGGTGCCACTGTGCCTAAGGGCAGCAATCTTTGTATTAACTGCGGTGCCGTGTTGAATAAAAGTTCTGTTAATTTTTCGGATATTCCACGAGAAGAACAGAAAAACGAAAAGAAAAAGCACCCGGGAGTAAAAAAGGCGATTTGCATCATTTTGTCTTTGTTGATTATTTTGGGTGCGGGTGCAACCTCCTTTTATTTGTTTTACCAAAAGAATATGCAAAGAGAAAGACCCGAACTCGATTTTTCCTGCGGTCAGGGCGTGATTAATGAAAATGAAAGCGTTGTTTATGTCACGGTCTCAAATCCGTCAAAACTTCAGTATATCCATGGCGTTAAACTTTACGAGGGTGATGTCACTCAAAATGATATCGTTAAGACAAAGCCGCTCGGCGAGAATTATAAGTATACGAAAAATATTGATGATTCCGTCAGGGCAATTTATTTTGATTTGAATGATTTAGGTCTGAAAAAGGGAAAGAATTATACTTATACCTTTGAAATGACTTTCGGTTTTTATAATGATGACAGCAGATATACTTATCTTCAGGCGGTTAATTTTGCAATGTCGGACAATAATGTTTCCGATGTGATATTTGACAGCACTGCGGCAAAAACAACTGCTCAACAGCCCGGTGAAAATGCCGATGCCGAAATAACTAATGATTATATTTATGATAATTATTGGTACTCTCAGCCTTTTAAGGACGAGAATAACAGAACAGCCGTTAATTCTCTTAAGTTCAGCGATGACGGAACCTGTACGGTTACTTATTATGTTTTGGACGAGGCTAACAAATGGACTGTAACGACCTATAAGGGCTCTTTTGAAATAAAGGACAACAAGGTCAGTGCAAAGCTCGATAACGGAAAATCAGCCACTCTGACACTTAATTCGAAAGCGAGAACTCTCACTCCGGATAAGTCGGACAAGTCTTTGACCGAGAGAAAGCATAACAGTGTTACGAATGCTGAGCAACTTTGCAAATAAAATATAAAATTGTATAAATTAATAAGCCTCTTGATGTATGACGCATCGAGAGGCTTTTGTCTGTATGTCTCAAATCGGTTAATTAAAACTGTTTGTGTTCGCTTTTTGATTTATGTATTGATTTTTTTGTCAGTTAACTTTATGTATATGACGCTGCCGATAAATCCTCCGAGTGTGTTGTAGACTAAATCGCTGATTTGAAATGTGCCTCGGCAGGTGATGAGTTGCATTACCTCAATGCTCAGCGAAAGTACAAAAGATAATACTGTGCATTTAATCAATATATCTTTGTCACTTTTGAATTTGTGCGAAAAGTTTAGTAGAATTAAAAGTATCAGTATGGTGAAGAGTGCAATGTTGCCTACGAAGGGTGACGGGTCAATTTTTAGCGGATTGCATTTTATTATTCCCCAATCCCGCCACACTTTTGACAGGGGAGCATAGGTGGCTGTGCGACAGAGCAGCGTTCTGTAAAGTACCATATAGCAGTATGTGAGCAGATATATGAAGTATCTGTTCTTTTTATTTTCAAGTGATGAGATGTATCCGTTGAGGGTCTTGTGTCTTATGTATTCAAACACGACGGATATAATTACCGCCAGCGTAAACCCCTGCGGTAAGCTCCTCGCCACAGTTCGTATTATGTCAATGATGATTACTTTCATAATTCACCTTTTTTTAATCGTCTTGTCATCTTACCGATTAACGGTTGCACATAAAGTTTATATACTGCTGTGATTTCGTTTTTATTGAGTACAAAATTAATTGTTAAATTTACTGAAACAGTAATCAGCGTAGTTATCACAGCATAAACAATCCATTGCCCTATGCTGTTTATTTGGTCAAATTTTAGGCCTCTTACGCACAGGAATACGATTGTAAAAGCAATAATGTTAATTATATATTTATATGCGGTTTTCTTTATATCCCAAAAAATAATGTTTTTTGAAAGATAGCGTATGTAATCAATGCTTCTAAATGCCATTGCTGCCAATGTACCTATACCAACACCGACAAGACCGTATTTGTTTACAAGTAAGAGTGATATAACTATATTAATTACGGCTTCTATATAGCTGTTTTTCATTGTTTGCCTAAAGTGACCTGCGGCAAAAATAATGCAAGAATACGAGCATCGTACACAATAAAGATAATCGGCTGCCAAAACTGTCGCTGCATAAAGCGGTCTGATATAGTTAATGTCCGTAGCACCGTTTGTGTAAAGTCTTAAAAATGGTAATATCATAAAAAAAGCAACCGTAAATAGAACTGAAAATATCAGCATATTTAAGTAGTCGAATGCTATATAATATTTTTTTACCTTTTTATTTTCTCCGTTTGCAATCATATTTCCAAAAGCTGCCGAAACTCCGTTTGAAAGAGCAGCCTGAACAGAGTGCATACCTGAGGTTATAAGAGCGTAAACAGAATATACAGACACCTCGAGTACGCCTGAAAATAATGTTAAAAGCACTATGTCGGCATTTCCATGTATAAATGTTGCTATGTGCTGGCCTAATCCGTTCCATTTATCGCTTAATATAGACTTATTTCGTTCAATATTGTGATTTATATTGTAGTTCTTTTTTACATAGACGCTGAAAACAACGGGGATAGAGACTAAAGCGATTGCTCCGACTGATTTAACAAGTATAATATCCGCTTTAAGAAATATAAATAATGCGATTAATGTTGTGCTTATTAAGTTTGCAATACTTTTTGTAAAATTGATTATATAGGTTTTTTGGTCTGCTTGAATTACAAGTTGATTAACAAGACCAAAAAAATACTGCGTCAAATAAGTCGTTGAAATAATAAGGATTAAAGCGGTAACAGTGAATCTTGAGGATGTATTGTTCTTTACTATATAAGGGAATATAATGCAGAGTATTATTACATATATTATGGTTATATAGGCAATTATATTAAAAAATTTTTTTGATTCCTTATATATCTGACTCATTTTAATCGAGTCTTTTGTAGCAAGAGCATCATAGTATTTTACCAATACCACACCGCCGATACCTGATTCTAAAAGAACAACAAATGATAGAAATTGTGTTATAGAGGTTATAAGACCGTTTATAGATGAGCCGTAATTGTGAATAATCAAATGAGGAAGAACGAAATTCGTTATCAGCATTACTGATTGAAGCACAAGGCTGGAAATTATATTATAAAAGGCTTTTTTTCGCATTAGTTTTTCGTCCTTGCTTGGTTTTTTATAAAATAAAATTAATTCAGATTATAGAATTCATTTTAATTATTTATGCAGTCAATGCAGCAACTGATTTGTTGCTGCATTGATAAAGCGTTATTTACTTTCTTTTTTGGGAAATTCATGTATGGATGTAATTAGTCCTAAAAATAGGAACGGTGCCATAGCCGACGGATAGAAAAATGCAGGTGCGGCAAATGACGAGATTAGGTCATAAATAATGATGGATATAGCAACCCAAAAATAATATATGTCTGTTTTTCTGCTTTGTACGATATAAACTATCATACTTATTAAAGCCAAAACAAATGAAATTAATCCGAGCCAGCCTGTTTGAGCAATTACAATGGGCCAAAAAGTATCACTTAAAAAGTTACCAAATCGTCCTTCGCCCATTCCGATATCCGTTTTTTTGTAATAACCAAGTTTAATGTATAACTTTGAATAATATTGCGCAGCCATACTTGATGCATAGCTTCCAAAGCCTGTTCCATTTGGAAAAAACTTGTTTGCCAGAACAATGCTATCTTGGGTCAGTATTTTTCTGGCGGATGTATCGGTTTCAATATAATAACCCGTGAAGGAATCATATCCAAAATATCCCGCACCGGCAATAGAGGCAATTCCTACCGGAAGAATGCTTTTGAATTTGAATTTAATAAAATAGATATAGAAAATGAATAAAACAAATACAGCAACAATGGCTTTAGTCCTAAAGGTAAGAATCATTACAACGGTAAGCATTGCTATGTAGTAAATGTTATGCTTGTAATATTTGTAGTTATATGCAAGAAGGAATATTACCGTTATACATGCTCTTGCAAGACTTTCGGGATGTCCGAAGAACAAGCAAACCGAATTTGCGAAAAATCGGAAATCTCGAACCTTAAACCACGGAGTTAAAAACGCATCATGTACTGCCAGAATGCAGAATATAACAGCTATTATTTTGCATATCGTATTTATAGAGAAAAAATATTTTTGTGTCAATTTACCTTGGGTAAGCAATCTTGCGCACAAATAATATATGAAAAATTTTGAACAGGTGTATGCATCAATCAGCATATATGAAATGTCTTGGTATCTATACTTGAATCCTGAAACTATTCCTATAATTTCAAATATCAGCATAAATATAAGCATATATCGTTCGAATTTTATCAATGTAATTTCAGATTTCATTGCCCTAAACAGAACTGCCATAACCATAAGCACTCCGATTGCCTCATCAGAGTATTTGATTACGGTGCCTATAACCCTACTGTTTATTAAATCTGAAAGGGTCGGCTGAAATATTAGATAAAGAAATAAATATTTCCAAATGTCTATTCTTTTTATTGATATTTTCATTTGATTTATTTGCTCTCCGTGATTTTTTTGTAAAGTAAATTTATCTGTTTTGTGAATATTTTAGCGGCAATGATGTTTTTGGGGTTTTAATGAAATGTTGACGAAGTTCTATTCTTTACACTCATCTGTCTTGCAATTTCTGCGTCGACAATTTCTTCTCCGGTTTTGTTTTTTAATTCTTTCATTGACTCTTCGGAGAGACCGTTGTTTATCTCTGCATTTAAGTCGCAGGTCGATAGCCTGTCTAGATCTTCCTTGGTTATCTTGCCGTCTCTGTAGTCACGAACCGCCGGCAGTTCGTACATACTGTACTTCTTTTCCTTAAAGAAATGCAGAAATTTATGCTTGATAACCCAAGCGGCGGGCACCCAAATATATTTGTGCATAGCGGGGGAGACAGAACCTATCATCCAGCAGTTTCTGTCGCAATGGCGCACCTTTTCTCTTACTCTGTCGGCTTGCTCACTGTTCCATAATTCGTCCCAGTTTTGCTCGTTAAGGTTACCCATAACTTCTTTGTCCTTTGTTCCGTTGCACGGCATTACATCGCCGTAAGGGTCGATGAAAAATGTGTCAAAACTCATATCGCAGGGAAGCAGCCTTTTTTGTCCGTATATGTAATTAATCAGACCGTGATTGAAATATGCTCTGAACCATTTTTTCGGACTGTTTGAGTCCAGCATTTCATTAATCAATTTTTCAAAATTCTCGGCGACCATAGGTCTGTCCTTGATTATGTTCTTCGCCTCAACAAAGTAAAAACTGTTGTGGAGCGAAGCGGTGGCAAATTCCATACCCATCTCGTCTGAAAGTTCATAAAGAGGAACGAGGTCGGGAGCGTTTTTGTCCTGTACGGTCATACCGAATCCAACATCTTTCATTCCCATATCAACCAGAGTTTTAAGCGTGGTATAACCTTTGTTAAAGCCGTCCTTTAAGCCCCTGATTTCGTTATTTGTGTTTTCAAGTCCTTCAATCGAGATACGAATACCGATTTGAGGAAATTCTTTGCATAAATCAACGATTCTGTCAGTAAAAAATCCGTTTGTAGATATAACGATTCTGTCGCTTTTTTTGTAAAGTTCACGAACTATTTCCTTAAGATCCTCACGAATAAACGGCTCGCCGCCCGTAATGTTTGTAAAATACATTTTGGGCAACTTTTTTATAGTATCTATGCTGATTTCTTCCTCTGCCTTTGACGGTGCCTTGTATCTGTTGCACATAGAGCATCGTGCGTTGCAGCGGTAGGTTACTATTACTGTTCCGTTTAATTTTTTTGCCATTTTAATCACTCTTAATTTTTATATATTTGTTTGGTTTAAAAAAGAAATCCAAAAACTTTATTTTATCTGAAATAATTCCGATTATAATAGGACCGATAAAGCTTATAATTATGCCTAAAACTATATGAATAACACTATTTGTAACATTAAGCTTGAATAGTAAGCTTCTTAAAGATGCTGCACAAATTGTATGGAGCAAAAAGATATGCATAGTGTATCTTGTCAAAAAACTTAAAATATTTGTTTGGTTTGTTGTTTTTGAAATATAATTTATTATTCCCAAAAATGAAAAACATGATATTAATCCCATAAATAAGCTTTTGCAAGGAAAAGAAGTTCTTTTTAAAGAAAATACAATACTTAACGAAATGAATAACAGCAATAATGCTATATTGATATATGGCATTTTCTTTTTCTTTACTCTGTAAAAATTAGATTGTTCTAATACTATTCCTAATGAGAACCAAACAAGGTTTATGCATATTGTTTGAATTATATAAATATCAATGTTTACAAATTGCGTTAAAATATTTAATGCAATTGCAAATACAAAAAAATAATAATTTTGAGATTTGTTTTTAAATATCGGTGTAATCAAGAACAAAAAGAATAAACAATACAAAAACCAGTACGGAGGTATCGGTTCGATGAACATTGATTTAATAAATCCATCTGTTTGAGTATTTACATTTGAACTAAATACATTTTTTAAAATCCATGTTATTAACGAAAAAGTAAAATACGGTACACCTAAATTAATTAGTTTTTTTTCAACTAATTTGAAATGTGATTTTACAGTTGAATAATGATGAACTTTTTTATACAAATACCCGGAACATATGAAAAAAAGTGGAACATGGAAGTAATAAATGCTTGTGTTAAACCAATAATATAAATCGTTTTGAGGAAGAATATCTGAAATTACCATGCTTTGAAAAAAATGACCTAACACAACGAATAAACATGCAAAAATCTTTACATTGTCAATCCATATTTCTTTTTTTTGTAAAGTGTTGTTCATTCTTTTCCCCTTAATTTATTATGTTTTTAATTTAAGCTTGGTTAGATTTAAATTTGCGTGTATTGCTTTGCTAGTTTATTCCAATTATAGTTATTTAATGCGTTTTCACGAATTTCTTTTTTGGTTTGTTATAAATTTTGTTATATTTTTGCCCATAGAGTATCTTGAAAAGTTTTGTAAAAAGCTTTTTCTCGCTGCTTCTCCTAATTCAGGCAGTTCTCCATTGCATATTTCGTTAACCAATTTAGCAATTTCTTTTTCATTTTTTCTTACCAAATATCCGTTAACCTTATCTTGGATATACATTTCGCTTAAGGTGCTTGGTGCAGTAACGATAACGGTTCTAGCAAAAGAGAGCGCTGTTAGCAAAACAGTATCACCTGAACATATTTTTTCATCCATAATCGGTATAATTGCAATTTTTGCATTTGAAATATAAGGGTATTGTTTGTAACCGGATATATTGTTAAGTAATGTGACATTTTTGGGTAAAGTTTTTGTTGTTTTAAACGTATCGGAAATTATAATAAGCGGTATATCTACATCTTTCCAAGCATCAATCAAAAGATCAAAGTCCCTGTTAGATCTTCCTATTGACATAACATATTCATTTTTCGAGTATCCTTTAGGCGGGTTACAGTCTTTATACTCTTTATAAATATCATTCACACCAAAAGTTGTAACAATGATACGCTCTCTTTGAAAATCAAAAGAGCGGTTAATATTATCGGCATATTCATTTGAAGGTACATGAATAAAGTCTAAATATTTGTCAGAAATACATTTTTTCATAAACCATTTATATATTTTTCCAAGGAACCCCGGCTTTTCTTTATATGTAAAATTTAATGCAATAACTGTGTTTTCTTTCTTTACATTAAACAAATTACAATAAAAGCAAAAAATTAATGTGTAGAATTGTTGCCAACCAAGTATAATATTGTATTTTTTTCTATTTTTAAATGCTTGCCAAGCGGCTGAAAAATAAATAGAATATCGTTTCAATTCTGATTTTATTCCGGTGCGAGGACCATTTGAGATTTTGCTGATACATTTAAAATTAAAATTTCCAAATGAATTAATACCATCTAAAAAGTTAGATAATTCTTCAACTGAACAATCTGTCAGAATTACATTTTCTTTCATAGCTGTTTCTCCGATTTTGTTAGTTTCGTTGATATATTTTCATTAATTTTTTGTAGTATGATTCAATTGTGTCAAACTTCGTGTTTTTACAATTATGACTATATTTTTCACAAAGTCCTTTGTTATTCCAAAGTTTATTGATTTTATCTTTTAAATCATCCGTATTTCCGCTTTTAAACAATTCTCCGGTTTGATTAATTTGAATAAGTTCGGGGATTCCTCCAATATTTGCTCCAATGACAGGTGTGCCATACATTTGAGATTCTATTACAGAAAACGGGCAATTTTCATACCATTCAGACGGATAAACAGAAAATCGGGCTTCTCGAATGAGTTTTTCTAAATCGTTTCCACTCTTAAACCCAACATTTTTTATGTTTTTTATTTGATTAATTCTGTTTTCTAAAGGACCTGTTCCTGCGAACACAAACTGTATGTTTGGAAGTGATTTACAAACTTCTAAAAGCGTATTAATTCCTTTTTCTTCAGAAAATCGTCCAAAATAAACTACATAATCTTTTTTTAAGACTTCTTTCCACTCTATTTTGGTTGCGAAATTGTGCATAACAATTGTTTTGTTCACAAACAAAGGATTGCTATCTAATTTTTGTTTCATAAAATCAGAACAGCATATTATTGTATCTATATATTGATAGACTTTTTTAGATTTCCAAAATTCTGCTTCTAATGCGCCAATTAAAGATTTCGCATACGAAGAATGTATACATTTGTTTTTAAAACAGTTTATATAATGACCATTAAGACATTTTTCGCAATTCTTATGTGTAACCGGGTTGTTTAACATATAATTTGGACAAACTAATTTATAGTCATGTGCTGTATAAATAATTTTACATTCTCTGTTATTATCATTTCGCCATTTTACTATTTCCAAAATAATTGACGGTGTTAATTGATAATTAAAGTTATTAAGGTGGCAAACATCAGGTTTAAAATCATCTAAAACTAATCGGAGTTTCTTTCTTGCTTCTTTACTATATATTGTTTTGATTGGGTATGTTATTTTAGAAAATATATTTCCGTTATGAAAATCCATATTTTCGGTGTATGAATCAATATGATTTCCAACGCAACGTTCCGGATGCTCCATACCAAAGTATTGAACTTCGTGCCCCTTTTTTTGAAGGTGTTCTCCTAATTTAAAAATATAGGTTTCACTGCCTCCGTTTGGATGTAAAAATTTGTTGATTAATAAAATTCTCATTGTCCGCTCCGAATTTAAATACTATTTTAAAGGTTTCCAAGTTTTGTCCTTTTCTGAGAGATTAAGCACCATATCACTCGATATCGGCCGTTTAACATTGATTGTAGGGTCATCATATGCGATTCCGCCCTCGTCGTTCGGATGAAAAAAGTCGTCCACCTTATAGCAAAACTCGGCATAATCGCTTAATACGAGAAATCCGTGAGCAAAACCTTTCGGTATAAAAAATTGCTTTTTGTTTTCCTCGCTTAGTTCAATTCAGTGCCATTTAAGGTAGGTTGGGCTGTTCTTTATATGAAAGTTTTATTCCTAAGCGGCTTCCGTCTCCGAGCAGTCGCTTGAAATTCGGTAAATCGTTTGGAGTTGAAATGATAAGAATATCGTTTATTCCCGCAAGCATAAGCGTGCTTAGGGGATAGTAAACCATCGGTTTGTCATATATCGGCAACAACTGTTTTGAGGTTACCGTTGTCAGCGGATAAAGTCTTGTTCCGCTGCCTCCCGCTAATATAATTCCTTTCATTTTTTCTCCTTTTGATAGGTTAGTGTATTATTTTGTATAAAGTTCTAATGTCCTGTCTGTAATCTCGTCCCAGTTATATTTATTGCAGATATAATCTGCGGCTTGAGACTTGTATTTTTCCGTAAGTTCTCTGTTGTTGCAAAGTTCACAGAGTTTATCTCTTAAATCGGACACATCGCCCTTTTTGAAGGTGACTGCTTTGTCGCACACCACATCGGCACACTCGGGGATGTCGCTTACGACACAACAGTTTGAATAACTCATAGCCTCCAGCAGACTCAGCGGCATACCCTCAAGGTCGGAGGGTAGGCAGTATATGTAAGCGTTGCTGTAAAGTTCCTCAAGCATCTGTCCTTCTACAAAACCGGTGAAGATAATATTGTCATTACCTTCTGCCGCATTTTTCAGTTGTGCGGTGTATTCGTCGGTGTCGGACGAGCCGCCTGCGATTACCAACTTCTTTTCTGTGTTCATCTGCTTATATGCTTCTATCAGATAGGCTATGCCTTTTTCGGGTACAAGTCTGCCGAGAAAGAGTATATATTCATCCTTTTTCAGTTTAAATTTTTTTGTTATCAGATTCGCATTTTTGACAATGAGTTTGTTTACTCCGTTTGGAATAAAAACGGTTTCTCTGTTATATGTATCCTTAAAATATTGCTTTACTCCTTCGCTTAAAACAATAATTGAATCAGCATATTTTACGGCACATTTTTCGCCTGCCATAATATATTTTTCTGCAAACCCGCCCCATTTTGCTCTTTGGTGGTCGAGACCGTGCACTGTTGCTATGCATTTCTTGCCCGTTAACTTAGGTAACCACATCATAGCACACGGACCTTCTGCGTGAAAATGCACTACATCGTATTTTGAAAACGCACATTTGAGTGCCGCAAAAAACGATGAACTTGCTGCCGCAAGACCTTTTTTGTCTATGGTGGGAACGGTTACAAGTTTTACCCCTTTGTACTTTTTTAAGGCTTTTGAGTCGAATTCCTTACCGCTGACGTGGTGGCCTTTTCTGTTGTAACAGGTGACATCATGCCCCTTTTGCACCATTCGGGTGCTGAGTTCTTCTACAACTATTTCGACGCCGCCCTCCCTTGAGGGTATGCGTTTATGTCCCATCATGGCAATTTTCATTATTCTGCACCCTCGTGTGTAAGGACAACTTTAACCGTTCTTAAAAGTATTCTCAAATCGAGCCATATGCTCCAATTATCTATATATTCGCAGTCAAGTTTCACAACTTCTTCAAAGTCATTTATATTAGACCTGCCGCTGACCTGCCACATACCGGTTATGCCGGGACGCATAGAGAGACGTCTTTTGTGGCGGCTTTCATATTTTTCAAATTCCTTTACCGTAGGAGGTCTTGTGCCGACAAGGCTCATATCTCCCTTTAGTACATTGATGAACTGCGGAAGTTCATCAATACTGAGTTTTCTTATGACTCTGCCGACTTTTGTTATGCGTGGATCGTTGTCCATTTTGAACATCAAACCGTCCATCTTGTTGTGGCTCATCAGTTCTTTTTTACGTTTTTCCGCATCTTTATACATTGAACGCAGTTTATAAATCTTGAAAATTCGACCGTTTTTTCCGACTCTCTCCTGCTTAAAAAACAGCGGTCCCGGCGATTCGATAAGAAGCGGAATCGCAACTATCGCTATAACGGGAGCGGAGAGGATTATTCCTATAAGCGCTCCTATGAAATCAGAAATTCTTTTTACTATAAGTTCGCCGCTGTTATGCACTGCCGCCGCAAAGGTGGCAACGGGATAACCTGCGTAAATCTTACAGCTTATGTTGTTGAAATTGCTTTTGTTGAGCATATTGTCAAGAGTCGGTACATTTAGGTGTACGGTGACGCCCATGCTTTCGAGTTCCTCGACAATCTGAGATACGTCAGTGCTTCGCTCATAGGGAAGATTTATAAATACCTCATCGAGCGGTGCACTTCTTATCCAGTCGATAAATCTTATGTCAGTTGCGATAACGGGAATATTATCTGCAACGATATGCGGAAATTTTATTTTTTTCTTAGTGGAAATTTTTGTTTTTGAATTAACCGAATCGGAGGCATAGTCAAGTTCGGGATCATAGATAAATCTGCCCTCGTCAACAAAGTTGTCGAGCAGGGCAACGCCCGAAACATTGAATCCCCAGTCCTCTTTAAGGAAAGATACAAATTCCTCTGCTCTGTCCCTCGTTGTGAGCACTCCCACATAACTGGCTATTTTTTTGTTTTTTCCGTTGTAACTGTGGGTGAGCCAACGCTTGAGGTAGTATCGTCCGATGAGCGCAAGTGCCGTAAAAATGAAGAAGGAGAAGAGAAGAAAAACTCTTTTTTCCATTATGGGACTTCTTGTAAACACAGCCAAAACAATGAAAAACAGATATGTAAGCGCTCCGTTTTTTATTGTGCTTATCAGCTCGGAAAAACGATTTCTGGTATGAATGTCTATTTGTGAATGGAAAAATGCATAACTGGACAAAAATGACAGTGCCATAAGAGCGTAACTTATCAGCCATTCTTTGACTGTCATTCCGTCAACCTTTTGAGTAGTGGCATTTAAGAAAATAACCGTAAGGGTATATGCAATGAGCAGTGATATGGCGTCAACCGCAAATTCCATCCAAAATTGTATTCTTGCCTTTTTTTCCATTAAGTATCACTTAGCCTTGTTTTATTTGTTTCCGTATGAATATTTGTAATTATATGCGTAACTTCTGCTGTATTTTCTGTAATAAGAATAATACTTCTTCTTGTCGCTGTTTGCATCGTTGAGTATGAATCCCAAAATGCTTGAGCCGATGCTTTCGAGAGTTTGCACCGCTGTTTTTACCTCGGGTACTTTGGTTGTATCCGTCTTAACGATAACTATATATCCGGTTGTTTTTTGAGCGAATACCGTTGCATCGGTTACTATGTTGATGGGAGGTGTGTCAATAAATACGCAGTCATAATGCTCTCTTACAAAACCGAGCAATTTATCCATTCTGTTCGAAGCTAAAAGTTCTGTCGGGTTCGGAGGAATTTTTCCCGCTGTAAGAATTGAGAGGTTGTCCACATCTGTCTTAGATACGGAAATGTTATCTGTCAGACCTGCCAAAATCTCGGACAAGCCGTTCTTTGAGTGAAGTCCGAAAAGCTTGTTCAGAGATGGGTTTCTCATATCTGCGTCGATGATAAGAGTTTTCTTTCCCATTTGTGCAAAGCTGATTGCAAGGTTTGCGGAGTTGATGGTCTTACCGTTGTTGGCGGTAGGGCTTGTCACTACGAAAATGGGGCATTTCTCTCCGTGCTGTGTAAAGAGAAGATTGGTTCTGATTGCATTGTATGCTTCCTTTACGGAAAATGTTGATGTATTTTTAAGCAGCTTCTTTGGGTCTGTTGTATGTAAAGCTGCTTTCTTGGACATTTTCTTGCTCATTACTTATCCTCTCCTTTCATATTCTGCAAATTTTCGAGTATTTGCGAACTCGGTTTGAGTTCGGGCGTCGAACTTGATGAACTCGGCTTTGTATGAGCGGAGTAAGTCGAATAGTTGCTCTGCAAGTCGGGATTATCAAGGTTTGGTACGGTACCGATAATCGGTATATCGAATTCGTCTTCGATGTCTCTTGCACCCGTGATTGTAGTATCAAAGAATTCGTAAACAAAGAATCCTATAAACGAAACGGCAAATGCGAGCACAGCCGCAACAAGTACATTTTTTGTTAAATTGGGAGAGGAGGGTTTCGACGGTATTTTTGCATAGTCGATTATCTCAACGCCACCTGCCTTTGCAACTCTTACGATTTCGCTCGGAGCAATTTTTGCAATGGAATTTGCGATTTGAGCGGATCTGCTTGCGTCATCGGTTGTGACGGTTACTTCGAATGCAACTGTTTTTGTCGCTTGCTGAGCGTCAATGGAATTTCTCAGCTGTCCGAGTGAAATATCGTCAATGCTCAAATCTTTCATTACAGCTTCAAGTACCGTGTCGCTCTTGAGTATGTAAATGTATGTGTTGATGAGTTCCTGTGATGCGTCAAGTTCGGATGACGAGATTGACGAGTCGGTGGAAATTCTGTCGCTGTTTGAGTAAACGTACATTTTTACCGTTGATGAATACTGCGGTTTGATTGCAAAATGAGTAATGAGTCCCGACAATACTGCCGCAGCCAAGGTGACGACGAGAATTATCACAAATTTATCTCTCATTTTATAAAAGATTTTACTGAAATCTATTTCAAGTTCTTTTGCTTCGGTATTATTATCCATAAAATACCCTCCGTGCATTATATATATATTATTAATATATAAAATGGAGAAAAGGAGTGATACCATGGGAAAGCTCTTTTTCTATCGCAAGGAAAACAAAATTGCTCTTTTGCTG